>Ga0265297_10000221_pt1 | contig 191558 bp, 197 predicted proteins | sample Munlanlwell13791_FD_192502 | JGI IMG/M metagenome (GOLD analysis project Ga0265297, IMG submission 192502) | Leachate microbial communities from a municipal landfill in Southern Ontario, Canada - Leachate well 137-91 | ecosystem: Engineered > Solid waste > Landfill > Unclassified | place...
TTCCCGCTGTTCGTCTCGTCGCTTCGCGACGTCGCCGAACAGCGGCTATCTGACGCTGGCGCTTCATTTCGCCAGTCCAAAAGCTGCGCTTTTGTCCTGACGAAACGACAGATAGCCGCGGCGCATTAGGTGAAATCGTGCTAATTTTTAACAAATCAAATAAACCATAAAAACTATGAGAAAAACAACCCTGATTGCCATCATTGTAATCGCTACAGTTACCATTGGAGGAATTTATGCATGGCAAAGATTGAATATGCCATCAGAACAAAGCAAGTGTACTAAGCAAGGGGGAAATTGGATAACGGGTTCGCCTGAGTATGGCTCAAAATGCATAATCCCATATTCAGATGCGGGGGAAAAATGTACAAGTTCAGAGCAATGTTTAGGTCAATGCGTAACTAATGTAATAAGCCAACTCGGGAAGGAGGGTACATGTCAAAAAAATAATGACAATCGGGGTTGTTTCAATGCAATAGAAAGCGAGAGGTTTAATTGTTTACTGGATGATATAATGGTTAATTGTGATAGTAAACATTGGGAAACCATGTGCGACTCACTTAAAGGAAAAGAATTCTTTGAATAAAAATTAGCACGACTATCACCTAACATGTTTTATACGGTTGCGCCCCTCGGCTCGCTCTCTGAAATTTAACGGGACACCGCTTCGCTCGGGGCTCCACCTAACTTTTGTCCTCGCTTATGCGGTGACCTCCGGTCAATTGTACCGCAACGCTCGGAACAAAAGTTCGTATAAAACGATAACGTTCAGCGACATCGCTTCGCTCTGTCGCTGAATGCGCCGCGGTTCCCGCTGTTCGTCTCGTCGCTTCGCGACGTCGCCGAACAGCGGCTATCTGACGCTGGCGCTTCATTTCGCCAGTCCAAAAGCTGCGCTTTTGTCCTGACGAAACGACAGATAGCCGCGGCGCATTAGTAGCCATATTGCTTTTTACAAAATATTTTTAGGGGTTGAAAAAAAAGGAGAATAACCATGAAACGTATTGATGTACTTTGCGAATTGCCATTTGCTGGATTTTTAATCTTTGTTGGGTTGACTATCCTTGCAGGCAGCGGCATATACGCGATGACAGCCATGTCTTTTGCTGGCCGCTGTATCGGCTATGCCGGATGTATTTGCGGATTTGTATTGGTGTTCTTACCATTCTTGGTCTTAAGCTGGAAGTTACACCGTAACCCATAAATGGCAAAACGATTCAAGGGAAGGAATGATTTGCTGTTCCTTCCCCACCCCCTAAAAATATTTTGAATGGAAAAATGATATAATATAAAAGCAATACAGCTACTAACACGTTTTATAAGGCTCGCCCATTACTAAGATAATCAGCTCGCGGACATTGCTCGTTCGCTTACGTGTTTGGCTCCGCGCATATTTTACCACCACGCGAACTTCGCAACGTCTTATAAAACGATAACGTTCAGCGACATCGCTTCGCTCTGTCGCTGAATGCGCCGCGGTTCCCGCTGTTCGTCTCGTCGCTTCGCGACGTCGCCGAACAGCGGCTATCTGACGCTGGCGCTTCATTTCGCCAGTCCAAAAGCTGCGCTTTTGTCCTGACGAAACGACAGATAGCCGCGGCGCATTAAGTGAAATTTGCTATTTTATTAAAATCTAAATAATAAACCGCTATGAAAAAAACAATCATAGTAATAGTGGCAGTAATTCTCATAATTATTATAACCTTTTTGGGCTACTGGTTTTTTCTGAGGAAAAACTGCAATCAATTTTCAGGTAATTTTTCCTGGGCATGGGGTCCAAACCTTGTTTCTAAATGCGAAAATGCCGGCTGTAAAACCAATATTAAAAACTGCTCAGGAAGTCAAGATGCGCCAGATAGTGTTATGTGCTATTTAGAATGCACCTCCAAATAAAATAGCAAACTTCATTTAACACGGTTTATGTGGTTCATCCGACACTTCCCATATTAAGCCGAGACATCGGTCGGATTCACCTAAATCGCTTGTCGTCTTAGGTGGTGGCGCTCCGCGCACATTTTACCACCACGACGACTGCGCGACTTCACATAAACCGGTAACGTTCAGCGACATCGCTCCGCTCTGTCGCTGAATGCGCCGCGGTTCCCGCTGTTCGTCTCGTCGCTTCGCGACGTCGCCGAACAGCGGCTATCTGACGCTGGCGCTTCATTTCGCCAGTCCAAAAGCTGCGCTTTTGTCCTGACGAAACGACAGATAGCCGCGGCGCATTATCATAAAATAGTAAAAAACATTTTCTTTTAGACAATAATTTTGGTAATTTTACTAAAAAACCCCAGGCCAAGTGCGATACTTGGCCTGGTTGAAACAGGCAGATACTCGTTGCGGGCGGTGTTCACTATAGGGGGACGGGAACGAGACGCGGGTCCCGCATCTTTTCCCCAATCGCCAGACAGAGCCGCGTTAGTGCTTCCGAGAGTTGGACGCCAGGGCGTTGAGTCAGTGATCCGGTGATTGCTTTTACTCCGCCGACGGTTATTCCCGACATGAGCGGAGTTACCCTCCTCGCCCACTTCTTACGGAAAGCGAGAAAGAATGCTCCCTGGTTTTCCGGCGCTGGCATTTGCTGATATATCTCGACCCAGTCACCGCAGAAGCCCAGTTGAAAAACACGCCTGAATCTACGTTGCATTATTAAACCACCTCCTCTCATAGCCAGTAAACCACCAAAAACAATTGAGAAATCCTATCAACCATGATAAGATTCATATACGAAAGAACAAAAATTATCCTATATTTAATTCATTTAAAAGTCAAGGGCGGATTTCTCGTTTTTACTACATCCGACAACACGGTTTAGACATAATCGCTTGGTCGCTTGCGCGATTGACTCCCGCCCCCACTAACGCTTCGGCTGGCAGGCCGTCAAATTATATCGCGCCGCTTCCGGCGCGACTTCACCTAAAACGGTGACGTTGGGCAAAACTGAAAAAACTTTTAAATTTATTTTGTTTTGATTTCTGTATGATAAAGATAAGAAAACATTTAGAAAAAGATATTCCCTACCGCGTCAAGTGGTTAAGTAATCCCAGTGCCAACAAATTCATTGGTGATGAAATAGGGCAAAAAACAAATCTGCAAAAAGAAAAGAGGTGGTTTGCTAATTATAAAAAAGCTAAGAACAAAAAGTTTTTTACTATTTGTGATAATTTTAAGCCAATCGGGTTTATGGGGTTATCAAACATTAATAAGGCGAATAAAAATGCAGATTTGTTTATTGCTATCGGTGAAGACGACTATCGCGGCAAGGGAATCGGAAAAATCGCCATGGGATGGATAATTGATTATGGATTTAAAAAATTAAAACTTCATAAGATCAACTTGGGTGTTATTAAAAATAATGTTCCGGCAGTAAATTTATATAAATCTTTTGGATTTGTCATTGAAGGTGAAATGAAAGATGAAGTTCTTTACAGAGGGAGATTTTATAATTTTTTATCCATGGCGATTTTTAATAGAAATCAAAACAAAAAATAAGGAATCAGACGCGATAATAAATAATAAAATCTATAAAAAAACAACAACTGCCTTAATAGTTATTCTCATCCTGGTTTTGATATATTTAGCAATACCGAAGCCATATTCACTATCTACCAACATAAAATCTTGCGTTGATTCAAAGATTATTTCTGCGGCATATCTCAACCAAGATTCAGGCTGGTGTGCTGGGATAGTTTACCCGTCTAACAGAGACGAAATATGGCGTAATCCAATATGTACAATGTCTATAAAAGGCTGGGATTGCTTTGGTTATAAATTCTTTAAAAAAACTTCAATGGCTTTATAATCTATTATTTATTACAGCGCCTAACACGTTTCATTAACTCAAATACTTATGACAAAACAAGAAGGGCGGCCTGAAACAACGGAAAAAAAGGACTGTTCTTTCGAAGAAGGAGTTGAGCAAATAATAGAGCTGGCCAGTTCACTGCTCCTTGCTCAAGATTATGTCGTTGTGGCAATATCCGGGCCTCTCTCCGATGATACGAACGTTGGCAAAACTTTCCTTTCAAATGGCTTGGCCAGAGGATTTGCGCAACGGGGTATCTCTTGTATTGTCACATCAGATGAAGTTTCGCTTAGAAACCACGCGTCAATCAAAACCGACAAGGGAGTTATAATTCTTGGTGCCATGGGAAGTCCCAGTAATCATACAAAACCAGAAACAGTGGCACGATATAGGGCCGGCCGAGATTCGGGCGTGCAAGCCGCGACAAATTCGATCGGGCTGCCCGTCTCCAAGGTTGATATTCATGTCTTTATTTATAGACCAGACAAGCCTGTCTGTGAGGGAGATCGTCTATATAACGACATAATCATAAAAAATGAAAATGCTATCGACGATCCTGATAAACTATAAGAATCACAAAAAAATTGTGGAGGAAGAATCTCAATAAACATTCTGAATGAGAAAAACAAAGAAATTGAAATCTAAAAAATGAGGCCTCTTTTTACAATTAAAAAAACCAAAGGGAATGGCCGCGGGGTCTTTGCGCTCACCGATATCAAAAAAGGCAGACACGTCATTAGATGCGATCTGACAAAGCTAAAAACATACTCATTAGAAAAACTGAAGAAGCACCCACAGCGCAGGTCCGACCATTGGGACGAGGCAGGGAGAGGCAAGTGGGTTTTGGATTTTTCTCCGGCCTCTTACGTTAACCATTCTTGCGATCCCAATTGCCTGACAAAATATTATACCTTAAAGAAAAAAGATATTGTGGCCAGGCGAGACATAAAAAGCGGCGAAGAGATGACTGTAGATTATTCGACGGGAGCCATCTACGGATTCAACAAAAAATCTCACATCACCGCTGGCGCTGGAATTATGAAGTGCCGCTGCAACAGCAAAAAATGCAGAAAAATTATTACGGATGACTTTTTTGAGCTGCCTAAAGGTTTGCAAAGAGAATATTTTAAGAACTTACCGCCTTCGATTAAAAGAAAATTTGTAAAGAGACCAAAAAGATAAAACGCATCATATTATTACATCATACTATATAAATTTTGTCAATATTTAATAAATATAAAATAAACTCTTGTTTTATTTTCAAAAATAGATTATAATAACAATATAAAGATTTATCCCCTGCCGAGGGGATTTTAAGATAGAAAAATTACTTAAATTTAAACAAGATGATGAAAGTTAGTGGCATCGGCCAATATATAAAGGATTCAATAAAAGAGCTAAAAAGAGTGACTTGGCCCACCAAACAAGAATTAAAACAACATACCATTATGGTGGTGGCCATCTCTTTGGGCGTAGCCGCTTTCTTGGGAATTGTCGACTACATCTTAACGCTGGGACTGGAGCAAATTATAAAATAATTACGATAACCGATAACGGATGACCGATTACCGGTAAAATGACACTTGAAAGCCGGCGGTGAATGGTTAACAGTGATCATTTAATAAAATATTATGGCCAAACAAACTTTAAATTTAGGCAGGCGCTGGTATGTCCTGCACACTTATTCTGGCCTAGAGGAGGCCGTGGAGCACAACTTGAAGCAACGTATCGAATCCATGGATATGGAAGATAAAATTTTTGGCATACTGATTCCCAAAGAGAAAAAAATCAGAATCAAAAACGGCAAAAGAAAAGTGGTTGAAGAAAAAATCTACCCCGGCTACGTGCTGGTGGAGATGATTGTCACCGACGACAGCTGGTATGTGGTGAGAAATACGCCTCATGTCACCGGTTTTGTGGGCTCTGGCACCACGCCGACCCCGGTTTCCGAGGAAGAAATCAAGAGTCTGCAAAAACGGATGGGAGTGGACGAACCAGAATACCAGATTGATGTGGTCAAGGGAGACAGCGTCAGAATTACCGACGGACCGTTTAAAACCATGGAAGGCAAGGTGGTGGAAATCGACGAAAGCCGCGGCAAGATCAAGGTGCTAATCTCCATGTTCGGCCGCGAAACTCCGGTGGAATTGGATTTCTTGCAAATAAAAAAGATATAAGTAGCGTATGGCGTATGGCATATAGCATATAGCATATGGCATATAGCGTATAGAAAATTATAAAAAATAATTTATTAACAGCTTCTTGCCAACAGTTTGGCAGTTAGTAAAATATATAAAATTTAACAAAAAGCTTATGACGTCTAGTCTATAGGAAAGTGCTCACCAGGGACATATTGCCAAAACCTATAAACTATAAGCCATAAGCCATAAACTGAAATGTATGGCAAAAAAAATAAAAACCATCATAAAACTACAGATTAAAGCGGGCGCGGCCAATCCGGCGCCTCCGGTTGGTCCGGCCTTGGGTCAGCACGGTCTAAACATCGCTGAATTCTGTCAGAAGTTTAATGCCGCCACTCAAGACAAGGCCGGCGATATTATACCGGCAGAAATCACGGTTTATGAAGACCGTACTTACAGCTTTGTCTTGAAGACGCCTCCAGCCGCCGAATTAATCAAAAAAGCCGCTAGCATTCCCAAAGGATCGGGCAAGCCGCTCAAGGAAAAAGTTGGCTCGATTACCAAGGCACAGTTAGAGCAGATTGCCAAGACCAAAATGCCTGATCTAAATACCCAGGATCTGGAAGCGGCTTGCAAAATTATTGCCGGTACTTGCAGGCAAATGGGCGTAGAGATTAAATAATTTAACAACGGATAACTATTGATCGATTACCGCTAATTGTGAATTGACTAAGAAACTATCGGTTATCGGTAAGCGGTAACCTTCTAGCAAGTGGCAGAATCCCCTAGTCCGGGACTCGTTACGACCACTACAAAAATAAACAGCTATGAAAAAAGTTGACCATCCAAAATCCAAAAGATTGAAGGAAGTGGAAAAATTAATTGATTTCAAAAAAATTTATCCTCTGGCCGAGGCGATCGATTTGGTCAAGAAGACCTCTACCGTCAAATTTGACGCGGGCATTGAGGCTCACATCAACCTGGGCATCAATACTAAAAAAAGCGACCAACAAGTAAGAAGCACGGTTATTTTGCCTCATGGCAACGGCAAGGTCGTTAAGGTGGCGGTAGTGGCCACTAGCGGCGACCAACAAAAAGCCGCCAAAGAGGCCGGCGCCGACTTAATCGGCGAAAAAGATTTGATCGAGGACATCCAAAAAGGTAAGCTTGATTTTGATATTTTGGTGGCCACGCCTGATGCCATGAAAATGCTGGGCCTGGTGGCCAAAATTTTGGGTCCGAAAGGGCTGATGCCCAACCCTAAAGACGGCACTGTCGCTCAAAATGTGGGTGAGGCGGTCGCCAACCTGAAAAAGGGCAAGGTGAGCTTCAAAAACGACGACAGCGGCAACTTGCATGTGCTAATAGGCAAAATCTCTTTTGACAACGATAAGCTGACCGAAAATTTTAACGCCCTGGTAGAAAGCATCCGAAAAGCCAAACCGGCCGGCGCCAAGGGCAGCTATATCAAAAGCGTCAGTCTTTGCAGCTCGATGGGCCCGGGAGTTAAAGTGGCATACAGCGTATAGCTGGTGGCTAATGGCTTATAGAAAAATTTGAGTTTTATAAAACCCCCGCCAGTTGGCGGGGGTTTTTGTTCTCTAATTTTTTAACGAATATATCTATAGCTCAAAGATATTGGTGTTTTAGGAGTCACATCTATAAAATAGCCAATGTTTTGATCTATGGCCTGAATAGAATTACCATCAATGGAAAAATAAACATCGGACTCAGACGCATTGCTGGGTATATCACAAATTATAGAATACTTATTTGTGCCGGTCTCCATTTGAACAGGAGTTGTCACTAAAAAGTAAGTTGTTTGACCGGGCGTAATAATAGCATTCTCAAAATAGCCAGCGACGGGATTGCCATTTTTGTCTACAATTTTTTTAAGATTTATGGTTGAGGTGCCGTTGGTGCCATTAAATTTTACCGGTATTTTTTGAACCTTAATTGTATCCAGCCCTTTCTTTACAAAAATAAACGAACCCATATTAGCATTAATGGTGCCTGGCTTTATGGTTTGAGGAACATCAGCTGAATCCTTCTCAATGCTTAGAGAACCACTAAGAAATGTTTGGGTGTTCAAATTAACAATTCCAGAAGCTGGAAAAAAGCTTATTGCCCGCCCGGAAATAGCATCGGTTGCCAAGATGGGCATTGAAAAGACTAAACGCATAGTCTGACCACTAACGGAATTTAAAACATCTGCCTTTATAATATACTTATTAACCCCAAACTTAGCCGTAAGTGGTGTGTCGAGTTTGAGTGCTGGAGTTAAGGGAGTAGTGGTGGTGTCCAGGATGAGTCTCGAAAGCATTCTACCGTCATCACTGAAAAGCTTGAAGTTGCTAAAATTATTGCTATTAATACCGCTTATTGGTGACCCCTGAACATACAAAGGCAATTTGTTTATAACTATATCATTATCATTTCTAACAATAAAATTAAAAGAACCAATTCCTACGTTAGATGTACCCACCTGAATGATTCCTGCTAGTACTATTTCACTTTTTTCTAAATTAACAGATCCCGCTGACAAATTTATGCACGCCCCATCGCTACACCCATCAGGACATTTATAGAGCCAGTTGCTAACTGTGGGGGTGACGCCAGCTGAATTTTTTACAAACCCTTCCTGCAGACGGCAGTTCCTGTCAGTTTTACTGCAAGAAGCGACTGGCGTCGACTTGCAGGAAGTGCCACTGCAAACGTCAATTAGACATTTATCCTCATAGGCCGTGCGACTACCGCCTCTGACGCAGTCGGCTGTGCTCTTATTATAAATATCAAAAAATTTAACGTTACCAAGGCCGCCGGTACTAGCATTAAAAGATGAGAGATAGGGAATGGTAGAGATGGTGACATTATTATGCATTTCATTACTATTACTCTCTGAACAGGTCCAGGTAGAACCGGGCAGGGTGACCACCCCCGGCATGCCACCGGTGATTATCTTAAAAATAAAAACGGCAATAACTGCCGCTGAACTGACTGTTAGTAGACCCATTAACACGCCCGGGTAGACCTTGACCTGGGATTTGGTAAGAGTTTGCATCTGCCTGGAGGCAGGGATAGCTTTGGCCATAAATTTAGTTTAGATTTTTTTGATGAAAATTAAGTATTGTTTTAATTATACCACTTTTTGCACCGCTTTAGCTATAAAATAGTTATCCACAACTAAATTGTCAAACAACCCGGCCGTGTTGCTTAACAAAAAGACATCTTGCACAAATCAATCCCTTTAACCCAAAAACGGATTGGCTATTTATGAGCTTTTCCGCTATAATAGAAGTGTTTTAAAAAACCAAATTTAAAAAACCATGCCTTTAACCCTTTTGCCGGATCAGCAGAAATTAATAGCCAGAGAAAGAAAAAAATATCTTTGGTTTTTTTTGACCCCGCTGGCTCTGCTGATTCTGGATTTTATTTTATACAGTCTCCTTGCCTTGCTGTTTTCCAAAATCAACCCGGGCCAGGTGGCGGTGGTAATTAACGCCATTTTGGGTTTAGTTGGCGTTCTAGCCGTTGTTTTAATTATTGTATTCGCTATCACGGGAATAATCGGTTATCTGACTTTCAAATATAGAATATTTAGAATATTGGAAAAAACTGAATATCAAAATCTGCCGCTAGAACAGATCGTCTTTATCCTCCGCCCCAGTCTAGCGGCATTACTGGTTAGCCCGGTTTTTACTCTGGGCAATAAACTCTGTCTTTGGTCGATAATTCCGGTGATTTCTTGGCTGATCGGCATTGTTTCCGTTTTTTATTCCAACCAGGTGATTTCCGTCATCATGCTGATCTTAGGATTAATCACTCTGGTCATCTCTCTTATCTTAACTGCCAGAGGCCGCGAATGGGCCTGGCGGAGGGAGCCTGCTCAAAACTTTAATCTTTTCAAAAAAAGACAGCGTCTTGTTAATATCGTGGCTCTTATCGTTCTGGTACTGATGATAGTTACCGAACTGGTAGTGTTTATAGCAAATTTCAATCGCCAAACACTGGAACTCCAAAAAAACATGGCCAACGTCAGTGATGTCAATAATGTCGGCCAGGAAGAAAATATCGACGCTTTCCTAAAAATTTTCGAACTTAGGGGCATAAAAGTGACAGACCGAGAGCTCTTTAAGCAAGCGATGAACCAGGGTCTTAGCGACGGCGGCATACTAAAAGATATCGATCTGGAAAAACTGAAGAATCCCGATTTTCTTTTGGGTTATGGGGTGGGCTATGCCGCAGGCTGCCTGAAAGCCAAAGGTGATGAAAATTTTTGCCAAGATTTCATTAAAGAAAAAACCAAAGACTTGAAATAACAATACGCCGGACGAAAAAATAAAAGAATATTCCCGACCCTCTTGGGACAAATATTTTATGGAAATCGCCAGACAGGTGGCCTTAAGGGCAACCTGCGACCGCGGCCGCAGCGGCTGTGTGATTGTCAAAGACCGCCACATTTTGACGACCGGCTATGTTGGCTCGCCGGTGGGACTGGAACATTGCGATGACGTTGGCCACCAGATGCATTCAGTTGTCAGTGAAGACGGCTCCAGCTCGCAACATTGCATTCGAACAGTGCATGCCGAACAAAACGCCATTTGTTGGGCGGCGCGACTGGGCATTCCTCTGGAAGGAGCGACTCTCTATTGCAAAATGACTCCCTGCTATGTCTGCGCTAAAACGATTATTAATGTGGGCATTAAACGAGTGGTTTGCGATAAGGATTATCACGTCGCCGACCTGTCCAAAAAAATCTTCGGCCAAGCAGGTATAAAACTGGATATTTTGAATCAGGAGGTAGAACAATATGAAAAACAATAAAATAGTTTTGGGGCTGGCCGGAGAAATCGCCTCTGGCAAGGACACAGTGGCCCAATACTTGGAAAAAACGCATCGGGGAGGCACCATTAGCTTTTCCCGGCCCTTGAGAGATATTTTGGATCGGCTGGCGCTGCCGCAAACACGCGAAAACATGGCTTGGCTGGGCACCGACCTAAGAGCGAAGTTCGGCCAGGATCTTTTGGCTAAAGCGATTACCGCCGAAGTGCAAAAAAGCAAAAAAAGAATTATTACTCTGCCCAATGTGCGGCTGGAGTCGGATATAAAATACTTAAAAAAATTGCCTGGCTTCCACCTGGTTCGCCTAGACGCCGACACAAAAATCCGCTACCAACGCCTGTTAAAAAGAGGGCAAAATCCGGACGATAAGACTAAAACCTGGCAACAGTTTCTGAAAGATTCAAAATTGCCGACGGAACTCGCTATTAGAAAAGTGGCCAAGAAAGCCAAATACCGATTAGATAACAACGGCGATTTTAAAAACCTATACCGACAAATTGAGAAACTGCTGAAAACTTTAAAACTTAAAACTAAGAACTGAGTTTTCAAGAAGTCTGTCTTTATATGTTTAAAAACAAATATCCCGGCAAATTCATCGCTATTGAAGGCACCGATGGCAGTGGCAAGTCCACGCAAGTCTTTAAGTTAAAAGAATATTTCAAAATTCAGCATATCCCCTGCTATCTGACCCAGGAGCCGACCAGTAGTATTATTGGCGGCATCATCCGAGGCCGGCTTACGGGCGATTGGCAGACTGTCAGCCCGACATCGCTACAGCTCCTGTTTGCCGCCGACCGAGCCAACCATTTGGAATATGAGATTGTGCCACAACTGGAGAAGGGGGTTAATGTCATTACTGACCGTTATTTTCTTTCTTCACTGGCTTATGGCTCCATAGACATAAAAGATGAAAGCTGGCTAATGAGAGTTAATGATCTTTTTTTGATTCCTGATTTGACTGTCATTTTAAAAACTTCAATTAAAACGGCCATTAAAAGAATGAGGGAATCTGATTTAAAATTAGAATTATTCGATGATGAAAAAACCATAGAAAAAGTTTGGCAAACCTATGAAATGATTTCTAAAAAATATCCCAACATAAAAGTGATTGACGGCGATCAGGAAGAGGATGCGGTATTTAAAGAAATAAGAGAAACTCTTGAAAATTTACTATTAAAATAGAGCTGCTTAAGACTAACCTTAATTCCTCCGCTAAGGGATTTTTTATTTTGGCAAAAATTTGACTTTGAGCGGAGCTACTGCTAAATTTGAGGTGCGATCTCGAACCTTAACATGGAGGAATTTAAGATGAAAAAAGACGGTGGCAAGTTGCTAGTCTTGGAGGGCGGCGACGGCAGCGGCAAAGCCACCCAGACCAGGATGCTGGTTGAACGACTGCGGCGGCAAGGGCGGGATGTTTTCACGCTTGATTTTCCACGCTACGACGAGACTTTCGGCGGGAAAATAGCTCGGGCTTACCTCGATGGCCAATTCGGTGACCCCAAGAACATTGATCCCTACTTGGCGTCTATTCCCTACGCCATGGACCGCTATGAGAGCCTGCCCGCCTTACACGCCCAGCTTAACAAAGGTGGCTTGGTGGTAGTTGACCGCTTCCACACAGCCAACTTCATCCATCAGGGAGCCAAGATGGGCATCTCTGAAGACGGCCAGCTCAATGAGCCAGCCCTTCACGACCTGGTGTCCTTCTTGCAGCGACTGGAATTCGAGCTGCTCGGGATTCCCCAGCCGGATCTGGTGCTCTATCTGCACGTGGCACCACCAGTCGCGCAAACACTCATGGATAGTCAGGGCCGAGTCAAGGACGGACACGAGAAAGACGTGGCCTATGCCAAGAAGGTGGAACGAGTGGCCTTGTGGGCCTGTGAAGCCCTGGGCTGGAAACTGATTGAGTGCTGCCCGGACGAACAGACCATTCTGTCGCCGGAAGCAGTGAGTGACCTGATCTGGAACGAAGTAGAACGAGCAATATAGGAGAAATGTCAGATGAATCAACACAAAGCGCTACCCACCCTGCATGTAGTCGGTGAAAGCATCCCGCAGGCCTATTTCCGAGCCATCAAGGCGGTTTGGGAACAAGGTCTGGCAATGAGAACCCAGTACGACCGCAAGAACGACGCTGGCGAATTCATTGACCCGCCCAGCCGCGACGCCCGTATGCTGATCGAAATCAAAGACCCGTTCGCTCAGCCGCGATTTCCGCCCATCTCCTTCTGTGAGATCGGTGTCTATATAGCCGAAATTCTGGGCGTCAAGAACCACCGCGTCCTGCCGATGTCCGTCCTGCTGGATATGATCGACGGCCGGCCAGTACCGGAAGAACTGCGCAACCACTGGCCTTACACCTACCACCAGCGCCTGACAGCGCACCCGGAAAGCGACGGCCGAGTCGTCAATCAACTGAATATTGCTATCGGTGACGTGGCAAAAGTGCCGTACACGCGCCGTGCCATGTGCACTACGTCCGTACCCAACATCGATCCATTCTTGAAGGAAGACGTCCCTTGTCTACGCGAGCTGCAACTACGCTGCGTGGAGCAAGACGACGGCTTGCTCCTGCTCTGCCCGACCACCACCTGGCGCAGTCGCGACCTGTACAAGGCCTGGGGCGATAATGTCATCGCCATTACCTTCTTGTTGCAGACAGTCGCCAAGGAAATCGCCCAGCGCAGTGGTCGCCGGGTGAAACTCGGTAGCTATGCCGACTTCAGCATGTCGCTACACATCTACGGCCAGGACTTTGGCGCGGTCGGCGGAGACCAGACACGCGGCATCCAAAGCTTCTTCGATACCTTCGACGAAAAGGCGTTCATCGCCAGGTCGCTGACCAGCGAGATGGCCACGGAAATGCTGGTATTGCCACAACTGCAAGAGCTGCTGACTCCCGGGAAACAGCAGGAGTGGGGTTTCCCGAAAAGCGCGGCCAAAGGCATCCAATCGCTCATCGACGAAATCAAGAGTGGCACATTGTTGGCCTAACCTGATTCCGCCAAGAATCACATTCTCGCCTCTGAGGATACCAACCAAGGAGGCGAGTTTTTGTTGTTTGACAAGGTTTGAGCTTTTTTGATAAAATAATGTGTTGTACCTTGGTACGTTAACAGAGAGAGAAGTAAAGAGATTATCAACAACCGCGCTAAGCGGAAGGAGAATGGCCATGTCGACTGACAAAAGCATTTGGCAGTCGATTATGGATCGACTGCTAGAGTTACTCGACGACGAGAGCGCCTTCAAGAACTGGTTTGGTCAGACAGAATTCGTTTCACTTCAGAACGGCGTTCTGACCATTCGAGTGCCCAGCCAATTCTTTAAGGACTGGCTAACGGACCACTACCTCGATGAGATCAAGAAGGCCGCCGAGGCAGCCGGCCAGCACTGCACAGAAGTGGTATTTGAGATAGATGGCAAGCTGGCAAAACAACCGGAGCAGCAGCCAGCCAACGAACAGACCCAAGAATCAGCGGCTCGGCCAAACCCAAAAAAGCAGGCCAAGCGGGAACCGGCCACCTTTGAGGATTTTGTGGAGGGCGCCGGTAACCGACTAGCGCTGGCCGCGGCCAGAGAGGTGGCTTTTGCCCAGACCTGTCCCTATCCGATGGTCGCTTTATGCGGCGATCCGGGAGTCGGTAAGACCCACCTGCTAGAAGCCATCGCTCACGCCATCCGGCTGGAAAATCAGGCTAATACTGGTAACTGCCGCCAATTCCTGTTTACCAGCGCCGAGGCCTTCACTAATGAGTTTATGATTTCCTTGAGGGAGAAGAAATCAGATGCTTTCCGTGCCAGGTGGCGCAGGGTCGACGTGCTACTGGTGGATGAGGTGCAGTTCCTGGCGGGCAAGGAGGCGACTCAAGAAGAGTTCTTCCACACCCTTAATGCCATCGAACGTCACAAAGGTATCGTGGCTATCACCTGCGACCAATCGCCGGACAAGGTAAGCGGCCTAGAGGAACGAATCCGGTCGCGCCTGATGCAGGGACTGGTCATTGATATCAACCCACCCAGTAGAGAAACACTACTAGCTATCGCCCGTGAATTGGCGAGTAAGTCCGGTTTCCGCTTTGATCCTGAAGCGCTGGAGTTGGTAGCCGACTGTGTTTCTCCGGATGTCCGACGAGTGCAGGGAGCAATGCACAAACTGGCTCTGTGCGCACGTCTGGATGGCGGAGTCGTGACGCTGGAACTGGCCCGACAGGCACTACGAGGGCTAGTCAACCTGAAAGGTAGTAAGCTGGTGACCATCGACTTGGTCATTGAGGCCGTAGCCAGGTATTCCGGTTTGACAGTCGGCGACCTCCGAAGCAGAAGGAGGGATCAAAGAGTGGCAACGCCGCGCCAATGGGCTATGTATCTCTGCCACCAGCTGATACCTTCAGCCACCCTAGCGAACATCGGCCAGAAGTTCGGGCGGGACCACACCACTGTCCTGTACGCTTGCAGGGGCGTGGAGCGACGTTACCTGTCCGGCCGCAGTCTGCCGGGCACCAACCCAATAGAGGAGCTGCCGGGCACCAACCCAATAGAGGAGCTGCGGCAGATCATTCTCTCTGACTGACTGGTTCTCGATAACGGCCGACTACCAAATCGACCATTGTCGGGTCTGGTCATGACCCTTACGTCAACCCGAGCGTCTCACGCCGCTTGGGTTGATTTTTTTTGGCAAAAAGTATAAGATTAAAAAGAATTAAATTAATCTTTTATGCCCAAATACGTACCAGTGATCGGCATGGAAATCCATGTCGAATTAAAAACCAAGAGTAAAATGTTTTGTTCCTGTTTGAACGGCTACGAACTGCAAGAAAGGCCCAATCAAAACATTTGCCCGGTCTGCCTTGGCCATCCCGGCACCTTGCCGGTGATTAACCGTCAAGCGCTAACTTGGACAATTTTAGTCGGCCTAGCCCTAAATTGCCAAATTGCCAAAGTGACCAAATTCGACCGCAAAAACTACTTTTATCCCGACTTGCCCAAGGGCTATCAAATTTCTCAATACGACCGGCCACTGACTTTTGGCGGCCACCTGAAAATCGGCGATAAAAATATTTCCATAACCCGTATTCATTTAGAAGAAGATACCGGCAAGCTGATTCATGTGGCTGGTGGCGCACTGGTAGATTTGAGCCGGGCCGGCACGCCACTGATGGAACTGGTGACCGATCCGGTGATTGAATCGGCCAAAGAAGCGCGTGAATTCTGCCAAGCCTATCAGCAAATTCTGCGCTACCTGGAAGTTTCCGAGGCGGATATGGAAAAAGGCCAAATGCGCTGCGAAGCAAATGTTTCCCTGCAAGAAGCCAGCAAATTTGTAATTGAAAATAGCGAAGTCAAACCGCTTCTGGATTACAAATTAAATCCAAAAGTTGAATTAAAAAACATCAACTCTTTTAAGGCCGTCGAAAAAGCTATTGAGTATGAAATTGAACGCCAAACCAAAGCCCTGGAAACCGGCGAGAAGATTGTTCAAGAGACCCGCGGCTGGGACGAAGACAAATTAATTACCTTCTCCCAAAGAAGCAAAGAAACGGCAGCCGATTATCGCTATTTTCCGGAACCGGACTTGCCGCCACTGGAAATAGCCGAGGAGCTAATTAGTAGCCTGAGGGCAACATTACCGGAATTGCCGCCGGCCAAACTGGAAAGATTTATACAGCAATACCAATTTGGGCTGGAAGACGCTAAAATCATCATCGGTGAAAAAAATTTGGCTGCTTACGCCGAAAAGGTTATTTCAGAATTAATCGGCTGGCTGGTGTCCCTGCCGGAAACCGAAGGCACGGAAGAGGAAATCTGGCGCCAAGAAGGTAAAAAATTAGTAAAAATTATCAGTAACTGGCTGATCAACCGACTTTTCAAACACTTAAATGAGCAAAAAATCAATATTAAAAATTGCCCCATAACCGCGGAAAATTTTGCTGAATTCATCACCTTAGTTTACCACGGCAAAATAAATAACTTGACCGCCCAGCAGATCCTGGAAGAAATGTTTAATAGCGGCGAATCCCCTGCTAGTATTTTGGAAAACAAAAATTTAGGGCAAATCAACAACCAAGGTGAGATCGCCGCGGTTATCGAGAAGATTATCGATCAACACCAAACCGTGATTAGTGATTATAAAAAAGGCAAAGCCAACGCCCTGCAATTTTTGATCGGCCAGGCTATGAAAGAGACAAAGGGCAAAGCCAACCCGCAAATGGTTAAGGAAATTTTGGAGAAAAAAATCAACCAATAATAATATGCCTTTTCTGGCACAGACCTCGATTCAAAAATTTGCTCCTAAAAAGGTCAAATTCACTGAAGTTTACAAAAGCGTCACCAAAAGAAGCGACCTTTCGTCTCCCATGAGAAAAAAAATCTATGAGGTCTTGTCAAAAGCCGGATTCGACCAAAACCGAGCCAGTAGTATCGTTCATGACGATCAGCCGCTAACTGCTGTCGAGCTCAAAAACATTGCCAGCCTCTTAAACAGAGAAAAAATAAGCGGTTTTGAGGGCGATGTAAAAAAAGCGGTTCACGGCTATTTTCGCAAAGAAGCCGTCAAACAAAGAAATATCGCTTACGTTAGAAAAAAAAACATGCTCGAGTCTTTACAGGAAAACCTGGACGATTCCCCTAGCGGCCGACGTCTTAACGCCGGAACCAAAACCCCTAGCTCCAACTCCACCGGATCCAGACCCAAATTGCCTTTTTAGACAAAAACATCTTTTATCTAGCGCTGACTTAAAAAATTACCTACCAATTTTTCAGCTTTTGAAAAATCGTTTAACCAAATAATTCGGGAATCGCGCCTAAACCAAGTGAGCTGACGCTTGGCAAAATGACGAATCTCTCTGTTTAGTTGTTCTAACAATTCTTTGTAAGAAATTAAGCCGCGAAGATAACGAGAAATATAGCGGTATTCCAGGCCCCAACTCTCCATCTTTTTCCAGCTGATCCCGCGTTTTTTCAGAGCTCTGACTTCTCGGATCATACCCTGCCGTAAACGTTCTTTCAGACGTCGGCTGACGCGATCATAAATCTCAGGCAAAGGAAAGGCTGTGCCTAAAATTAAAATATCGTATGGCGGCCGGAGTGGTTTCGGTTGCAGTGATTTAGGCCGGCCGGTTTCGTAGTAAATCTCCAAGGATCGTTGAACCCGACGACGATTTTTTTGATCAATAACCGAAAAAGTCTTGGGGTCGACTTTTTTAAGCTGCGTCAAAAGCCGATTTAGAGATAATTTATCCAATTTTTTTCTTATCTGTTTTTGTTTTTGGGGGTCGCTAGTGGGTAATTGGTAGCCCTTAATGACCGCGTCCAAATACAAACCAGTGCCGCCCACCAGAAAAGGCACTTTCTCCCGCTGCCAAATATTATTAAGAGCCTGATAAGCTAATTTTTGGTAGCGAGCCACGTTAAAATCGCCATGGGGTCCCACCACATCAATCAGATGATAGGGAATTTTTGTCCGACCGAGATGATAATCTTTTAAATCCTTGCCCGTGCCGATATTGAGGCCGCGATAAACTTGGCGGCTGTCGGCCGAAACAATTTCCCCTTTAAACCTTTTGGCCAAACTTACAGCCAGCTTGGTTTTGCCGGTGGCTGTCGGCCCAAGAATAACTATTAATTTTTTTTTGTCTGACATAACTTTGATATCTTTTAGCAACGCTAGCTTAGCATAAAACAAATAAAAAAACAAAGAGAAATCAGTTGATTGTCTCTTTGCCGATAGCGGTTTATTTTTGTTTTAACTCGAATATAAAAATAAAGTCAAAATACCACCAATCGCGATCGCGGCGGCCCAAACCATTAAGGCCAGACCGACGGCCTTCTTCAGCTGCAAACCAACCTTGAGTTGAGTAGTTGTTGCCAGTTTTTTGGCGCCCATTTTATTATTTGACAATTATCTTTATTTTTTTCTCTTGTCGAGGCAATTTTTTGCTCCAAAATGGAGAGTTATAAACCTCTACCTCTTTAACCAAATCGGATTGCCTCAAGTACTCTTCAGCTTCGGCTAAGCTTTTGCCAACAAAATTACTTTTGGCCAGAATCTGATTGCTACTGTCCAAAATTACACCCAAGGTGTATTCTACCTTTACTAAAACGCTGCCGTCTGGATTATCGTCCAAAATCGTGTACTTTAAATCAGAAAAATCCAGATTATCAGGAGTCAAGCCGGATAAATCCATTGCTCCGATTTTACGGCCAATCAGATTGGCCAGTTGTTGATAATCCAAATCTAAAGCCTTAGCTTTAACCTTTAAACTCAGGTTGAAATCACTGGTTTCGACGCCAATTTTTTTGTCGACTTCAGTGCCGGTAATCTGAATTTCAACCTGGTCGGTATCACGAAGATTTAAATTTTTTCTCAACTCATCGGCTATTTTTTTGCTCAGCTCATCCTGGGCTCTCTTAAAATCGGCTTCTTTAAAAACCTTTACTACTCTAGCGCCGCCGATCAATCTGGTTTCGGCCAAACCGTAGATTTTATCTTGAGAGTTCTTGTTTAGTTTGATAATGGTTAACCGGCCCGGTTCGACGGCGACAAAATTTTTGGGATCGGCTGGATAAACATCGACGACAACGCTTTTGCCAGCTGGCACCACTACGGCCTGGTTTGTTCTGACAATGGTGCCCTGGGAATCCTGCAGTTGGGTGGTTTTAAGTAGCGGCTGATTGCGGCTGGATTCGTTAAGTATTTTTACCCTGCCAACCAATAAAGAATCTACGGTGCTGGTGCTCAAAACAGAAAAATTGCCTTTTTCTTCGCCCTTAACAACCGCCAACTGGCCGCTGATTACATCTTTTTCCTCTAACTCTTCGGCGGTGGGACTGGTCTTGGCTTCGAGATTAAAACTTAAACTGATTTCTTTCTTTTCAGAAGTAACAATAATTGTGGCTTTGTTATAAAAACTGAAAAAAACAGCAATGACCAATAAAATTGTGAAGATAACAAAAACCCAAGCTATTTTTCGATACAGACTGATGTGAGGCAATGGTATTTTGTAGGCCGACATAGTAAAATTTAAATTGAAACTATTTTTGACTGTGCCATTCTGCCACTACTTCCCTGACATCCTTGGCTTTGACTTCTGACTTTTGACTCTTTCTCGCGCCCAAAGAAACCCTTAGTCTTACCTTGCTGCAAGCCTCATCGATGGCATCAATGGCTTTATCGGGATAAGCGCGATTGGTAATAGGTTTAGTTGCCTGAATCGCTTCGGTGACGGCCTGGGGCAGAATCAAAACATTATGATATTTTTCATAAACCCCTTTAATGCCATTGACTATCTCCTCCGTCTGCCGAGCTGTCGGCTCGGAAACAAAAATCGGCTGCAAACGGCGATCTAGCGTCTTGTCTTTCTTGATAAACTGTTCATACTCCTCCCTGGTGGTAGCGCCAACTACCTGCAGCTCGCCACGAGCCAAAAGCGGCTTAAGGATGTCGGCGGCATTAATCGCCCCTTCAGCTTCACCGGCTTCGGCTAAAATGTGAATCTCATCGATAAACAAGATAATCGAACGCTGGGCCCTAACGATTTCTTCAATAATTCTTTTTAAACGCTGTTCAAATTCTCCGCGATATTTGGTTCCTGCCAGAATACTAGTCAGGTCCAAGGCAAGAACCCGTTTACCCAACAAGGCCGCCGGCACTCTTTTTTGGAATATCGACCAAGCCAAGCCCTCGACAATGGCAGTTTTGCCAATACCCGCCTTGCCAATTAAAACCGGGTTGTTCTTGGTGCGCCGAGAAAGTATCTGAATCACTCTGGTGATTTCTGCTTGGCGGCCAACAACCGGATCCAGCTTTTTTTCTGAAGCCAATTTGGTCAAATCACGGGAATATCTTTCTAAAGTAGCGGTCATCGAACCAAAGGCTTGACTGCCGCCATTAATCTGACGATAGAAAAACCAGCCGACAATCAGCACCAGCAGTAAAACCACTAGAATGAGTAGCTCGGGCATAAAGAAACAGTTTAATTACAACCACTTATATTATAACAAATTTTTTCAGTCAACAACAACCCGGCCACTACCAACTAGCTCTTCCAGCTCTTTGAAAAAATGATCATTATAACCAACGCGGAAGCTGGTTTTTATTTTTTGTTTACTGCCGTCTAACCGATTGACAACCAATTCCAGGCCATGGAGACCGGAATTTTGATAGAGCAGCCCTATGACTTTTTGAGACAACCGATAATCCAGTGGTTCATCTAGGTGCAGAGCCACGTTTTTGTGGGGATTAATTTTCTGAAAAAATTTTTTTACCTTCTCGCCCTCCCCAGATAAATTGCCCCTAGCTATGTCATCTATGGTCTCCTTGATATTTTCTTTGTTTAAGACTGCCGCCCGATTGCAAAGCACTTTTACCTCATCATCCTTGTCAGAAATTTTGCCGGCGCAAATAATGATATTATCCGGTTGCCAGATGTGAACATTTTGCTCCAACACCTTGGGAAAAACCAAAATTTCCACTTCTCCGCCATGGTCTTCGATTTTGGCGAATAACATTAAATCGCCTTTTTTGGTTTGAATCCTTTTTACGCCGGTAATGACTCCCGAGACCCGTATCTCGGTGCCAGCAAGACAATTTTTCAAAGCCGCGCAATCGACCACTAATCCCTGGAGTTCTTCTCTAAATTCACTCATGGGATGTTCGGAAACATAGAGGCCTAGATATTCTTTTTCCCAGGTCAATTTCTGGCGCTTGTCTAATTGCTCGGACAAATCCAGTCTTAAAGAAAATAAATTGACTTGAGGCATGACATTGAAGAGACTATCCTGGCCGTTATGTCCGTTGTTATTAACCTCCTGAACGAAAGTTAATATTTTTTCTAAATTAGACAACAGCTGGTTGCGTTCACCCAAGCTGTCGAGGCAGCCTGATTTAATCATTGATTCCAATGATTTTTTGTTCAGGTCTTTGGTTCTAACCCGGGTCAAAAAATCTTCCAAATTTTTAAAATTACCATTTGACTTGCGCTCTTTGACAATGGTTTTTACTATATTCTCCCCCAGGCCTTTAACGGCCAACAAGCCAAAACGAATACGCGGTCTAGCCTCCTCCAAACTTTGGGCCACCACGGTAAAGGTAGAAAAACTTTCATTAATGTCTGGAGGCAAAACCTCAATGCCCATCTGCCGACATTCTTCCACTTCGATGGCAATGCGGTCGGAATTGGCCTGGTCCGAAGTCAGAAGCGCAGCCATAAATTCCGCCGGATAATTGGCTTTGAGATAAGCGGTCTGATAGGCGATCATGGCATAACAAGCTGCATGCGAACGATTGAAACCATAGGAAGCAAAAGGTAAAATAAATTCCCAAATCTTTATGGCAATCTTTTCCTCGATGCCGTTATTAACCATGCCTTTGATCATCTTGACTTCCTGTTCATGGAGCAGTTCCTTGATTTTTTTACCGACAGCCTTTCTCAAAATATCAGCTTCGCCATAGCTAAAGCCGGCCAAATCGCGGGCGATTTGCAGTAGCTGCTCCTGATAAACCGCCACTCCATGGGTTTTTTCCAAAATCGGCTTGAGTTTAGGATGAAGATATTGCGGTTTTTTGCGGCCATGCTTGCCGGCAATATAATCGGGAATATATTCCATCGGTCCGGGACGATACAGGGCCACCATAACAATAATATCCTCTAAATCAGTGGGCAACAGCTGCCTTAAATAACGTTTCATGCCAGATGATTCTAATTGAAAAACACCGGTGGTCTTCCCCTGCTGAAACAGTCTGAAGGTCTTTTGATCATCCAGAGGAATTTTTTCGATGTCAATTTTTTGGCCGTGGATTTTTTCGATAATTTCCAGCGCCTGCTCGATGATGGTCAGATTGCTTAGGCCAAGAAAATCCATTTTCAACAAACCCAGCGCCTCTACCGCGTGCATCTCATATTGAATAACAATGGACTGGTCACCCTGGCTGCCGTATTGACGCGGGGAGTAGTTATCCAGAGATTCCGGAGTAATCACCACGCCACAAGCGTGGGTGGAAGCGTGGCGCACCACTCCTTCCAAACGTTTGGCGGTAGTGATTAATTTTTGCCCCTGCTCTTCGGCTAGAATCTCTTTGAATTCAGGAATGACTTCGGTAGCCTGGTCTAATTTAGTGAACATCGGGACAAGCTTGGCGACCCGATCGCAATAATTATAAGGCAGGCCCATCACGCGCCCAACATCGCGAATAGCGGCTCGCGCCGCCATGGTGCCAAAAGTGATTATTTGGGCCACTTTATCCTTGCCGTATTTACCGGAAACATAATGCAAAACATCATCACGGCGGGCATCGGCAAAATCGGTATCAATATCGGGCATGGAAATGCGTTCGGGATTTAGAAATCTTTCAAAAACCAGGTTGTACTTAAGGGGGTCGATGTTGGTGATATTGGTCAAGTAAGCGACCAGACTGCCGGCGGCCGAACCGCGACCCGGCCCGACAACGATACCATTACTTTTGGCCCAGTTAATAAAATCCTGAACGATCAAAAAATAGCCGGCGTAACCAGTTTTGGCGATCACTCCCAGCTCATAATTCAAGCGCTCTCTGATTTCGAGAGAAATATTGTCACCAAAATGCTTGGCCAAGCCTCTTTCGCACAGGTCTTTTAAATATTCGTCTGTGGTTTCGCCTTGGGGCAAGGGAAAATGCGGCAAAATCGTACTGCCCAATTTTAATTCAAAGCTACAAAGCCGGGCTACCTTCAGCGTATTTTCGATTACCTCCGGATGATCGGCAAAAGCGGCTTTCATTTCTTGGGGAGACTTAAAAGACAAATCAATCCCCACGTAAGACATCCGATCCTTGTCGGACAAAACTTTTTTGGTTTGAATGCAGAGCAAGACATCCTGGGCATAATCGTCTTCGCGATTAGGATAATGGACATCACCGGTGGCGATTATCGGCACGCCGGTTTCGCGGCCCAATTCAAAAATTTTCTCATTGACCCGTTGCTGATGAGGCAGACTGGGATGATGCTGAACTTCCAAATAAAAATTATCCTGGCCAAAAAGTTTCTGGTAACCCCCAATCATCTCCCGCGCCGACGACAAATCGCCATTGACAAGATGCGAGGCCAGCTCGCCATAGAGGCAGGCGGTGGAGCAGATTAATCCTTGATGATACTTTTCCAAAAGCTCCCAGTCAATCCGCGGCTTATAATAATAGCCGTCCAAGTGGGCGATGGTTGTCAGCTTGACCAGATTGCGATAACCCTGCTCGTCTCGAGCCAGGAGTATTAAATGATAAGGCTTAGTGTCTATCTGTGAACGCTTGTTTAGGTGACCGTTTCTAGCCACGTAGGCCTCAACACCGATAATCGGCTTGATACCCGCTTTTTTACACTTTTGATAGAATTCCACCACACCATACATGTTACCGTGATCGGTTAAAGCCAGAGCTGGCATCTCATATTCTACGGCTTTCTTGACTAAATCTTCTATTTTTCCCAAGCCATCAAGGATGGAATAATGAGAATGAGTATGAAGGTGGACAAAAGACATAGAAAGGTAAAAAATTAGGGTTTAAGGCTTAAAATAGAGCCACAAAAAGCGAAAAAACCTCTTAACAGATGAGGTTTTAATTAGTAATTTTCTAGGTTAATTATAGAATAAAATCAGTTTAAAAACAAATGAAATTAAAAAACCACCACTGGTGGTGATTTTTATAAATTCATATTTTATTAACTGCTTACTATTTCAAAACTACTTCCACGCTTTCTTCTTTTTCGCCTCGTTTAACCAGCAATTCCACCTTATTTCCCGGCTGGTAACCATTAATGATTTCCGACAAACTTTGTGAAGCGTTTAGTTCTGTGTCGTTGACTTTTTTAATCAAATCACCGTCCTGGATTTTACCAAAAGCCGCACTGTCCTTGGCGGGGCTGCCATAGACCAGGGCGCCTTTTTCCCCAAATTCCACCAAGCCTTCTGTTTGCGACAGATCAAAATATTTAAGCCCCAGAGTGGGACGAGAAATTTTTTGTTTGTCTAAAACCTGACTGATAATATTTTTGAAATAATCAGCCAAAACCACTCGCTGGCCGGCCACCAAGCCGACAATCTCCCCCTTTAGATTAACCACCACGGCGCCATTGTTTTCTTTTTCGGTTAAGTCTTCATCCAAAAAAAGCTCTTTGCCGAAATCCTCCGACGACTGAACCGCTTCCGGAACAGATTTAAAGTTATAGCCAATACTTCTGACATGAACCAAAGAAATTTTACTTCTCTGCGAAGCCAGGACTAGTGTTTGGCCAGAAATAAGCTCTTGAGATCTGCCGATTTTAGCTACGGTCAAACCGCTGGCAGACATTTTGCCAAAAACCAATCCGGTGGCTTCGTCGATGATGAAACTTTCCAACTGGTACTTCTTTGACTGATAGCCAATAGCCAGGTATTTACCTTTGAGGTTGGCGATGGTTTCTTTGGTGGTGACCACCCAGCCATCGGCTGTCAGGACAAAGCCCTGACCCAAAATTTCCGTCGGCAAGTAGGCCTTAGCCAGCACCCCGCTACCTGATTTAATCGGATAAATATTAATCAGAGTCGGCAAAAAATCGTTCTCCACTTGCTTCAGCTGTAAGTCCTGCTCCACCACCACGTTGCGCGGCTGATCAATGACGATTCTCTGATTACTGTTAAGATCAGAAAAATTAAGACGGCCAAACAGCGGCCAGCCAACATTATTTAAGCCAAAAAGGGAATAGCCAATAATGCCCGATAAGAAGCCGACCACCAGCGAGATAACGACCGTCAAAAAAAGGCTATTTTTCATTATTTTTAACATCTTTGTGAAATTATATTATAAAAAATTAGAGCCAGGCCGCTGTTACCAAAACTATTATAAGTACCAGCCCGGCAAAGAGACTATATTGCAAAACAACCAAAGTTGTCAAATTTTTATTAAAACGCCTCAACGCAAAAGAAGTTAATAAATAGTAAGCCAACGACAGAATTAAAGCCAGCGCATAAATACTAAGCGGCAGAAAAGTCAGAACCAAAAACAATTCCCAAAGCAAAAGCGCCAGCACCAAAGACTGAAAAACGTTGGTTCTAGGATTGTAGCCCTCGGCAAAAAAGCGGCTGGAAAGTAAAATCAAGCAGCCCAATAAAAAAACCACTGAGAGGCCAAATAGATTAAAGTTAATAAAAGTATAAAAATTAATAAGAACGACGGAGCCAAAAAATAAAATTATTAAGTTAAGATAGGAAACGATATTTTTAAAATCCAACAAAAAAACTTTTTTAGTCTGATAAAAGAAATGGAAAACAGATTCTAAATAGATCAGATACAAAATCGGCCAACCAAAAGAGAAAATGGCAACCGGCAAGCTACCGCTTAAAAACAAAAAATAAATAAAACCAACGCTTACAAAAACCAAGGAATGTAAAAAAGCCAGCCAACTGCCTTTGGCTGTCGTCTTGATTTTTATCAGGATAAAATAAACCAGATCTAAGACTAGAGCTAGGGCCAAAAATAAGTACCACTTGTCAAAATAATAAATCAGTCCTCTGATAGCAAAAAAATAAACCAAGGGAATCAACCAAGAAAAAACCCTTAGCAACAGAAAAAGCATAAATAATAATTATAAAATTTAAAAATCGGTAATCAGTTTGGCTAATTTATCCAAACCACTACCGATTAACTCTGACTGAGCGGCAGGCATCTTTTCCAAATCGGAGAGAATGATAACGGCTGAAAGGTGTAAGTCTTTGGATTCCGGCGGCACCGCTAACGCTAAAAGCCGCGCCTTGGCCTTTTTGGTCTGGCCGGCAAAATCAACCAGCTTCAAACCGTCAGCCGAACGGACTTGAGAAAGATAATCATTAAGCACTCCTTTAAAACTGGCGCGGTAATTATCGCTAAGCTTAACCGCGTCGGCTGTGGTCTTTGATTGATTTCCATTTCCGGCCGCCAGACGATAGTTTGCCGAGCGCTGGGAGAAAACCAGCAACAAACCAGCACCAATAATTCCGGCGACCAAGACGCCGATTATAACCCTACTGGCCACTCTGGTTGGCGATTTTGGCTCATTAGAAACCATAAAATTTAGATTACAAACCCTTAAAAACCAAAACTATAATAGCGGACAAAATTAATAAAGCAAAAATAAAGACCAAAACTCCTAAAATAACCCCCAGAGAAATCAGAGCTTCTCGATACTGATGATTGTGGGCCAAATAAGCGGGATAGCCAAAAATTAGGATCCCAGAAACTGCCACTCCCAAAACCAAAAGAATTAAAAAAGCCATGAACCCGGCCAGGACTCCGCCTGCACCAACCGGAAACAAGGTTCCGGCCGCCAGCAGAAACAACGAAATCACAATGATAAACAAAGTCTCCAAAAAACCACAAACAACGCTTCTTCTAATAACCTCCCCTTCTTCATTCTTTTTGTGTTTGAACATTTTTTTAAGATTAAATTATTAACTATAATGAAAAAGATTCTTTTAAATCTATTTCCAGCCAGTCGTCCTGCGCTTCGTCCCATTTGTAAGCCTTGAGGGTGTGGCTGAATTCGTCGTTGGAATAGATATATTCCACAGTGGTATCAGAGCCAATGCGGCGCGAACCGATAGTTTTTTTATCTAAAATAACAGGCCGCGTAATATACTCGATCTTCATTTTGCCCAGTGGGCCGGTAAATAAAAGAGTTTCTTTGTTGCCCATTTCCGGTTCGGCCAACTTGGCTTCCAGAATTTCCGCGTCTTTAAATAAGTCTTGCACCTGGCCTTTGATTTGTTGCCACTTTTCCGGCGACATAAATTCAATGATTAACGACTAGGTTTTGGTTATTAATAATTATTATAACACAAAATAAAATAAAAATTCAATTTAAAGAAAACTCGCAACCGCAATAGTGCTGATGATAAAATCCTCTCTCTCGGCTAAAAGTCATGGCTTGTTTGAATCTGTCTTGTTTCTTCCAATCGCCAGCCAAAAATTTAATTGCCAATTCCCTCTCCAGCTCTTGGCCGATGGCATTTATAGCGCTGGCATCTTTATACGGCGAGATGGCCAGAGTGGAGGCAAAATAATCAAAATCGTTATCCTTGGCAAACTTGGCCGTGTTTTTTAATCGCTCCCGATAGCAAACCAGACAACGCTTGCCTCGCTCCGGTTCGTTTTCCAGCCCCGAGACTACTTTCAGCCAAGCCAGATGGTCGTAGGACGCGGTCATAAAAGGAGTGCTCCCTTGCCGAAAAAAATTTTTCACTTCCTCCAAGCGATGTTGATACTCTGCTTCGGGAAAAATATTGGGATTGTCAAAATAAATACTGACCGCAAAATCGCGAGACAGCTCCCGCGCCAAAAAGCCGCTGCAAGGCGCGCAGCAAGTATGAAGCAATAGTCGCGGTTTGTTCATTAAGCAACCTTTAAAACCTCGTCACCCTCCTTGACCAACTGATCAACCTTAAGCCCAAATGATTGACCCTTGGAAGCGTTGGCAACTTCCTGGTGATCAATCTGCATCGAGGTGACCGTCTGTTCGAATTCACCGGCGTGCGTTTTGACCTTAATGGTCTCGCCGACGCTTAGGTCACCGTCGGTCAGCTCGATGACACCGACGCCGATTTTGCCGAAATAGTGGGTAATGCGTCCGATTTTTTGTTCTGCCATAGATTTATTGGTTAATTTTATTTTTATTTTTTTAAACTCTGCCTATACTCATTTATCCTGGCGTTAACAAAGGAGTCTGCTTCGGCCAGAATGCCTTTCAAATTTTTGAAACGCAAATATTTATTGGCGGTTTTAAGGTTTAGCCAGGCATAACCGTTGTGTTCGCCAGAAATCTTTAATTCGGCCTGCAGCGGCAATTTAGCCAGAAATAAAATAAAATCTTTTTTGATTAATTGCGCTTTGCCACTACGCGCTTCCTTGAAGAAAAAATCAGTCTGCGCCCGCCAGCCATCAATCAACTTGATATCTTTAATGCCGGTTTCCTCTACTAGTTCCCTTTTAGCTCCCTGCTCTTCGCTTTCGCCGGCATCTAATTTGCCTTTGGGAAAATTCCAATAACTGCCTCGGTGGTAAAGTACCAGGTATTGCAAACCTTCCTTGGGATGTAGGCGAAAAACAATTACGCCGGCTGATTTTTCACGAATCATATTGTTATTCCCCTCCTTTCAAAGGAGGGGCTAGGGGAGGTTTTAAAATATTTAAAATAGTTTCGATAAACCAATTTATATTATTAATTATCTCCGAGATACTTGTGGCCTTTGATTTTAGGGGGTAAATACTCTTGTTCCTCCTGATAATCATAATCCGGGCTGTATTTATAATCCTTGCCGTAATTCAAATCTTTCATCAGCTTGGTCGGCGCATTACGCAAATGCAGCGGCACCGGCTCATCCATGGTTTCTTTGACGTCTTTTTGAACGGAGAGATAGGCGCGGTAGAGCTCGTTGCTCTTTTTGCACTTAGCCAGATAAACGACCACCTGTGCCAGAATCACATTGCATTCCGGCGTGCCGATATAATGGACGGCCTGGTAGCCGGCCACTGCCTGCTCCAAGGCGCGAGAATTGGCCAGACCGACATCTTCCGAAGCAAATCTTACCAAACGGCGAGCTACATACAGTGGGTCTTCGCCGGCCTCGAGCATACGCGCCAGCCAATAGAGGGCGGCGTCGGCATCGGAACCGCGCAGAGATTTATGCAGAGCGGAAATCAGGTTGTAGTGCTGTTCGCCGTCTTTGTCATACAAACAGTGCGACTTCTGCAAAGAATCCCTGATAATTTTTTGATCTATTCTTATTATACCATCTTTGTCGGTTTTTGTGGCCTTGACCGCGAACTCCAAAGTGTTCAAGGCGATGCGCGCGTCGCCACTGGCAATTCTGGACAAGTATTTCAGCGCGGCTTCCTCGATATTAATTTTCAAATTGCCAAAACCTTTTCGCTGATCAATAATCGCCCGCTTCAAAATATTGGCCAGATTTTCTTCTGATAGCTGCTCGAGCACAAAAACCCTGGCGCGAGACAGCAAGGCGGAATTGACTTCAAAACTGGGGTTCTCGGTGGTGGCACCGATAAGCGTGATGACTCCGGTCTCGACGTGCGGCAAAAGCGCGTCTTGCTGTGATTTATTCCAGCGATGAATTTCGTCGATAAAAAGCAGGGTGCGCTGGCCGTTAAACTTACGCCGATCCTGGGCTTTAGTAATAATTTCTTTTAAATCCTTAACGCCACAAGTGACGGCTGAGAAAGAAATAAAATCAGAATTGGTCAGATTAGCAATAATTCTAGCCAAAGTGGTTTTGCCCGATCCAGGCGGACCCCAAAAAATCATCGAGGGAATCTGGTCTTTTTCTATCAACTGCCGCAACAGCTTGGTTTCACCAATGATTTCGTTTTGGCCCACAAAATCGGCCAAGGTATCAGGCCTCATTCTATCGGCCAAAGGCGCTTCCAGGCCTAATTTTTGCCTTAAATTTTGATCAAATAAATCCATGAGAACATTTTACTCTGGTTCTGTTTTTCTGCCAACTATTGACAAAAATATTGAAGTATGATATAATAGTAAATGTGAGTGTTTTAGAGAAATAGAGGAAAACAGCCAAAAACCGTGAGACATAGGAGGACTGCAAGATGAAAGTTCTTTTCAAAACCGGCTGGCTGGTAGGCCGCCGCAAGTGGGCAAGCCGCCGGCGGCGCAGCAAAGCGTGGAAGCAGTTGAAGCGGGAGACCAACTGCCTCGAAGGTATACTCCGCAGAATGGAGATGTACCACTCGTTGGAGAACTGGACTTCCCGAGAAGGGAAGGATATCAACAATAGAATGGTACTCCGTGAGGCGGCGGCCCAACTCCCCAAGGTGGCGTCCGCGGAACAGCAATGCCGCCGCGTCGGCGTCAAGGAGGACGAGCTCGTCGCCATAGGAGAGCGACGAGCGCAGCATTGGAAGATGGTGAGCGTAGTAGAACTGAGCCGCGCCGTAAACACGGCCGGGCTCTAACCGCGAAAGGAGAAGACCATGAGCAACAAGCTGTTTGGGACCAGAGCCGCACTGTTCGCCTTGCCCATGATGGCGCTGGGCTGGACGTTGGTATTCGCGATCAAAAGGGGGTACACCGAAGAACTGGAGGCGTTGTTGTATGCTTCCTTCCTCTTCGCAGGGCTGACCTACTTCTGTTTGGCCGCCACCTGCGCCACCGCGTGCTACGACTGCTGCCGGCAGTTGTTGGGACGGCTGGAGAAAGCCTGGGCTGCCCGTACGGCCAAGGTGTCGGTGATCTGGTACGCCAACATAGCGGCCGGGGCAGCAATACTGCTGGTGGCCATCTACCTGGTGGCCTACCAGGTCGACTGGCTCGAGTTCTTCGAGCTAAGGACGATGAGAGACAACGTACTACTCATCCTCCTGGCGACGCTGCTCGGCAGCGTCGGAGTGGCCGTCGGCGCCGGCACCAGCAATATGCTATCTATTCGCCTGTCACAGACGGACGAGTAGCTCGCAGTCAACCGCCCCCAGAGTGAAAACTCTGCGGGGCGGTGAATTATTTTTAACTCTTGACAACCCAGAAGCAATGCTCTAATATAAGATGTCAAGAGCGGTTGACCACAACGGAGGAGTAGTCATGGCAACTATCATCCTTGTACTTTCAGCAATCGGGGCATTATGTAGCTGGCTGATGGAATTCTCCCTGCCGCCAGACTCGCGCTTTGCTGGCAACTGGTGGGCGGAGAACAGCATCACCATCGTGTTCTGGAGTAATATGGTTCTAAGCGCCATAGTGATCGTCTTGGAGTACGCCGCCCAGAAGATCCAACAGCGAAAGAAGACGCGGGGAGGAGTCTGGCTGAAGCGCAGAAATAGGGAGTGGGATGAGAAGGAGGCCCACTGACAACAGTCTTGGCAGAGCAAAAACGTCCGACACCGGTGACTTTAGGTGTCGGACGTATTCTTTTTGAAAGATAATTTAATTGCCCCCAAATCTTCTGTTTCTCTTGTTGAATTCCTCGATGGCCGTATCTAAATCTGTTTGGGAAAACTCCGGCCAATGGCACTTCACAAAAAGCAACTCGCTGTAAACCGACTCCCAAGTCAGGAAGCCGGACAAACGCTGTTCACCGGAGGTGCGAATAATCAAATCCGGATCGGTTTGGCCAGCGAGCCAAATATTTTGAGAAATCAAATTTTCATCTATCTCTTGAGCCGGCCGACCGGACTGAACTATTTTTTTTACCGCTTCCACAATTTCCAAACGGCCGCCATAATTAAGGCAAATATTCAATAATCCCCGTTCATTGTTTTTGGTTGCTTCTTCGGCTTCAATAATGGCTGTTTTTAATTTTTCTGACAGGCGTTCTCGGCTGCCAATAATCTTTAGCTTAATGCCGCGACGGTTAAACTCGGCAACTTCTTTGGTTAAAGCTCTATGAAGCAGATCCATCAGGTAGCCAACTTCTTCCTCGCTCCGATTCCAATTTTCGGTGGAAAAAGCATAAATAGTCAGAGTCTTAATGCCGCGGTCAATACACCACTCCCCCACTTCTTTCAGTTTATTATAGCCCCGACGATGACCCTCAAGAGTCGGCAGGCCGTGCTCTTTGGCCCAGCGGCGATTGCCGTCCATGATAATAGCTAAATGATTGAGTCCTGACATAAAATATAATTTTTTAATTTTTATCGGGCTGCGCGGAATTGAACCGCGATTACACGCACCCGAAGCGTGCGTAATACCGTTATACCACAGCCCGTCTTGCCGATTAAAAATTATGAATTAAGAATTGATTTCATTATCAACAGACTCGTTCTTATCTGGATAACAACACATCACATTATCCAGATATTGAAGGCCACAGAAATAATCACAAATAGAAACATTTTTAACAGCACATTTGTGAATATCAGTATCTTCGGCCTCATTCCAAGGACACTTCATCTGTTTCCAGGAGGTTTCTTTTTCTGAGACTAAATCAATATCCAGATTAGCGCCGTCTAAAATTTTAATCTCCATAATTTTATTTGTTCATAATCTGATAAGCGGCGATGCCGAAAGCGACCGAGACATTTAAGCTCTCCTTAATCCCCTGCATTGGTATGTGCACCACGGCGTCGGCCCGCTTGAGCAATGCCTCTGAAACGCCGCTAACCTCATTGCCGATAATCAAAACTAAGGGAAACTTTGGCTTAAATATGCTAACATCAATACTGTTTGATGTCAATTCTAGGGCAACAATTTTAAAGCCCTGTTTCTTTAGTCTATCAACTAAACGCCAACTTGACCAGACCTGCTCCCAGAGCACCGACTTTTCCGCTCCCAAAGAAACTTTTAGAACTCCCTTTGGCAAGCTGGTCGCCTTGACGCCTCTGGTGGCGGCAGTGATGCCGCCTAAATAAATTTTCTTGACACCCAGGGCGTCGCTGGTGCGAAAAATCGACCCCACATTATACAGGCTGCGCAAATTATCGCAGACGACATAAAGGTCTTTGGCCATAAAAATTATTTAAGCTGACAACGCCACTGTCCCATATTATCGACGATTTTATCAAGACTGACTTCCTGCATTTTGCCACGCATGGTATTGTCGACATCGTTATAATTATCCGGCACAAAATAACGAATCGGACCAACCAAAAATTTAGGTAAAAGACCCATGAAATACAAATCCAAATTAGAAAATTTAGTCAGCCCGCTACCGCCGCTTAAATAGACTTTGCTGGTGAAGGTGCCATTACTATTATCACGCCAGCCGCTACCGCCCAAAGGAGAAACAGCATCAAGATAACGGCTCCAATGATCATAATTGGGGCTAGTAAGCAAAATTTTATTTTCTTGACCCGAGTCATCTAAAAATTTAGCTTTGCCGCTAAAATGATGCAACAACTCATGCGAAATATAACCAACGGCTCGATCTAGATCGTCATTACTGTCGACGCTATATTTTTCGACATTACCCATATTGGCAATACCCTTGAGCTTGCCTTGGCTGCCAAAATTATAAGCCGAGTGCATCCGTGGCTGGCCCGTACCCAAAAAATCGTTAGTAAGCATCAGGTATTTGGCAGTCACTGGCTCATTGAGGACAAAATTGTTATACAAAATTATAAAATCAAGATCGTCCTGGTTTTTGTCATAAAAAGTATTAATGACTTCGTTGTCCGGTTTTTTCTGACCATCAAAATCGGTGAATAGCAGCCAAGGATCGTCGCTAAGAATGGTCAGGGGGTAAGAGACATCCACCTCGGCCAAATCCGAAGAGGCCAGTTTGAAATTTTTGGCTAGTCGATCTTTGATTAGATTAATTTTATCTACCTGCTCCGGAGAATAATTTTCTTTGGCTACCAAAATAAAGGCTACTTTGAATTTTTTGTTTTCACAATCAGCCGTATTTTTAACAGGCGCGGCCACGGGATTAAAAACAGTCTTGGTAAAACCATTGATTTCCCGCCGGCGCTGATCGAAAGAAGCATCGCCGCTGACAATATCAGAAGTTTTGAATTTATTGGCAAAAATGCTTTGCAAATCCTTAAAGGGCCTAAATAAACCCTTTTCTATGTAATAATACCCCTGGGAGCTGGTTGATTTATAAACCAGGCCGGCCGGCAATTGATCGGGGCTGCTTATTGGCTCGCCCAGAGAATAATCCGGAAAGAAAGCATCGGGCAATCTGACCAAACGCTTTTCCCAACGCGAACCATAAATTTCTTTTATTATTCCCTCATCCTTGAAAAGCCGCAGAACACCGCCGGGCTCGACAGCATAAAAATTATTATCAGTCTGAAAAGTGACAATTCTTATACCCGGCCGGACGGTGACATTTTTGTTCAAAGGGTATTGCGCCAACTGTTTTGCAGTCAAAGTGTTAACCTCGGAAAAATCATCGTACCAGGACTTGTAGGTGCTCTCGGTGGGAAAAGTGTGACGGAAATTGTTGCCATCCAGATAATAAACGGCCGGACCATCAGCCGATTTGACCAAACTGCCAAAAGCAAAAACCGGCGAAGCCAAAATCGCTCCACCAAAAATAACCAAAGCCGTGAGTAGCAATCGATATTTTTTTATCATTAACTAATTAATAATTTAAAATTGTTTTTACTCTTTTCGCTTCTTTGAATTTATGAAAAATTATCTTGTCTATATTGTAAGTGCCATATTTAGGCGCCTCGACAAAACCCTGGATAGCCGCCTCGGCCAACCAGCCGGATTTTAGCCAATCACCGAGCCATTCATTGGCATAAAGCGGGTTTTCCTGATCGATGCCCGTGCCCAAGAGCCGCAGCCATTTCTGATTGAAAATTTCTTGCGAGCCAATAGGCGGCGCCATAATTATTGGCAAACCCAAAGCGCAATAAAAAGATAGTTCACTGGGCTTGGTCCATAGGACGTCGGTGTTTCTTAGCAATAAATTAAACTTTCTGAAATATTTATCTTTGGTCGGCTCAAATAAAATCTTTACGCCCCAGCCAAGCGCCTTGGCCAGGCGCAGCCTTTTGATTTCTTTTTTAAAATAGTTGTTAACCTCATTATTGACGCCAGCCACCAGATTAATTCTCATTTTTTTGGCGATGACTTCTTTCTTCAAGCTAGCAACGATTTGCATTCCCAGCTCCCTTTGAGCGCCAGCGCCGCCGACGGCAAAAGTAATAGTCAGGGGGCGAATTAATTTGGTTCTGAGATTATTTCTGCCTAGTTGCTGAATTAAAGTTTTTTTATATTGGGAAATATAAACTTGATGCGGATCGAGCTGAATCAGCCGCCGGCCCAAATCGGCTTTCAAAATTTTCAGATTATCTCCCACGTTTTCTTGAGGCAAGGGAAAGCCGGTAAAAAATATCCGGCCGGGGTTGACGCCATAAAGCTTTAGTCTTTCCTCTACCCGCTTATTGGTGGCAAAATAAATGATCCGGCTGTTATGGGGATCGGGCGGCACCCAGGCGCGGCTGATATCGGTATCGCATAAAACGCAATAAATCTCACCAGGATAATTGAAATACTCGGCCATCATGGCGGTGGCAAAAAAAGTAGTGACAAAAGGCAGGGGTTTTCTGGACAATTTGTCAATCAAGTGTTTGCCCCAATTATCTTTTTTGAAAAACTTGTAGATTTCCCTGAGTTGGATGTTGCTCTTGGACAGATCGCGGCGGGGATAGAATTGGGGGATGGACTGGATTTTATCGTAGAGCTCAAAGGCCTTATTGCCAATGAGCGGCACCATCTTGAAACGAGAAATAAACTCATAAAAAGCCCGGCTATTTTGCCAGATACTGCGGTCTTTCTCGGGAATGCCGGGGTAATTGTTGGCGGTGATAATTTTGCCTTGAGCGATCGATTTCAGAGGGTAGGCAGCCCGCTGATGGCCATAACCCATATCGACAGTCACCACCCAGGCTTTATGCGGCAAACTTTCGGACATAATAAAAAATTAAAATCAGCAATTATAAATTATTATTATTATACCAAAAACCCCGTTGAAATCCAACGGGGCTCTTGGCGCTTTAAAGCAGTAGCTATTACTAGAGAACCGCTTCTTTGGCGGCTTTGGCGACTCGGAATTTAACCACGGTTTTAGCCGGGATCCTGATGCTTTCGCCGGTAGCTGGGTTGCGGCCTTCGCGGGCTTTGCGCTGGACTTTGACCAGCTTGCCTAGTCCCGGAACCACAAACTCGCCATTTTTCTTGACTTCGGAATAAGCCATATCGGTCAGCTTATCCAACAAAGCCACTACGTCTTTCTTGGCCAGGCCAGTGGCATCGGCCAGAGAACTCATTAACTGTGACTTGGTCATTTTAGCCATAAACTTTCAAGTTAATTATTAATTATGATTAATTGTTAATTAAACGATTCTACTTGCTGCACTTATCCACAGGTTTTATTATATTTCAATTCTATAGAAAAAACAAGGGAAAAGCAAAGATTTTTTAAAAAATAAAGCCCGACTCGAAACAAATCGAGTCGGGTGGAAACCCTCGCCGTCATCAGCGAGAATTAAATGTCCGGTGATAGGTGGCGATCATAACCAAGCCGGCCAAAAGCGCGCTGACGCCCAAAAGCTCCAAGCAGAAAGCTAGCGACCAGTATTTGACCGCCAGACCGAACAGGCCCAGCGACACAACGCCGGCCACGCTGTTGGCGGTGGATTTGATGGAGGCGACCGTGGCTCGGTTCTCGCTGTCGAGGTGCCGGTGCAGGAAAAAGCCTAGGAAAGGCGTCATATATCCCCTGACCAAATTCTGCATCAAGATCAGAAGAACCGCCCACTTGGTCACCCACGCGCCCATCAGCCAAATAGGCAAAGCGATCAGTAGCACCATTAGAACGATGCCGCCGAACTCGCCACAGCGCCGAGTGATTCGCTCGGCCTCATGACTGCTAATGGCGGCCACCACATTGAGCAGACAGAACATCCAGCCGAAATACTTGAGCGGCAATTCTACCAGCTCGAAGTAGGGGTTGTAGGTGAAAAACCAGATCTTGGAAACGGCGCCAATAAGCACCGAGAAGCCAATAACCCACTTCACCTGCCGGTGGTTGTAAACGAAAAGAGCGCTCAGCTTGAGCAAACGGAAATACTCTTGCCAGCTTTTCTCTCGCTTGATAATTACTGGCGGGTCGATCATACGATAAGCGGCCACGCAAGCGATAATCATAAACGGCACGCCCAGCCAGACCGGCAAACGCAAGTTGACCTCCGCCAAATAGCCCACTGTGGCAGAACAAGCCGCGACCAAAGCCAGCCGGTAGGCGCTGGAGCGACCCTCGATTTTCTGGAACTCACTTTCCCGTCCCAAGAATTTCAAGGTGTCGGCCAGCATTGAGGTGTCGGCGCCAGAGATTAGCGACGCGCCTATAACCCACAGAAAATTGGCCAGCCAAATCGTCAAGGGACTAGTGGCGCTGGCAAAGACGGCCAGCTTGACGGACCAGACGCAAATGCCAATCAAGATGGTAAGGCGCCGGCCGAGCAAATCGGCCAAAGCGCCACAGGGACAATCCAGCAGAACAATGCCAACCACGCAGACCGCCTCCATTAAGTAGATATCCGAGAGCGTCATGCCCGACACCCGATTGATGAAGGTGATGAGTATCGGGCCCCAAAACAGCGGCTCCTTGAACACCTGAAACCAGAAGTACAACTTGATGTTTCTTTCGGCTTGCTCTCGAGTCATGGCAGACCTCCTCTTCTATCGCCAGGCGATGTGTTAAAGTGCGATTTTTTCCAAACAGACAAACAAAAACCTCGGCTGTCTGGCCGAGGAGGTCTTATTATTTAGATTAGTTTTAACTTATTTAAGAAATAAATAATTTAAACACCGCCTGGGCCAAACCACGAGAAAAAATGTCAGCAGGGACATAATCCAAGCCGGAGTTCTTCATAATAGTCTGGTGTTTAAATTCTAGTTTCATAATATTAATTTTACTTGCTGTTTGTATTATAGTATACAAATAATTTTTTGTCAAATTTAAAAGTATTATTAAATTTTATTTTATGTTTTGAGTAATTGCTTCGGTGGTGGTGGCGACTTTTTTGATGATATTGCTAAGTGTCTGTTCGATCTTCTGCTTTTGGCCCATTAGTTGATTCAGTTTCTGCATTCTCTCCTCGCTCATTTCGCCAAGCTGATCCAATTCATTTTGCCAAGAATTAAGGGCCGCTTGAGACGACTGTAACGCTTCTTTGGCCTTATTGGAAGTCAAAAACAACCACCAAGGCTTTTGGGCCGACACCTGTTTTTTTTCCAAGTCAGCATTGATTCGCATTTTGTATTTAATAAGAATAAAACCAAACAGCTTGGCCTCTTGCTGGTATTTGACTTCGACTCTATTATTATCGACTTTAATGCTTTTGACGTTGGGGTCAGTCTTGGCGATGCCGTACAAAGCCGACTCCAACTCGACTGGCGCCACCACCTTTACTTCTGTGCCCCGCATACCATTAAGTAAGCTGACCACCTTGCCTTCTTTGGCAATGGTAAACTTACCGTCGCTCAAATCGGTCAAAATCACTTTATCTAATTTGGAAACTTCGATGCCCAATTGATAATCAGTGCCTGGCACTAGCGACATTTTTTTGCCAGTCAAATCATAATAGTCGTCGATGGTCGTATAAACGGTTTCGCTGTCCTGCCAGAGATTAACCGTGGTATGCATCCAGTCCGGAAAAAGCGTGCCGATTTTTTCGCCACCTTTATAGACAGTAGTCACATAGGTGATTTTACCGCCATCATAGTGGTCAAAACCGGTAAAAGAAAATTCCAAGGCCGCTGACTTGCCTAGATAAAATTTTTCGCCGCCATTGGGAGTCACAATCTTGGCTGCCGGCGTGCCAGTATAGGCCGGTCCGTCAACATAAGCAAAAGCGCCGTCGCTCTGATCGCTAATTAATGACTTGCCATCCTTAAAAATTGTCACTTTAATCCGATAACCGGAACCTGAGTCAGCCAGCTTGTTGGTCTTGGCCACCTCATCCCAATAAATGCCAGAGGTCCAGCCAAAATTTGATTCACCTTGACTGGGGTTTTGTGAAAAGTCGGTGTTGTATAAATTGCCCAGCAGTTTGCCGTTGCGCCAAAGCTCGATGCGTGAAGTATAAGCGCCACCCAGAGTATCGGGATCGAGCCCGGCATAAGTGTAATAACCGGAAAGCACTTTGGCGTCTTTGATAAAAGTTTCTCCGCCATTGGGACTCATGACTTTCAGACTTAGTGGCGGCAAAGTATCTTGGCCAGCCGCAAAAGAAAACTCACTTGACTCGGCCGAAGCAATCACGCTACCACCTCTTAATAGCTTAACCTTGAGGGTAAAACCGCTGCCGGCAACGATCTCAACCTCTTTCTTTTGCGCCAAATCGGTATACCAGCCGACCTTGTAACCCAAGGAGTCATAACCACGATCAACCGAGGCGTCATAAGGATATATACCAGCGACCGGGCCGAGCTCTTTGCCGTTTTGTAAGAGAAAAACTTGAAACTGCAGTTTGCCGTCTTTGGCCGAAGAATAACCAAAATATTTAAAATAAATGGTCCTGGTTTGACCATTAAGCTCATAGGTTTCGCCGCCCTTGGGATCGGTAATTAAAATGGTTTTAATGGCTGCTGGGTCCAGTTTAGCGGCATCATCTATTTTGGTGTCGATTGATTGGGGGGCGGCCAGCTGACTCGGAGCGCTATCTTCGGAATTGATATTAGTATTGGTTAAATTCCTGGTGTTTAAATTTGAAATATTATTATTTGTCTCACTATTAGCGTTGTTGTCCTGCGTTGCATCATCAGTGACATCATCAACCCCAATATTAACGTTAAGGTTGGTTGGCACTTGCAATGAATTACTGCTGGGCTGAGTCACGTTTAAATTCGAATTCAGATTTGAATTCAAATTAAGGTTGGTTAAGGTGCTGGGGCTTTGCACTCTGTTGAAAGAGCTGACTTGAGCCAAACAAAGCCCAGGCAGCAATAAGAGGCCCAGTAGAACGAAAATTTTTCTCATATGTTTTTGTTTAATTATCACCTTAATTTTCTACCTTTTGACCAAAAAAGTCAAAATCAACCAAGGGGTCTACTTTTTACCCTGTCCGTCCACCCGGGCGCGCACCCGTTTCCAAAAATTAGCACCCACATCTTCCTCTTCATCTTCATCAACATAAATCACTTCCTCCTCGTCTATATCCTCTTTGACGCGCCAATCTTCGTAAACGTTTTTGGGCAACTCCCGGACAAATTGTGAGGGCTGATTAATCACTCCCGCCTCCGAGCCAAACATGGGATAGGTCAGATACAGCTGATCCTGGGCGCGGGTGGCGGCCACATAAAAAAGCCGTCTTTCTTCCTCAATATCTTCGCAGCTGGCAGAAATCCTCTGATTGGGAAATTGACCATCAACTAGGCCAACGATAAAAACCGCTTTCCACTCCAAACCCTTGGCCTGATGAATAGTGCTTAGCGTCACTACTTCCTCGGGTTGCTCGCGAGTGCCAATGTTTCTATCGCCCTTAAAACCCTCGGAGAGCGCCACATCGGCCAAAAGTTTTTCCAAAGAATCATAACTGGCGGCAAATAAAATCAGCTGTTCCAAATCGGCCAAACGCTCCTCGGCGTTTTCAAAAGAATTTTCTAAATAATCTTTATAACCAGAGTCAATGACTGCTTCGATAAGTTGGGAAACGTTTTGCTGGCCGATTTTAATTAACTTATCCAAAACCGACTGCGCTTTTTGCCAGCCAGCATAGGGACGGCCTGACAGCTCTTCGGGCCAAGGATAATTTTTTACATCATCCAGCGAGCCGAGTGTTGAAACTTTCTGCCAAATTTTTTGGCTGTTAGCCGCACCAATACCAGTTTGCAATTGCAAGAGCCGCTGCCAAGACAACTCGTCTTTAAAGTTGGCCAAAATTTTCAAATGGGCCGTGATATCTTTGATATGCGCCTGCTCGAAAAACCGCAGTCCCCCGCGCATAATGTAGGGAATGCCGCGCTTATTAAGCTCCATTTCCAGTTCCAAGGATTGATAATGAGCTCTAAAGAGCACAGCGATATTTTCCAGCCCCATCCCCTCTTCGCGTTCTAAATCCAAAATACGCTGGCAGACAAATTCGGCCTGCAGATAATTGTCTTCCAGCGGCACGAGAGCCGGCTTGGAGCCGGAAGATTTATGAGTGCGCAAATTTTTCTTAAACTGTTTGTGATTATTTTTGATTGACTCGTTGGACAGGGCTAGAATCTCCGGAGTGGAGCGATAATTGGTCTCCAGCTTGAAAGTTTGGCAAGCCGGAAAAACCTTGGGAAAACTCAAAATGTTATTGACATCGGCGCCGCGAAAAGAATAAATGCTCTGACTGTCGTCGCCGACCACCAAGATATTTCCCTTTTGGCCGGCCAAACTCGTCACAATTTCTCCTTGAATGGAATTGGTGTCTTGGTACTCATCGACTAAAACATATTGGAATTGCGCAGTCAGCTTTTCCCGGACGGCTTGGCTTTCAATCAAAAGCTGTTTCCATTTGAGCAACAGATCGTCGAAATCCAAAGCGTTGGCAGCTCGTTTTTTTTGATCATACATTTTGGCAATGGCCTCGATGCTGGAGAAATAACTGTCCGACAAATGAGAAAAGCGCTGCCGTAAAACTTCCCCCAACGGCTGATCAAGATTGGCGGCCAGGCTAATAGTTTTATGAATTAGGTCGGCTTTGGGAAAATATTTATCTTGCGGAATTTGCACGCCGCTAAAACAGGCTTTGACCAAAACCCTGGAATCCTCACTGTCTAAGATGTTGAAATTAGGATTGATGCCGATGGCCGGGCCATAAATCCTCAAAATCCGATTGCCCAGATGATGAAAAGTGCCGCCCCACAAACCATGCGCCTCACTGTGCAAAAGCGATTCGATGCGGCCAAGCATTTCCCGAGCGGCCTTGTTGGTAAAGGTGACGAGCAAAATCCGGTTTGGCTTAACACCTTTCTCGAGTAAGTAGGCCACGCGATACACTAGGGTGCGCGTCTTGCCACTGCCGGCTCCAGCCAAAACCAAACACGGCCCGTCGCCACCAACCACCACTTTCAATTGTTCCTGATTGAGCTCGCTTTGATAATCAATTTGGAATTTTTCCGCCGAGCTGAAAGTTTTAAGAGTATATTCTTTCATAACTTAATAATCATAACTAAAAAATAAAATAAAAACAAAAGTCCCCGCCGCATTGCTTTGGCGAAGACGAGATGGAAGACAAGGAACCGGCGTCAGACTAGCTGACGATTGCCTCTTCATCGTCCTGACGGAACCACTGCCAGGTCAGATAGAGGGCATAGAGCGGCAGCCAAAACGGCAGCTTGGCTACCAGGACGAGCCAGGCCGACAGTAGTATTGTATGCAGCAATATAGTGCCACACCAGGTCTGATTAATCCAATTACTACGTCGTAGAATGGCTTCGACGCGGTTGGGCCACGACTTCTCGTAGCACAAGGCGCGGAAGAAACCGACCGCCAGGCTGCGGATGTAGATCACGGGCACGAACAGCGCGACGAACACGGCCCAGACCACCAGGATAAACGCAAAGATCAAGTAAACCTCCGGTGTGCTTAGCATTCTCATGTGCGATCCCTCCTAGTCTCTTCAGTCGGCGTAACGGTCATCGTAATCCCAGAAGAAGAAGCTCAACTCCGAACAGACGGTGGCGAAGGTCGCCCATACAGGCAGAGAGAACCACAATGCCGCGGCGAATAGGGTGGCCAAGGAATCGGCTACCAGACCGCCCAGGCGCGTACCCTCAACACACTGTCGCCGGTAGAGCCACCGCCGGAACCTCATTGGCAGTTGATCCGGGCCGAAGAGAACGTCGGCCACCCACACACAAAACACGGGGACAAAGAAAATCGCCAGAAATGCCACGCCGACGACCACGACCGACACAAAATTCCAAACAGCACAGATAGCCTTCTTCATGGCCTGCCCTCCCGCTAGTTGAATGAACACGAATCCATCTTAGCAAAATAGTGGAAAAAATTCAACTGCCGCTAATTGACAAAAGGATAAAATTTTTATAAGATGATTTAAGGCCAAAAACGGCTTTGACTATGTACATTCAACTGGGATATGGAGGCGAGAAGCCATGAAGACCACTTTGGCAACTAGCGAAATCCGCCATGCGAGACACGAACTAGAGGAAAAACTGCGCCAGGGCGGGCAAGTCACCATGGCGAGAGGCAGGCGACAATGGGTGGGACAACTCGCTCTGGATCAGCCGACATGCGCGCTAGTCGTGCGGGCGGGCGGGCCGACTTTCAGTAGCAAGGGGGTGGAGGGCGGCTCCTTCCGGTGCAACCAGACGGGGCACATCGTCAAAGGAACGCAGACCAATACTTTCCGGGCGCGGATCTGTGGCGGGGCCATTTGCAAGCCACCGCCGAACACTGAAACATCAACAAACACTTCGGCGCACTCCTCGACGACCTCGAACCGCTCCTCGTCCTCGAGCAGCATACCAACCGTCGAGTGGACAGAGGGCAACGCGGTGTACTGCCCAAGCTGTGGTCGGTCGAAATATGTCTCTGGTGGGGGCACGGTTCAGTGCTTGGGTGCCGGCTGCTATAAGAAATTCAATGTGGTCGATCGCCGACCGCCGCCAACCGTGGAGGCCGACCGGAGCGGGAATGCGGAGTGCCCGAAGTGCTACAAGGCCAACAACATCGGCGGTTCCAGAGAGCGGATCATCACCTGTTGGTATTGCGGGAAGGAGTTTATTGCCATTCCTCCCAAGATCCAGCCGAGCGAACAACTACAGACCGTGCACCGCAACCTTTCTTATAACGACGCGCTTTGCCCTCACTGCAACAGAATAACGGTGGCCGTGGAGGATGGGCTGGTGGATTGCACGCACTGCGGCAAGAGCTTCAACGCCGACTCGAACGCCTGAAACACAAGGAGAAACACGCACAATCAACAGGAGACCAGCAGTACCGGTCTCCCGTTTTCTTTTTAAAAAATATTTAAGAGAGAATGGTTAGGGATTAGATGGCAGAACTATTATGGGAATTCTAATTTCTGCGGCGTTTTCCGGCAGTCCCGAAGGATTATCTTTTTCCAAAACTAAAAATCCGTCAATCCTTTGGCTAACCGTGCCGGTGAGCTCGGCACGAAAAGGCACAAAGCCCTCGGTCATCCAGTCGGACAAAGCTTGAGCCGAGGCCTGACTGATAATCTTACCCTGGGCATCAACAATCTTAACCGGGAGAGAAGCCTCAAAGAACCAATTGCCCCTGGCTTCGCCGGAGATAATAAAAGGCAAAGAAACTTCTTGGTTCCCATTTGGTCCATAAACCACAATTTCATTACCCTTTTGACACTCGCCGCGATAATAAGCCCATTCTTCGCATTTGGAGCCGTCAGTAAAGACGCAAATGCCAACTTGACCCATGGTTTCCGTGTCTTTTATTTCCAGCTGGCCGCCCTGCTCTTGGCAACGAACCGAAGCGGGATTGGCCAAACCGGCGTTATTGTTTATAGAACCACTGTCGTTGGTCAAGCAAGGCTTGGTCGGCATGGGCGCGCTGGGACTGCCATGTCTGACCCATTGCCCATCGTCGCAAATCCAGGTATCTTCCTCGCCTCTTAATAACATCAAAGAAAAAATCGCTCCGGCCACCACGACCACTATGACAAAAATGATAAAAACAATTTTTTTTAAATTATTCAACATTTATTTCTATGTTATTTTCGTTATTGCCGGCGCTGGTTTCGGCTGCCGCTTCCTTAGCCGTACCTAATTTTTCTAAGGCCTTTAGAGCTTCGGCCGGCCGGCCCAAAAAGTAGCGCTTGCCGTCTTTGGGGCCAACATACCAGGCCTGCCCCTGGCCCTCGATTTGCAACAGGATCAGGCCCTTACGAGCATTAGAAAACTTTTGATCCAGCGGCAGCTTGCCGTTTCCCAGCGGATTATAGCCGCCTAAAATTTCGTCTTTGTCGGGAAAACCGTCATCATCTGAATCGGCCTTGGCTTTATCGGTGCCCAAAGCTTCTTCCAAGGCATCGGACAGGCCGTCTTGGTCGCTGTCCAGGCCGCTGAAATTATAATCAGCCAAAGCTATTTTTGACAAATCATTATTGGAAACAGGCAAAGACAAATCGGTAAGCATTTTAAAAACATTGGCATTGTCAGCGCCCAGCTGAACCCTGAATTCTTCGTATTGGCTCAGCTGGCCGGTCTTTTCCTCCAGGGTTTTTTTGAATTCCTCGGTCTTTTGATCCAACAGTTTTTGACTTTCGGAAGCCGTCTGTTGCAGCTGCGTCAGTTGAGTCTGCTTTTGCGTCAACTGGCCTTCTTTGTCGGCCAGATCTTTGGCTTTCTTGCTGTTTTCCTGTTCAACCGCAGTAATTTTTTCCAGCAGCTTGGTGTTGTCCAGATAAATTTTCACCGCGTATGCCGCCATGCCGGCGAAAACGACGATGATAATGGCATAAAAAACCCAGCGCTGATAGCGCCTGATTTTGATTTCCTGGCCAACCTGCTCGTGCGGCACAATGGCAATGCCGCAATTGGGGCAAGATTCGGAAAAATTGGGAATTTGCCGATGACAATTAGGACAAATCATATTTTTAGTTTATTTGTTTCTATGTTGATAATTATAGCAAATTTAATTAAACAAGAACAATCAACTGTGATATAATTAAAAATGATAGAAAAAATATTAACTTAAAAAAATATGACCGACAAAAAACCGCTGTTGCGGCAGGTGATGAAAAGGGGCGACTGGGTTCGCCTGGTTATTTTGCTTATTTTTTGGATAGCTTGCTATTCTTGGGTGTGGTGGGAGTATCAGAAGCCGATTGATATTAACATAATGATCAACGAGGCCGCCAGCGAACAAGTGGAAATCGTCCAAACCAAAGACGGCCAGCTGGTAAAAAATCTGGCGGCCGGGTACGAGGTGACTGTGCCAAAAGGCTGGTTTGTAAAAAATGTTAGCTCTGTTATAGAAATTTACAATCGCTTTAATAACGAGGCCAGCGACTCGGAGGCTTATTATGGTTGTCAAAATGACATTAATAGTGTCAATCTTAATGGACACAGTTTAAATGACTGGTTAAAGTCAATAGATCAAGATCGAACCGGAACGGAAGAATCCGAGCCATCAAAAACGAAAATAGTTAGGGAGGAGGATATAAAGATAGACGGTAAAAAAGGTATAAAAAGAATATATAACCCGCCAATGGGTCCAGAGTATACCCAGACTTACATTATAAATAATGAGGATGTATTAGTAATTACGCAGCTGATTGGTGTGGTAAATCAAAATGAAAAAGAAATTTGCGAAAGGGATCTTAATAAAATTATAAACAATATTTCTTTTTATAAATAAACATGTTTTTTAGGGGGCTCAGTTTACTCTTCATAATATTTTTTTTATTGATAATGGTATTACCTACATCACTTCATGCCGATGAGGCCTTTTTAGTTTTTCCTTTTTTAAAAAAATATGAAATTTCATGCTCATGGGGATGCTATAGCGGGCACAAAGGGACCGACTACCGTGTAAACACGGGTACAGATGTGGTCGCGGCCGCCGGAGGTGTAATAAAAAAACAAATTAATATACTCCAAGACAACGAGAAAAAAAAGGGTAGTTTTGGAAACTACACGATAATTGATCATCTTAATGGCTATCAAACGATATACTCGCACCTGCAAATTAATAGTATGCAGTTAAAGGAAGGCGATAAAGTTAGGGTTGGAGAAATAATAGCTAAATCCGATAATAATGGGGCTTCTACTGGCCCTCATCTACACTTTGAAATTAGAAAAAATAATATTGCTTTAGATCCATACAAAAATAATCTGTGGCTTTTAGATGAAAATAAAAATATTATTATTTTAAATGACATGGAAGAAAAAGACGATCAAAAGAATAATAAACCTACAATTACACAACCAGCCCCAGAAACACCTTGGTGGCAAAAAATTTTTGATTGGTTTAAAAAATTATTCGAAAGAAAAAGCGGCGAGGTAGCCAGCGAACAGGAAAGCCAAGCTCCAGCACCCGACCCCAAATTAGAAAACCAGGAAAATTTCGTCCCGCCGGACAAAATTTTTAACGCCGCTTATGTTTCCCAGAGCTCATATCTAAACTTGAACGCCGGAGAGACCGCCACTCTTTCTGTAAATTTAAAAAATACCGGCAACACCGACTGGACTCCGGGCCAAGTTTCGTTAAACCTCAACAACTCCGGAGAAAGTTCTCCTTTTCATCACAACTCGTGGCTCACCGCCAGAAGACCGGCCAGACTGGATCAGCCCCGGGTTAAGCCCGGCCAAACCGGCAGCTTCACTTTTATCATTCAAGCTCCGAAACAAAAGGGCGTTTACCAACTGTTTGTCAGACCGGTCTACCAGGATGAACTCGGCTTCCATTGGTTAGGGTCGGATTTGGGAATTTTTTGGCTGATCAACGTGGCCGAGACGGCCACAATAGCGGAATTGCCAGAAACAACGGCGCCGGAGACAGCCCAAGAAAAAGGAATGGAAGAAAAAATAACGGAACCGGAAAATAAACAGGAAAAACCAGAGGAACCAATTACCGCGCCGAGCACTGGCGGCAGCAGCGGTGGAGAAAGTGGCGCCGACAATAATCAGTCTAGCGCTTATCCCCCGCCCGCCCCAGTCATAACCTTGCCGACAACCGAGGAAGAACTGCTTATCGGCTCTACCTCCACCATCAAACTGGCCGGCACCAAAACGCCAAATAGCGCCACGATTTTTATTTGGCACAACGATCAACTGACAGAAATTAACAGCTTTCCCGAAGCCGGCAGTTGGCAAGCAGATTTCACTTTAACGGCAGGCGATAATTTTTTCCGCGTGGCGGCCGCCAGTAGCGCCGGCAACATCTCCGACGAAGACAAATTAAAAATAATTTACGATTCGACTCCCCCGCCAGCCGTTTCTGATTTGCAGGCTGGACGTATAACCAGTTCCACGGCGCAAATAATTTTTACTCCGCCCGAAGCCAACCTGACTTTTGACTTGCGTTACTCTTTGGACAACTTAGATATAAACGGCTGGGACAGCGCCAGCGGCACTGCCAAAATCATAGAAGGCGCCAGCGACACTTCCACTATTTCTCTGCTAGTGGAAAACTTAGACCAGCTGCCAAAGCTGAAGTTTTATCTGCGCGCTCAAGACGCCGCCGGCAACCTGTCCGGGCTTTCCAACCAAGCCATGATAACCGTTTTACCGGCCATCGGTGAGGTTAACGGCTTTGAAATAACGCCCAGCTCCCTTTTGGCCCAATGGCTCTTGCCCAACTTTACCGTCAAAAACAGCGCCGCCGAAACAGAGGCCCGCTATTCATTAGAGCCGATTAATGAAAGTAATTTTTCCCAAGCCACCAAGATTGAAAATGTTTTACCGGCCACGCCCAACATGGTGGCCGAGGCCTATTTGCCAAACCTCTCATCTGGCACGGATTATTATCTGGCTCTAAAATATTCGGATGGCCTGAACTGGTCGGAAATTTTTTATTCGGCAAAAATCACCACCACGCAAAACTACTCGCAAATTAACGGCGGCGCCAACTGCGCTTTTATCTCCGATCACGAGTTAAAAACCGCCAATGGGCCATATTTGATAACCGGGCAAGTTTATCTTTACTGGCATAAAAAATTGACCATTGAGCCGGGGACAATTCTGAAATTCAAGAGCGGCGGCAGTATTTTTGCTTTGGGATCGATAGAGGCGAAAGGCGCGGCCAGCGCGCCAATAATTTTCACCGCTTTTGGCGATGATGAGTTTGGCGGCGACAGCAATAATGATGGCGCGGCCTCCTCGCCCGCCTTTGGCGATTGGCAGGGAGTTATCATCAGAAATTCCCCAACCGCTCAAGTGGACTTGGATTATGTGAAAATCAAATACGCCAAAGACGCCTTAAGTATTGGCGGCGTGGATAAAACAAACATTGCCAACAGCGAAATCTCCAACTCGTCGCGACGGGCTTTGAGCCTGATAAATATTAATAATGTTTTGGTAACCAAAAATAATATTATAAATAATAAGTTGGGGATTTACTTAGATAACGGCAAGCCAACTGAAGTTTCTTTCAATAATATAAAAAACAATAATCTTGGCACTTTTGAAGAAGAATCTGGCGGCTTGGTATTGGCCGAGTCCGACGGCCTTAATCTAACCAACAATAATATTTATAATAACAACTTCTGGGGAATTTTTGCTTTTGACGGCTTAAATTTCAATGCCGCTAATAATTATTATGGCGCGGCCGAAGGGCCGATTAAGATGACCATGGGAGAATTTTTGGCCGACCCGCACCAATATGATGGTCGCGGAGAGCGCGACATCATCCATGGAGATTTCAACTATAATAATTTCTCGCCGACGGAAATTGTTTTCTAAAAACCTCCGATATATACCGCTTCCAAAACCAATTGACGAGCCGGTTTTTTTGTGATAATTTAAGGTCGCTAGTCCTTTTTGGTTTGGATGGGTCTTAGACGCAACGCACGTAACAAGGAGAACCAATCATGACCATTAGAGTTGAGACGTTGGGTGAGCAGGCACTGGGCATGCTAGCAATGCTGTATAAGGACAGTCGTCCGGCAGCCATTCACCTGCAAGGAAGGCAGGTGTTCGTGAGAAAGCCAAACGGCCAGGCCGAGATCCTCGAGCTGGCGCTCGATTTCTCTTGGCCCCAAGCGCTTCTGGGCAACCGGATGCCGGAGAACCCCTCGGCCGTCTTCATGCTGGAGCTGCCGTGGCCGACAATGGAGGAGTCAGAGAAAGCCGGAGCAGAACCCCGGCAGCCGACGCAGACGTTCCTGCGCTTCAAGGCGATCTCCTTAAACGGAGCGCTCACCCTCTTCCCGATCTGGCGGCCGATCGGCAATGCATTGGCTTGTTCAGATGAGCCAATCTTGCACTTCCCCGCCCTCAAATCGCCTCTGGTACCAGACTGGCCGACGGTATTTGAGACAAGCCGCGGACTGGTCATCATCTCGGGCGAACGCCGCTCCGGCCGCACCATTACGGCCATGTCGCTCATCAACAGGCTCAGAGAGAATCGAAAGATAGCCATGGGCCTGATCGAACGGGCAGCCGAACACGCATTGAATGAAACGGCTGGGTTTATCGAACGGGTCGAGCTGGGGTTTGACGGTAACTGGCCTGAAGCCGTGAACCTGCTCGATCGGAGAAACTTCGATGTCATCTACCTGGAGGAAATCCCGGACGTCGCCACGCTGAATCAGGCAATCAGTGCCGCCGAATCGCGTCTGGTCATCGCCTGCGGCCCCTCCCGCTCGGTGACGGAAACGCTGGAATGTCTGCTGGAAATGGAGCCGGACCGCGCGCGCAACGAAGGTTTGCGCCGACGGCTGGCCAGGGTGCTGGTGGGCATCATAGGCCAAGTTTTGGTGCCGAACAAAGGCGGCTCCGCGCTGGCACCGGCCACCGAAATTCTGGTGAAGACGCCGGCGGTTCACAACCTGATCCGCGAAGACAAGACCTTCCGAATCCTCGAATCCATGCGTACCGGGCATAAGTACGGAATGCTCACACTGAACGAGGATCTTCTGCGCCTGGTCAATGGTGGCTACGTTGACAAAGAAGCCGCCTTGGCCGCCTCTTACATGCCGGAAGAGCTGGAAGAGCTCCTCGGAAAGAAATAGAAAGGCTGCTATCGCACAACAAACGAGCCGTCTGACGCGCACAGCGCCAGGCGGCTCTCTCTATTTGTAGAGACTAATTATTATAAGATAATTTTTGATTATCACCCAGCAATTTTTTAATAATATCGTTTCTCTGATTCAGACTAAAAGCGTGAAGCACCACCACAATACTGTTGTCTTTCTTTAAAGCCACGTTCCTTTGCGCCTCCACCAAAAAACCGGTTTTGACCGCTTCCGGCTCAAAGGCCAACAAACTCAAATTGCGATTTTTCACCGCCACCTCCCGCTCTTGGCCCGAAGCGTCCTCAGCCCTAAACACACAATCAGAACAACGCGTGCCTTCGACTATTTCCTTCTTGTCAAAAGCTACTCTGGCAATGACGGCAAACTCCTCGGCGGTGCTGATGTTATTGGCATCCAAGCCGGACATCTCAAAAAATTTAGTCTTTCCCAACCCTAAATCCTTGGCCTTTTGATTCATTGCCGCCACAAATTCACTGCGGCTTAACCCGCTGTTATCGGCTAAAACCACCGCCGACTGGTTGGAGGAAGCGGTTAGTAGCGAATTCCACAAATCCCCTATTCTTATTTTGTCGCCCGCTCGCAAATCCACTTCGCTGGTGGTGCCCTTGGCGGCCAAGGTGTAGGGATAATTAATTTCGGTTTCGGTAATTTCTATGGTCTTATCCCAATCCGGATCCTGGTCGAGAAAAACCAAGGCCGTCATCAGTTTGCTTAAAGAAGCCAGCGGCAAAATGGTCTGGGAATTCGAGCCGTTGGAAAATTCTTCATCGCTGTATTTGACATAAGCCACGGCCGGAAAAGCCGAGTCAAAAGTGAATTGCTCATTATTCATCGCCAATTTTCTCAAAGTGACGTCATTGACTTGCCAGCCGATCACCTTGATAATTCTAGAGAAATCTTTAAAGGTCATCACCGGATAACGAATATTGTCGCCGGGATTAACATACCAATAATCTTTTTTTTCGGTAAAAATTATCTTTCCTTTATACTTATTAAGCAAAGTTTTCTGGCTCGGCTGGCCTTTTTTGGCGGCCAGACCAGCCAATTCTTTGGCGCTGACCTTAACGGCCAATTTTTGCTTCAAAAAATCCAGATCCGCCTCGCTTCTTAGAGCGTATCTTTTTTTGTCGGCCTCATTGCCGTACCACAGATTGTTTAGCACTTCTTTTTGAATCAAAAACCGCCCCGACAAATCCGCCTGGGTAAAAACCTTGGCCACCGGCATTTTTTTGACGGCAGTTTTCTGACTGGCGGCCTGGCCGACTGAGGGCAAAAATAAAAAACCAAACAAACTCAACAAAAAAATTTTTTGCCAAAGATTTTTAGAAATTTTTGAATTCATTTTATAATTATAACAAAAATTTACCGCCGCCACAATCTTCTAATTAGTGTCATCATCAGAACCACAATAATTATCAAGCCAATCAAACCGCTGGCCAGCCAGTGGCCGACTTTGCCCTCGAAAATTGCCCAGAGCGGCTTGTTAAAATAATATTTTAAAACCGGTAAATTAATCAGAGTGCGAGCCGCCTCGTCGGGAGGAAAGGCTTCTGCCTGGCCGACCACCAAAACGTATTTGCCAAAATTATCGGCGCTGTACGTTTTAATCAGATAATCACCGGCCGGCAACTGAATTTTTTTCTCCGGTCCCTGCCAATAATCGTCACCGGCGAATTCTTCATGAAAAATCTGCCAGTCGTAGCCGGAACCGTCCAAGACAAAATTTTGACTTTCCAAATCCGTGCGCTTTAGCTCTGCGGAAACATTTTTTTTGACGTCTTTGACGGCCGGCACCAAAATCTGAAAATAAAATTCCAGCGGCTGGTCTAGAATTATTCTAAAATATTCCGGGTCGCCTTTGAGCTGGGCATAAAAAGCCTGGGAAACCTCGGGGTTGAAAATATCCAACGGCTTATCAAGAGTGGGCGATAAATTATAAATCAAACGCGGCTGATGAGCGCTGGCAGCGCCGCCCAAGACAAAGCTTAGGAGAATGGCTCCCAAAATAAAAAATTTTTTCATATCTTTAAAATAGCCAATAAAAAAATTTTATTCCTGTTTTAGCTGATTAGATTATAGCAAAAATTATCATTAGTAGCGACTGGGCCAGGTCTGGACTCTTAGAATTAGACATTCAAATCTATAAAAATAAAAACACCTTTTAGGTGCTTTTATTTTCTGCAGGCCACTTCGAGCTAGAACCGTCCAGAAGCAACCCCTGTAAGATTATTTTAGCGCTTTTTAGACATACAGGCACGACCCACCTCGAGCATGCCTATTTTCTAAAAAAGTGACAAAGGTGACACAATATCGGCGTATTAAATTACAACTAAGTGTCACGCTTGCTATTAATAGCCAAAATTCTAATTCCGAAGCTTTTTACGCGCTTCTTTCATAATCTTCTCTCTACCCTCGCTGGGTTCCACCTTTTTTGCCGCTTTAATTAGAGCATCTTTTACATCTTGTTTAGTTTCATCTGGAAACTGTTTCTTTAACTGCCTTACTGCATAATCAAACTCATAATTTTGTTTGAAGCTGATCAGGTTTCGGTCAGGCTTACCAATTTTTTTCTTATTGTCTGACATAATCGTTATTATAATTAATATTTAAATAATGATCATAGGGATTAATATAATATTTTTTAAATACTTATTCAAATTTTACCGTCTTTAACCAAACGCCAATAATGATAGCCTAGCGCGGTTAACTTGCAGGACCTTGAATTCTGCGCGGCATAAAACATATGTTCTTCACCTACCGGCACAACCAATCCAATACCTACAAACTTTTGAAGGTTTTTCATGATAACAACTTTTTCAGGTACGGCTATATCCTTATTATCAAACTCGTAAGTTGGATCCAATGCATATTCTTGATCTGGTGTAAGAAAATATTCAGTTATTTTTCTTAACACTTCGGTTGGTACTTGAGGAGTGATGGTGCGTAAAGAAGTAAAACGAGTTACATTAGTTTTAAATACTGGTCTCTGATCCCATGGCCCCAAAGCTTGATCGATATAAGCGTACACACTTCCTGGAGTTATATGACCTCGAACATCAGCCGCTCCACCCTGTAAAGCGTCTATTAATAAATTCGTAAAAATTCCATGACCATTAACTTCGACTGAACTTTCGTCCGTCTTACTAGCTGTCAATACAACCACTCCTTCAGAAATTTGGGAGCAAACGCCACCCGCTACGGCGGGAGAGCCAAAAGATCCTGAATGGCAGCAATCTAGAATAATAATTTTGTCTTTCGCTTTTGATTTATTTGCCAATACTAATATTTCATCCATCGATACACCCTCATCGTTAGGTTGATAATCCGGCGTAACAATATAGCCACCGAATTCGTTTAGAAAGCCGTGTCCAGAAAAATATAATAATGCTATGTCACTATCTCCCTCAAACAGCTCTATAATCGTTGTCTTTAAAGACGATTTTGTAGGAACGTCCATTTTAAGAATTACAGAAAAATTTGGCGACCCGTCGCCATTTTTTTCAAGGGTAGTCGCAAACGCTGAAGCATCATTAATACAGCCCTTAAGTGGTGAGGTTGGATAATTATTTATACCAATAACTAAAGCTTTTCTCATTTCAAAGTTTACTGATAAATGATTTAATATTTTCCCAGCTCCATATGTTGACTCTTCTTCCCGACAGCGATGAAGACAATGTTGGCCTATCATCATTGATATACATTAACATCACAGGAATATTTTCATCAATAGCGCACTCAAGCTCAAATTTTTCGCCTGAAGCACCTGGTGTATTATTACTAATTAAGCCGATCATGCCGTCACAACCCTTAATTTTCGTCCGGCAACGGTCTTTCCAATCAGTCTTCCACGGTTCTTTTACCGACATATCAATAAATTCAAAAGGTGATCTTTCATTTCTCGCTTGTGCAACAAGAAAGTCCCGATATTTCGAATCTTCGGCTGCAAAACTAATAAATACTCTTTTGTTCGACATAAATTATTTTATTAATTAATTAAATCGCCTGGCAACACCGCATCAACGACTCCCTGGATCAGACAATTGGAAGTTAAAATAATCGGCTTGTGCGTTTTATTACTTGACTTTGGTCTGAGGATAACCACATCACCCTTATTCTCCAAAATCTTTACCGTCGCCTCGTCATTTATAAGCGCAACTACCCTCTCCCCCGTATCTGCCGATTCTTGCTGACGTATCAATAACAAATCGCCGCTATTAATTCCCGCCTGATCCATTGAATCACCAATCGCACGAAGCAAAAAATATGTGAAACCTTTTTTTGCTAACATCGTTGAAACCGGTATCCGAGTTTGAATATTTTCTTCTGCCAGCATCGGTTCTCCGCATGTTACCGCACCAACCAAAGGAACTTCAACCGTGCTGACTGAGTTTGCCTGTTGAATATTGGTAAGTATAAGTCCCTGGCCAGTCTTTTTAATTAATCCTGCCCGCACAAGACGATCAACAACTAAACTCGCCGATCTCGGCGATTTACCACCCGTCACCTCATTTATCTCCCTGAGAGACGGACTTACCCCATAATGGGCTATTTTATTTCGGATAAGAGAAAAAGCCCTTTTGTCTTTGTCGTTAAGGTTTTTGGTCATAGTATAATAAGTATACAAGACCCTATACAAAAAAGCAAGGGCCTGCTATACTGTAATTATGGAGTACCAATTACAGCTTAAGCCGTTCATAAGAAAAGACGGCCAAAAGTATAAAATTATTCAACTAACTGATATCGCCCTGCATACCGCCAAAAAGCAGGCCACTCGTTCGATTGGCAAAAAAATTAAGGAATTATTCGACTTTAAAAAACCCATACGAATTTACTCCCCTATTCAGTTGAATAAGCAAGGGAATCAGACTGATAAAAATTCTTTTACAGTTGAGGTATTACGACAAGATCCTGATTTTCAAGAAATGGTTAGAAATCAAGAAGCAAATGGATACAAAATATTATTAGAAGTGTCAAAGGGCGGAATTCCGGTTGTTATGGGAAAAGATACTCAGGTATTTATAAAAAGCAAGAACGGCCAGCGGATACTCCGAAAATTTGCCAAAAATGATGATCAGCGATAAAATTTAATCACAAAATTTTCTGCGTAGTAAAAAGTAGAATAGCTATCGCCCTTAAAGCCATGCCTATTCCGCGCAAGAAATAGTTTGAAGTTTTTCAACTTCGACTGTTTCGTGTGTGGAATAGGCATTTTTGTTTATATATATATTTTATAAATTAATAATTAACAAATTGTATGAAAAAACTACAATGGCACACAGCGCAAAAACGGGTCAACGACCTTATCCCCTACGAGGTCAACCCACGAGTCATCACCGACAAGCAAATGTCGGATCTTCAAAGCAGTCTTAAAAAATACAATCTGGTAGAAATCCCAGCCGTTGACACTGGCGGAACCATTCTTGCGGGTCATCAGCGAATCAAAGCGCTTCAGCTTCTTGGTCGAGGCGATGAGTTAATCGATGTGCGAGTTCCCAATCGTAAGCTGACTAAAAGCGAATCAAAACAATACTTGATCGCTTCCAATAAGCTCGGCGGTGACTGGGATTATGATCTGCTGAAATCATTTGATTTGGAGACTCTGTCATTTGCGGGATTTGACAGTATTGAGCTGTCAAAATTTTGGGATAAAGAAAACGAAACTAAAACCGATTCATTCGATGTTGAAAAAGAACTGAAAAAAATCATAAAACCCAAAACAAAACTTGGCGACATTATTTGCCTGGGAAAAAACAAAATTATCTGTGGAGATTCAACCGATCAAAAAACACTAATCAAACTGCTCGGCGACGAAAAGGTTTCAATGATTTATTCTGACCCCGTCTATAATATCCAAATTGATTATAACGGCGGAATTGGCGGCGATAAAGACTATGGCGGTAACGTCAATGATTCACGGACATTTGAAGAATACAAGCAGTTTATTACCGACAGCCTGAAATCCGCCCTTGCCGTGTCAAATCCCGACACCCATGTCTTTTACTACTGCGATCAAATATATATCGGACTGATTCAGGAAGTCTATCTATCGCTTGGGATAAATAATAAGCGGGTTTGCCTGTGGCTGAAAAATTCGCAAAACCCCGTGCCAAAAGTATTTTGCAATAAAGCCTATGAGCCAGCCGTGTATGGCGTCCGGGGAAAACCATATCTGGCCGAATCAATAACGGACTTAAACGAAGTAATGAATAAAGAATTTGGCACGGGAAACGAACTTATTGACCAAGTTGATAGTTTTCTTGAAATTTGGACGGCAAAACGCTTATCAGCCAAAGATTACGAACATGCCACCTCTAAACCCATAACCCTGCATGAAAAAGCGATAAAACGATGTACCAAGATTGGCGATATTATCCTTGATAGCTTTCTGGGCTCGGGCAGTACCCTGCTTGCGGGCGAACAATTGGGCAGGCGTGTGTATGGTTGCGAATTAGAGCCAAGGTTTTGTGACCTGATAGTTAAACGCTATGAAGCGTTTACGGGCGTTAAAGCAATAATTAAATAATATGAAAAAGAATAAACTTCAAGACCAACTTTTTGAAGAGTTGGCAAAAGTACCCATCGTTCAGGTAGCCTGCGAAAAGACCGGCATTTCCCGAAACAGCGTCTACCGTTGGCGCAAGGAAGATCCCGCTTTCGCAAAAAAAATGGACAAGGCACTGTCAGATGGCGTAGCGTTGGTAAATGACATGAGTGAAAGTCAGTTGTTAATAATGATCAAAGAAAAAAATTGGTCGGCAATCAGCTTCTGGCTAAAACACCGAAACGACAATTACAAAAATAAGATTGAGATAACAACCAAAGAAGATTCTGAGGCGCTGACCCCATCGCAAGCCAAAATTGTAAGACAGGCTCTAAAATTGGCTGCCATTACTGAAGCCAAATCAATAAAGAATATTAATGACAAAACAGTATGAATAAAATCATCGGATCTAACCTTGTGAATAAAATGATGAAGGATAGACTCATTAGAACGTCAATCACCAAAGATAGTTTTCTCTACTTTTTTCATTTTTACTATGCCCACTACGTAAAATACGAAACCGCTGATTTCCAAAAGGAAATTATTAATAATCTTGAAAAAAGTTCGACTGAAAATATGTACGTCGTTGCCTTTCGGGGTTCAGGCAAGTCAACCATGGTGACAACCGCCTACCCGATCTGGGCAATGTTAGGAAAACAGCAAAAGAAATTTTGTTTGATTTTCTGCCAAACACGGACGCAGGCGAAGCAGCACATGATGAATATTCGGGGTGAACTTGAAGGTAACGACCTCTTAAAGAAAGATTTGGGCCCTTTTCAGGAGCAAAGCGATGAATGGGGTTCATATTCGCTTGTGTTTAACAAAAGCGGCGCCCGTATTACTGTGGCGTCAACTGAACAAAGCATCCGAGGCATTAGGCACAACGAACATCGGCCGGATTTAATAATCTGTGACGACGTTGAAGACGTCCAATCAACCAAAACTCGCGAGGGCCGGGATAAAACCTACCAATGGCTTTATGGCGAGGTCATGCCCGCTGGAGACCGCAAAACTCGCTTAATAATTGTCGGTAATCTTTTACATGAAGATTCCCTGCTAATGCGGATTAAAGACGATATCAAAAATAACCGATCAAAAGGTGTCTTTAAACAGTATCCCCTGCTCGACACTAATGATGTTTGTCTATGGCCCGGGAAATATCCCGAAAAAAAAGACATTGAAGAAGAAAAGCTAAAAATTGCTAGCGAAATATCATGGCAACGTGAATACCTGCTTCGCATTATTCCCAGCGACGATCAGGTTATATACCACGAATGGTTAAATTATTATGACAATTTACCAAGTCAAAAACATATTGCTTATCGGGGCACCTACGCTGGCGTGGATTTAGCCATTTCAACTGAAGATTCAGCTGATTTTACCACAATCGTTTCAGCGAGAATATATGGCCGGGCGGAAAAATTAAAAATATATATTCTTCCAAATCCCATTATGGAAAAATTGAATTTCCCAGCTCAAGTGGAATTAATGAAAAATTTTAAAGCCACGCAAATGCCAAATTATAGTGATACCCTATTTGTCGAAAGTGTCTCATATCAAGAAGCTTTGCCGCAAATGTTAGAGTTAAACGGCGTTGATGCGGAATCAATCAAACCAAAGGGCGATAAACGGACACGGCTTGCCTTAACATCGACATCAATTAAATCCGGCATCATTAAATTTCCACGACATGGTTGTGAGCGGCTAATTGAGCAGTTAGTGGGCTTCGGCGTTGAAAAGCATGACGATCTGGCCGATGCTTTTTCATTATTAATTAATTCTACTTTAGACAAGCACGCCCATGAATCAACGTGGTATATGGCTTTCCTGGGTGGTAAAACCTATTATTATCCTGATTACGTTGACGTGGACTAGCGAAAAATAGCAAATGCTATGTAAAAAGATGCCAACAAGTTGCCAACAGGTATAGCTTAGCAAAACCGCTAATCTCTGGCATCAATGTATACATGGATACCAACCAAATCTCAGCACTTATAGGCAAGCCTGCCATAGTGCCCATAATTAAGGCTAAATACGTCCTGTACGCTCGAAAATCGACCGAACAGGACGAAAGACAAGCCTTATCAATTGAATCTCAGGTCAAAGAAATGCTTGCCATAGCGGAGCGTGAAAATCTTGATGTTATCGATATACGGCGTGAAGCCCATTCGGCCAAAGATTCGGGTCAGCGCCCGGTATTTAAAGAAATTTTGGAAGATCTGCGACGAGAGCGATTTAACGGCATTTTAGTCTGGCACCCTGATCGCCTAAGCAGAAACGCCGGTGATTTAGGGTCGTTGGTAGATTTAATGGATCAAAGGCTACTAGTCCAAATACGTACCTACGGGCAAACTTTCACCAATACGCCAAGCGAGAAATTTTTACTAATGATTTTATGTAGTCAGGCAAAACTGGAAAACGATAATAAAAGCATAAACGTAAAGCGTGGCCTAAGGACACGGGTTGAAATGGGGTTATGGCCAGCGACAGCACCGACCGGATATCTCAATGAGAAAAGAATTGACCGAAAAGGTTATGTTCTCGTTGATCCTGACCGAGCGCCGATTATTAAACAAATGTTTGAAAAAGTCGCCTACGAAAAATGGACTGGCAGAAAATTATACCATTGGCTGAGATTTGATTTAAATTTCAGAACAGCGGCAGGCGGAAAGCATTTATCGTTGGGCAACATATACGTATTACTACAAAATCATTTTTACTACGGCGTATTTGAGTACCCGAAAAAAAGTGGCAATTGGTACAATGGCAAACACACTCCAATTATCACCAAGGAGTTATATGACTTGGTTCAAGGACAAGTCAAAAGCCAAATTATGAGATCAGAGACTAAGGAGTTTGCGTTTACCAAACTTATAACCTGTGGTTTATGCGGATCAGGGATAACGGCCGATGAAAAATTTAAAAAGCAAAAAGATGGCAGCGTCCACCGTCATGTTTATTATAAGTGCACAAAATCAAGAGATAAAGATTGTAAGTGCGGATTTATAAATGAGATTGAATTGTTAAAACAGTTTGAAAAATTAATCAACAAAGTCAGCATAAATGAAATGGGCATGAAAGAAAAAATTAAATATGAAGTTGAAAGAATTAAAAAATTTCAACAATCCATACTTGGCGTAAAGCAAGATATTAAAATAAAAGACGTAGACATCCGAGACTACGCCAAATTTATTTTAAAGGATGGATCTGTTGAAGAGAAACGAGAATTACTGAGTTGTTTTAAAAGCAAAATTACTTTACAAAATAAACAAATTTCCCTTCGCTAAATTAATTCATATTTAAAATATAATATTTCCCACAAATTATCGAAATGTCCACCCACGTTCTTTTGATAATCCTAATAGATCCAAACATCCAACATTATAAGATGAGTCCTTACAAATATTAGGAATGGTCCATTTTGAGGGTTTAAGACTGACCGTATAGCGTTCTTCGGTAATAATTTTTAATCCTTCATGTTTTGCCTGAGCGATTAGCCAAGGATCTGCATGCACTGAACCGATCTTTGCGTTAACAAAAGATGAAAATTTTGGTGACATGGTACGTAAAATTTTACCTTCCGCAATTAAATTATAATCCTGAAAAATACTTTTATTTTTTTGTGCCCAATCATACAATTCTATACCTTTCTTACCGTCAGTTTTTATCTCTAATAGAACTTCAACATGAGAAATAATTATTCCCTGTTTAATTAAATCTAAAACATTTGCCCAAAGTCCCGGAGTAACTTCTTTTGATGACCATCCTGTGCCATTAAAAATATCCATCAATGAACTACTATCGATGGTGTATTCAGCAGGCTTTGAAAAAAGGTCATTAATCATAGGAATTTAAAACATCTCTAAATCCAGAAATATACCTTCTTTTTAAACCAAGATAATCAGAGACTGTTGAGTAAGAAATTTTATTGTGACTATAGGCCTCAATCACTAAAGAGCTAAAAGATTTTCCATTTTTTTGAACAATTGTTTTTAATGAAAAACTGCCACCCGCTTTTCGTTTTGGCATTAATGATTTATCCCAAGTTTCAACTTTATCTAAATATATTGATTTTTCAATCAACTTAAAAAATAACATTCTCCTCAATATAACCACTCTACTAACCTTAAAATCTATGGCTAATTTTCTGACAATCGAATCAAGATCGTCCGAACTAATCTTATTAATATTTCGTAACAAATAATGATTTAAAAAATCATCCTCGGGAACTAAAAAATTTGCTGCGAATTTATTACAAAATATTTCGACTTTATTAACGTGACCGTCAACATCATCAAATATTTTAAAATTATTACATAATCCAGTCTCACGTAATAAAATATGTGCAAACTCATGAGCTAAAGAAAAATTTTTAGCACCCTCATAGTCTTTATTATTTATTAAAATCACATATGGCTTTAAATCAGCGAAAGAAAAAGCCCTATAGTCCTCCGTGGGGAAAGTATCGTGCAGAACCGCCTTTAAAGTGATCACTCCCGTTGCTTCAATCTTTGACCTAAGGTACTCAAAAAAATCTTCATATTTTTTAAACTTAAATTGATCATTTGCGGAAATTGACAATTCGGATCTAATTTTATTGGCTAAGTGCTCGGGATTCTGATCAAGTGTGTATTTCGGATATTTAAATATTGGTTTTTCTCCCAATTCTTCATAGAGGCTTACTGCTGTCTCCTGTATCTTCCTTGCTTTTCTTATAGCTAGTAAGCCTTTTGGAGAAATGTCAAAATTATCTTTCGAACCAATAGTTCTGAAATCCGGCAAACTAATCTTCTCTTCAGGTGAATGAGCAAGAAAAAAAACCGCCAATGGGCGTTTGTATATTTCAGCGAGTTTTTTAATATCTCTAAAAGTGGGCTGAGTCTCACCAGATTCCCACCTTTTTATTGTATCTACTGAGACTTCTTTCCAAGATTTTCTAAGTTGGGTGGTCAAATTTTCTAAATTAGCACCAAAACTTATTTCTCTTGCCCACTTCAATATTTTTGGTTCAAATATTAAATTTTCCATATAGAGTTACTCGAAATAATTTTTTCAGGTATTAATTATCATGTTTAATTTTTGAATAAATTATTTTTCTAGATCCTTAACATAAAATTTACCACCTGAAATATCAAAAAATCTTTCAAAAAATCTGGTTAGTTTATCTAACACATTATCACGCTTCTGTGTTCTTTCGCCAGTTGGAGAAAATCGAGACACGGGTGGCAGTACTTTTGAAATTGCCGTTCCCGTTGTTGAGACGCCACCGTCCCTAAAAGCGTTCCTTACAAATGCGTACGTAGCGTCGTGATCAAGATTTTCAGTTTTAATAATTTTTTCAAGCTCATCAATCTTTTTTTCTTCGACGAATCGTTGCCAATCTTCATCTACAATCGAGTGAACATCAAGCGACGTAATAAATTGATTAATTAGGTCTTTTTTATTACGCAGCTCAATACTAGAATCAATCGCCTTATTAATATCAATCAAAAGCTCACGATTTTTTATATGGTCTTCATGATATTTCTTAATAAGTCCTAACACATAATCGATATTTATTTCTACCTGTTTGATAAGCTCCATTTCAAAAACTACGTCGTCGTTAATGTTCTCTTTTTCTTCATCGGCAATCTTCCTAAACTCGTTATAAAGATCAATGTACATACTATGATAATCTTGCACGTCTCGCTCAGTCAAAATCTCATTACCCGCAAACTCGTCAAACGTGACAAGAATATTACGTACACGCAAAATCGCTCCATATAATTTAATGAATTCTTTTTGATTTTGTTCGCCTACAATTCTTTCTCCAACGGTAAACTTTTCCGTCAATTCTTTTACCAGACTTTCGTATCCACGTATATCCTTATTTTCATATTTATAGCCATAGTAATAATCCTTATAGGCTTTAAGAAGGACTATTCCACTCGCCTCTTTATCACCAAAGAGTGAGATGGATTCATTTGTTGCTTTTTCTAGATTACGGAAACAAATAATATTTCCAAATGTTTTTACGCTATTTAGAATTCGGTTCGTTCTTGAATATGCTTGCAATAAACCATGCAAACGTAAATTTTTATCAACCCAAAGAGTATTAAGAGTAGTCGCATCAAATCCAGTTAAAAACATATTGACTACAATAAGAATATCAATTTCTCGATTTTTAACTCGCTCACTTACATCTTTATAGTAATTTTGGAACTTGTCAGAAGATGTATCATAAGAGGTTCCAAACATTGCGTTATAATCTATAATTGCACTATCTAAAAAATCTCTTGAGCTAGCGTCAAGCTCGCTTGTATCCTCAGAGTTTTCATCAATCATTCCATCTGCATCTTCATCGTTCACTCCAAAACTATAGATAGTGGCTATCTTGAGACGCTTATCACTGGGTACCTCGGCTAACTGTTTTTTAAATTCAGCATAATATTTCTTTGCCACATCAATAGAGGAAACGGCAAAGATTGAGTTAAATCCTGCTAGCCTCCGGTCTTTAAGTTTATAGAAACTATTACGTTTTGTTTTTTGATCAAAATGATCACAAATATATCGAACAATATTCCCTATACGTTCCGGTGCGGCAAGAACTGCCTCACGATCGATATCGCTCACTTTTTTATCTTCAATATTTTCGGCTTCACGGACAGTAGATACATAGTCCACTTTGAAAGGCAAAACATTCCTATCTGCGATTGCGTCAACAATCGTGTAAGTATGTAATTTATCACCAAAAGCCTGTTCGGTTGTTTTCAAATCAGGGCGACCACCAGAAGAAGCATTTACGGCAAAAATTGGAGTGCCAGTGAACCCAAAAATGTGGTAATTATTAAATGCTTTTATAATCGCCGCATGCATGTCGCCAAATTGGGAACGGTGACATTCATCAAAAATCAATACAACGTGGCCGTCAAAAATAGTATGTTCTCCATTACGACTAATAAATCGATCCAATTTTTGAATAGTAGTAATAATGATACGTGTATTTGGGTTTTCAAGTTGTTTTTTAAGAACAGAGGTACTCGTGTTACTGTTTGCGGCACCTTTCTCAAACTTGTCATATTCACGCATAGTCTGATAATCCAAATCTTTACGATCAACAACGAACAAAACTTTGTCTATATAAGATACTTTGCTTATGAGCTGCGCCGTTTTAAAACTCGTCAGGGTTTTCCCCGATCCTGTTGTGTGCCAAATATATCCACCCGCTTCAACCGTGCCAAGCTTTTTATAGTTTGTACTTACTTCGATTCGACTCAAAATTCTTTCCGTAGCTACTATTTGATATGGCCGCATCACAAGGAGTAAGCGGTCGGTCGTAAATACACAATACTTAGTCAGAATATTCAAAAGCGTATGCTTTGCGAAAAAGGTCTTCGCAAAATCCATAAGATCAGTAATGGGACGATTTGTTGCATCTGCCCACCAGCTGGTAAATTCAAAACTGTTGCTTGTTCTTTTACCTTTTTTTAATCCGCCCTCGTTTGCTTCTTTAATATGTTCAGAGCGAGTTGTATTGCTGTAGTATTTAGTATGTGTTCCATTTGAAATAACAAACAGCTGTACATATTCAAAAAGACCAGAAGAAGCCCAAAAACTTTCTTTCTGGTAACGATTAATCTGATTAAAAGCCTCTTGAATCGCGACACCGCGACGTTTAAGTTCTATGTGAACAATTGGCAAACCATTTACAAGCACCGTTACGTCGTACCGGTTAGCACGCTTACCATTCTCAGTCGCATATTGATTTATAACTTGAAGATAATTGTCATGAATATTATCTTTTTTTATAAGATAAATATTCTTTGTTGACCCATCGTCACGAGTCAAATTCTTTACATGATCTTCTTGAACTGTAGCCGTCTTTTCTTCAATACTTTGATTTGGATTAGCAAGTTCACTCGCAAAAAAATGTTCCCATTCATTGTCAGTAAAAATAAATCCATTAAGTTTTTCTAATTGTTTGCGTAAGTTGAGAATGAGATCATTTTCTGAAGTAATCGCAATGTATTCATAAGCCTGAGTTTCTAATTGTTTAATAAAGGCCTTTTCAAGTTCTGCCTCGCTTTGATAGTGCGCGACTCTTTTAGCATCAGGAATATACTCCGCGACAACCGTGCTTTGGGTACTCTCCGCAACTAAGTTGTATTTTTTCTTAACTAACATATTGATTAAAAGTTAAAAGTTTATTTCGGTAGTATTCATATTGACACCTGCGTGCAGAAAGCTCTGCAGGCAAACCGATTGATATATCGTTCAAAAGTGCGTCAAACTTATCTAAAATTTCCACGATGCGATTTTGTTCCTCAATCGGCGGGGTTGGGATTTTGAATTTTGTGAATTCCTCTTTTGTAATTGTTTTTATCGTGCTTCCACGAGCCGTTTCTTTTTCAACAGAAAATTTTCTTTCAAGCTGATATGCGAAATACTTCTTATTGATATTTACCTTAAACCTCTCAAAAATTGCAAGGGTGCGATCAACATAACTGTCATATTGAGTGATAGCGACTCGACCGATACTTCCCTGCAAAGTTACTATAACTGTTCCAGCAGGCACAAAAACACTTTTGGGTTGAGCTAATCTTGAAATTTTTTGTTTTGTATTTTCAACAAGTTGCATATTTTTACCAACATCTGCGACTTGAACAAATGGCATTGCGCCTTCTCCGCCATACCATCTACTTTCACCATAAGGCTGTGGAAAAGAACCGCGACGATAATCTGCTATTTCACCCAACGTTTTCCATTGCACCTCATTGCCTTCAAATCCTAAAAGCTGATTACGATAATACCCATATTGCATCTCTCTCGCCTCCAGCTCCGCCTCCAGCTCCGCCTCCAGCTCCGTAAATCTATTAAGAATTTTAGCAATTTCTTTTTGTATTTCAAGTGGCGGAAGAGGAATTTTAAACTTTTTAAATCCACTCATATCTACAGAAGAAAAACTTGACGTTGTTGTATTATTTCGACACCACTCATCCAATAAGTAACAGTAATAGTAGACAAATCGCATGTCGAATTTATCTGCATATTCTGGCTTTAGGACAAGCGAATTAAACCTCTGATTTGCAAGATGTGGAACTGTAATTAGTGCGTGTTCACCAATAGTAGCAGACGTCGTGATAATAATAGAATTTGCGGGAAATAGTCTACCGCCTTTCACAGCAATTTCAGGAATGTGCTGAACTGAATCATCTAGTATGTGCCCATTCTCTCTAATATCTTCCATGCGGAACCAAGGAATGTTGCCACCCGCCCAATATTCTGGTTTTGCCTTTGATGGTGTGTAGCCGTTTTTAATATCAAAAATTTCTACTAAGTCCCTAAACTCCACTCCGTTCGGGCATAACTTGGCAATTAGCTGTTCAATTTTATTTATAGGTTTAGTCATGCTATTTTTTTCTTTCAATATCGGCAACTATTTCATCAATAGAGGCACGGAGCTCATTCTGTCTTGCGACTATTTTGGTAATCTTTTTATTAAGTTCCACAATGTCCACTACTTCGCGAGTATCTTCTCCTACAACATAGCCTGATACAGCAATATTATAATCATTCTCTGCAATGACTTTATTATCAATGAGTTTTGCAAAATACTTCGTATCTCTACGAGCGCTGAATGCTTCTAAAATCTTTAAACGATTTGTCTCGCTTAATTTATTTTTATTGCCACCATGAACAAACTCGGCAGAGGCATCTATAAAAAGTGTTTTATTATCTTTCTTGCTCTTTTTAAGCACGATGATGCAAGTGGCAATAGATGTACCGAAAAAAAGATTGGGCGGTAATTGTATAACAGCATCAACATAATTATTATCTACAAGATATTTTCTAATCTTCTGTTCTGCACCACTACGATAAAGAACACCAGGAAATTCAACAATCGCCGCAGTTCCATTCGTCGATAACCATGAAAGCATGTGCATAGTGAAGGCAAGATCAGCATAACTCTTTGGCGCCAATACTCCTGCCGGAGAAAAGCGCGGATCATTTATTAGGATAGGGTTTGCGTCGCCATCCCAGTGAATTGAATACGGTGGATTAGAAACAATAGCATCAAATGGCTCATCATCCCAATGCTTCGGGTCGACGAGAGTATCACCGTGTGCAATATCAAAATGATTATAATTAATATCATGCAGGAACATGTTAATGCGACAAAGGTTGTAGATAGTAAGGTTGATTTCTTGCCCAAAAAACCCTTGCCTAACATTTTCTTTCCCTAAAACCTTAACAAATTTAAGAAGCAAAGATCCAGAACCGCAAGCAGGATCGTAAACCTTATTAACTTCCTTTTTGCCAACGGTTGTAATTTCAGCGAGAAGCTCACTGACTTCCTGTGGTGTAAAAAATTCACCACCTGATTTTCCTGCATTTGCGGCATACATAGTCATCAAAAATTCATATGCGTCACCGAAGGCATCTATAGTGTTATCGGAGTAATTTCCGAGCTTAAGATCACCGATTGATTCAAAAAGTTTTGTGAGTTTATGGTTTCTTTTTTCTACCGTGTTTCCAAGTTTATTGGAGTTTACATCAAGATCATCAAACAAACCCTTAATGTCATCCTCACTGTTTGCGCCTTTCGCAGAATTTTCAATATTACGAAAAACGGCAGTAAGAGTTTCATTAAGGTTAGCGTCATTTCGAGCATTTTTTCTAACATTTATAAAAAGCTCACTTGGTAAGATGTAAAAACCTTTTTCTTTGACTGTATCAGCTCGACCGAATTCGGCTTCTTTATTGGAAAGTGTAGCGTAGTCAAAATCCTTATTACCAGCACGGCGTTCATCAGCATTGATATAGTTGGTAAGGTTTTCGCTAATAAAGCGATAAAAAAGTATCCCAAGCACATACTGCTTGAAATCCCAGCCATCAACACTTCCACGTAAGTCATTTGCAATCTGCCAAATAGCACGGTGCAATTCTGAACGCTCCTGTTCTTTAGTTGTGTTCAAATTTTTATCTTTGATGTTAGCCATAAGATTATTTTAATAATTCGTCAACTGATACGTCTAAGGCTTCAGCAATTCGTTCCATGGTCGCTAAGGTTGGATTCTTCTTACCGCTTTCAACATTACTAAGATAGGCACGATCAAGTCCCAACTTTCTGCATAAGTCGCCTTGTGTCATACCCTTTTCCTCTCTGATTCTACGGACATTAATGCCTAATTTTCTTGATGAATTTGTCATAATACTGCCTTACTATTATATCACATTAATTGTATTTTAGTACAATAGCCTAAAAAACACAAAACCGCCCCTTTGGACGGTTTCATGGATCGAAGCATTGTCGTATTTGAAGCACGCTTCGATAGCTTCGAAAGTAACGAAGTCGTGCTAGCACGATTTGGCAGGGGATGTAGGAATCGAACCCACGCATGCGGTTTTGGAGACCGCCGTACTACCACTATACGAATCCCCCAAATTAACAGTTAACTATCAATACTTAATAATTAACTGTTAAAAGATTATTTAGTTTCCTTGTGTGGAGTGTGTTTCTGACAATGCCGGCAGTATTTTTTCATCTCCAATCGATTTTTGAGCAGCTTTTTGTTTTTTCTAGAAAAATAATTGACGCGTTTGCAGACAGTGCACTCCATTTTAATCATGTTGTCTTGGGACATAAAAATATCTTATTATTTTTTAACTAATTTATTTAGCCGGCTCTCGGATTCGAACCGAGGACCTACGGTTTACAAAACCGTTGCTCTACCACTGAGCCAAGCCGGCGCGTCAGGCGGGCGGGCGAAATCGTTGCTCTGTCAGTTGAACTACGTTGGCTCTAGACCAACCCTGGCTGACCCGTTAATTTAACTGGTTTATAAATCAAAATGCGATTTTATTCTAACATAAAAAACTCGATTTTACAATAATCTTAGCTATTTACAATTTTTATCTAAAATAAGAATGTTTTTAAACCTTGACAAAATAAAAATTAAATTATATAATAATATATGCTCTTTATAATTTGGATTTTGATAGTCTAATCCGAGGACAATAATTCAGGCTTCAAAAAGCCTGGGGGAGGATAAGTTAGATGCAAGCAATACTGGAAGCGATCGAAACCGGCCTAGTAAGGGGCTGTGGAATATCCCTGACCGAGGCGATGAGTTCGCCACGATTCGTAAAGCTGCTGGCGAGGCAAAAGACCCTCTTTGAGCGTTACCCTAAGGACACTCACCGAGGAATCGCCCTAAGAGCCGGACATCTGGTCATGGGCCAGTTACTCAACACCATGCCGGAATCGAAAGCTTTAGCCCAAGCTCGACGGATCAAAACACCGAAGTTCGGCTGCGGTATTGAGCTGCGCGCGCTGATCCAATTCTTTGGCGAAGCGCTAATTGTCGAAGCTGGCAAGTGCCTGCCAGACGAAGTGCTTGAATTGGCCAAGGAGTGGAGAGCGGCCACGGCGGAGAGACAGATTGAAATAGTCCGAGAACTATTCTTCATCTTTCGGTCGAAGAAACAAGGCGATGACCAAGAGATCATGACCCTCGCTCACGCTGAGCAAGATCTTATCCGTAAGGCCATGGAAAAGTGGAATCGAGGGTCTGACGCGCGAGATGTTTTACCAAGACTCTATGGCAAGTGGGACAGTAATTGTCCGGCTAACTGTCAGGGTAAGACGCAATTGCTAGTCGCCTTCGCGCACCTCGCCGGAACCAAGGCAATGGTTGTCAACGCTCTAAGCGACGGAGTACATGAGCTGTGGCGGTTAAGGGGTGAGTTGGCCGACGCCATCTCTCAAGACATCAGACGGCGCGGCCTAGGCGGAGTCAGCTCGGAATTTGATGACAGCCTGGCTGGTCATCATTTCGCCGAGATTTTCAGGGAAAAGATTCGGGACTTCCATGTCGGTACGGCTTTGAGGCTAGGCGACGGGCGCTGGATCCTAATCGACCCGCACGCTCTTGCCTGGGGAGTTTTCTCTCCGCGCTGGCAGATGAACGAAACTCACCGACTGCTCCGAAAATACGCTGAAGTTTTGCCCGGACTGACGTTAACCCGCGATGATGGCGGAGAGGTCACGGACAAAATCAAGGCTAGGGCCGAAGTGTCTTACGACTTGATCGAGCGGTCGCGAAAGCTCGAGATTTTGCTTCGCGAACAGGTTCACTCCATGTCAGACTTCATCGACATCGTTAAGGACTCAGAAGATTTCGATTTGCTGATGCGCCTCAACGCCGAACATGAAAGAACGACTTTTGTCCCATGGACCGATCCGAAGATAAGGTTTCTCGGCGTCGCTTCTGTGGTAGCCGGTGGAATGGACAAGCTCCATGACTTTCGGGCCATGATAGACCCAAAGTACCTAGAGCAACAAATAAAGTTGTGGCTATCATTCTACCACTGCGTGGCGGCCAATCACTTAGCGAACCAACTGGGTGACAATGGCGAGTTGGTCCATCTGGTTTGCGAGTTCAACGCCAGCCCGGAATACTATTTGGCACTGTCGGCGACCAACAGCATCATCGTGCGAGAAGATGAAGAGTCGGAATCGTTCTTCATTGATTACGGTTTCGACCAGCTCACTCTTTATAACACGATGATCCGGCGAAAGGAAGCGGCGGTCGCGGCGGCGGAGGTCGTCAAAACTCTGCCGTTTGTGCATGAGAATATGCGCACCAGATTTGGAATCTAACGGCGGAAAAACAACGAGAGACGAGAGGAGGTGCAGACAGATATGATAGACACAAGGAGCTTTTCGCGAGAAGCCAAGGAATTGATGCGCCTGTGCCCTGTAAGTGAACACAGCGGGGAACCCACTGGTACGGACATCTCCACGGTAATTGCCGAACACCCCGAGCTCGTTTCAGGACTCTCCCAATATGTTTCCTGGGTCCGGGAGGTGGGCATGGCCATTGCGGAAACAACGACAACTCCGGCGATTGGCCACCCGGTTGCCAAGACTGTCCGGAAGGTACAGGCCCACGCCAGCGACGGCGACAAACCGAAATCCGAACCCCGCACCTAGTTGCGGGCGTACACAACACACAAAGCCCTGTCCGGCAGTAATGGACAGGGCTTCTTAATTTTTAGAAAAACAAATTTGTCAAAAACTAACTTATTCCTTCTCCCCCCTTCTAACATCAACCTTGCCTTTTTCGTCAAAAACAATCACGTCCCGGCGGGACAAACGTTTTTGTAAAATATAGTTGGCTAAAACATCATCGACTTTCTCCTGAATCACCCGGCGCAATGGTCGGGCGCCAAAAACCGGGTCGAAGCCGGCGACGGACAGCTCTTCAATAAAAGAATCCGTGGCCTCCAGACCCAAACCGCGCTCCTCCAAAGTCTTGGCCACCCTAAGCAGCATCAGCCGGGCAATGCTCTTTACTTCCTCCCTGGTTAAAGGTTTGAAGATAATAATACCGTCAAAACGGTTAAGAAATTCCGGACGAAAATAAGCCAATAATTTATCATTGACCAAATCGTCTTTAACCGATTCCACCTCCTTGCCGGCGCGAACCTGCTCTTGAATAAAAGGAGTGCAAGCATTGGAAGTGGCGATAATAATGGTGTTGGTAAAATCAATCAGCCGGCCGCGGCCATCGGTCAAACGGCCGTCATCCATCACCTGCAAAAAAATATTTAAGATGTTAAGATCGGCTTTTTCTATCTCGTCCAACAAAACCAGGGAAAAGGGATTTTTTCTAACCGCTTCGGTCAAATGGCCCGGAGAATCCTCGGTGCCGATCAACCGATTAAGACTGGCCGTCTCCTGGTATTCTGACATATCCAGGCGAATCATGTTTTTCTCATTGCCGAAATAAACTTCGGCCACGGCTTTGGCCAGCTCGGTCTTGCCGACACCAGTCGGACCCAAAAACATCAGATTGGTAATTGGGCGCTTGGTGCTTCTAAGTTCGGTACGAGCACGGCGCAAAGCGGTGGAGACCATTTTAACCGCTTCGTTCTGGCCAACAATACGCTCGTGAATACGCGCTTCCAGATTTAATAGTTTTTCGCTTTCTTCCTGGGTGACTTCGGTGGCCGGTATGTTGGTAAGCTGGGAAATTATTTCGGCCACATCCTCGCCGGTGACCACCGTCCTCTTGCCTCTGGTTTTGCTGGCCATGGTAGCCGCTTCCTCCAAAACGCTAATCGCTTTGCTGGGCAGAAATTTGTCATGAATAAAGCGGCTGGACAAATCAACGGCTTTTTCTATAGCTTCGTAGGTCAGAAAAACCCGATTGCTGTATTCGATTATTCCTGATTTTAGTTCCAAAACTTGAATCGCGCCGTCGCGGCTGACTTCCGGCACCTTAACCAGCTTGAAAACATCGTTTAAAACATTGTTGCCTTCAATGTATCTGCCATAGTCTCCGACCGTGGCGGTGGTAAAGCACAAAAAGTTGCCATTTAGCAGATATTTGGCGAAAATTTCCGAAAGATCCAGACTCTCTTCTTCGCCGGTGGTGATGCCAATCAATTCTCTGATATTCTCCACCACCAAAATGATATTTTTAGCGCGAATAATTTCCTCCATCACTCTGATTAACCGTTCTTGAGCCTTGTCGGGCGTGGTGCCGCCAATCAAACTGGCGATATTCAAACTCATTAAGCGCTTGTCCTGCATGCTTTGGGGCACCTCCTCGGTCACCATTTTTTGGGCGATGCCCTCTATAATCGCCGATTTACCCACCCCGGGCTCGCCAACTAAAATGACATTACGCTGGCCGCCGCTCTCAATCGCGCGAAAAATTTCTTCTAGTTCCTTATCGCGGCCAATGCAAGGGACAAAATAGCCGTATTTGGCCAAAGTGGTCAAATTCTGGCTGAAATGATCCAAAAATGGCGTGGCCAAAGCCGTCATGGCTCGATCGATATCGCCCCTGGGCTTAAAACGCGAGGCCGACCTGAAATGCAACCAGTTTTCCATTAAAATCTGCTGGAAACCCTGCCACATGACGACATTATTGATTTTATTCAAATCGGCTTCAAAATCATACATGATATTAGAGACGGTTTCATCGAGCTGGCAAGCGACATAAAACAAATCTATTACCTCCACTCGATGACGATTTTGTAAATAGGCATTTTGATAAGCCCCGAGTAGAATTTTTCTAATCTTTAAAGAAATACCGGTCTTTTGACCGACTGGTAACTTGGCTAAAGCTTTAGCTAGTTTTTCTTCCAGTAGTTCCCGGCTGATGCCCAGACGACCAATAATCAAGGCGACTTTAGAAAATGACAAGAGCGAGGCCAATAGGTGAACCGGCTCGATCTCATGATGTTTTAATTTCCTGGCCAATAAATAAGAACGGTTCACGGCCAGCCAAGCATCGTGGACATAGGAAAAAGAGACGTCGATTTTTCTTTTTTTGTCTAATTGTTTGAAAAAAGAAAAATTACCAATCCTTTCACTGGCCAATAAATTGTCATCGGCCGATTGGTATTTTTTTTCTTTGATCTTTTTCTGCCGGTCGGCCTCGCGGCTCAAACGATAAAAAAGATAGAGGTCGGTTACCAGACTTAGCCAAAAAACAGAAGCCCAAAAACCCTCCAAAAACAACAGATTGGTCTGAGGCGACAGCGGGCTAGTTCCCCAAATCAGCCGCAGCTGCCAAATCAGAGAAATAATACCAACAGCTCCAAAAACCCAAAGCAGACTGTTTATAATTATTTTAAAAATGTTTCGGATCTGATTTTCTAAAACCGCCGAAGAGTTTATGCTTTTGCCCCAAAACAACAAAACGTCGCCCAGCCACAGGCCAAGCGAGCGTCCTTGGCAGACAGGACACGGCGCTCCGTTTACTTCTCCCCTGCCTTGGCAAGAAGAGCAAAGTAAATAATCCAATTTTTTTTCGTTTGTTTTAGCCGACATTTAAAATAGCTTAAAATAATAAAGTTATAAATTTATAGACAACCATCAGAGGCAGGGCTAGCCAGCCCAGAAATAAACAAAAAATTAAAAGCGCCCAAATTGCCAGCGCCAGGGCGCGAAAAACAATTTGGACCAAACGCATGAAAAAACTGATTAGCCGACCCTGCCAATCGGTTTGGCTGTACATCGGCTGGAAAAGATTGACAAGCCAAACGCGGACGCCGATAGTTCTTTCACCGTTTAAAAATTTTTGCCAGAAAAACAGACCGGTTTTTTTGGCGCCGACGGTGTACCACCAAAAAGGGAAATAAACCGCGTCCAAAAACACCTCCAGAAAAACTGATTTAATTGGGCCTAAAACAATGCCTTTGAGCATACAGATGGTTATATTATAACATTTTCGAGAGAATTAAAAAACCCGTTCTAACTTATATAGCCAATAATAATTTAATAATCTCTCACGCACCTTATGACCATTGCCGTGGCTTAACAGCCCTAAATATGATTGCAAAGTCGCGTTAGTCGGACTAATCTTAATTCTATTTATGGACTTTCTCTTGGTGGTATTCCGCAATACCCGATGGTCAGTAAAATGAACCCAACCAAGATAATCAACTCCCGAGGCCATTGTTCTTATGGATATTTTATTGGGATGAAGAGTGAGCTTTAATTCCTTAGACAAAAATTGACCTATTTCTGGTAATATTTTTTCTAGATACTCTTTGTCGTCATTGAGAACCATAAAATCATCGGCATAGCGCAAGTAATATTTCACTTTTAATTTATGTTTTACCCATTGATCAAAATCATTCATGTAGACATTGGCCAGTAGTTGCGAAGTGAGATTGCCAAGTGGCAGCCCGATATCCTGGCCGTAAATCTTACTATCATAACTCTCAATTACCTCGTCGAGCAGACTCATAATATCTCGGTCGGGAATATAGCGGGATAAGCTATCCATAAGGATTTTATGATCGATACTGTCAAAAAATTTCCTGATGTCACATTTCAAAACCCAGCAGGTGCGAGAGTGATTTTTGCTTGTTTTGTAGGCCAAAGCACGGAATCTGTTCATCGCTTTATGCATTCCCTTATCATTGCGGCAAGAGAAAGAATCGGCGATAAAAGTCCTGTCAAAAAAGGGATAAAGAATTCGATAGATAGTATGATGAATCAAGCGGTCGCGGACGCTGGCTTTGTGGATATGCCGACGCTTAGGATCGGTTATATAGAAATCAACATAGCCGCCATGACAGTATGTTCGATTGGCCAAATCCTCGTTTAATGATAAAATATTGTCGAGCAGGTTACGAGAAAATATTTGGACGTCCAGCTTCATTTTTTTGCCAACGATAAATTCTCGCCACGCGGAAAATAAATTTTCTAAATCAATAATCGAATTATAGTTATGGCTCAGTTGGATTTTCATAATAATTCCTTTAAGTCCCCCCCCCCAACGGGTTTTGATAATTTTCCAATTTTGACGCAATTAAAGGAAGGGTATAAATTGTGGCACGGCTTCTTAAATCGCCTGCCTCGCACTACGCGCTATACTCTGGGGACAAAAATCGATAATATCTTTACGGATTTAATTGCCACCGCCTTAACCGCCAAGTTTGCCAGACAAGATGAAAAAATTATCAGGCTAAAACAAATCAGCGAGGGTCTTGATCATCTCAAATACTTTCTGACGATACTGTGGGAAATAAAAGGGATAGACAGTGGCAAACTCTCCGCTTTGGGCAGTCGTCTGGCTGCCGTCGGAAAAATGGTCGGCGGATTACTCAAGTCAATTTCATAAAAAGGAAAAGAAGGTCTCAAAAACCTTCTTTTCCTTTTTATTTTCACATCATCAGGAGCACGAAGCCGATATTGTCGTTGCCATTCTCGTCCCAGTTGTTGCAGTTGAGCCCGTTGTCGTCGAAGTTGCCAGCAATGAGACGATTGCCGTCGTTCAAGGTCAATCAATAGTTGTGAATATTGTCTTCCAAAACACCGCCCATTGAGTTCTCTCTGGGCTGAACCGTATTTGGGGTCATGAGCCCACCAACAATAAACACGGGGTGTGAAAAATGTCCTTGGGATAATTTCCTTGCTCTGGCGCGATCCTTAGACAACGCCATTCGGAAGAATAAATTACCTTGTTCTGCGGGCTGGCGTCCGTGGAGACCAGCTAAGTTTAACTTCGCAGTAATGGTAATTATATCACAATCGAAAATTTTTATGAAGATAGATATCTGCATTAGCTCCTCGGCTCGAAAATTTAAAAGATTACTTTTACATTTCTCTCGCTCTACGTCGCTTATAAAAAAGAGAGGCCTCGGTGCGATGACCAAGGTCTCAAGTGTCCAAGTGTCCAACAATCCGAGGCGAGAGCGCCAAGGATCCTACTTACCGAGCTTCTCCACCCCCAGGAGCACGAAGCCGATCATGCCGTCGCCACCCTCGCCCCAGTCGCGGCAGCGGAGCCCGACGCCGCCGAAGCCGCCAGCAATGAGACGACTGCCGTCGCGCAAGGTGTCAGACGCCATGTAGAGACGATTCAGCGGTACACGTTCGCCCGTACGCTTGAAATGCGCGAGGATAAGAGCGAACTGAAGCTGAATCGAGCCGAATGTTGTGGCGTGATTACCGGGCAATTCGTAGCGCTGTTTGAGTTCGGCGCGGTGCTTTTCCATCGCTTTGATGTTCTTACCCGTGCTGTTTTCTGCCAGGCGAGGAATCCAGAACACCAAGCAATCGTCGGTGGGGTTGTCGTTGAAATTCCAGCTCTGGAGGTAGCCGAGATTCTCGTAGCAAGGACCGACAATCGGGGCGTGCTTCTTCAACGTGAAGCCCTGCTTGATAAGCCATACAACAGGCCCCGTGTAGCCCATCAGAGCCGCCAGTTTACGCCAGGGGGCGAGACGGTCTGTGAACTGTGGGAACTGCTCCAGCATCTTACTATCGGATAAGGGAATGGCGAAAGTATTCGCGATTTCTTCTTGCACGAGTGCGGCGAGGAACTCTTTCACCTTTCCTGGCTTATCGGCAAAAACCGACATCTCTTCATCGCTGAGGCCATTAAGTGTGGCCAATACCGATACTGCACTTGCCTTACGGTCTGTCGTCTTCATAACTTGCCTTTCTGCCTACCTGAGGCAGTATTCCCAACCACCATGGCCGAGAAAAAGATGGGGCATTCAGTGGTCCCAACTTTCTTTCTGCATAATTTACCCTGTAGGAATAGGCACTCAAATTCCACAGGGTTTATCTTAAATTAAACAAAAAGAAAGCTGGAACCTAAAACTTATCAATATATTAATGAACTAATAATATATTATACGGCATATGACAAAATTTGTCAATCAAATAACTATCCTTAATAAATATTTGGGCCGGGAGGGATTCGAACCCCCGAAGGCAAAGCCAAGAGATTTACAGTCTCCCCCATTTGACCGCTTTGGTACCGACCCATACTAACTGTTATACTTGAGCCGTTGATCGGATTTGAACCGATGACCTACTCCTTACCATGGAGTTGCTCTACCAACTGAGCTACAACGGCATATAGATTGTTTTGATTAATTACAGCTTACAATCAGACTGGATCCAACTGAGCTATCCGCCTCGGCTCGCCTTGCTCGCCAAGGCGAGACGGGCAACGGCTTATAGATTGTTTTTGATTTAAGTTTTTTTATTCTAACAAATAATTCACATTTTTTCAATAGCTTCTCTAAAATCATCTAATTTGCCGTTTTCCGAATTAATCTCGCTAAGCCGGTTGAAAGTCTTCTTGGCCAAGCTCTTCTCCCCCAACTTGATACTTAACTCTATTAATTTATCGAGATATTTGGGGTTGTTGGGCACAATGGAAGCCGCTTTCAGATAACAATCCAATGCCTTGTCTGCTTTATCCATTATTTCATAAATTTGCCCCAAGTCATCATAATAAACAGCCAGTTGCGGTTCAATGTCTAAAGAACTCAAAAAATCCGTTTCTAATTCTTCGAGACGCTCTCCCTTGACCGCCACCGCCTGATTGAATTTTTTGTTGGCCAAGCTTAATTTCAAAAGATACTGGTAAATTTCTTCGGCTTGATTATAATCTTTACGGTAAAAATATAACTTGCCCAACAGCTCATAGGCCTCTTTGTTCTTTTTGTCCTTGGCAATGACTTCTATCAGCCTCTTTTCGGCCAAAGAAAAATCCTCCTCGGCGACCAATTCTTTGGCTTCGGCAATCAACTCATCGGTTGTAGGAATCTTGATCGGCTCACTGCTTTCTTTAGCCTGGTATTTATGCTCCAAATTGGAAACCCAGGCTTTTAACTTTTTGAATTGCTCGGCAGCCCTCTGTCCGCGCCCGGAAAAAACACTTCTGATCCTGATCGCCGCCTTGCTGCTATTTCTAAAAAATTTGGCCTGTAGAATCTTGGCCTTGGCCGAAGCTTGTTTTTCTTCTTTCAGGGAGTTAATATTGATATTTCTCAAGTCGGGCAGATGTTTAAATAATAAATAAAACAAGCCGGCCAAACTGGCGACGATAATAACGATTAAAATAATTACCAATAACATTTCTTGAGTGATTAATTGCCGCTACCAAAAATTTCAATCTTGGCTATAACGTCGTCTCTTACCGCCTCGATGGAAGGAGCTAAGATTCTGCGCGGGTCATAAAACTTTTCAAATTCCTTGGCGGCAATGGTTTTTTTCAGGGTTTGCGTGAAAGCTAGGCGTAAAGTAGTATCGATGTTAATAATCCTTACGCCATTTTTTATTGCCTGCCTGATGTCGTCGGGGTTGGTGCCCGAAGCGCCGTGCAGTACCAGTGGTAATTCGACTTCTTTATTAATTTTTACCAACCTCTTTAAATCAATTATTTCCTTGCCCTCAAAAGCGCCGTGCATGGTGCCGACAGAAACCGCCAAAGTGTCAATCCCTGTCCTGGCCACAAATTCTTTCACCCGACTGGGATCGGTCATAAATTTATTGGGGTCTTTGGGCAGCTCCACTTCAGTCATGCCTTCTTTGCCAAAAATAGTCCCCAGCTCTCCCTGCGCCCAAGCGCCGAAACGATGAGCATAATCGACCGACTGCTTGGTAATGGTAATATTTTCTTCAAAGGGCAGGTCGGAGGCATCGATGTGAATGGAAGAAAACCCGGCCCTGATGCATTCTACCACCGAACGAAAACTTTTACCGTGATCCAAATGCAAAGCCACCGGAATCTCCCGGCCTTCATTGTTGGCAACCGATTCGATTAGGCTGACTATGGTCTTTAAGCCGGCATAATTAATGGTGGACTCGGAAACTTGAACAATCATTGGCGATTTTTTGGCCAAAGCGCCACGAAAAATTCCCAAAGTCATCTCCAGATTGGAAGTGTTAAAAGCGCCCAAAGCAAACTCTCCGGCTATGGCCTTTTTTACTATCTCCTTAATGTGAATAAGCATAAATTAAAATTAAATTCTATAATTTTCCACTAATTTAATAAATTCTTCGGCGCTTAAACTGGCCTGGCCGACCAAAAAGCCCTCTACTAATTCTTGGCTGGAAAAATCGCCAAGCAAATCGGCCTCCATACTGCCGCCATAGATCAGCCTAATATTATTGTTGATTATTGTCAACGGGAATAAATCTCTTAGGGACTGCTTGATTATGCTCAAAACCTCCCCAGTTTCTTCGGCGGTAGCGTGCGGTCCCGGGCTGATAGCCCAAACCGGCTCATAAGCGATCACCAGTTTTTCCTGCTCGACTAAATCAACTCCCGCCAGCGCTCTGGTCAGCTGCCGCAAAATTTTGTTGCCAGTTGATCCCTCTTGCCGTTCACTAAGATTCTCGCCGACGCAAAGAACGGGTGTGAGGCCATTATCCAGACAAGCTAAAACTTTTTTATTAATCATCTCGTCCGTTTCGCCCAAATTTTGTCTTCTCTCGGAATGACCAACAATCACGTATTGGCAACCCAAATCTTTTAAATACACTGGCGAAATTTCTCCCGTAAAAGACCCGGCCGTCTCCCAAAAAACATCTTGGGCGCCCAAAACTAAATTAGTGCCTTTCAGTATTTCTCCTACCGGAAACAAGCTGGTAAAAGCCGGGCAAATGACCACTTCTTTTTCGGTCGGCATGTCTTTCAGTCGTTGTTTTAAATTTTGAGCCAATTCCAGCGACTCGCTGGAAGCTAAATTCATTTTCCAGTTGGCGATAAAAATCGGCTTTTTCGGCAAAACCGGAATCGAGGTTTCTTTTGGTTGTTGATTAAAAAACATTGGCAGATTTTACCATTGATAATTATTAAAAGCCCAATAAGCCAAACTTTTGGTGTCGGTAAAGCGGCTGGTAATAGTGGGGCTGCCCAAAACAGCGACCAAAACTTGACGATTTCTTTCATCGGCCACCTGACTGACAAAACAATAACCCGCTTGTTCCAAGTAACCGGTTTTACCAGCTTCGATTTTATAACGACCGTCGCCCAAGCCAAAATCTTGGCCCAATATTTTATCAGTGTTTTGCACTTTCCTGATAACGCCTTTATCGCCAACGGCAAAACTGTATTCCTTTAGGGCGGTGGCGCGCTTAATTTCCGGCTGGATAAAGGCGGCTCGGGCCAGTTTGATTACATCCAGGGCGCTGGCCTTATTCTTATTGTCGAGGCCGCTGGGGTCTGTAAAATTTGCCTCGGTCATCTTTAGTTCTTTGGCTTTTAAATTCATCGCCCTAGTAAATTCTTCCGCCGACAAGCCGGTAGAACGAGCCAGGGCCAAAGCTCCCTCGTTGGAAGAAGCCACTAAGGTGGAGTAAAACAGATCTTTGACTTTAATCTTTTCGCCGGCAAAAAAATAGTTAATACCGCCGTCACGATAATCGGTTTCCGAAATCGTCACCTCTTTTTCCCAGCCGGGATTATGCTCAAGAAAAACCAAAGCCGTCATCAACTTGGTAATACTGGCGATGGAACGAGCGGTTTGCGAACCAGATTCAAAAAGAATTTTGCCGGTAGTGGGCTCCACCACCACAAAATTTCGCGCGCTGATTTTGACCCCCAGACTTTGGCTGGAAAAGTCACGTTGCGGCAAAACACTGGCCAGAGGTTTGTTGTCGGCAGCAGGCAAACGATTGTCGCCGGTAGGTAGTGGCGCGGCTACTTGCGCCTGAAAAAACAAACTGGCTAAAAGTAAATTAACAACCAACTCCCACATTGTTTTAAAAATTTATTTATCTCAAAGCTTAACCGTTATTTTCTAGGCCGGTTAGCAATTTTCCTAAGTTATTATTACGATTTAGCTGCTCATAATCGGGCAACTCCTCCACTTTATTCAAACCCAGATAGCTCAAAAAATTAAAAGTGATGCTATAGAGCGTGCCGCGACGGCTGTCTTCCTGGCTCTCTACCAATCCTCGCATCAATAAATTCCTTAAAATCAAGCTGCAATTAATGCCACGAATCATTTCCAGTTCTGCTTTAGAAATCGGGCCGCGGTAAGCGACGATAGTCAGGGTTTCCAAAGACGGCCTGGTCAATTCGCCAGTCAGCTCGCTTTTGACAAATTTTTTGACCACCTCACTGGAATCGCCGGCAGTCACCATCTGATATTTATCACCTAAAACCGATATTTTTATGCCCCCTTGCCGCTTTTCATATTCCTGGTTCAGTTCGTTTAAAGCCGACCTGGTTTCTTCCGGGTCAGTCGCCACGAGCTTGGCCAGCTCCTTGACGCTTAGGGACTTGGCGGCGATAAACAGCAGGCTTTCGAGTTGGTTTTTTATTTTCATAAATTAATTCCTTCTATAATTATCTCATCAAAAACGCCTTTTTGTTTCACAGCCACTTCGCCGTTTTTTATCAACTCTAGAAGCGCAATAAAACAAATAACCGCCTCGGCGCGAGAACTGACTTTGGTCAAAATTTCCTGGAAATTAATTTTTTTGATCCGCGCCAAGGAATTTTTGATGTTGGCTACCATTTCTCTAAGGGTCACCGTTCGTTCCAATACTTTTTGCGGCAGATTGACCACGTAGCTGATACGATTCAAAATCTCGTTAAAAACAGTGGTCAAATCCGCCAGCTTAAGCCGCGCCGGCGGGCTAAAAGTCGGCTCCGGCGACTCGGCAATCTTCTCTCTAAAAAAAGAAAAACGCTGCCGACTCAAGATGGCTTCGATGTTTTTCGAAGCCGCCAAATAATCCTTATAAATTTTTAATTGGGCTTCAAGCTGCTCGGCGCTATCTTCTTCGTCATCCGCCACCTCCGGCAAAAGCGTTTTTGATTTGATCACTAGCAGCTTGGTGGCTACCACCAAAAAATCCGCCAGTTCCAGGGCGCTAATGTCATTATTATCTAAATAGTAAAGATACTGATCGGTGACTTCGGCCAAAGCGACCTGGGAGATATCCAGTTTTTGGTCCTCGATAAGCCCCAACAATAAATCCAAAGGGCCGCTGAATTGTTCAAGCTCGATTTGATACATTAAATAAAATTTTCAAGTAATTCTTAAAGTTCCGGTTTTAGAATTAAAAATTATTTATTTCTTCTCTTGGTCGATTTTTTCTTGGCAATTTTTTTGGCTGCCTTTCTGACTGGTTTTTTCTTGGCTATCTTGGCTTTTATTTTCTTCATTTGCTTTTCAACTTTCTTGGGAATTTTATAACCGCCCTTCATGGCGATGTCGGCCAACTTGGCTTCTTCCAGCTGGACAAAATCTCTGACTTTCATTAAGACGCTGTCGGTGAAACTACCGGTAGAAAAAACGGCTTTTTTGGTTTTGAGCATGGCTTTGTCAACCAGAGTCTCAAGTTGGTGCAATTTACCGAAAGAAGAAATCGCACCCGGCTTGATTTTCAGAATTTTGACCATGATTTGCTCTTTGGGAATAGAAACCTTTTTTACTCTTAGAGCCTTCTTTAATTTATTAAGATCGATCTTTTTGTCCGCCGGAACAATCACCAAGACAAAAGTTTTATCGGCCTGAATTAATAAATTTTTGGCAATTTCTTTAAGCTCTTTTTTGAGCGTTTGAGCGGCATCATAGGCGGTAAAAACCGTCTTATGAGCCACCTCCTCGTAGTCGATACCGGTTTTGTCTAAATAACTTTTGATTTTTTGAGGGATAGACATATGATTTTTTGGTTAATTATTTTTTATCTGGGCACAATCGCGCCTGGCTCCCCAACTTGCAAGTTACCACCGCTTAATTTGACATTAAAACACTGATAACCGGCGCCGTGGCTGTACCATTCTTTGCCGGGAACCGGTTCGTTGGGATTGTTTGAAGCTAGAGAAAAAGTGGCGCACAGGGCATATTCGCCATCGCCAAAAACTTGATAGTCGTAGGGCTTCTTGGTTTCGGGGTCGGCCAAGGTTATATTGGCGGCGGCCAAATCACTGGGCAATTTTTTGTCTTTGATATAATAAGAGGCTAGTTGAGAACTGACAGAAGTCAAATCACTGGCTCTTTGTAAATCAAGGCTCCTCTCTCTGCTCTTTTGGGGAGAATCGATTATAAAAAAGCTGCCCAAAACCGAGGCTAAGGCGACGATAATGATCGCCACCAGAAAAGCAACCGAGACGGCACTTTTATAATTATAACTTTTTCTTTTCAGGTCATAAAAATAATAACCGAAAATACCGCCGGCGATCAGCAGAATAACAATAATCTTCAAAAAAACACTCAAGGTGTAATCTCCGTCCAGTAGCCGGAAAACCACGGCAATCAAATCACCGATGAGCACGAGCGCGGAAACAAAAAGCATCAAATAAGTCAGCCAGCGATAGATGCCGCTGGTATGGTTGAGCTCTTCTTTGCGATATTTTTTATGAAGCAAGCTGATGACCGCCAAAAAAACCGGAGTAATAATCAAGGTTGAGGCGACATTGAACTTGAGGGCGGTTTGGGAAAAGTTGCTGACGCTGGAAAAGAGCAGGTTGGGCGAAAAAAACTTATTGATGATCTGAAATAAAACCCCGCCAAGAGAAAGCGACATCCAGCCCAAGGTAACCAGACTTAGCAAATTAAGAAAAGCGTCTAAAGCGCCTTTTTCTTTGTATAAATTTTGATTGTTGCCTTCCATATTTTTGATTATTTATTATTTTTTAATTTGTTTTTGAGAGGTAATGCTTGCTGCTCACCCAGCAGTTTCTTGGCTGTCCTTAAACCGGCAGGAGTAAGAATCACTTCTTTGATAAACCATTTTTGGGCCGTCTTAATGCCCACTCCTTTTATCAGCCCTCGGCCAATAAGCCGCTCTACACTTTTGGTAATGACGTTTTCTTGATCAATTTTTTTGGGCGGTTGCTTTTGCGACAAATAAAAATTATTCAAAACCGTTTTAGAAACAGCGCGCTTCTTGCTCTCCAGCCCTTGACGCAAAACATATTTTTGCAACGAAGAGAGCGCCATAATCTTTAAGACAATTTGTAATTATTGATCATCAGCACAAACTTATACCCGAGATACTTGGCGGCCAAACGGCAGAAAGTCATGCGGTTGATAAAAATTTCGAAATATTCTATCGGATCGGCCAACTTGGTGTCGATGTTAATTTTTAGAATTATTTCTTTTCTCTTGCTGTCGACCGACAGCTGATTGTCGGTAGCGGCCCAGTTGACCCGATCGTGGATGTCGGTTTTGATACTGCCCTTGCTTTGCACGCGGGTGCGGTGCACGTCGGATTTGTCGGCCAAGATCAAAATGGCCGAGACTTTACTAACTAACTTTAAATCGTCCTTGTCATGACTGACTATGGCCTGCATTACCGTCGACAGATCTTCAGGCGCAGCTAAACTCATGAAAACTTGCGAAAACAGCATAGCCGCCCAATAATGATGCCAGCTGCGGCCCAAAAAATTGCCCATATCGTGACAATAGCCGCTAATTGCCGAAAGCTCCTGCTCCCTTTTGGACAAGCCGACTTTCTTGGCCAGCGACATGGCGCGGTCGGCCACAATGTTGGTGTGACGAAAGCCGTGATCGGTGTAGCCCAGGGCCTTGAGATACTTCTCTGTTTGTTTGATAAAATCATTGACAAACAAATTAGTTTTAACTTGTTTAAAGGTTAATTGCATATTTGTCGCCTTCTTTACCCGCCGTAACTTTATCAAAGACGGGCTAAATAGTAAAAATTTATTTTGTGAATTTAAAAGTATTTGCAACTTGTTGTACTATATTTAAATCATCTCCGAAAATTCTAATTGTCCTGGTGCTTCCAAATATATCAACAATAAGATGCTCTCCACCACATTCTTCGCTTATAATATTAAATGATATGGCATTTTGATTATTTATCTTGGTTACTTTTATATTACTAACTTTATTAAGATCACCTTCTGCCAAAGTATTATTTCTTGATAAAATCTGATAAGCTGAATTAAAATCGAAGTCTTGAATCTCATTAATCTCAATAGCCTTACAATCGCATTCACATAAAGTCGGGGCGTTAATTTGATGAAAAGAAATCGCACTTTTTATCCAAGGAAACAAATAATTATTTATCTGATCCTGTTGTGGCGTATTGTTATTTTCATCAATTGTTATAATCGGATCTGTATAATCATTAGGATAATTAAATTCAAACTTATATTTATCATTCTTATAAATCTTCCGGTCGGCAGTTTCTGTATTGTAACAATCACCAATCATCTCTGCCGGAAAACTATACTGTTTAACCAAAGCACAATCTATTTGGCCGTTGCCGTCGAAAACCAACTGCCAAACACCATCAACCTTGGCAGCCAAAAATATACCGCCTTCGCCAACACCACCAACGCCAAATTTTACTTCACCACGAGCATGAGTAGCATCTTCTTGTTTGATGTGCACAGTTACTTCATCCGGCTGTTTGTTATACTTATGAATAAACAACTGTTTGATAGCGGCAACAGTATCGACCTGCTCTGCTTTCGGGCAAGGCGTAAATTCGCAATTGGGACCTTCGCGACCAACAGCCGAACCATCGGGACAACTTTTGGCTTCCTTGGTGCAAACGCCTGCTTCGTTGCTCGTTTTAATAAAAGAAGGAACCATAGTGCAGCCGGCCAAAGCAACAACTGCTACTAACGACAGTAAAAGTAAAAATTTTTTCATAAAGTTATTATTTTGATGTCATTGCGAGCGAAGCCCAAAGGGCGCAGCGAAGCAATCCCACGGGATCGCCACGGTCGTCCAGCCGGTTGTACCGGCTGGATAGCCTTAAGAGCGATGACAACTATTAAACTTTTAACTACCGTTAATCCGCCATTTCGGTTTGCTCGCCAAACAAATCAATTTTTTCTTTTTTAGCTTTGGCAATCACGCTATCGGCGATTTGGATATTAGCATCGCGCAGAGCCTTCTGGCTGGTAAAATTGGGCGCGTCCATCATCAGGTCGCGGCTATCACCGGTTTTGGGAAAAACAATCACTTCACGGATATTTGGTTCGTTCTGCAAAATAGCCACAATCCTATCAATGCCGGCGGCAATGCCTCCATGAGGCGGCGCGCCATACTCAAATGCTTCCAGCATATGACCAAAACGCGCCTTAATTTCTTGTTCACCCACACCCAATAGTTCAAAAACTTTTTTCTGAATATCGCGCCGATGAATTCTGATAGAGCCGCCATAAATTTCAAACCCGTTTAACACCAAATCATAACCATAGGCCCTCCATTTTTGCGGCTCCTCTGGATATTTTTTCATATCTTCCAGATTTGGCATGGTAAAAGGATGGTGACTGGCCACTAATTTTTTTTCAGTTTTGGAATATTTGAACATCAGAGGGTCTATCAGCCACATAAAAGCCAGTTCACTAGGATCGTGTTTGTCAACTCTTAGATCCGGCTTATCGGTGCCGTATTTTTCCATACATTCTTCGTAAGTCAGGCGCGGAAATGGCTGCGCTGAGATATTCTTTTCCGGATAAAGCGTTTCTACTAACTTAATCATCATGGGCTCAATCAGATTAAAAACGTCTTCCTGTTCGATAAAGCTCATTTCCACGTCCAGTTGAGTGAATTCGGCTTGCCGGTCGCCTCTGGTATCTTCGTCCCTAAAACACCTGGCGATTTGAAAATATTTTTCCGCACCGGCCACCATTAAGAGTTGCTTGAACTGCTGGGGCGACTGTGGCAAGACATAAAATTTGCCCGGCCAAAGCCTAGAAGGCACTATAAATTCTCTGGCCCCTTCCGGCGTGCCTTTGGTAAGAACCGGCGTTTCGATATCCAGAAATCCCAAATCCGTCAAATAATCCCTGATAAACTTCACCACTTTGGAGCGCATAACCATGTTTTTGGTCATCCGCTGGGTGCGTAAATCAAGATAACGGTATTTGAGACGGGTTTCTTCGTTTACCTCGGCCGTGTTCTGGTCGATGGCAAAAGGCGGCGTCTTGGCTTCGTTTAAAATTTCAAGTTTGGTCACCAATAGCTCCACCGAGCCGGTGGCAATTTTATCATTAATCATATTGGCCGGACGCTCATTGACAGTGCCGACAATGGCCACCACATACTCACTGCGCAGTTTCTCGGCCAAAGCGTGCGTTTCCTTGTTCGAGGGAATAAACACCACCTGCAAAATGCCGCTACGATCACGGACATCAATAAAAATCAATTTGCCATGATCGCGACGAGTGTGTACCCAACCCATGATTTTCACCTCCTGACCTATCTTGTTTGTCACCTCCAAAATCGGAGTTCTTTGCATAGACTAAAAAAGAAAATTTGTTAAAATTTGTTAAATTAATTATAACAAAAATCGATTTTTTGTTCAATGAAAAAAAGCCACAAATTACCAATGAATCGCGACTTTAAAAATTCTTACCCCAAAAACATAAAAATTCTTAGTTATTATGACTTTAAATTTGTTTAATATTTTAATTTTTAATTTTTTAATTTGTTTTTTATTTAAATTTAGCCAAAATAAATAACTAACCATTGACACTAATTTTCAAAAATGATAGAATTTTTTATTGAGCGGCACAGTGCTGACTCAAAACCTCGAACATTACAAACAAGAGCGGAGGACAAATCCGTGTATATAAGGAACATAGTTCCCGGACAGTTTGTTTAGTTCTTCTCCCAAGAAGACCCGCACGATGCGCGTAATGGCAAGAGACATCGCGTTGACAGCGTTGACGTGAGAGAGAGCACTGTGACGCTGGACGTCTCCGAAGATGACGGCTACACGACTGATTTTGAGATAGTGGATTCTGTTAGTTGCTGGAGCCAGCCGGTAGAATTGTGCAGTTTCTAGTGCAGGAAGAGAAGGCTTGTGAGCGGCGCCGATCCTGGACGCGTCATAGCTTTCGTCCCCGAACCGCCAGCCACGGCCCCGTCCGTACCGGCCAAACCATAGAAAGGGCGCGACCAATGAGATCAAGAAACGCGGTAGCACTGAAAGCGGGCCAGTTCTTGCTTTTTTCCCGAAGAATCGCTTCCGGGAAAAAGGTCATGGTAATGGGGCGTGTCAAAGAGATAAGCCCCAAAGGCGACCGTAAGCTGGACTACATCGACCTGGAACTGATGGACGAAGAAAGCCAGATCTGGCCGGACCACCGTGATTGCCATGACGGCGGCAGAGCAGCGACGCTCTCCCGGCTCCAAGAGCTCTACGGACCAGCGAGAATCACTACGCCCGAAGAAGCCGAGAGCTTCCAGATGAAAGTGCTGGCGAATCGCGTCGTTGCTATTGTCCGCTTCTTCTGGTGACAACGCTGGAGGCGACGCCACAACCGTTGATGCTCTGCCATTGCCGCCAGGAGGAAACATGCACATAACACACCCGAGGTTGCGCACGCGCGCGACCCCGGGGTGATTTTTTTATAACAAAATTTCTAAAACAATCTTTCTACAAAACCGCAACCGCGAGCCGGCTTTTCTGACACCACCTCTATCAGCCGCTTGAGCTCAAAAAAAAGTTGTTTTTGGGTTTGGGCCTGAATTTTCGGCCGGTAACCCAAGTGCCTCAATAATTCGAAAAGATATTTGTTTAAAGATAATAAATTCTTGGTTTTTTCTTTTTCTTCGCTTAGAGAAAATAAGAATTTCTCAATAATTTCAAACAAAAAACCGTCAGCCGCCTCATGAATTATCAAACTATCAATCGCCGCCAAAAAATAATTGGCGATAACTATCTTATCCAGATCGGCTTTAATGGCCGAGTAATTTTTGGCAATGCCGGCGGCGGCCAGACGCTTTGACAGCTGGCCCTCGGCCAGCATTAAATCGCAAATCAAAAACGGCTCCAAATGCGAATTGAGCTTGGAAGTGATTTTTTTGGCGCCCTTGGCAATGGCCGTCACCTTGCCAAATAAGCGGGTGTAGAGCGTGTACTGGCAATCATAGTCGCCGAGAGCGCATTTTTTGAGGACAATGGCTTGAGTGAGATAAGTCATCTTTGAACTAAAGATTTAAAACTAAAAAGGTACAAGAAAAAACAAAGCGGCTTACTTGCTATCCAAATAACCCTGTAAGGTGAGCATAGCGGCCACATCATCGTCATGGCGGCCGGGCTTTAGCCTTTGTGCCTCCTTGCTGGTAAACCTCTCATCATAAAAAACTAATTTTATTTTTAATTCTTGGGCCAAGCGCTCGCCGAAGTCTTTTGTCTTAAAGGTTTGCGGGGATTTTTGGGATTTTTTATTAAGCGGCAGACCGACAACCACTAGCTGTATTTTTTCCTTGTTAATTATTTCTCTAACTTCCAAGGCCAACCCATTAAAACCAGAATTTTTCAAAATTCCGTACGGCAAAGCCAGGCCGCTCTCTGTGTCGGCAATAGCCAAACCGATTTTTACTTCACCATAGTCGATGCCAAGTAGTTTCATGTCTGTTTACAGTGTCATTGCGAGGAGCGAAGCGATGTGGCAATCCCGTGGGATCCCCACGTCGCCCGGCCGAATGGCCGGACTCCTCGGGATGACAATTAAATAGTAGTTATAATCTCTCCTCCCCTTTCTGTCACCGCGATCGTATGCTCAAAATGCGCCGAGAGCGAATTGTCTCTAGTGGCCACCGTCCAGCCGTCGTCCAAAGTTTCTACCGGCCAGTCGCCAAAATTAACCATTGGCTCTAGAGCCAAAGTCATACCAACCGCCAGCTTGATGTCGGCAAACCTCTTGTCCACATAATTGGGAATTTGCGGATCTTCGTGGGGAGAAAAACCGACTCCATGGCCGCACAATTGCCGCACAACACTAAAACCATTTTTTTCAACGTAATCTTGAATGGCGCGGGAAATGTCCGTCAATTTATTGCCAGCTTTGGCCTGCCTAATGCCTTTAGACAAAGATTCTTCCGTGACGGAAATAAGTTTTCGGATTTGCCGGCCAACACTACCAACGGCGACTGTCTTGGCCATGTCGGTAAAAAGCCCGCGATACTCCAGGCCGCAATCAATACCAACGATGTCGCCGCTTTTAATAATCCTATTGGGAACCGGCAGGCCATGCACCACTTCGTTATTTAACGAAAGGCAAAGAGCCGAGGGATAGGCATGCTCGGCCCAAGAAGCCCGATAACCCTTAAAACTTGGCTTGCCGCCGGCTTTTTTTATTAATTCTTCGGCATAAACACTCAATTCTTCGGTGCCAACGCCGGGTTTTATTTTTTTTATTACCAAAGCCAAAACCTGGGCGAGAATTTTCCCGCCCTGACGCATGGTGGCTATTTGTTGTTTATTTTTTAATTTAACCATGACTTAATATTAACAAAAAAAGAATAAAATCACAAAAAGATAAACTTATTTTTGCCTAAATTTAAACAAAAAATAACATTATTTATTGACATTTAATTTTGGATATGATATAATTATATATTGGGTCGGCATCGCGCTGACTCGAGATTTTGGACATTTTCAACCAAGGAGAAAGAGAAATGAAACGATTTTTCAGCTTTTTGGAGCGGCTGTTCGCCGGCCTGAGTGCGATAGCTCTACTGCTCGGCCTGATGTTTGTGGCCGGCATCTGTCTATCGCTGCCCTGGTACGGCTGGATTGCCAGCTTCCTGGCCGGCATCTTCACCGCAGGGATAAGAGTGATCCGCTGGCCGATCAAAATCGCCTTGCTGGTAATCTGGGGGCCGATGATCATGGCTTTCGGCTACTACATCGTCTTCCCGATGGTCGGGCCGGTGAGTATCGTGCAGGGAGCGATCTGCTGGGTGATATTCATCACGGCGTTTGTGATGGCTCGCTGCGCCGCCGGCATCAAGGACATGCCAACGGACTGAAAAGGCCTATGAGCGGTGCCTTTGAAAACCGCTTAAGACAAAGAAGGAGTTGCAACCATGATAGAACCTGTTGGTGTTATATTGTGCGGTATAGTGATCTTGGTCCTTGGGGTTGGGTGGAGTCTAATCTCAAGGAAGAGTCTGGAATTCTTCAGTTGCGTGACACTGGTGGTGCTGGCTGTCGGCCTGTACTTGTCAGTGTCCGATCACCAAATCCCCAAGACGTCATGGGGAGCCACCACGCCGGGCGCGATGATGCCCTACGACCAGAAACAAGCCACCGACGCGTTCGACGCATCGGCGAAGCAGGCACAAGGAGCTACAGGGTGTAGCGCCGGAGCAGAGCAAAGGACCGCTGTGACCGCACTGACCCGCGACGAAGAGACGGCGCTGGCCAGACAACGGAACGCAGCGGCCGCCCAAGAAAGCGGTGAAACAACCGCCGACAAGTGGCCGATGAAGGAGCTAGCCATCACTCCGCTGAGCAAGTGGTTTAACCAAAGGGAAAGCAAGGGGGGCTGGTCTTCCGTAAACTATGGCTCGTACCGGTGGGTGCGAGTGGATGATAGGCTGGGACTGCAGTCCCATACGGTATATGGCTGTGTGATTTCCTTCGTGCCAGAGCCGCCGGCCACGCCAGCGACAACGGCCGAAACAAAGGAGGACAAGCCATGACCACGACATGGTGGCAAGAATTGGGACGATATGAGTACGAGATTGAAGTCGGAGAGAACGGCGGCCAACACTACACCGGCCGCCATCGCTGTGTTGGCGGACAATTGGCAGATGGCCGGTGGCCGATCTTTGGTGACAAGTCTGGCGAGACGGTTTACGCCTGAAAGGAGACGCGCCATGCAATTCGTACTGAAAGTTGATGACGGTGTGAAAGAGCCGCCGACGCTGCGGGATGCCATCCTGGCGGCTAAGAAGCTGGCCCACTATGACGCCTTGGTGGCTTTCCTGGCCACTCAGAAAATGACCGAGCCAGGAAGAAAGCGACTGGCCGCTAACGCGGTAGTGGAAGCAATTGGCCACCTCTGGGTGCAGCCGCCAGGCAAGTGGGCCCAACAAGTGCGAAGTTTTGTGGCGGTCGAAGTTGGCGTCAATAGCGCCATAACGCTTGAAGACTCCCCGTGTCTCGACTTCCCTGTCTTCAACGTGGAGCCAGAGCGGCCGCCCTCGGTTCCGCCCGAACCCGAGTCCTAACCGTACATTCGATCCCCTGGGGTTGCGCACTTGCGCGACCCCGGGGTAATTTTTTTATAAATAATATTTTTTACTATCTTTCTTTTTCTTTTTTAGAATATTTAATTTTATTAGTTTTAAAAGTTACTTTAGATAAAAATGACCACTAAAAAATTTAGAAACAAAATCAAGTAATTAGAGCGTTCCGCCTTCCGGGCGGAAATTTATAACTGTTTGAAAACCCCGCCTGTAAGGCGGGGTTTGAGTTTTATAAATTAGCGATAATTGCGCTAGATTTTGTCTAAATTTTTTAATGGTCAGAGTTTTTGCGCTACTTTTTGCGGCCAAAAAGTAGCAATGGGCCTATTTCCACCCCACTTTGCTTCTTAAATCCTCCACCATCCGCCTGACCAGCTGCTGAAAAACAGCTTCAATATGCTTCTCGCCGTCGATCTCTATCAGCAGCCCTTTGTCTCGATAAAATTTTATAATACCATCCATCTCTCGATGATAAATTTCCAGCCGGTTCGTCACTACCTCTTCTTTGTCGTCATCGCGCTGAAACAGCGGTTCGCCGCAATTATCACAAATTCCCTCTGTTTTTGGCGGTGAATATTTGATGTGCCAGGAATGGCCATTTTTGCACACCCGGCGACCAGACATTCTCTCGACTATTGTCTCATCGGAAACCTTAACCAAGAAAACATAATCCACATCCACATTCTTGTCTAAGAAATCCGCCTGATCCAAAGTCCTCGGACAGCCATCCAGGACATAACCGAATTTACAGTCGTCTTTTTTTATTCTTTCGACAACCAAATGATCAACCACTTCTGTTGGCACCAACTGTCCCTTTTCGATATAAGCCTTGACCTCGGCGGACAAAGGGTGACTGGAATCATTTTTTATGGACGAAAGGATTTGGCCAGAAGAAACATGAGGGATATCAAAAGTTTTGGCCAATAGACCGGCCTGGGTGCCTTTGCCGGAAACTGGCGGACCTAAGACAATGATCTCAAATGGTTTTTCGTTTTGAAACATACGAATTGGCTTATAGTTTATAGCGTATGGCTTATGGACTATTATTTGCCATAGGCCATTGACTATTTAAGCTAGATTTCCTCGTAATCGCGCATGGAGAGTTGCGCGTTGATTTGATTGACCGTCTCAATTACTACCGAAACCACGATTAACAAGGAGGTGCCGCCAACCACCAACGACTGGGTGCCGGTAACTTGAGAAGTGGCCAAAGGCAAAACGGCGATGATGCCCAAAAATAGGGCGCCGGTAAAAACAATACGGCTTATGATTTTCTGGATATATTCGGCGGTGTTTCTGCCCGGACGAATGCCAGGTATGAAGCCGCCCTGCTTCTGCAGATTTTCGGAAATCTGATCAGGATGAAAAATAACCGCTGTATAAAAATAGGTGAAAGCCACCACCATTATAAAATACAGAGCGCCATAAAATAATTGGTTTTGAAAAATTCTCACCACCCAAAAAGCGGCGGCGGCCACCCAAGCGGTATGGACTTGAGTGAATAATTGAGCAATCATTGGCGGAAAGAGAATGATAGAGATGGCAAAAATAATTGGAATAACACCGGCCTGATTAACCCTTAAGGGCAAATGAGTGTTGGTGCCGCCGTACATTTTATTGCCGCGCACTTGGCGCGCATAAGAAATGGGTATGTTTCTTTGGCCTTCGGTAATAAAAACCACGCCCACAATCACCACCAGGGCGATTACCGCAAAAACAATCATATTGATAATCTGCGACTGATCATAGGAATATAAAATACTACTGACTGCTTTGGGAATACCAGCAACAATACCGGCAAAAATCAAAAGCGAGATGCCATTACCAACATGCTTCTCGGAAATCAGCTCTCCTAGCCACATCAGAAAAACCGTGCCCCCGGTGACAGTAATAATTGTCAGGGCAAACTGCCAGGGAGTAAAGTTGGCGAGGACACCGCCGGCGCTGCGCTGCAAAATAGAAATCATACCAAAGGCCTGGAGCATAGCCAGGGGGACGCTCAGCCAACGAGTCCATTGGTTTATTTTTTGCCGGCCGTACTCCCCTTCTTTGGAGAGTTCTTCCAGCTTAGGAACCACCATTACCAATAATTGAAAAATAATCGAGGCGGTAATATAAGGAGCCACGCCCAACATGACAACGGAAAAATTTTCCATACTGCCGCCGGAAAACACATTCATAAGACCGAGCAGCTGATTGTTGGCAAATAAATTTTTTAGAGCCGTAGTATCGATTCCTGGTACCGGTATATGAGCCGCGACCCGAAAAATAACCAGCATCAGAAAGACAAACAAGATACTCTTGCGTAAATCGGGAATTTTCCAGATTTGAGTCAGTTTATTGAACATAAACTATTTTAATTCCGCTTGGCCGCCGGCTTTGATAATGGCCTCTTTGGCGCTAGCAGAGAAGGCGCGAGCAACAACGGTTAATTTTTTGGTTAATTTGCCCTCACCCAAAACTTTTACGCCACTAACTTTTTTGGCTATCAAGCCATTTTTTTTCATGGCCTTAATGTCTGCCACGGTTCCAGCGTCAAATTTTTCTAAATCCCTTAAATTAACCACGACCAATTTCGGTTTCAAGCTTCTAAAGCCACGAATTTTGGGAATGCGTTGCAGGGTTTGTTTAAAGCCAAGGGCTTTTAGACCGCCTTTGCCGCCACTTCTGGCTCTCTGGCCTTTCATGCCACGGCCGGAATAGGTGCCGCGCTTTCCGCCGCGACCAACGCGTTTGGCTTTCTTGGCCGCTCCTTTGGCCGGCTTTAAATTGGATAAAGTCAAAGACATAATTTTAGTCAATTTTTTCTTTTTTGGGTCGTTTCTTTAAGAGGCCCAGGGCTTTGATGGTCGCCCGAACATTATTAACTTTATTATTGGTGCCTAAAATTTTAGAAACAGCGTTTTCTACGCCCGCCAACTCCAAAACAGTGCGCACCGCGCCACCGGAGATAATTCCTGTTCCCGCGGGAGCTGGTTTCAGCAGAATTCTAGCCGAACCATCTTTAAGAAAAATTTCATGAGGGATAGTGCCATAAACCAAATTTATTCTAATGGCGTTCTTCTCGGCTTTTTTGGCCGCCTTCTGAACAGCCAGCGGTACGTCGTGGCCCTTGGCCAGGCCAAAACCAATCTTTCCCTTTTTGTCACCCACAACCACACAGGCCCGGAAACGCATTCTTTTACCGCCAGCCATAACTCTGGTGACACGAGCGATGTCAACGATCCGCTGATCCATTTCTGACTGTTCTTTTCTGGTTTTGGGAAATCTGTTATTTTTATCTGTCATAAAAAATATTAAATTTTTAAACCGGCTTCTCTGGCGCCATCGGCCAAAGCCTTGACCCGGCCATGATATTTAAAAGCACCTTTATCAAAAACTACCACGGTAATTTTTTGCCCAGCCGCTTTTTGCGCTACTAACTTTCCTAGTTCATAAGCTTGAGCGGTTTTGGTTTTTCCGCCTTTTACTTCCTTGTCGCTGGCACTAACTAAAGTCCGCCCCTTGGTGTCATCGACTAACTGAACATACAAATGTTCTAAACTACGATAAACGGAAAGCCGCGGCCGCTCACTGGTGCCTTTGATTTTGGCTCTAATCCTGGCTTTCCTTCTTATCTTAGTTTGGTTTTTTTGTTTAGTTTTTTTCATAAATAATCACCATTATTTGCCAGCGGTTTTGCCGGCTTTGCGCCGCACCAATTCGCCGACATATCTGATACCACTACCTTTATAAGGCTCTGGTTTTTTTATTCTTCTGATCTGAGCGGCCACTTCGCCAACCAACTGTTTGTCGATACTAGAAACTGTAATAACATTGCCTTCGATTTTGGCCTCGACACCATTAGGGATATTATATTCTACTGGATGAGAAAAGCCAACATTTAGAATTATCTTTCTGCCACTAAGAGCGGCCTTATAGCCAATGCCGTTAATTTCCAGGCCCTTAGAAAAGCCGACCGTCACACCAAGAATCATATTTTTAATTAAACTGCCGAACAATCCCCACAAAGCGCGCTGGTTTTTGTCGTTTTCATTTTTAACTTTTAAGCTAATGCCCTCGGCGCCAATCTCAAGACTAACCAAGCGATGCAGTTCTTGTTTTAATTCGCCCTTAGGGCCTTTCACAGTCAGAACGCCGCTGTCGTTTTTAACCTCAACGCCAACCGGAATTTTTATTAATTGTTTACCAATTCTGCTCATATTTTTAATAAATTTCACAAATTATCTCGCCGCCCAAGCCAGCTTTTTTGGCTTCATCGCCAGTCATCAATCCTCGAGAGGTGGAAATAATTGATATTCCTAAACCATTTAAGACTCTGGGCAACTTATCTTTAGCGGCATAAACCCGCTTGCCAGGCTTGGAAATCTTTTTCAGACTGGTAATGGCCGGCTTGGAATCCTCGTACTTCAAGCTCACCATGAGACCGCCGAATTTGCTGTCAGCCCCCGGCTTGATCTCTTCGAAGCTTTCAATCAGTCCTCGTTTCTTAAAAATTTTTATCATTTCCAGCTTGATTTTGGAAAAAGGAATATAGACCTCCGTCTTTTTAACTTTGGAGGCATTCCTGATTCTAGTTAACATGTCAGCTATAGGATCGGTCATATAAAATTAAAATTAAATTTATTTTACCAGGAAGACTTACTTACCCCGGGAATCTGGCCATTATTGGCTAATTCGCGAAAACAAATACGGCAGAGTTTAAACTTCCTCATATAACCGTGTCTACGGCCGCAACGCCAGCAACGGTTAACAATACGGGTGGAAAATTTCCTTTTTTTATTCGATTTTGCTCTTTGCGCTTGTGTCGCCATATAAAAAATTATTAACTTTTCTTCTGGAAGGGAAACCCTAATAACCTAAACAATTCCACGCCCTCGGCCTGAGTCTGGGCGGTAGTAGTGACGGCGATTTCCAATCCGTGTATTTTTTCGACCTCATCAGACTTAATTTCCGGAAAAACATTATGCTCTTTAAAGCCCAAATTTAAATTGCCACGCTGATCGACATTCTTAAGCGGCAAGCCGCGAAAATCACGAATTCTGGGAATGGCGATATTGATCAGCTTATCCAAAAAATCGTACATTCTATTGCCTCTTAAGGTAACTTTTACTCCCACCACCATGTTTTCTCTTATTTTAAAGGCGGAGATGGCTTGGCGGGCCTTGGTACGGACTGGTTTTTGGCCTGTAATTCGTATGATGTTTTTCTCGACATTTTCCAAATAACCACTGTCGGTGTTTCGAGAATTAATGCCCACATTAATAGTGACCTTTTCGATTCTGGGTACGGCCAGTTTATTTTTAAAACCAAACTTTTCCTGCATGGCCGGAATTACTTCGGTTTGATATTTTTTGGCTAATCTGGTTTTCATATTTTTAGATAACTTCTTTGCACTTTTGACAAACTCTGCTTTTTATAATTTTTTGATTGTTGTTGTCCGGCGCCGCTTCCACTTTTGTTAATTTGAAACCAACACGAGTCGGACGGCCGCATTTGGTACAAATCAAGGCGACATTGGAAACATCCAAAGGAGCGGGAAACTGAATTCTTTGGCCTTTTTCGCCTTGTCTTTTGGCTCGTTGATGCTTAATCATCAGATTTAGGCCTTCGATCACTATCTTTTTTTCTTCAACTAAAACCTGCAAGACCTTGCCAGTTTTGCCCTTATCCTTGCCAGTTAGAATTTTAACTTTATCGCCAGCTTTTATTTTCATATAATTATTATTTATAAAACCTCCGGGGCCAAAGAAATAATTTTTTGGTAGCCCAAGTTTCTCAATTCTCTGGCTACTGGTCCAAAAATCCGAGTGCCTTTCATATCTTTGTTTTTGGTATCAATAATTACAGCGGCATTATCATCAAAACGGATATAAGAACCATCGGATCGTCTAACTTCTTTTTTGGTCCGCACCAACACCGCGTGAACCACATCGCCCTTTTTGACCATACTGTGAGGCGTAGCTTCCTTGATAGAGGCAGTGACCACTTCGCCTAAACGGGCATAACGTTTTCTATAACCGCCTAAAACCTTGATCACCATTAACTTTTTTGCGCCCGTATTATCAGCCGATTTTAAAATTGATCTAGTTTGAACCATATTATTTGTAAATTACCCTAAACTTTTTATCTTTGCTTAGGGGGCGGCACTGAACAAACTCGACAGTATTACCAACCTGATACTGGCCTTTCGGGTCATGCACTTTGTACTTTTTACTGACTCGATATCTCTTTTGATAGCGGGGATGCAACTTGAAACGATCAACTCTCACCACGATAGTTTTGGCCATCTTGGCAGAAACCACTTCTCCGGAAAATTTTCTCTTCATTGACTTTTTTTCAGATTCTAAAGACATATAATTAACTTTATTACTTTTTTTCTCTTAAAACCGTGAGAACCTTGGCGATATTGCGCCTGGTCGCCCTAATCTCTCGGATATTTTTTATTTGCTTCTGTTTAACCTTGAAATTTAAATCGTCAAACTTATGACGCAACTCTTTAAGCAGCTGGTCAAGCTCACTAACCGATTTAGTTCTAATTTCTTTTATTTTCATGGCTAATTTTTGACGATAAATTTAGTTTTAATAGGAAATTTGTAGGCTGCCAACTCCAAGGCCTCTTTGGCCTTAGCTTCAGGGAGACCGTCCATCTCCAATATCACTGTTCCAGGCCTAACTACGGCCACATAATATTCCGGCACCCCCTTGCCGCCACCCATGGTTGCCTGGGTGCCTTTGGCAGAAATCGAGCGATGTGGGAAAATTCTGATCCATAATTTACCGCCTTTTTTGACCGAACGGGAAATCACCCTTCTGGCCGCTTCTATTTGCGTGGCTTTGATCCAGCCACCCGTAACCGCCTTCAGGCCATAATCGCCAAAAGCCAGTTCCTTATTACCACTAGCCAAACCGCGAACATCGGGTCGGTGATATTTTCTTCTTTTTAACTTTTTGGGGGCTAACATATATTAAAATTTATTTTTTTGTTTTAGCGACTTTGTTTTTATTGTCTAAAGCTTCCTGGTCGAAAATTTCACCTTTATAAATCCAAACTTTGACACCAATCTTACCATAAATGGTCTGGGCGGCGCCGCGACAATAATCGATATCGGCACGCAAAGTGTGCAAAGGAATTTTTCCAGAAAAAAGAGTTTCTCTACGGGCGATTTCCGCACCGTTCAAGCGACCCGAAACTATAATCTTAATGCCTTTGGCACCAGCCTTTTCCACTCGGCCGATAGCCTGCTTTACGGCTCGACGAAAAGGAATTCTTTTTTCCAAATCAGCAATAACTTGTTGCATAACCACTGAAGAATCCAAGGCCGGACGTTCTATTTCTAAAATATTGATATTAATGGTTTTGATTCCTCTTTTCCGGCTAAAACTATCTTTCAAAAATTTATTATGAATTTCTTTTTTTAACTCTTCTGCTCCTTGACCGCCACGACCGATAACCAAGCCCGGCTTGGCACAATAAATATTGATACCAAGACCATTAGCTGAACGCTCCATATCAACCCTGGAAACACCGGCTGTTTTAAGCTTGTTTATAATAAATTTTCTAACCAAAATATCCTGCCGTAAAAATTCGGAAAAATTTTTATCAGCAAACCATCTGGAATCCCAGGTTTTATTGATTTTAAGACGGAAAGCTTTTGGATGAACTTTTTGACCCATAATATTTTATTTTTGGCCCGATCTTCTATTAAGTATTCTTTTGACAAATCCTTTTGAGGATTTGGAAGAAGTGCTTTTGTCGGCTAAACCGGCCGATTTTTCTTCTTTGGCTTTATCGGACTTTTTTAATTCTTCCCAATCGTCAACTTTTATTATATCATCATTTTTACTTTCTTTTTTCTTTATTTCTTCTTTTTTAACCTCGGTGGGTACCCGTTCTGACAAGGTTAGAATAATATGCGAAGAACCCTTTCTTATCGGCGTAGCGCGGCCAAAGGCCCTGGGAGCCCAACGCTTTAAGACTGGGCCTTCATCAACCTTAATCTCTTTAATAAACAAATTATTTCTTTTTAATTTATTATTTTCTTCGGCATTACTGATGGCCGACTTGAGCAATTTAGCAATCGGCTCGGCTGCCGCTTTGGTGCTAAACTTTAATTGTACCAGAGCCGCTTCCACGTCCAAACCCCTAATCAGATTGGCAACCAGCCTGATCTTTTTGGGTGACCTGCGAATAAATCTTGCCTTGGCTCGTGTTTCCATAAATTATAATTATTTAGCAGCTTCTTTTTTATCTTGATCAATCGCCTTTTGAATCTTACCGCCATGTTTGATAAATTTCCTGGTTGGTGAAAATTCGCCGAGCTTATGTCCAACCATATTTTCCAGAACAAAAACGTTAAGATGCTCTCTGCCGTTATGAACACCAAAAGTAAAGCCTACCATTTCAGGAGTAATAGTACAGTCGCGCGCCCAGGTTTTTATCACTGTTTTATCCCCTTTTTTGAGCTGGCTCAATTTTTTCAGAATCTTCTGATCGATATAGGGACCCTTTTTAAGACTTCGGGACATAAATTTAATTACTTTTACGATTTTTATTTTTTCTGCGAACCAGAATAAAGCGATCTGATTTTTTGCCATCTTTTCTGGTCTTAACACCTAAAGCGGGTTTGCCCCACGGAGTTTTAGGATGAGTTAAGCCGATAGGATTATGACCTTCGCCACCGCCGTGCGGATGATCAACCGGATTCATGGCTTTGCCGCGAACTGTTGGCTTAATGCCACGATGTCTCATGCGACCAGCCTTGCCCCAACGGATATTTTTGAAATCCTGATTGCTGACCGATCCGATAGTAGCCAATGACTTACCCGAAACTAAGCGAACTTCTCCAGAAGGCAGCTTCAGCTGGGCATAACCGTTGTCGATACCCATCAAATAAACGCTATTGCCGGCGCTTCTGGCCAGCTGACCGCCCTTGCCCGGTACCAGCTCTACATTATAAACAAACATACCCGGAGGAATCAACTCTAACGGCATTGAATTACCCGGCTGGAAATCAACGATTTTTTGAGAGCTGACAACCAAATCGCCTATTTTTAATTCTTGTGGCGCTACGATGTAAGACTTTTGACCGTCTCGATAATACAACAAAGCAATACGACAGTTTCTATTAGGATCATATTCAATGGCCGCCACTTGGGCCGGGATATCAAATTTATCTCTTTTATAATCAATGATTCTGATTTTTTTCTTGGCCCCACCGCCCTGATGACGAACAGTGATCTTGCCCTGATGGTTACGACCAGCTCGATTTTTACCGGAAACAATTAGTCGCTTCTCTGGCTTTTTTTTGACAAGGTCATGACTGGTCAGAACCGAAGTTTGACGTCTGGCGGGGGTGGTTGGTTTATAAATTCTTATTGCCATAAAATTATTTAGACTCCTTCCTGAATTTCTATTGATTTACCGGCTGGAAAAGTAATAATTGCTTTCTTCCAATTCTTGGTCTGCCCTGAAGTTCTGCCATAACGGACCTTTTTGCCTTTGTTATTTAAGATATTAATACTTAAGGGTTTAACGCCATAGCGCGACTCGATTGCCTGAGCTACCTGAATCTTATTGGCCGAAACTTCTACTTTAAAAACATACTGATTGGAACCGGTTAAATAATTGGCTTTCTCGGTGATTAGGGGTTTGACTAAAACGCCGTGCAAGTCTTTGTTTGCCCAAGTCTTTGCTTCTTTGGGTTTATCTTCCTTTTTTGTCAAGACTAATTCTTTCTTTTGATCTTTTTCTTTTTTGTCCTTAGGCGCCAATGGCTTTTCTAAACGCACAACTCGATCAGCCTCACTGCCTTTAACGGCTTTGGCGACTGTTGCTTCTTTTTCGTCTTTCTGAGTCTTTAATTTTTTTAATTTATTGAAAATTCCCATATGAACATTATTTAATTGCATCGGCTGATTTCAAAGCCACCTGGCGATAATGCTTGTCTATCCTGCTAACAGCTTCTTCTGAAAGCAATAAGGTATCGTATTTTAAAACATCGACACAATTTAAACTATCGGCTAAAATCGTGTTGACATTCTTCAGATTTAGAGCGGCTTTAATGCTTTTTTGATCGTTATTGTTTAAAATCAAGAGAAATTTTTTGCTGTCTTTTAATTCACTAATTTTATTTTTTAACTGTTTGAGCTGGTTGGCCAAATCTTTGGTCTTGCCCGATTCTACAGCCAATTTATCAAAGACTAAAAAGCTACCGCTACCAATTTTATCCGAAAGACACATAGCCAAGGCCAACTGCTTCTGTTTCTTATTGATTTTCTGGGAAAAATTTCGATCTTTCCGAGGGCCAAAGGTTATGCCGCCACCCTTCCATAAGGGCGAACGAATGGAGCCGTGACGAGCCCGTCCCGTCCCCTTTTGGCGCCAAGGTTTTTTGCCACCACCCTTAACTTCGCCTCGAGTCTTAGTGTGAGCCAAAACCTGACGAGCATTGGCTAACTGCGCCACTACAACCTGATGCACCACTTCCGGCTTAACTTTGACGCCAAAAATCCTGGAGCTTAATTCTAGCTCTTTGATTTTTTCACCGCTTGAGTTGTAAACCGGAACCTTTATCATAATTATTAAAACAAATTTTATTCTGTTTTGATTGTCTCTTCTTCGGTGGTTTTATTGTTTTCGACCGCCGGTTCTTTGATTTCTTCAATAGGCGCGGATTCTTTTGGGACAACTTCTTGTGGGATAACTTCTTGATCCAATTCTATTTTCCCAGGCCCGCTGATCAAAAGCAGGCTATTTCTGGTTCCCGGTACCGCCCCTTTTATATATAAAATATTTTTTGATTCGTCGGTTTCTATAATCTCCAAACCCTTGACCGTCACTTGGTTTCCCCCCAGCCGCCCAGGCATACGCATATCCTTGAAAACCCGCTGTACGCCGCCGGCGCCAATGGAACCAGGCATCCTCAACTGATCCTTGTGGCCGTGAGTGGCCGGACTGCCATGAAAACCATGACGTTTGACTACCCCCTGAAAACCGCGTCCCTTGGAAACACCTGAGACCTGGACTTTATCGCCAGCTTTAAAAAGATTTACTGTTAGTCTATCGCCACGTTTCAATTCTCCAACTTCATCGCCAGTCATTGCAAACTCCCTAATGGTCTTGACCGATTCAATACCTTTTAAGTGGCCGGCTTGCGGTTTCTTGGGCTTTTTGCTAGCGCCAAAACCAACCTGAACAGCGCTATAACCGTCTTTAGAGAGCATCTTTATCTGAGTAATAATATTGGGTTGAGCCAACACCGCAGTAACCGGAACGACATTGCCGTCGGCCCGGAAAACCTGGGTCATCTCTAATTTTTTGCCTAAGATAAATTTCATTTTCTAAAAAATAAAAATCTGGTTATATCTTAAAAACCAGACCTAGAAATTTAACGCCACTCGACGTTAAGTAGAAATCTAATTTTTTAAGATATTTGGTCGCTGTTGTTCCTTTATTAATCTACGCCACTGATGGAGGTTTTCCCCAGAAGATCATCAGAAACATCTTAGGATCTTTCTCCATTTTTAGTATAGATTTTTAGCTGAAAAAATTTCCAGCCCAGTTTTTGTTCCGAATTTGATTCAGAACAAAAACTGGAATAGAAAACTACATTTTTATCTCAATGTTCACTCCGGCCGGCAAACTCAAACTCATTAAAGCGTCTACTGTTTTGCTATCAGGATCAACAATATCTAAGAGGCGTTTGTGAATCCTCATTTCAAACTGCTCCCGGCTATCCTTATGGACAAAGGTCGAACGATTAACTGTGTATTTTTTATTCTCCGTCGGCAAAGGAATTGGCCCAACCACCTGAGCGCCACTGCGCTGGCAGGTCTCCATAATTTTTTTAACAGAACTGTCGATGATCTTGTGGTCGTAAGCCTTGATCTTTATCCTAATCCTCTGATGAGCCTTGTCATTCTCTTGAGTTGCAGTATTTTTAGTTACCATTTTTAATTAACAATTATTCTAAATTCGACCGCTTAGTAGAGGCAAGCCCGCCAGGGATTGCCTCTACCGGTCTTTATTGATTTATTTGATAATTTTAGTCACCACGCCAGCGCCGACCGTATGACCGCCTTCACGAATAGAGAATTTCATCTTTTCTTCCATGGCCACCGATTTGCCTAACTTAATTTTTAAATTATTAACTGTATCGCCTGGCATCACCATCTCGGTGCCTTCCGGTAACTCGATTTCGCCAGTAACATCGGTTGTCCGAATATAGAATTGCGGTTTGTAGCCTTTGAAGAAAGGCTTGTGCCGGCCACCCTCTTCTTTGCTTAAAATATAAACCTCGGCTTCGAATTCGGTGTGCGGAGTGATTGATCCTGGTTTGCCTAAGACCTGACCCCTCTCTACCTGATCTTTTCTAGTACCGCGCAAGAGTATGCCGGCGTTATCACCAGCCATTCCTTCGTTTAGAGATTTATTAAACATTTCTATTCCAGTCACGACTGTTTTTTGAGTATCGGTTAAGCCGACGATCTCCACTTCTTCATTTAATTTGATTATACCCCGCTCGATTCTGCCGGTCACTACCGTACCACGGCCTTCAATGGAAAAAACATCTTCTATAGGCATTAAAAAGTCTCTGTCGGTTGAACGCTGGGGTTGCGGTATATAAGTGTCCAAAGCCTCCATTAACTTCATAATTGGTTCGGCATCAGGACCGTTGGGATTTTCGAGGGCCTTTAAAGCGGAGCCGCGAATTATCGGAATTTCATCTCCGGGAAATTCATATTTTTTGAGCAAATCTCTAACCTCTTCTTCGACTAAATCAACCAGTGAGGGATCGTCAACCTGATCAACTTTGTTGATAAAAACAATGATATATGGCACCCCGACTTGCCTGGCCAAAAGAATGTGTTCTCTGGTTTGAGGCATCGGACCGTCGGTGGCGGCAACAACCAGGATCGCGCCATCCATTTGGGCGGCGCCAGTAATCATGTTCTTTATGTAGTCGGCATGACCCGGACAGTCAACGTGAGCATAATGACGTTTTTCTGTTTCATACTCAACATGAGCGGTAGCAATAGTAATACCGCGCGCTTTTTCTTCGGGAGCAGCGTCGATCTGGTCGACACTTTTATTTTGGGCCCTTAAGCCCTTGGCGGTTAAAACCTGCAAAATAGCCGCTGTTAAAGTGGTTTTGCCATGATCAACGTGGCCAATAGTACCGACGTTTACATGTGGTTTGCTTCTGTCAAATTGTTCTGCCATTGTTGTTATCCTTGTTATTGAGACCCTCCGCCCTTGGGAGTTTTAGCCAGGCCTCGCTCTTAATTTATTTATTAAAATGTTTAGTTATTATAACACAATATATAAATTTTGCAAGTCTTTATTTATCTACAACTATTCCACTGGTTCAAAATAATAATGATCTTCTTCCTGCTTTTTATTTAAACTCTGTAATTCTGACATACGATCATAGACATCAGCTAGAGAAAAGTTCTGATCATTAATAACAACCCCTAAATCGTAATAATCCCTCAATTTTTCCGAGAAATCTTGTTCTTCAATCGGCAAATGATTGTTATTGGTTTCTTGGCTGTCTTTCCAGAGAGCAATTTCTCGGTTTATCTTATCTAAAAGTTCGTCCTCTGTCAAGCCAACCACCTCTGATTTACCTAAAATTAGCCGTTCATAATCAAAAATAGTCATTAAAACGTAAGCCGGATCACCATTTTGGTCTAAAATTATAGCTTTATCCCCAGTTTTTTTTATTAAATTAACGATTTTTTTAAGACCTTCCATTGTTATAAATTATTAAATATTAATAATTTTTTATCTAAATTTAGATAAATTTTATAAACTTACCTCTTTTTTTCGCCTGAACGGCCTTCTTTTATCTTTTCTTCGACATTTTTGGGAACCTCGGCATATTTCAAAAATTCCATAGTGTAAGACGCTCGGCCTTGGGTAATAGAACGAAGCTGGGTGGCATAGCCAAACATTTCGGCTAGTGGCACTTCGGCACCGATTACTTTGACAGAGGAAGCTCCCTCTCCGCGATCTTCCATCGAGCCGATAATGGCTCGGCGGGAATTCAAATCGCCAATAGCGTCACCCATGAATTGTTCCGGAGTGACGACTTCCACTTTCATAATTGGTTCTAGAATTATCGGGCTAGCCTTTTTGACGCCTTCTTGCAAAGCCAGAGAGCCGGCGATTTTAAAAGCCGCCTCCGAGGAATCAACCTCATGAAAAGAACCATCATAAACCGAGGCCTTGATACCAATTAAATGATAACCGGCGATAACCCCCCTGTCCATGGCTTCGCGTACACCTTTTTCTATCGGTTTGATATATTCTTTGGGAATAATGCCTCCCTTAATTTCATCGACAAATTCAAAAATCTGGCCATCGGTTAAGGGCTCTATTTTTAACCAACAGTGACCATATTGGCCACGACCGCCCGATTGGCGGATGTATTTACCTTCGGCTTCAGCCTTGCCTTTGATGGTTTCTTTATAAGCCACCTGTGGCGCGCCAATATTGGCCTCCACTTTAAACTCACGTTTCATGCGATCAATAATAATATCCAAATGCAACTCACCCATACCGGAAATAATCGTCTGCATCGTTTCTTCATCAGTATGCACTCGAAAAGTGGGATCTTCCTCGGCCAGCTTAGCCAAAGCAACACCCATCTTTTCCTGGTCGGCCTTGGTTTTTGGTTCGACGGCAATATCAATAACCGGGTCAGGGAAAGTAATTTTTTCGAGCAGAACATCATAACCGGCTTCGGAAAGAGTGTCGCCGGTGGTAGTTCCTTTGAGACCGACAATGGCGGCAATTTCACCGGAATAAACCTCGGTGATTTCTTCTCTAGAATTAGCGTGCATGCGTAAAATACGTCCAACTCTCTCTTTGTCGCCGCTGGAATTGTTTTGGATATAAGAACCGGATTTGAGAACGCCACTATAAACCCGGAAGAAAATCAGTTTGCCGACAAAAGGATCGGTAGCTACCTTGAAAGCCAGGCCAATCAAAGGAGCATCGTCTTTAACATCAACTTTGATCTCTTTGGTTTCATCTTGAGAGTGATGACCAATTGGCGCGGCCACCTCCAGTGGCGACGGCAAAAACTCATCAACGGCATTAAGTAAGAACTGCACACCTTTATTTTTCAAAGCCGAACCGCAAAGAATAGGGACGATTTTATTGCTAACGGTGGCTTTTCTCAATCCTCTTTTTAGTTCTTCGATTGATAGTTCCTGGCCGGCAAGATATTTCTCCATTAAAATTTCATCGTTTTCAGCGATCGCTTCCACTAATTTAGAGCGATATTCTTTGGCACGTTCTAGTTCGTCGGCAGGGACATCAACAATTTCCCATTTGGTGCCCAAATCGTCCAAATAAATTTCCGCCTTCATCTCAAATAAATCAATAATGCCCTTGAAGGTTTCGGCGGCACCAATCGGCAACTGAATGGGATGGGCGTGAGAGGTTAGGCGATTGTGAATAGTTTTTAAATCATGGTAGAAGTCGGCGCCCATTCGGTCCATTTTATTGACAAAACCGATTTTTGGCACATGATATTTCTCGCTTTGACGCCAAACGGTTTCTGATTGGGGTTCGACTCCGGCAACACCATCGAAAACAATTACTCCGCCATCTAAAACGCGCAGGGAACGCTCTACTTCGGCAGTAAAATCAACGTGGCCAGGAGTGTCGATGATATTAATTTGAATTTCACCACCGCCAAGCCATTCGGCATTAGGCCAGAAGCAAGTGGTGGCGGCGCTGGTTATGGTTATGCCCCGCTCTCTTTCTTGTTCCATCCAATCCATGGTGGCTTCGCCATCATGCACTTCGCCAATCTTGTGTTTCTTTCCGGTGTAAAACAAAATGCGCTCGGAGACCGTGGTCTTGCCGGCGTCGATATGAGCAATGATTCCTATATTTCTGACCTTTTCCAGTGGTTGTTGTCGTGGCATAATTATTGACTGTCCTTAAATGTTAAGTTGTTTATAATTAATAACTAAAATGGGCAAAAGCGCGGTTGGCTTCGGCCATACGATAAGTGTCCTGTTTTTTCTTAATGGCGGCACCCTCATTATTGGCGGCAACCATAATCTCATCGGCCAATTTTTCGGCCATCTTTTTACCTCGACGATCATGAGCCGCCTTAATCAACCAGCGACAACCCAAAGTAAAGCTGCGTTCTGGACGGACTGCCACCGGCACCTGATAATTGGCGCCACCAACACGACGGCCACGAATTTCTACCGTTGGCGAGATATTTTTGATAGCGATACCAAATAAGTCTAGCGGATCTTGTTTGGTTTTTTCGGAAATAATTGACAGGGCGTCATAAACCACCTTTTCCGCCGTTGATCTTTTGCCACCGTGCATAATATAATTGATGAATTTAGCCAGATCTTCACGATTAAATTTGGCGTCAGGTTTGATTTTTCTCTTAGTTGCCGATTTTCCACGCATATTGGTTAAATAGACAGTAATTAATTTAATTATTTGGAGGCCTGCTTCTCTTTTTTAGCTCCATAAAGACTACGCCCCCGTTTGCGGCCAGAAACCCCAGCGCTATCATAAACGCCACGCACCAAATGGTAACGGACGCCAGGCAGGTCCTTGACCCTGCCGCCACGCACTAAAACAATAGAATGCTCTTGTAAATTATGGCCAACTCCTGGGATGTAAGCGGTGACTTCCTGACCATTAGACAAGCGAACTCTGGCGATCTTACGCAAAGCAGAGTTTGGCTTCTTGGGTGTAGTCGTCCTGACCTGCAAACAAACCCCACGCTTAAAAGAATTGCCTTTGGGCATAGAATGCCGCCGGCGATGCAGGCTGTCTAAAGTCAGCTGTAAATCCGGGGTTTTAGACTTTGTCTTTTTTGATTTACGGCCTTTTCTTAGTAATTGACTAACGGTAGGCATAATTGTGGTTATAAAAAATCCCGTTTTGGGATTCCCTGAATCGAATTTTGTTTTTACCCAGTCAAATCCTGCTTTGATTAGGATCGCTGACGGGCGAATCAAGGAAACTTTAGTTTATTAACAGACAATAGATATATTAAACAATTAGGCTGAAAAAGTCAAGGATTTGCCCAGCGAACCCAACTGGCTCTACAAATTCAGCAGTCTTTGCAAAAGCTGAAGAATAAAATCAAAAATAATATTAAGAACGCCCCGATTGAAAAAGCTATCAATGATAATTAACACTAATAAAACCCAGGGACCATTGAAAGAAAGCCAATTTTTGAAATTATTGTATTTATCTGGCAATAGACTGAATAAAACCCGAGAGCCATCAAGCGGCGGAATCGGTATTAAATTAAAAACCATTAAAACCACATTAACCACAAATAAGGAATACAAAAAATAGACCAATAAATTCTGTACGCCCAAATAGGGCGAAATTAATTTCAATAAAATTGCCGAGATAATAAGCAGAATTAAATTGGCAATGGGCCCGGCTGCCGAAACTAAGCCAGAGGAAATTTTGGGATTTCTTAGATTATAGGGATTGACCGGCACCGGTTTGGCCCAGCCAAAAGCCGGCAAACCCATAAAGACTAGAGCTAGAGGCAAAAGAACCGTACCAAACCAATCAATATGAGCCAGCGGGTTTAGAGTCAACCGGCCCATGGCTTCGGCAGTGTTATCACCAAAATATTTAGCTGAAGCGGCATGAGCAAATTCATGAATGGTCAAAGAGACAATCACCCCAACAAAAGAGAGAATGAGAATTAAGATATTATTATCCATATAAATTTCGTTTATTTCGGAGTCAGATAAATAATAACATGGCCGTAATATTTTTACAATTTCCAATAAATCCGCTTGGCTATTGAAAAAAATATAGAAATATGTTAATTTTAATGAACCCAGGCGTTGCAAAACAAGAGGCTGGTCGGGCGCGTTCTATAATCTTAAACAAATCAAATACCGCTTTCACCGACTAAAGCCAGAAGTAGACAAAACGTTTTTAGAAGACGTTTCTAAATAAAATCTAATAAATAACAAAATTCATGGCAAAAACTTGCGCTATTTGCGGCCGAGGTACGACTACGGCTTTTAATGTCAGCCACTCCAAAGTCAAAACCAAAAGAACGCAAAAAATAAATTTACAAAACAAAACAGTTGACGGAAAAAAAATCAGAATTTGCACCAGTTGCATTAAAACACAGAATAAGAACAAGAAACAAAAAACGGCGAAATAAACGCCGCTTTTTTGTAGAAAAATTAATTTTGGAAGCTGGTATTAAAAAATAATTAAAGTCCCAGTACCTCTACTAACCTCTTTATCATTGCTACCACTACCGGCGGAGCCAACAGGCTGTAGGAATCGACACTATTGTCGTCTTTAACAATCCAGGGCTTCTCTTTAACTTGAGGTTGGCCGCTTTCATCTAATTCATAATAATACTCGGGGGTGATTTCATAATCATCAACATATTCAGCGGCCTGATCGACAGGAATGGCATTTCTCAATAAAACTTTTGGTAAGCCGTGTAATTCTAAAATTTTATTAATTAACTTGTCATCCAATTCCAATCGGTCACGAATCGCCTCCACGCCCAAATCATCCCCCTCTTTAGGCACCATTCTCGACCGACCACAGGCAGAGTTGTCACAAATTAAATAAAATTGTTTTTGTTCCTGGTCGTAGCCAACTTCTTTGGTTGCCAAAGTCTTCAAACTGCGAGGTGTTTTACAAACCGGGCAAACTACTCTTGATTTCATGCGCTGATCAATGACTGTCTCCGGAATACTAATAGCCACAAAGACATCGGGGTCCTGACGGTAATTAATCAAGTCTCTAAAAAACAGGGAGTAAGAAATCTGGTCCAGGTCGCGAGGAAAGCCATCAATAAAAAGAGTTTTCTTGGGCAATTTATCAATCTCTCTTTTTAAGAGCGTCAAAATAAACTCTGTTGGTAGCAGTGTTTTGGTGTTACGGCCCAACAGCGCGTCCAAGGCTTCTTCAACTGAAATATAGCCTCGATAATTATTTTTTAAGAAATCTATTAACTCCTGTTTTTTGTCTTTGTCTTCCATGTCCGCATGCACCGCTCGCACCACGTCGCCAACGGAAATGTGGCTAATTTTGTCGGCGCCAAAAATTTCTACCATTAACTTGGTATAAGTGCCTTTACCGGAATTTTTTTTGCCCAGGAGATAGGCAATAAAAGTATTTTCGGAAAAAAAACTTTTTAACTTTTTTACCTCTTCGCCGGCCTTGGCCATAAAGTATTCCAGCCTGATTTGTGGGTCTGCTAAATCAAATTTTTTGTCTAAGCCGGAAATCTTGATCTTGGTTAGAGGAAATTCAAACTTTTGCTCCATAACTTAAATTTTAATTTATTAATTATAAAAGTAATTCTTTGATTTTTTGAATGACTTCTGCGGGAGTATGCTGGGATTTAACAAAATAATCAGCCGCACCGGCTTGCATTCCTTTGTCTCTATCTGATTCCTGGCCCAAATTGGTCAGAAGCAGCACGGGTATATCTTTGGTGCTGTCATCGCTCTTAAGGCTATCCAGTATTGTAAAACCATCTGTTTCTGGTAAAATCACGTCCAAAAGGATAATGGCAAATTTATTTTCTTTAGCCAGCTCCAGAACTTCGCTCCCCTTTTCGGTCACCATAACCTCATAACCCTCCTCTTCTAAACGCAATTTATACATCTCGACAATCATTGGATCGTCTTCAACCAACAAAACTTTATTCTTTGTTTCTTCCATAAAATTTAAATTATTTCTAAAGTAAGGTTATCTTACCAAAATAAAAGACTGGTGGCAACCCTATCAAAAAGCGGTGATTGTCTGGCCATCGCTGAAAAAACGAATATCGCCTAATTGATCGGTGCGAAGAATTCTTGTTCCGATCTTTTTTAAATTGTATAAAGCTCTGTAATGCGGATGGCCAAAGCTATTTTTGCCGACAGAAATGACCGCGGCGACAGGGCTAACCGCCCGCAAGAAATCTAAATCATTGGCATTATTAGAACCATGATGACCAATTTTCAAAATATCGCTTTTAAGCGGCACCCCCGATTGCAAAAGTAATTCTTCTTCTGCCTCGTAATCACCCATCAGTAAAACAGAGGTACTGGCATAAACTAATTTGGCTACCAAAGAAGAGTTGTTTAAATTTTCCAGCCGCTTGGAAGATGGTTCTCGTCCAGGACTTAGGATTTTTAGTTCTAAACCAGGCTCTAAATTAATTATTTCCGGCTCGAAAGCCTGTTCCAGGGGAATATTTTTTTTATTAATTAAATCAGTAAACGTCAGTTGGGCTGGGTCGCTAGTAGTGACGGCGGTAATCAGGACTCGATTCACTTTATACCTTCTTAAAACCTCTACCAGACCAACCAGGTGATCTGCGTGAGGGTGGGTCAAAATCACTAATTCCAGCTGACGGTCAAAGAAAGGCAGATATCGGCCCAGCTTTTCCAAAACTTTATTGTCGGGACCACCGTCAATAAGAACATCCTCACCGCCTGGCGTACGAATCAAAATAGCATCTCCCTGACCAACGTTTAGAAAACTGATCACCAATTTTCCTTTTAAAGCTGGCGCTAGTAAACTATTAGGATAGCCCGTGAATTTGAAAACAAAAAAAACCAAGAGTAAAAACGCTGCCAACAAAATTAGAAAAATAATTTTTAAATTCTTTTTAAGATAGCTAATTGCGTTTTCAAATTTCATAATGTTTCTTCTTTATTTTATAGTAAAAAATAATCAACAAAAAATAAAGTAAAGCTAGAAACGGCCAGCTCAAATAATTTATTTCCAGAGCAGCGAAGGGCAGGCGCGACAAACCGTCAGTTATCACCAAAAAATAACTGGCGACCAGCCAGCTAATATAGCCAGCCAGCTGGCCTAAAGCCAGGCTGAAAACAGCAACCAAAGAATTAATAAACCCCCAAACCATCAAAAAAGGAACTACAGGTAAAAGCAAGATGTTGGCTAAAAAAGAGACTAGCGATAATTTGTGAAAATAAAAAATTATTAGCGGCAAAGTGGTGAGTTGGGCGGCTAGTGTAAGGATAAACATTTCTTTGAGTCGCCAAGGATCTGGTATTTTTTGGAAAAGAGACATTAATAGAGGCGAAAAATGGATCAGGCCAATGACTGCCAGGAAAGATAACTGAAAGCCAATATCATTTAATAAAACCAGCGGGTTGACTAAAAGTATCGCCGAGGCCGAGAAAAAAATCAGGTTAGTCGCCTGGCTAAGACGTCCGATTTTCTGGGCATACAAAACCATAATACCCATTACTGCCGACCTGACCGCAGAGGCCGGCGAACCAATCATTAAAACATAAAGAATTATAATTACTAAGGAGAACCAAAAAGATTTTTGACGAGAAATTCCCAAACTAATAGCTAAAACAGACAATAAGGAAGCAATAATTGCTATATGTGAGCCGGAAACGGCTATGATGTGGGTGATGCCGGTTTGAGAAAATCTAGCCAGCCATTCCTGACTCAAACCTTCACGTCTGTTTAAAATCAGGGCTTGTAAAAAAGCATTCTGTGGTTCGCCCAGACTGCGACTTAGGCCAGAAGACAGCCGATCGCCAACCTTGAGCAATAAGGAATTAGCTCTGACTAAATAATTGCTACTAAAGCCGGCTTTTTGGATCTCTTGCGGCCAGCAAAGTGAATAAATATTATAACTAGATAAATATTTGCCATAATCAAAGTCATTGATTGTGCCAGGACTCTCTAGTCGGCAACCAACCCTTAAAACCTCACCATAAGTATATTGGGGATAAAGTCCGGTTGTGATAAGCACCTTGCCAGAAACCGGCACACGCTGGCCGCCAGCAGAAACAGACTCGACAATCAGGGTCATTTTTTGTTTATCAATTCTTCTGTCGATGTTGGCAAGACGACCAGTTAACTCCGGTTGGCTACCGTTATAAAAATAAATTTGTTGGGGGTTGGAAAAATCTGGCAAGGCCACTTGATAACGCCAGAAACCAAGCAAACAAAAAATTAGCAACAAAAAAACCAGTCTCAAATAGGTATTGGAAAAACAAAAAATCAGTCCCAGGACTGAAAAGAGGGCCCCTAAAAAAATCAGAAAGTGGCTAAAAGAAAAAAAATTACCGATCAAGATTCCTAAAATCAAAGCCGCCTGACAAGACAAAAAAAATTTAGCCTTTGATTGCGTCAACCTCCTTAAACGCATTAAAACAAATTATTTTTTAATTTTCTGCCGCAGGTAGCTTTCGACCAGTTCATTAATTTTGCCGGCCAAAACACCATCCACGTCGGCTGTTTCATAAGTGCTGCGGTGGTCTTTGACCAGCTTATAGGGCTGTAAAACATAGGATCGCGCTTGATTACCCCATTGCGCTCGTAAATATTCGCCCTTTATTTCTTTAAGCTTGTCACTTTCCTGTTCGGTATAATATTTGAGCAACTTGGCCTTTAAAAGCTTGAGAGCATTATTTTTATTTTGAAGCTGCGAACGCTCGTTCTGACATTTTACGCTGAGGCCACTGGGCAAATGTGTAAGACGCACCGCCGAATCGGTGGTATTAACCGATTGGCCGCCGTGGCCAGAAGAACGCATCACCTCTACTTTTAAATCATCGTCCCTAAGGGGGATCTCTTTTATCTCTTCTATTTCCGGCAGAACTTCAACCAAGGCAAAAGAGGTGTGTCGCATCTTTTCGGCGTCAAAAGGAGAAATGCGCACCAGGCGGTGAACCCCGTTTTCGCTCTTCAGCCAACCATAGGCATAACGGCCAGCTACCTCCAAAACCACATTTTTTAAACCAGCTTCTGAACCAGCGACCTCGTCAATAATCTTGGCCGAAAAATTATGTCGCTCGCAAAATCTTAAATACATCCTTAGTAACATTTGAGCCCAATCTTGGGCGTCAACACCACCAGTGCCGGCATGAATTGATAAAATAGCGTTATTTTTGTCGTACTGGCCGGCGAATAAAACCAAAAATTCCAGCTGCTTAAAATTATTTTCCAACTTCTCCAACTTAAGTCTAATCTCTTCCAGTAAAGCTTCGTCTTGTTTGGCTAATTTAACTAACTCTAAAAGCTCGTCTAACTCTTTTTTTAAGTCATGCCACTGATTAAATTCCGTTTTGGCATTATCGTAATCTTTGGTTAAGGCTTTGGCTTTGACTGATTCCAGCCAAAAATCCGGCCGGGCGATTTCTTTGTCCCAGGACAATAACTGTTGCTTTAAGCCATCCAAGTCAAAGCAACCTCCAAGACCCAGAGACCTGTTTTTGCAAATCTTTAATTTGAGAAATTAGCTCTTTCATTTTAGCGTAATTGTTTTAATTGGCTAAGTAGATCTAGGGTTCCCTGACCGCCACCTAAAAGTTCCTGATAGCTTTGATAAAAATTTTTAAATAGCGGCGGCAACCAAATGGCAGCAGCAATAATTGGTAAAATAACCACCATTATCCAAACAACGGAAATGACCGTCCGCCAAAACAGATAACGTCTGATTTTCTGAGTATCGGCATAAATCGCCTGGGAATATTTTAGATTATCTTTCAATAATTTTTCCAAGCTACTCTCCTGCTGTTTGACAAGGTATTCGGTGGCCTTGGCGTATTGAATGTCTTCTTCTAGCCGATTAAGAATATCCTGTTCTGGCATACTATTTAAATTATTCATTATACCTTTATCATAACAAATTATCAACTCTTTGTTAATTCGACCGTAAATAACAACTTTTGACCTGCTGGCCGGCTAAACGCAAAAAATTATTTAATTCCTTGGGACTGAAGCTTTTTCCTTTAAAATCAGAGCCGACCAGCTTGTCCCGAAAAATAAAATTTTGTAAGTAGTATTTCTCTGCGCCTTTTATAGTCTTGAGCATTTTTTTAAAATCGCTCACCCGGTGCAGGCCTTTAACCAGTGTGCTACGAAACTCGTAGGGCAAACCGCTGGTTTTGATAATTTTAATACTGGCCGCTAGCTTAGTCGAGTCAACCTTTACGCCACAAAATCTTTCATAATCATCTAAAGGGCCCTTGATGTCCATGGCTAAATAATTAACTAATTTTTTGTCAATTAATTTTTTTAAGACTGCCGGCAAAAGCCCATTAGTATCAATTTTTATTTCATAACCATCTTTTTTCAAACGACGACAAAAACCAAACAGGCCCCTCTGCATTAACGGTTCACCTCCCGTAATCACCACGCCGTCAAGATATTTTTTTCGATCGGATAAAAAATTAATCGTTTTTTTGACTGATCGCCTAGAATCTGCCTTGGCCAGCTCGGGCAAAACCAGCTCGGGATTATGACAAAAAGAGCAGCGCATATTACAACCACTGGTAAATATAATCGCTGCCACTTTTTGCGGATAATCCAGTAGGGTGACTGGTTGTAACCCGCCAATAATCATAAATCTTAAATTTCGGAACTGACCGCCCTAAACGGTTTGCGATCATCGTATTCCGATTGCTTGCCGGCATTCCAAGAATCAACCGGCCGCAAATAACCGACGACCCGGGAGTAAACCTCACAAGGCTGACGCCTTACCTTTTTGTCATCTTCCATATTAAAAAGTTATTTTTATTAATATATCTTACAGAGGTAATTTTTCTTCTTGTTCCCGGATAAAACCGATTTCCTCATCACAAACAGGACAAAAACGATGTTCACCGGAAAGATAACCGTGTTTGGGACAAATAGAAAAAGTCGGTGTTAACGTGTAATAAGGCAAACGAAAATTTTCGGCGATTTTCCTCACCAGCTTTTTGGTACTTTCGATGTTTGGCATTTTTTCCGCCAAAAAACCGTGCACCACGGTGCCGCCAGTATATTTGACCTGCAACGGGTCTTGTTTTTCCATCACTTCAAAAATGTCTTCGGAAAAATTAACGGGGAGGTGGGAGGAGTTGGTATAATAAGGCGCTGCTCCTTTTTCTCGATAAGCGTCTTCATTGGCCACCACTATATCTGGGTATAACTCTTTATCCTTCTTGGCAAAACGATAAGTGGCGCCTTCGGCTGGAGTGGCCTCCAAATTATACAGCTGGCCGTCTTCCTCTTGATATTTTGCTAAACGTTGCAGCATAAAATCCATGACTTTCAAGGCGAAGTCCTGGCCTTCAGGAGTGGAAAGCGGCCGATTTAAAAAGTTAATCATGGCTTCGTTCATACCGTTGATGCCGATGGTATTGAAATGGTTTTTCCAATACTCGCCAAACCTTTCCTTAATCTCCTTAAGATAAAATTTACTATAAGGATAAAGCCCCTGCTCTGTAAAAGTTTCTAAAATATCGCGTTTTAATTTCAGGCTCTGACGCGCCAAATCCATAGTCTGGCCGAGCCGGCTGAAAAAAGCGTCTTTGGTTTTTGATAAATAACCGATCCGCGGCAAATTAATAGTCACCACTCCTATTGAACCGGTCAAGGGATTAGCGGCAAAAATTCCGCCGCCACGCTTTTTTAATTCACGATTATCCAATCGCAGGCGACAGCACATGCTGCGGGCATCTTCGGCTTTCATGTCAGAATTCACAAAATTGGCAAAATAAGGTATGCCATACTTGGCGGTCATTTCCCAAACCGGATCCAGAACTTTATTTTCCCAGTTAAAATCTGCGGAAATATTATAAGTGGGAATCGGGAAAGTAAAAACACGGCCGTTAGCATCGCCTTCCAACATTACCTCGGCAAAAGCCTTATTAAGCATATCCATTTCCGGCTGGAACTCTTTGTAAGCTTCTCTTTGCGGCAAGCCACCAATAACTACCGACTCATTGGCCAGAGTGGTAGGACAAATTAAATCAAAAGTTAAATTAGTAAACGGCGTTTGAAAGCCAACCCGGGTGGGAACGCTCATATTAAAAACAAACTCCTGCATGGCTTGCTTAACCGCTTTTTCATCTAGATTGTCATAACGAATAAAAGGAGCGAGCAGAGTGTCAAAATTGGCCAAAGCCTGGGCCCCGGCAGCCTCGCCTTGTAAGGTATAAAAAAAGTTAACAATCTGACCCAGAGCAACCCTTAAGTGTTTAGCCGGCTTACTGTTTACCTTGCCATCAACACCGCCGAAACCCAACCGCAAGACGGCTTGCAAATCCCAACCACAGCAATAAACCGCTAAAATCTGCAAGTCATGAAGATGAATGCTGCCGTCAATGTGCGCTTCGCGAATCTCTTGAGGATAGATTTTATTAAGCCAATAGTGAGAGCTGACCGCCGAAGCCACGTGATTATTCAATCCTTGCAAAGAATAGCTCATGTTGGCATTCTCTTTGACTCGCCAATCCAATTGTTTCAAATAGCCGTCGATAATATCATTGGAATCCAGCATTTTTTTCATGTCTCTGAGCTGGGCATGCTGGGCTCGATAGATAATATAGGCTTTGGCAGCCTTGACCAGACCTTCTTTAATCAAAGTTTCCTCGACTATATCCTGGATTTCCTCAATCGCCGGAATAGAACGGGGGTGAAACTTACTATTAAGAATTTGAACGGCTTTATCGGATAACTCAAGGGCTAGTTTTTCGTCGTCCCGACCAACTGCTTTCAGGGCCTTGTAAATCGCCTGGACGATTTTGTTCTGGTCAAAGTCAACAATACTGCCGTCTCGCTTTTTAACCTGTTTGATTTGGGTATCCATGATAATTTAAAGCTATTTTAACCCTTAAATTACTTAAATTTAAAGAAAATAAAAATAGACCTAGAAACTTGGTTGTCACAAACTGTTAAAATTCAAGTCTTAGCTAGATCTATCGGAATCTACGGTTATTATTAATTATAGCACTCCCAAAATGGCTGTCAAAAAATTAATTTTATTAAACTTTTTAGAGATTTTTTCTAAGCAGCCGGGGGTTTTGTGGATAAATTTATTTCATCTTTTTTCTGATAAAGGCCGGGATCTCCAGATCCTCCTCTTCCGAGGATAATTTGGGGCTGATTTTAACCGGTTGAGGGATTATTTTTGACTCCTCTTCTTTTTCTTTTTTGATATTTTGACTACCGCTCCGGCTTTTATCGATTGAAGCGTCTTCAATGTTTCTTTTAGAAAAAAGACGATTGACAGAGTAACGCGGCTCACTTAAAGAGATCTTTTTCGACTCTCTCGTTTCGCCAAAACCGGTAGCTACGACAGTAATTTTTATCCGATCCTTTAGGGTTTCGTCAATTACCGAGCCAAAAATTATTTTTGCATTGGGATCGGCGCTTTCTGTAATAGTATTAGCAGCTTCATTCACCTCACTCATGGTCAAACTGGGCCCGCCCATAATGATAAACAACACTCCTCTGGCGCCATCAATGGAGATGTCCAGAAGCGGCGACGAGATGGCCGACTTGGCCGCCGTGACTGCTCGATTTTCGCCGCTAGCCTCACCAATGCCCATCAGAGCCGAGCCAGCATCTTCCATAATGGCTTTGACATCCGCAAAATCCACATTAATCAATCCTGGGATAGTAATCAGCTCCGAGATGCCCTGAACGCCTTGTCGCAAGACATCATCAGCCGCCTTAAAGGCGTCAAGCAAAGAGGTTTTTTTATCAATAATGTGAAGAATTTTATCGTTAGGAATAGTAATGATGGTGTCGACTTTATCCTTTAACTCCTGAAAGCCTCTTTCGGCAATTTCCGACCTCTGAGCGCCTTCAAAAGAAAAGGGTTTGGTTACCACTGCCACCACTAAAGCACCCAATTCTCCGGCCACGCTGGCAATTATGGGCGAAGCGCCGGTGCCAGTGCCGCCGCCCAAACCACAGGTGATAAAAACCATGTCCGCGCCCTTGAGCAAATCACGAATATCGTTGATGCTTTCCTGGGCTGACTGCAAACCGACATCGGGGTTCATGCCGGCACCCAACCCTCTGGTGGTGGTTTGGCCGATGTGCAATTTATGTTTGGCGCTATTATGATGCAAAGCCTGGACATCGGTGTTGACAGCTATAAACTCCACGCCCTTAATTTTAGAATCGATCATGCGATTAATCGCCGATCCACCAGATCCGCCAACTCCTATGACTTTGATTTTGGCAAAAGTTTCTATTTCTGGTCTTATCTCTGGCATATTTTTAAATTATTTGATTAAAAAAATTAATTTATTAAAACCTTCTTAAGGTAATAACGATTTAAACCATTCCCTTAAGTGGCTGCTGGCTTTATCCACGCTTTTGAAAGGGAAATGCGGCAGACTAAATTTGCCACTCTTTTGTAACTGGCTACCCCAGATAACCAAGCCCACCGCTGTGGTAAAAGAAAGATCGCCAACTTTATCTAAATTAGAGATAATCCCTTGAGGATAGCCCAGCGAAGCCGGCAGCCGCAAAGCCTTTTTTGCCAACTCCACCAAACCGTCTAATTTGGCGCCGCCGCCAGTCAAGACCACACCAGCTGGTAACATACCGGATTTACCTATTTTTTTTAGCTCTTTGTCTACCTTTTCCATAATCTCTTCAACTCGAGCCTCAATAACTTCGGCTACGTGCTTTTTGGAAAAGGCCCCCTCTTCAACCCCGCCGACATCCGAATATCTAGTCTCATCTTGTTTGCGAAAGTTTTCTGGCAGACAGCTGCCCTCGCGAACTTTTATCCTCTCGGCTGTGTCAATAGAAATCCGCCGCTCAATGGCAATATCGCTGGTTATATATTCGGAACCGACCGGCAAAATCACCGTGTGTAAAACATCACCCTCTTCAAAAACCGCCAGGCTGGTGGTAGCACCGCCAATATTTACCACCGCCACCCCTAATTCTTTTTGACGATTGGTTAAAACGCTTTCCGAGTTGGCTAAAACCGCCAGGACCAGATCGTCGATATCTAAACCGGTGCGATAGATACATTTGGTCAAATTTTTAATTTGAGCCGAAAGTCCTTGAATAATTTGAGCGTCAACCTCCAAACGAATTCCTGTCATGCCGATCGGATCTTTAATTCCAGTCTGCGAATCAACCGTAAAACTTCTGGGAATGACGTGTAGTATCTCATAATTTGGTGGCGTCGCCACAGCACGGGCCGCTTCTATTACCCGCTCTACGTCTTCGGGCCTTATTTCGCCATCGGTTTTAGAAACAGCCACCACTCCCTTGCTTTCCTGAGCAATAATATGGCTACCCGAAATACCCACCCAAGCATGCTCAACCGGCTGACCCACCATTCTCTCTATCCTTTCTAAAGACGAAGAAATGGAAGACACCGCATCCTCAACACTAACCACCACGCCCTTACTGATGCCTTGGGCCGGTATTTCAATAGCTCCGACTATTTTTATCTTATCGTTTTCTTTGGATTTTTGACCCACTGCTATTCTAATAGCCGTTGAGCCAATATCCAAGCCAGTTATTAAGCTAATTTTAGGCATGGGTTAAATCACTAGAACTTAATTTATGAGTTTATTATAATAAAAAAATGCCTTAAAAGCAAATTGTTAATAAATAATAAAATGAACAAAATTTGTGTTCAATTCTATTTTCTTATTTTTTAATCACTCTTTTAAAAATCTTCTCTTCAAAAACAGACATCTTTTGAGCCGTGTGGGCACTCACCCCCTCGTGTTCAAAGCTAAACAAGTGAGCTACTCCATGAATAATCAACCGAATTAACTCTTGGTTTAATGTTGTTTTAAATTCCCGAGCCTGCTTCTTGGCTTGCGAGACACAAACGACAACTTCTCCTAAATATCCTTGGTCATCGGGTGTGGTTATAAAATTCTGGCTTTGATCGGAAAAACTTAAAACGTCGGTTGTTTTATTTTGTCCACGGTAATTTCCATTCAACTGTCTTATAGTGCGTGGCCCGACAAAAGCCAAGGAAAAATATTTTTTTTTATTTAATCGTAACTCTTTAGCGAAGGCCAAGACAATCAACCTGATCTGCCTGTCTGGCAAAGAGAGCTTGACTTGTTTGTTTACTTCCGCAAATAGCATCATACAAAAACCGATTAACATGGAAGTCTAGCTATTAATATTCTCGGGGGTCGAAGAGGAGGTTTCGTTAGTGGTTGGTGTGGTGGCTAACGGTTTAAAACTTTTCACAATCATCTGAAAAAGCGTGGGGTAGCGGAATTCGGCGTCATCAGACATAATGTATTCAAAAGAATATATTTTGGTTCTTTCATCATCGGCTAAATAAACCTTTAATTCATCGGGAGAAACTATCCCTTCCAAATCACCAACCTTGAGAAGCGACAGCTGGCTCAAATTGACCTGCGGATTTGCCTGGGCATACCAGTTAACGGCGGACAAACGATCTGGGTTTTCCCTGACTGACACCCTGATTATTTCTCCGGTTTTGGTGGTGATTAAAATTTGACGCGAGGCCTCTATAACATTACCTGACCAGTTTTTGGGCGCTAAAATCTGAAAATTATCCTGGGGAAAGCTGCTAGCCACCACCTGAATGAAGCTGGCGAGTGACAATTTGGCGGCACCGCCGGACTTGAGGGGATCGTAGCCGTTAACGAGCTCCGAACCATCGAGATAGCTATCCTTATCGGTATCCGGCAGACTGGGACTAGTGCCAATGGCATTTTCTTCCAAATCAGTCAAACCATCGCGATCTGAATCGCTGCTAACGGGTGGCGGGTTAAGCGAAATAGTTTCGTTGGTATTGTTATTTTTGTTGTTGGTATTTATATTATTATCAACATTGGCATTAATTTCACCATTAAGATTGGTTTCTATGTTTTCATTAGCTGCCTCATTAAGATTGCTAGTATTATTATTTTCATTACCATTGCCAAGGCCGGAGTTAAGGCTGTTGGTATTGATAATAATGTTGCTGTTGGTATTAGTATTAGTATTAACTACGGCCAGAGGCTTGGCTTGATTGCGCTGCCACAAATCATAGAAAAAATAAGTGGCCGAAACAGCAACAACGATAATTAAAACAATAAAAACTATTACTAATTTTTTGCCGGACGATCTGTTTTGCAGCGGATGGAATTTCTGCGGCATAACGTAGATATCCTGGCTGGGCGGTGTTGCTGACGGTGCTGGATTAGTATTAATTGACTGACTGACTGCTTTTTGTTTTTTAGAACCAAACATAGAAAAGTTAATAATAATTAATCATTTAACTATTGGGGAACCTGAAAGAGGCGGGCGCCGCCGGTCTTTAGAGGGTCGTAACCGTTAATCACTTCCGAACCATCACTAAAGCCGTCTCCATCGGTGTCTTTATTTAAGGGGTCGGTTTTATAAATACTGACTTCGGCCCGATCAATCAGACCATCGCTGTCGGTATCAATTTTATTGGGGTCGGTGCCTAATTGTTTTTCCTCATCATCGGACAAACCGTCACCATCACTGTCTTGAGGCGGAAGTGGGGCGTTAGTGTTAACAGCCGAACCATTGACGTTGGAGTTGGCATTGGTGTTGGAGGGGGCTGAAGCACTATTGGTATTAACGGTTGCGTTGACGCTGGAACTGGGGTTAGCATTCTGATTACTGACAGGCAAGTTGTTTTTCAGAAAGCCTAAACTTGGCTTGAAAAAAACTAAAGATAAAAAAACGCCGATACCAATTACAACTAGTATTAAAATCACCAACAAAAAAATAAATAATTTGTTACTCCAGATCGAGCGGCCGCCATAAATGTCTCCCAGCTGGCTTTCTTTTATGGGCAACCGGCTCACCTGCCCTGGCTGAATCGGCCTGGTGACAATCGGCCTGGTAACTGGCTCACTTTTACTGAAAATGTCATCGACCAAAGAGTCGCCGGGCGGGACTGGCCGATTGGCCGCAGCTGGCCGCGGCGGCAAAGTCGGCGACAGATTTTCGGAAGCACCAGAGCTTCTGGGCGTTTGCGGTGGCTGATCAAACATAAATTAAAATTTAATGACAAAAATCGGCTGTATTTAATCCGCCAAAAATATTGGCGTTATCGGTATTTTTATTTATTAACTCTACACTAGACCAAGCGGGAAGCCATTTTGTGCCATCTTTATTATATTCTCCGTTGGCAAAGATATTTTTCTTCTTGCCGATTAATCCATCGATCGGATCTTTCAGGACATAATAACTATAAACATAGGCGTCGGTTGGGCACTGCATTTTTTTGTTTATTTTGTCCCAACAAGTGGCTGGATCATAATCACCGGCACAGCCCTCTAGTTTGTTAAGCGGATCGGCCGGCAGAGCTTTGCCTAGAGCATTGGCCAGAGTGGCCTGCCAAGAAGGCCAAACGCTATAAGTACGATTAACCACATAAGTACCGGAAAGTAAAGGCGGGTAGTAATTGCCGCAACTAGCTCCGCCATAGCAACTAAAACTATTATAACATAATTTTTGATGATCGTTGGCGCAACGTTTCTGATTATAATAATTATCGAGTAATAAATTAAATTCTTGGATATCGCTAATCCGTTTGGCGTCACGAGTTAGTTTGGCCTTATCCGACGAGCAATAACCAAAACCGCCCTTGGAACACTGGTTATCGACTAAGCATTTTTTACTATTATCCTTACTGCAGGAACCAAACCTATCCTGCAAACCACCATTAATATCGGCTGTCACGCCAGCGTTGAGCTGAAAATTATTAACCAGCTGTTTATAAATCTCTTTGGTATCGCCACTGGCGTCTTGGCTATAAGAAACTAAGTAAATACTGGTGTAAATATTATTGGCATTATTGTCTAAATCAGCGCCAGCGACATAAGTGGTTCTGCCCTCACTAACAGCCTGATAACCGTCAACCGTTAAGCTCTTGGGCTGCCCTTGTTTTTTGGGATCAAAGGTCTGTTGATACCAGACTAAGGGAGAATAATGATTGGGGTTCTTGATTACTCTTAAACCGATGGCGTCGCTGGCATCTTCAAAAGAATAATAAGAAATTAATCCGTCGTCGTCGGTTTGTGGCTCGGCTTTGTTATAAATTTTTACCTCGTCGATATAGCCTTGCCACATACCCTGATCGGCAGTGTCAGCCCGATGACCAATCCTAAAAGGAACACCGGCCTGGTAAGCGACGCCAGAGATGATGTTGTTTTCTTCTTTGGCTACCTGAATGCCGTTAATAAAAATTTTTAGATATTTTCCGGGCTTAAAAGCAGCCGTGATTTTCACCCATTTATTGCCGTAATCCCTAAAAAAATTATCGTATTTAACCAACGAGGTATTGCCGCTAGCGTCGAAAACAATGAAATCAAGACTGTCTTCTTGGCCAATGGCCTTACCCAGCAGCCAGCCGCGCTCAAGCCTGGGATTTGAATTCCAATAATAGTTGCCAGCTATAACCCTGCCGGCACCCAATGAGGCTTCACTTAAATTAACTAAAGCGCTAACCGTTAATTCGCCAGTGATGGCGTTAAAAGGGTTGGTCGGATTGCCGCTCGCATCTATGGCTGTCAAATAATCGGCAGTGCGACCCAAAAATTTAGCCGCCCGGCCTTGTTCGCCGGTAACCAATTCGACACTGCCCAGTATTGCCAAATTATTAAAACCGACCCGATCCTTGACTTGCAGAGGATTGTCCTTGTTGGTCAATAAAAATTCTTTGATGATGTCTTCCCGTCCAGAAATCGCTACTCGATTAAGAGAGGGTAAATCATCAACCAGTGCGGCTTCGCCTCGGTCACGGCAATAGTAGGTTTCGAAATTAGTAATGGGAGTGGCGGCGGGAATGCTGGCACTGCCTATAAAATCACGAAAAGGGAAATCGCCGATTTGGGGCCAGGGGTTGTCGCAAATAAAGACACGTTCGAAAACACTGGTCGCCGCCGAGCCGGCGCCGGAAACAACTCCGCTGGCCGTCACTCTAACAGCAGTGCTGCCATTAACGGTATTATTACCATAAGCAGTGACAAAAACGCTTTGAAAACCCTCTACCGTTTGATTCCAATCAGCTATTTGGGGAGAAGAACTATTATCAACAGCCAAAAGTCTCGGACCGACTATTTCCCACTTATAATTAGCGTTTAAAATGTGATTGCCGGTAACATCGGCTGCCTTGGCCCAATAAAAATGTTGGTTACCAACCAAGTTAGCGGCTTGATACTGGGCTGGATAATTCGTGTTCCAGTTGGCAGAAACATCGTCGTCTAGTAGATCTTCCGATGTATTTTTGCCACAATCATCGCCTTTACAGAAAAAAGTGTCATCGGTAACAGGGCCCTTAAATTCTACGGGCGGCTGGGCATAAACAAAAACTTTTTCAACTCGGCAATATTCCTGATTCAAAGTATGAAAAGTAAACAACTTGTCACCACTCATAGACACGCCCCACTGGCTTAAGACGCCCCGACGGCTTCCGTCTCCAGTATCACCATCGCCATTAACCCAAACCACGTAATCTTTATTTTTATCAAGCAGTCTTTGTGGGGTAATCAAAAGATGGGTGGCGCCACCAAGATTAACAGCGCTGGCTTTTATGGGAATGAGATCGGTGGGATTGGCTTGCGCCGGAAGTCCCTGGCCGAACAGTTTGGCTAAAACATTTCCCGCCTTGAGAAGAAAACGAGCCAAAAAATTATTTTTACCAAGACCAAAAATGTTCAAGCCGCTAGGCACAGGGCTTTCATATAAACGGACATTGAGATTGTTCCACTCCCCGGAAAGCGTTGACATGGTGGTGGTGGTTAGACTTTCCATGTCCATATTAATATTACTACCATCGGCAGCGGTAAATTTAATGTCTATAACCTCGTTGGGGCAAATATTGGTTGGGCTAATGGGGGTTGCTATAGGTCGCCAGTGACAGCAACAATCCTTGCCAACGCCCTTATTATTTATATCGGAACAAACATTGTCTAAATCGCGCTCGCCGCCGGTATTACAAAAAGAGCACTGCACTTCAAGTTCACCACAATCACCCGTATCACCACAAGATTTTCCCCCGCTAATTTTGGCCGTGATATATTGAATTAAACCATCGGTAATGCTGTCTAGGGCTTTATAATTGGCTCCCCAAGCCAAGGGATGACCGCCGGCGGCGCAGGTTAAATTGTTACGAACAGCATCTGGCGGCAAATATTTATCAATACTATAATAAGTTCCTAGCGGCCGATTCCAGGTTCCCCAGCTCCAATTGTAGCAGATGGGGCTCAAGAGCTGACCCTCTTTGTTACAGGCGCTGGAGGCGGAGTAAGGATTAGCCCAATGAGCTTGCGGTAAAACGCCAACACTATTGATGATTAACTTTTGGGGGAGCACCTGGACTCTGCCAACCTCGCAAGGCTTGTCTAGGGTTTTAAATCGCCAAGAGTAGCTATCGGGTTGGCCGGTTTCAACTTTACCATTACCACAGACAGCGCCGGAAGCAGAGCCGGTGCGCAAACAAGTTGGACCACAGCCATCGCCACCGGTTGTATTGCCATCATCGCAGCTCTCGCCGCTTTCTATTTTGCCGTTACCACAAATTGGGGCGTTGGGTCTAGAGCCGGCCGGCCGGCCGCTTTCTGGCAAACACTTGGAGTCACATCCGTCTCCAGAACTGGTATTGCCGTCGTCACAACCCTCGCCGGTTTCTATTTTTTTATTGCCACAAAGTGAGCCATATTTTTGATTAGCGCCTTCTAGTTTACAGTCAACGCCACAGCCATCGTCACCGGTTGTATTGCCATCATCGCATTCTTCTATTCCTGCTTTAACCAAGCCATCGCCGCAGGAAGCGGTATTATTATTGCCAAGATTATGGCAAGTGGTATCACAATAATCAACGGCGTTATTACTGTCGGTATCGGAACATTGTTTAAATCTGCCGCCGGAGATGTTGCATAAATCACTGGCTGGGTTCAAAAGACAATTATCAGTACAAACTCCTGAAACCGTATTCCAGGGGTAAGCATTTTTATCACAGTCTTCGCCTCTACCGCCAGTGACGTAATTTAGAGAAGCTAGTTGCTTGCCGTTCCAAGCTATGACGCCGTCTGCACCGCCCTTCACCACCACCCGATAAGTACTGGTCGAATCAAGAAGGTCTCCGCCCGATCTGGTTAATCTGATGTTTTTAGTATAACGTTGACTGCCGGCGGTCGGTTCGGTGATTGTTAAACTTTGTTCTCCCCCGACCGCTCCCTCCTTAAATAGAATGATATCGTCATTAGCCAAGAAAGTGTTCATGTCCACATCAAGACTAAAATCCAAACCAACAACACTATTAGTACAAATGCCTTCAGAAATATAATTAGGATTAACTCCACTATTATCGCAAGAAGGGTATCTACTGGTGATTCTTAAATTTTCAAAACCGATGAACAACTGCCCGAAACCCCACCTATCGCCGCAATTACTATCATTCCAAGAGCAGTCCTGATCGCGAGTATTTTTGGCTCTAGCCTTAATGTTGGTGTCTCCTTCGGTTTTGGCGAAAACCTTAGTCGTATTAACGGCGGGGTCGGCATAGCCATCACAACTGGTGGCGTCTTTATTGCAAATACCGGCTACCGCAATACCGGTGCCGCCAGTGCTGTTGGTTTCTTGAGAATCGTCAGCCAGCTTGATAAGCGAACGCCAATTCCAAACGTAAGAAGCCGGATTTAAAATGTTACAATTGGCTGCTTGGGGCCAAGCCTTGTAAATTTGCGTGTCGTCGGTAAGGGGCATAAACTTTAGATGCGGATTAACGCTGACACTATTTATTTTGCCTAATTGATTGCCGGTTTTAAAAATCCAATAATAATCATCTTGACCGTCGCCAGCCGTTTGACCCGAAGGGATATAATCCCAACCGGTCCTTACCTCTTCATTGAAACTGTTGTCAGTCATTAATATCCCTTCACTAAGGCCACTAGCCGCTTCTCCTCGAACACCATTTTCGCCACCTAAAATAATTATCCGATACCAAGTAAACGCGTCAAAATTACTACTGGGCGTTATTACCACGCCTTCTGGCAAACCGTGCTCGTTTAACAGGTTTAGGCGATTAATTATTTCTTCACGAGTCAGACCGCTGGCATCTATTTCCGGGCTGTAAGAAAAAATATCTATGCTTGATAAATTAACTTCTTCATCGCAACCAGAAACGTTGAATTCTGTTTCCGAACCGCATTTTTGCAAAATAAAACTACCGGCAACAAGCGAACCATTAAACATGTTTTTACTAAAACGAACGCCTAGCATCGCATTTATATAAGCGTCGCGAGAATTAGGCCAAGGCGTGGGGCTTTGGATGTTGCCGCTACTGCAATTATCATCCTCCACAATATAAGGATTGGTAAAATCGATGTGGGCTTCACAATAATCATTCTTGCCCGCGCTATTTAAAGAGGCGATCACTTTGGTAAACTTGGGATTATCGTGCATGGTTTCATTAAGAGCGAGGCCTTTTTCTTCAGCCCCGACCCTATCGTCTAACTGGACCCGGTTGCTGGTGTCTGTACTCCAGGACCAGGAATAACTATTAGGATTTAGAATCAGGCAGGCGTTGTCAGCGCTGTCCAAATTAGCGCTGTAATTTGTCTCGGCCGCTGGCCAATACATCCAAGAAGGATCGGGCGAGCATTCCACACAACCTTCCGGGCAAATTTTATCAGAATCGTCATCGGCCCTGGTTTCAAAATTCCAACAATAAGCCGCATTATTGGTATTGCCACCGCCATAATTAACTTTGCAAAAACGGTCTTCTGCCCTGGCCGAAGCTGCCGTCTCATCCTTTATAACCTTTCCCGCTTCGCTGGAAATACCTTGTAACAAAACAACCTTATACCAGGAACCGGGATCGAGATTGGTAGTCGGAGTAAAAACAAAATAATCTTTATTGCGGTCATTGTTGTCAGTCTTTACCTTTAAAGCGCCGCTGGTAACCCGAACGCAAGAACTCCCCTCACGATTATTGCACTTTAAAACCACTAACCTGCTCTGAGCCGGATTAGTGCAGGTATAAATTCCAGCTTCTTCGGTAAAGTTATTATCACCGCAGAAAGACGCAACCCTAACCCCCACATCGAAACGAGCGGAAATAACAGCATTCAAACAGGCTTGAGGGTTTTTGACGCCAGGATGCTCAAGTGTCCAGCCATCGCTCCAAGGAGTTGGGCTTCCCAAGCGAGAACCGAGAGAGCAACTAAGGCCACGCTGACACTCTTCAACAACATACAGATCGTCATAAATAATATTTCCACCGAATAGAAAGGACCAAGCATAAATGCCTTGAGTGGCCGAATAAGAAGGCCATTTGCCGCCGCAAGCCGAACAATCAGCTTTACAGCTACTGCTACAGGCGGCTTGGCAACCGACTTGATTACATTGTTTGTTGACTCTAAACAAATCGCCGTCGCATTCTTCTGGCCAGTCTATTCGGCCATTACCACAAAGATTCTCTACTGGAGGAACAAAATTAGTAGTGCTGAAAGCCCAGCCAAACAGAGCCTGGGTGGCCGAACCCCACCCTTCGCTACGAGAACAATTTTTGATTAAACGACAACTGCTGTCACAACTAACGGTGCCAGCGGTAAATCCCAACGACTTACAGGTGGTATTGTTTAAATTAGCACCGTCGCATTCCTCTCCGGAATCAATAATTCCGTCATGATCGCAGGCAGTTATAACTTCACAGGTGCAACTGGTGGTATTACAAGTCAATCCCGATCGGCAGATAGAGACATTGGGGTTACAGGTGTCGCCAAGAACCCAACCACAGGGCTGACCAACGGCTCCAGAACTTAAAAGAAACAGATAATGATTGCTGAATTCTGCGCCATTATAGACGCTGACGTCGGCCCAACCAATTTTATTGGCTGGGACGGTTTCGGTTATTTTCAGGCTGGCCCAATTGGGCTGGGTGACGCCAGAAGGAGAGGTGGTGACATTGGCAAAAGACCAAGCGTTAGTGTTTTGATTCCATTCTTTAAGATACCAAATTAAATTTTGAGCGACAGCCGTTGCCAGAGGAAAATTAACACCATAAATATCGGTATTGTCAGCGGCACCGGTGGCGTTAGGGTTAGCGCCATAACCAGGCTGCATTAAACAGATACTGGGCCGGACTCGACTATTAACGTTAAAATCATTAATAAGCGGTCCTAGATAATTATTGGTTACATCGGTATAGCCAAATTCATTTTTGACCCTGATCGGGCCACTAACGGCCTCTGGAGGCACGGCAATAATAATCTGATTGTCAACCCAGGTGCTTTCACATTTGTTGTTTAATTCTGAAGGAAATTTACCAAGCTTATCGTCGGCATCATCACAGGGATCGCCGTTACCGTCGGTATCAGCACCACAGAAACGAACTTCCCCTTGAGTGGGCATTCTGGCAAAAATAAAATCGTCTAAATACAGATTGGTGCCGTTGGCTCCGGTTTGGCTATCGGCAATATTAAAGATTAATAAGCGATGAGGGTTGCCATTACGATCCTTTAAACGATCTATTTCTGAAGTATAAGTAAAAATAGCTTCGTATTCCTGCCAGTTGGTATAATTGCCAGCCACCAGCGCGGTAAGAGTCTGTTGGTTGAACGGTTTGGTCTGTATGGGACTGTTCACGCAACAATTAGAAGTGCTTTCTGTACATCCGCAACGGCCAGGATTGCTCGCACAGTAAACACCCCCCTGAAGAACGCAATTATTATCGGTGTAAACTCCAGCCATTGCCTTGGGCCAAGACTGGGAAGCCCAATCATCGGCGCTATAAGCGATTTTGACACTTGCATTTCTGTCTAAAATGCCTTTGTATTTAAATCTTAAAATATACTTATCGCCCAGATTAAAATCTAAACTGGAAATATCATAATAAAAAGAGACGTAATTATTGGTGTAGTGATAAGGCCAGTCGATTAAACTGCCATTATTAAACTTACAGGCGTGATTGGCGGCCGAGCAACCCATGGGTTGATCAGGAAAATCACATATATTGTTTACACTGTCCCACTCACAGCCACGATTAACACCACCGATGACATTTCTTTTATAAGGATAGGATAAATAAACTCCTACGCCGTTACACAGATCCTCACTACATCTCACCTGATTGACCTGCCAGTTGTTGGGCGGTTCATTGGCAGAACGCCAAATTTTAACACTTTTAGAACCGGAAAAATATTCTTCATCCGAGATGCCAACGGTTGAACGAGATTTGGTCAATTTATACCAGTCGGGCGGCAATCCTCCAAGAGAACCTGCCTCAAAATCAACGTAGGTTAGGGTATTTACTAAGAGTGAACCGATCTGGGAAAAATTTTTTCCCAAGATAGAAATAAAATTATTAGGAGCGCCATTGGGGAGATCATCAGACCAGGTAGCGGGATCGTATCTACTGCTATCACCTTGGGGGTCATCGGCGGGAGAAAGATAGTTGATAATCGGAGGTTCGACACACTTACAGCTCCCGTCCCAGCAATCATAATGACAAATATCATCGTCGGGCTGACAAGCGGCCAGATTTCTATCGGCATCGCAATCAACTCCGGCACAAGCACCGCAATAATTGGTTCCCAGGATTTTTGGATCACCCCCGCAATCAATTCCCTCTTCACCTTGGCCGGCATCGCGAGTCCCATTACAACAATGACCGGGCCTAACGGTAAAAGACTTGGTATTTTCAGCACTGTTGCTGTCATGATCATAGGCCTTGGCTTTTATTTGCACCCGCTCGCCAACATCGACACCACTGGCGTTCCAATTGACTTGAGCGACTATTGGCGCGCTGCTGTTGGTATCGACCGGATCAGTGCCTATGGCCTGACTGTTGGCAAAAAAATCTACATAAGCCACGCCAGCATCGTCGCTAGCTATGGCTCTAATATTATTAGTCCCCGCCCAATAGCTGTCAGGCTTGCAAATGGAACCGGGCTGAACTCTAACCGTCGGAGCGGCGGCATCGATTAAAGTCCCGGTGGAGAAGCTGCCGACGCATTGGCTGGGACTTAAGGAACAATCCAGGAGATAGCCACCGCAATTAATGGCTGTTCCGCTAATAGCAAGATTATAGGTGGCAGCGGCAGAAAAACATTTTAAATTGCCAAAAGGCCCGGGACAGCTGGTACTAGGGGTAAAAGCGGCCACCGATCCAGTAACGACCAGGCTTCCGCCAACAGTATCGCCATTACAAGTATGATTGTTGGTATCACATGATTCCGAAAGACACTCATTATTATTAGTACAGGCTTGGCCATTGGTTAGGGTGGCTCCAGCCCGAGTAACCTTCAGATTCGAAATATCAATAGTGTTTTGATCCAAAGGATGATTAAAGAAAAACCTCACTACCACATTTCTTAAAGCAATGTCATCCTTGGGTGTGATTTTGGTAGCCACACAGGCGCTGAGAAGGCCGCATTGGGGCGTAGTAGTGTCGCAGACGCTCCAATAGCCACTCGCCTGACAGACTTTAGTACCGCAATTATTGGGTCCACAGGCAGCAGTCTCTCCGGGGGTGGTGCAAATCTCTAAATTACCCGAACCGGTGCCAGTAGCATTTTTCAAAAGATTGATGACAAAAGAGGCGATGGAGAAAGCCGAGAGAACAATAATCAATCCTATAACTGCTGAAATAATAATTTTTTTGGCCTTTTCGATTTTGCTTTCTTCACCCGAGGCCGTCATCCAGAGGAAGCCGGCATACAAAATTAAAATCAGAAGTACTATGCCAATAATGCCCAAAAAGATTCGAATAAAATTGACAATGACATCGATTAAATTGGAGTGAGCCAAGCCGCTACCACCAATAGTATCCAAACCAAAGTTGGTCTCTGCTTGGGCCAAAGCCAAATTAACAAAAGTAAAGACACCGGCGATCACCAACAAGAGAATAATCGCTGTAAAAAATAATTTTTTTTGACTTCCAAAAGTCATGATTAAAGACTAAGATTATCTAAAAACAATTTTGATTAACGCATAACTCCCAAACAACATTCATTGCCGCTGGCCAGTCCCTTGGTGATTATCCATAAACCGGGCTTGTCGTCCGGATGAGCCGTATCCTTTTCACAAGCATTAGAATTACTATTGCCTTCCGAACCTCCGACCTCTGAACAAGTCTTCCAATTGGAATCGTTTGTCGGACGACATTGACCAAAACAGCAACCGGTACGACCGCTGGCATCGGCCGTGGATTTATCCTTGGAGATTACCCAGCTGCCGGAGAGATAACTAAGAGGAGTGTTGGGATTATAATAAGAAACAAAACAAATTTTATTGCTATTATAATCACAGACGCTAGCGCCATTAATACTACTGCAATTTAAACGACCATAAGAGGCCGGGTTGGGCAATTTGACTTGAGCATTGACCAAATCGGCGTCTCTGACGCAACCAACCGTATTATTACTGCCAACGGATTCATAGCCACAAGCATTGGTTGATCCGGTGACCCCGGCTTCAGCAGCATTTTTGGGGCCACCAGCCGGCAAAAAGCAGTTTTGGGTAACCGACTGAACACCCGAACCAGACAAAGGGCCATACTCAACGTTTGGATCAAAGGGATTATGGCTAATCAAAGCCTCGGTGTACTCGGCCCAACCATCATTATTATTGTCTCGATCGGCCTGGCTAAGCCAATAACCCACCGCTATCTGATTTTGTGTCAGGGTCTCAAGAGCAATATAGCGCTGGGCCTTGTCTTTGTCAGTAGAACCATAATTCCAACCCGGTTTGATGGTATAACTGCGCATCAAGCGATCAAAAGTCAAGTGAATCAATTCGTTACGGTCAGAAACTGACATTTGAGAAACCGGACTAATGGTTTTTAATAGTGGCGCTTTAATGTCAATTTCGCTTGATAACTTAAAAGACCAAGTAAAATCATCGCCAAAACCAGAAACGGCAAAAATCGGAGTTGAAGAACTATAACTAATGACTCGATTACCAAGACTGTAACAATTGCTAATGCCAATTCCTCCACTACAAATTATGCCTTCATTTAGATTGTAAGCAGTTCGACCCGATTGACCATTGCCATTTTGTGATTTGCCCTGAGCCAGCCCAACCCGCTGGCCATCATTATCCAAATAATAGTCAAAGCTACCATTAAAAGCGTTTTTGGACATATCCACCAAACCCGAGGCAGAGGTTCTGGCGAGCGGATAGAAAACGGTTTTAGAGCCAATGGTTTTTTGACAACGACCATGGCCATCACTAGCGCCTCCCCACTGAACGCATTTGGCGTCGGCACTATCTATTAGATCAGAGGAGATTAAATTAATGGAATATGAGGTTGAAGTGGCAATCTCTCCGGCAGCCAAGCTGGCTATGGGCCAACAAGTCATCTCATCGCCGCAGCTATTAGTCGCTCCACAAGAAGCGCTTGGCTTTAGACCAACGGTGTGATACTGATTGGAAAATTCCAAAACAAACTGGTCGTTATTAAGATTTTGCCAAGTGTTATCGCTTTGTCTGAGACCAACTTTTATACTATCGTGCGTTATCGATAGAGGGTTGATGGCCTCGTTGAAGGTAACCTGAAAAATAGTATTTCTAAAAGGGTCGGCTAACCCCTTAACCGCTCTTTGGCTAGAGGCGTCCTGCGCCGGAGTAATATTGGAAAAAACTACTGACGCTGGTGTATTTTTGCCAGTAAATCTTAAATTATATCTATTGGCTATAGAACCGGTGGTCTTGGTTTGCAAATCGCTACCAGCTCCAGCTTCAAAAATATTAGAAGCTATCAGCTTGTTTTTTATCGCCTGCCTATCGGTAGTGGCATTATTAGTGACTGCGATATCTTTACCAAGAATATAAGTATTGATCGCATTATTATTTTCCAAAATTTCAATTTTGTCGCCGGCCTGAGAAGCTGTGACATTAAAAGTCCAGTTAGTAACGCCGCTGGGCGAAGCAGCCAGAATAAACGTCAAACCATAGGGACCGATATTAACCGTGCGACTAGAGGCGGAATATGGGCCATTATTAACATCGTTCATACCGCCAGGCCAATTGACATCAACTTTATTATTATTAGCGTCAATAGAGACAACGACAGCGCCGCTAGCTGAACCACCATAGCTGCCAGTAAGACTGGCGGCTGGAGCATTAGGATTGGTGCTTGATGGTTGTGTGTAACCTTGATCAACCTGGGGGGTGATAGTATTAAGAACCGTTAAGTTGAACTTGCTAACCGTGGGGGCGGAGGGAGAACTATAAACATCACCCTCGCCGTCGGGATAAGGATAAACACCAGTAATATCGACTATCTCCGGCGGATCTAAGTCTAATTCTCCATTGGTAGTAAAATCCCAAAGATATTGTTTATTGATCAGGGAATTGAAAACCGAACGATCCGGTTCTTGAACCGATCTGACGCCTTCCTGCAAAGTCACCTGAAAGCGGCGATTAATTTTATCTTCCGCGCCCAGATAGGTCTCTGGCGTAAAAACAAAAGTCTTGTTGTCACTACTGGCAACCATCGTATTGTCGTAGCTGTCGAAACCAAAAGGATCGGTACTGGGAACGCAATTATTCTGATTGTCGAGTAAACAAATTTTAACATTTTTTATTCTTTCGTTGTCGCACCTACCATCACTATTAGAGTCATCACAAATGGTATCGGATTTAATTGGTACTTTAAAAGTAACCGCTATAATTGTGTTGATTGGCACCTCTGTCTGGCCCGGGGTCGGATAAACGCTTTCGATTGGTCCGCGCCCAATACCCCAGCGACCGGGATCAATCGTCGGGCCACCGGGAGTGGTTCCCGGACCGCCGCCAAAGGTGGCGCCGGTTAGTATTCTTAAAACAAAAGTTACAATACTGAAAGCCGAAAGAATAATAATAAAGCCAATAATCGCTTGGGTCATTATCTTTTTGGCCTTTTCGATTTTGCTTTCTTCGCCCGCGGCCGTCATCCATAAGAAACCGGCGTAAAGAATCAGTAGCAACAAAATAATTCCTAAAACGCCTAAAATCGCCTGGATAATTCTGGCTATCACTACCCTCAAATCGGTCTGGGGCAAAGCCGAATTAAGGTTGCTTAGGCCAAAATTAGTATCGACGGGATTGGCCGGAGAAGCTGCTGCTAACTGCGGCACAGCTACTAGTAACAAAAAAACTACCAAAAAAATTGCCAAAAACAGCTTTCTGGTAGTTAGCGACGACCTTTGCATGGAAAAAAGTCGCGACTTAATCATAAATTTTAATTATTTTTATTTAGGTTGTAAAAAATTATCAGCCAGATCGCCGGCCTACTTATTTAGTTCTTCTTTAACCAGACGAGAAACCAGCTGGCCATCTGCTTGAACGCCTAATTGTTTCATTACTTGCCCCATAACTTTGCCAAAATCGGCTGGACCGACAGGGCCGGCAGCGGCAATTACCTCTTTAACTATTCCCAAAACCTGCTCCTGGGAGAGCTGCGGCGGCAAATATTTATTTAAAATATCGATCTCCGCCTGTTCCTTACCCACCAAGTCATCACGCTTAGCGGCCTGATAGGACTCCACCGAATCCTTGCGTTTTTTTATTTCGCTTTTCAAAACCGCTACCACCTCCTCGTCTGGAAGAAAATCTTCTTTGGGCAATGTTTTTTCAATTTTTTTATTTTGCAGAGCGGCCTTCAACATTCTTAAAGTAGAAACCAGGGATTCTTCTCTGGCTTTTAAGGCGACGAGAAAATCTTCTTCTATTTTTTTTTGTAAAGACATGATTTTGTTAAAATAATTAACTCCTTTTGGGATGTCCCTCAAATGGCTGCAAACTTGCCTTGGATAAAACAAATTTGCAGATGATTTGTGGACTTCCGGAGCTTTAACGATCTCTGGAATCTTCTACTAATTTACCAATTTTTTTCAGATACTCTCGCTTCTGATTGATCTTATCGCGTCTGGCGGCAGCAGCTCTAACGGCTGTTTTATTTTTTTTACGTTCGTGATAACGTATTTTTCGCGACTGAATCAACCGACCGCTTTGCTGAATTTTTTTGTTAAATCTTCTAACCAACGCTTCAAAGGTTTCTCCCCTTTTTCTTCTAACCTCGGCCACAAAACTCACCTCTCTTTCTAAAAATTTTATCTTAATTATTTATTAATTTATTTTGCTTTTCTGAACTTGAACCAGTTGCCGCATTAATTTCCATAAAACTATTTTCCTTGTATTTTTCCAAACGTTTTTTTATTTCCAAGACAATTTTATTAAAATCAACCACTTCCTGCACACCGCCCTCCATGTCGCGAATCAAAATAGTGCCGTCGCTGATCTCCTTTTGGCCCAAAATCAAGGTAAACTTTACTTTTAGTTTATTGGCTTGCTCCAATTGGTTTTTCAAGCTGTCCTTATAGAAAGCCTGGGCTAACCGAAAATCACTTTTTCTCAACTTTTCGTATAAAACCATGGCTTTTCTCTTGGCCGGCTCTCCCAGTTGAGCCAAAAAGATATCCGGCTGATAAATTTCTGGTATGGCAATTTCTTTTTCTCTTAATTTGGCGACCAGGCGATCCAGACCCATGGCCAGGCCCACTCCCGGCGTCTCCTCTCGGCCACCCATAATTTTGACCAAACCGTCATAACGACCGCCGCCGCCAAAAGCATTCTTGCCTTCGTTATCATCAATCGACCAATATTCAAAAATAGTTTTGGTGTAATAATCCAGGCCCCGAACAATATAAGGATTTAAAACATAAGGCAAGTCTAATTCGTCCAGATACTCGACTACCTTCATAAAATGAGTTTTGCATTCTTCATCAAGATAATCTAAAATTTGTGGCGCCTCTTCGCGTAAATTGCGACAACTCTCCTCTTTGCAATCCAGTAATCTTAAAGGGTTTTTTGTCAAACGCACCTTACAGCTTTCGCATAACAATTTGGCTTTGGGACGATAATATTTCACCAATTCTTTTTTGTACTCTTCGCGGCAAGCCGGACAACCAATACTATTAACCTGAATTATCGATTCTAAGCCCAATTCATTCAAACTATTCCAGCCCATCAGGATTAATTGAGCGTCAAGGGCCGGGCTAATTTCTCCAATGGCTTCCCAGCCAAATTGATAGAACTGCCGGAACCGGCCGGATTGAGGTTTTTCATGACGAAACATCGGACCAAGATAAAACAGCTTGACGGGTTGCGGCTGATTGATCATCCCGTGCTGAATATAGGCTCGCACCACCGAAGCGGTCATTTCTGGACGCAGCGCCAGCTGATCACCGCCCTGATCAACAAAGGCAAACATTTCTTTTTCTATCACGTCTGTCTGTTTACCAATACCGCGAACAAAAACTTCCAAATTTTCGAGGATGGGAGTGTTGATTAGAGAGTAGCCATAATCTAAACTAATCTTGGTCGCAATTTTTTTGACCATTTCCCAATACTTTTGATCTTGTGGCAAAATGTCGCGCATACCAGTAACAGTCGAGAGCTCCCTCTTGCCCTTGCGTTGTTTTTTGCCAGTCTTAGCTTCACTATCTTTGTCTGCTTTTTTTTCTATTTTTTTTGGTCTAGCCATGTTTAGGATTATTTATATTCTGGTGAATTAAAAACTGTCAGGCGAGTAAAGGGCCAACCTCTCAACCAAGTACGACCAATGATGAAATCGCGTTTAACCGGACCAAAAACTCGAGAATCAAGACTCTGGTCGCGGTTATCTCCCAGTAAGAAATATTCATCATTATTTAAAGTGACATTGCTATAGCCTTCGAAGGGCAAATCGGTTTCCATGCCCGGCATGAGATACTCTTCGGTTAGGGGACCACTAAAACTACCACTGGTAATAAAAACTCGTCCCGACTTGATCTCCACCCTGTCTCCCGGCAAACCCACAACCCTCTTAATAAAATATTGACTAGGATCTTTGGGGTATTTAAAAACAACTATATCGCCACGTTTGGGTTCGGCGAACCGGTAACTAATCTCGTCGATTATGAGGTACTCATGATCATAAAAATTCGGCTCCATGGAAGCACCTTTCACATAGAAAGGCTGAATCAGGAAATAACGAATCGGTAAAATAATAACCAGAGAAATGATCGAGACTTTGACCATTTCCCAAATAAACTCGACAACCGCCTTGGTTTTTGATCTTCTTACAACTGGCGGGTAGCCGGTCAAACCTAAATTATCATTCGGATCAAAATTATCCATGGTTTGGACTTTTCCCCTTTTTATTAGCGGAAAAATAATATTACTTGATATTTAATCTTATTATAACACAAAATCAATATTTTACAATAGCTAAAATAATTAATTTCAAGCATTACTATAACATTTTTCCTTGGCAAATTTCAAGTTATGGTTTATAATGATAATATTGCTAAAATTTTTAATCTAACCAAAAAATAATAATGCCTAAAATCGAAGTTGATTTGTTGCCACCCCAGGAACCAGGTAGCGACATGCTATTGCCACGGCGCCGCCTAAGCTGGAAAAAAATCATTGCCAGTTTAATAATAATCGCTATTATTGTGCTGGCGGTGTTTTCTTCTTCCGTGGTTTTTTCCGACGAAAGTCTAATAAAAAATTTATCAAAATTAAACTTTATTCAGCAGTTTGGAAGGTTAATCACCTCTCGCGACCGCGAGCTGTATGGCGAAAGCCAGGACCGGATAAACATCTTGATTATCGGCATGGGTGGCAAAAATCACGAAGGCGGCACACTGGCCGATACGATTATTTTGGGATCTTTCAAACCCAGCACCAAACAGGTGGCCATGATGTCAATTCCCAGAGACCTGACGGTACCCTGGAAAAACTACGGCTGGATTAGAATTAATGCGGTCAATGCTTATGCCGAAAAAGAACAAGCGGGCAGCGGCGGACCGGCGATGATAGAGCTGTTAGACAAAATGCTTAATATCGACATCCATTATTATGTCACCATTGATTTTGACGGTTTTGAAAAAGTAATCGATGAATTCGGGGGCGTTGACATTAATGTAGACAAAGATTTAATTGACTATCAATACCCTGTCCGAGGCCGGGAAGATGCTTACCCCATAGAAAGCCGCTTCGAAATTTTGAAAATCAAAAAGGGCCAGCAGCACATGAACGGGGAATTGGCCCTGAAATATGCTCGCAGCCGCCACGCTCTGGGGGCCGAGGGTTCTGATTTCGCCCGTTCACAACGACAACAAAAAGTGATTGTGGCCTTGAAAGAAAAAATTTTTTCGGCTGGCACTTTTTTTAGTCCTAAAAAAATTAATAGTTTACTTAGCGCTTACAACGAAAACATTAAGACTAATTTAGAAATCTGGGAGCTGCTACGGCTATCGCAGCTTGGGCAAAATACCGACACCTCGCAAATTATCAGCAAGTCAATAACCGACGGCGCCGACAGCCTGCTCTACTCGAAAATGATAAACGGCGCTTACGTGCTGTTGCCCAAAAAAGGTAATTTCAGCGAACTAGCCAGCGCCTGGCAAAACATTTTTGGCGACTCTGGCGGCGCCCAAAACCAAACCAGTGGCTTAAATGTTCCCGCCGAACTGCTTAAAGCAGAAGAACAAAAGGCCAGCTCCAGCGAAACCAAAACTTCTAGCACTCCGGCAGAAACAAAACCCGAAACAGAGCAAACTGATCAGACAATTGGAGAGCAGGCGGCTAACGAAGAATTACCTTTCACCGAGGAAAAACCAAAAACCCTGCCACAACCAGAGGGGGCCACTGTCGAAATCCAAAATGGCACCTTTATCACTGGTTGGGCGGCCAGAGAAAAAACCGCTTTAGAAAATGAGGATTTAAAGGTAGTCAAAACAGGCAATGCCTCTTTGCGTAATTATAATTCAATAATCATTTACGATTTTTCCGGAGATAAAAATCCGACCACTGCCGAAATTTTACGAAAAAAATATGGCGTGGCCATAACTTCTAAAATTCCTAGCGGCCTAAATTCTGTGGCCGACTTTCTAATAATACTAGGCAAAAAATAATGCGCGACACCTACTAGCCTTCGTTTTATTAAACCAATAAAAAAACACCGACCAGTCGCTGTCTCGAGTTTATTTTTTTATTTGGAGATTAAATCTTTGGTGAGAAATTCTTCCAAAGCCGCAAAACTAGCCATAACGTTCGCTGAGTTATTTTTCTCTCTTATGGCCCGTGACAGCTCAATCGTCTCTTCCCTTCTGCCTCGCTGGGCCGCAGCTAGCAGTAGAGCTAACTTATATTTAGGAACCGGGTCTAAAGCTAACTGAAGCGGGTCCTGATCCATTGCTCTAATAAAATCATCACTGACTTCATTAAGGTCTTGGCCACCGGTCAAGGCGGCTTCAAATTTTCCCCACGCAGTCATCACCCTTTTACCCCTGCTATCACCAATGGTTTTGAGCAGGGACTGGGCTTCGGTGATATATCTATTGGTTTTTTTAACCATTGATTCTAAAAATTCTACTAGCTGTCCATCTCGCCGCTGATCACCATTTAGGCTTTCATAAACCTCCTTCTCAATCTCCAACACGCTTTGCCCAGACACCCCCAAAACATCAACTTGCCTGGCCTTATCAAAATCTATTAAAAACAAACGTCCTTCGGCCCGCATTAAATTGCCCTGGTGTAAATCCAGATGAAAAAAGCCGGCGCCATGTAAAATTCTCAAAACCTCACGTAGAGCATTAATTTCTTCCTGGCTAATAATTCCGCTATTTCTTAATTTTTCTTTTATAAATTTATCCCATTGCGGGGCTTCGCGGTGGCCATAAACACTGGAAATTAAAGCCAACAAATCTTCCCTGCCAATTTGAGAGATATAATCCTCAACATCACCATTGGGACATTTGCTTCTAAATTTATCGGCTTCTTTTCTGATTAATTCCCGATAAGTGATTACCTCAAAATCATCGCCCTCCACCCTGTCCATTATGATAACTTCTACCTGGCCTAAATTTTTTGCCCCTAAGCTGGCGAGAAGTTTTTGGGTCTGTTCGCTTTGAATTGAAAGGTTATGATAAACGGCTCTGGGAACGGCTACTTTTTGAGCCAGAGGACTATTGGCAATAATTTCTCCGGCTCTTGACTGCATTTGGCATTCCTGTTGACCTCTGCCTTTGGCATAAATTTTTATAATTTTTAAAGCCAGCCCCGTTTCCGAACAACCCTCGGCCGTTGTTTCAAATAATTGAGGAAAAAACTCTAGCAAGCTTTCTCTGATATTTTGAGGCAAAACTCTTAAATCCATCTCTAAAACTATGCCCGTACCGCCTTCACCGATTTTTTTATCAGCCGCGCCGCTTTTCAAAATAAATTCCAAAAGGGAGTCAACCGGCTCTCGGTTGCTGTCTTTTTCTTCTGCGTCGACTTCACTGGCCGCCACGCCAGAGAAATCTGGCGATTTTGGAGAAATTTTAGCCATAAAAATTTTACCTGTGTTCCCATCTTAACACAAAAAAATCATAACTGACAAGACAAAAAATTGCTAATTGCTGCTTTTTCCGTTATTATTTTATATATGAAAGAAAAACTGCCTCAAGTCGCCATTGTCGGCCGCGCCAACGTCGGCAAATCCACTCTCTTTAACCGCCTAATCGAAAGAAACAAGGCGCTGGTTTCGTCTATAGGCGGCACTACCCGCGATAGAAATATCGACACGGTAAAATGGCGCGACCGGATTTTTACTTTAATCGACACTGGCGGTTTGGATATTGACAGGGGCATCGAAGAGAAAATCGCCCAAGGCATCATCAGACAAGCAGAAAAAGGCATTGCTCAAGCCGATCTTATTCTTTTTTTGGTTGACGCCAGAAGCGGACTCTTGCCAACCGACAAAGAATTAGCGCAACAACTAATCAAAAACAAACTAAAAAATAAAATTCTACTAGTAGTCAATAAGGCCGATTCTTTGAAATGGCGTCAAAACACTTCCGAATTTTATAAATTGGGCTTGGGCGAGCCTCTTATGGTCTCGGCTTCCAACGGCTCTGGCAGCGGAGATTTATTGGATGTGATTTTGGAAAGATTGCCAGCTAAGAGCGCCCGGCCTTTAGCCACGGCCGAGAAGCTGCCAAGCATAAAAATTGCTATCGTCGGCAAGCCTAATGTCGGCAAATCGTCGATTATGAATTCCATACTGGGCGAAGAGCGGGTAATTATTACCGACATTCCTCATACCACCAGAGAGGCTCACGACACCGAATTTATCTATCAAAATCACAAGTTTATTATCATTGACACGGCCGGCATCAGGAAACAAGGAAAAATCCAACCCCGAAGCCTGGAGAGAAAATCAGTGGACAAATCGCTGGCCGCCATTAAAGAAGCGGAAGTGGTGATTTTGGTAACCGAGGTGCAAAAAAAAATCGATACTCAAGACAAAAAAATATCGCAAGAAATTTTGGAGGCCAAAAAATCGCTGCTTATCGCCGCTAACAAGTGGGATTTGATTCCCGCCAAAGACGAAAAGACCATTAATAAATACATCAAATATTATCAGGCGGCTTTCCCCTACCTGTGGTGGGCGCCGCTGATTTTCGTTTCGGCCAAAGACAACCTGAGAACCAAAAAAATATTGGAGTTGATTTTGGAAATAAAAGCGTCGCGGGAAAAAGAAATCTCCGACAGCCAGCTAGAAAGATTCTTGAAATCGAAAATCAAGCAACATCGGCCCAGCCGCGGCCAGGGATTAAAAAACCCCTACATCTTCAAAATAGAACAAGCGGGAATCAATCCGCCGCGCTTTATTGTTTCTGTCAACGACCCAAAGATTTTGCATTTTTCCTATATCAGATTTCTGCAAAACAGCTTGCGGGAACAATTTAAACTAATTGGCACGCCTATACAAGTAGAAGTAAAAAAGTGGCAAAGAAAAAATTTATGAAATTAATCATCGGGCTGGGCAATCCCGGCAAAAAATACCAAAAGACTTGGCATAATCTGGGTTTTCTAATACTGGGGGAGTGGCAAAAAATTTTGGCCTTTCCCGCTTTCAAAAAACAACTTAAATTTCAAGCGGAAACCAGCGAAGGAAAACTGGGCGAAGAAAAGATAATCCTGGCCAAACCATTGACCTACATGAATAATTCGGGAGAAGCCGTAGCTAAAATAAAAAACTACTACCAGCTAGACCTGGATCAGATAATTGCCATTCATGATGATATCGACTTACCGCTAGGCAAGATCCGATTGGCCAAAAATTCATCGGCCGGCGGCCATAACGGAGTCAAATCGCTGATAGAAACTTTGGGCTCGCAAAATTTCTGGCGCCTAAAAATCGGCGTCAAGACGCCACGACTGGAAAAGATTAAGGCGGAAGATTATGTTTTGGAAAAATTTAATAAACAACAAGAACTAGAAATCGCCAAAATAAAAAAAACAGCCGTAGCCGCGCTGGAAACCGGCCTGGACAAAAACTGGGAGACGGCCATGAATCTTTACAATTAGAAAAGGCCTCGTTTCACCTGGGCTTGGCCTCGGGCGGTTGCCTAAGGCTAATTAAAGTGAAATGAGACCTCGCGAAAGTGCTTGGAGATGGAGGCAGGTATTCCGATTGCCCGTCTCGCCGAAGACGAAGCCGAGGCGGAAGCTACCCCCTCACTGAAAACCTTGGTGGACGCCGACGGGATCGAACCGCCATCTCTCCTGGTGCTAGCAGGCCGCTCTACCAATTAAGCTACACGTCCACCAAATAGCTTGGCTCCCCGGGGAAGGATTTGAACCTCCGACCTAGTAGTTAACAGCTACCCGCTCTACCGGGCTGAGCTACCGGGGAACATGAGAACACGAGTACTAATTCAACTAGCTACCTAGAGAATAGTTTGGTTTCCCGGGGAGGGTTCGAACCTCCGACCTGGTGGTTAACAGCCACCCGCTCTACCACTGAGCTACCAGGAAACACGAGAACGAGTGTAGAAGGAGGATGCTCGCCGAAGCGAGAGTCAGCCACCAGCTGGGGTCGACTATTGGTGGGTGTTCCATCCTCCAACCAGTAACGGATCCCGGCAGTTTTCCCGGAAATCCTGCCCCAAACAAAGATGCGGCAAGGGAGGAGCGTCGTGGGGTTGCCCGTGGGTGGCTTCACGGGGACCGCCAGGAGCACACCTCCCTTGCCCGACCCGACCGATGATGTCCTCAGCGAGAGTGAGATCCTGCTACCCGACAGGGGGAGGGCGGCAGAAACAATCATCCGATCGGTGGAACTGGCCAGGGCAAACAGTATTTCCGTTCGTGGAGAGCGCGCTGGGTGCTCTACTGATACGGAGAATGTTGCCCTGTTAATGGCTTTAAAGGAGGACGGAGCTGGGCTTGGGCGGCCCAGTAAGGCTACTACCGACATTGGGTGAAACCAGCTGGTCATTGGCGCCGGTAAACCTCTCCGTCCACAAGAACACTGATAACGGCCACAATTCTGTCCACTAGTATATGGCTCCATCCATAAGGATAGAAACATAATTTGCGATGAACAACTGTTAGGAGGGAAACAGCTATCCACCAACTAGCAGACAGAATTATGGCCGTTAATGATTATCAAAGAACTTTACAGGATTCAGACAATATTTTATTTTATCATCTTAAATAAAAAAGTCAAGGGTATAAAATAAATGATTATTTTTTTAGCTAAATTTAAATAAAAAATTGTGAGTGATAATAAACACGAAAAAGATCGAGAGTTAAAATACTGGCTGGCGCTAGCTCAAATCAAAAAAATCGGTCCGGTAAGCTTTAAAAAAATAATCGATTATTTTGCCTTAGGAGAAAACGCCTGGCGAGCCAATCTGGCAGACTTGTTGACGGCTGGTTTGGATAAAAAGCTGGCTGAAGAAGTTGTTGTTGAAAGGAGCCAAATCAATCCCGATGCCGTCTGGGAAAAAGTCAGCCAAAGCGGAGTCGGTTTTATTTTTATCCAAGACAAAAATTATCCGCAACTCTTAAAAGAAATATACAATCCGCCGGCACTGTTGTTTTTCCGCGGCTCGCCGGAAGCCATAAATAATTTTTGCTTGGCGGTGGTAGGCACGCGGAAATATTCGCCTTACGGCCAACAAGCTACCGAAGAAATCGCCGGCCAACTGGCCAGAGAACACCTGACAATAGTTTCCGGTTTGGCTTTGGGCATCGACGCCCTGGCCCATGAGGCGGCGCTAAAGAATAACGGCCTGACCGTGGCGGTTCTGGGAGCGGCGGTGGAAGAAAAAAGTATCTACCCGGCAGAAAACAGACGACTAGCCGAAAGAATTGTCGCTAGTGGCGGCGCTCTGATCTCCGAGTACCCGCCCGGCACCCAACCGGCTAAATTCACTTTTCCTATGCGCAACCGGATAATCTCCGGCTTGTCCAGAGGTGTGGTGGTGGTGGAAGCGCCGGAAAACTCCGGGGCGCTGATTACCGCCAAATACGCCTTGGAACAAAACCGTGAAGTTTTTGCCATACCGGGCAGTATTTATAGTAATAATTCTCAAGGCACCAATAATCTGATAAAGCTCGGCGCTAAAATGGTCACCCGGGCCGACGATGTTTTAGAAGAACTAAACTTGCAACAAGTGGCCAGATTTATGGAGAACAAAAAAATCTTGCCAGCCAATTCGGAGGAAGAATTGATTTTGAAAGCCTTGTCCAAAGAGCCGACCCATGTTGACAAAATCGCCAAAATCAGTAAACTAAAAATTAATGTGCTCTCGGGGCTGCTGACACTAATGGAAATGAAAGGATCGATCAAAGACCTGGGAGGAAAAAATTATATTTTAAGATAATCCCATCACCATAATGAAAAGCCTGGTAATCGTCGAATCGCCGACTAAAGCCAAAACCATTTCCAAATTTTTGACCAAAGACTTCCAAATAGAATCGTCTTTTGGCCATGTTCGTGATTTGCCGGAAAAAGAATTGGGGGTGGAAGTAAAAAATAATTTTGAACCTAAATACGTGATTTCCCCGCGCGCCAAAAAAAGAGTGACCGAATTAAAAAATTTGGCGGAAAAAGCCGATTTGATTTATTTTGCTACTGACGAAGATCGCGAAGGCGAGGCCATTTCTTGGCATTTGGCGCAGATCTTTAAAACACCGACCGATCAGGTAAAACGCATCACCTTTCACGAAATTACCGAGGAAGCAGTCAAAGAAAGCCTGAAACATCCCCGAACCATCGACCTTAATCTGGTCGACGCTCAACAAGCCCGACGCGTCCTTGACCGCTTGGTAGGTTATGAGCTTTCGCCTTTCTTATGGAAAAAAGTGGCCAAAGGGCTATCGGCCGGCCGCGTTCAGTCGGTAGCCGTCCGTCTGGTGGTAGAAAGAGAAAGAGAAATTAAAAACTTTAAAATTCAGGAATACTGGGAAATTTTTGGAGAATTTAAAACCCTTAAAGCGCCGGACAAACTAAAGGCTAAATTGCAAAAAATTGACGGCCGGGTGCTGGAAAAGATGGCCATAACATCGGAAAAACAAGCCGCTGATTTGACCGCCGCCTTAAAGCCGCTCCAATACTACGTGGCCGATAATCAAAAAAAACAAACCAAAAAAAATCCCCTGCCACCCTTTACCACCTCCACTTTGCAACAAGAGGCCAATCGTCGACTGGGCTACAGCGCCAAACAAACCATGATGCTGGCCCAACAGCTTTACGAGGGAGTGGAAATAACTGGCGAAGCCACCGGACTAATAACCTACATGCGCACCGACTCACTTAACCTGTCGGAAAAATTTCTGCAGGAAGCGGCGCAATATCTTGATAAAAATTTAGGAAAAAATTACTTAGAAACCAAAACTTTCAAAACCAAAAGCAAAGGCGCTCAGGAAGCGCACGAGGCAATCCGGCCGACTTCCGCTTCTAGGTCGCCGGAAGAGATAAAAGCTTCTTTGGATCCAAAACAATTCAAGCTCTACCAGCTTATCTGGCAGAGAGCGCTGGCCAGCCAGATGCCGCCGGCGATTCTGGAGGCCACGGTCATCGACATCAACAGCCAGAATAATAAATATACTTTCAGGGCGACCGGCCAAACTATAAAATTTGATGGTTTTCTAAAAATTTATCCCTCGCCGACCAAAGACGAGCTGCTGCCAACCGTCTCTTTAAAGGAAGAGATGTCTTGCTTAAAAATAGAACCGGAACAAAAGTTCACCCAACCGCCCGCCCGCTATAACGATGCTACGCTGGTTAAAGCGCTGGAAGAAAAAGGCATCGGCCGACCTTCTACCTATGCTCCAACCATCGCCACTATTATCGAAAGGGGCTACGTTGAAAGAAACCAAGACAAAAGATTACAACCTAAAGAAATCGCTTTTTTGGTTAATGATATTTTGGTAGAACACTTCAAAGACATCGTCGACTATGATTTCACGGCCAAAATGGAAACGGATCTGGACGAAATCGCTGAAGGCCAAAAAGAGTGGCAGCCGGTCATTAAAGAATTTTACGAACCCTTTAAGGAAAATCTGGTTTTAAAAAATCAAGAATTAACCAAAAAAGAATTAACCGAGGAAAGCAGCGACGAGATCTGCGAAAAATGCGGTTCGCCGATGGTGATAAAATTGGGGCGTTATGGAAAATTTCTGGCCTGCTCCAATTACCCGAAATGCAAAAATACCAAAAAATTAAAGAGTGATGACAAGGCAGCCAAGTCCGAGCCACAAATCCTGGAAGAAACTTGCCTGGATTGCGGCGCTAAACTAGTCTTGCGCCAAGGACGCTATGGCAGCTTCAAAGGCTGCTCACAATATCCAAAATGCAAATACATCAAAAAGGAGCAAGCCGAGGATTTAAATCTAACTTGCCCGGCTTGTCATGAAGGGAAAATCGTCGCCAAACGCAGCCGTAAGGGAGTTTTTTATGCCTGCGACCGCTATCCTGATTGCCAGACCGCCTTCTGGGGCAAACCTAAGGACGAGAAGTGCTCCAGCTGCGGTTGGCCGCTAGTGGACAGTAAGAATGGAGTTAAGTGTTCCAACAAAGAATGCCAGAACTCTTAAGAAGCTTCTCCCCCTGCCGATTGGCAGGGGGTTTTTGCTTAAAAAGAAGGTTTGAATTATAATACAAAAACAGAAATTGTATTATTTATGAACCGGGCGGAAAACGAATTTAATCAGTGGCTAGAGACTTTACAAAAGAGCTATTCGCCAAGCGAATTAGAATTATTAAGTTTGGCGTATGATTTTGCCCAAGAAGCTCACCGGGGGCAAAAACGCGCTTCCGGAGAAGATTATATTATTCATTGTCTAGCCACAGCGCAAAAATTAGCTGAAATGAATCTGGATTTGTCTACCATTATCGCCGGTCTGCTTCATGACATACCGGAGGATACCAAGCTGACTCTTCAAGATATCGAAAAAAATTTCGGAGCCGAGATTGCCAGACTGGTTGAAGGTATTACCAAGCTTGGCAAAATAAAATACCGCGGCCTGGAACGCTACGCGGAAAACCTGCGCAAAATGTTTGTAGCCATGAGCGATGATATTAGAGTAATCCTGATCAAATTCGCCGACAGATTGCATAATCTGAAAACTCTAGAAGCGCTGGCTCCAGAAAAACAGCTACGCATTGCCAAGGAAACCCTGGAAATCTACGCGCCGATTGCCGATCGATTGAGCATGGGAAAAATAAAAGGAGAACTGGAGGACTTGGCCTTTAAGTATGTGTACCCCGATGATTATAATTGGATCAGCCAGACTATCCCCAAAGAATACAAAACCAAAGAAACGCGTCTGCAAGAAGTCAAGGAACGGACGAGAAAGAAACTGGCGGAACACGAAATTATTTCTGCAGAAATATCAATACAAGGCCGCACCAAACACCTTTACAGCCTTTATCGCAAACTGCTTAAACCGCATATCAACAAAGACCTGTCCAAAGTTTACGATTTACTGGCCTTGCGCATTATCGTGCCGACCATTTCCGATTGTTATTCGGCTCTAGGAATAGTCCATAGTCTTTACAGGCCGCTAGTTGGCAGGATAAAAGATTATATTGCCCAACCCAAGCCCAACGGCTACCGCTCACTACATACCACTGTCTTTACCGCCGATGGAGAAATTGTTGAGTTTCAAATTCGCACCAAGGAAATGCATGAAGAAGCGGAGTTTGGCGTGGCTGCCCATTGGCGCTATAAAGAAAATGGCGGTAAAATTAATGTTCAAAACATCAAATGGCTGGAAGAGTTGATTAAGTGGCAAAAACAAATCAAAGACGACGAGCAATTTTTACAAACCGTTAAATTTGACATCTTTCAAAATCGCATTTTCGTCTTCACGCCCAAAGGCGATGTTATTGATTTACCCGAAGGGGCCACGCCAATTGATTTTGCCTATCACCTGCATTCTTGGCTAGGTAACAAATGCGTTGGCGCCAGAATTAACGATCAAATGGTCAACCTGGGAGCCACTTTAAAAAGCGGGGACATTGTAGAGATAATTACCGACAAAAATCGTAAAGGCCCCAGCCCGGATTGGCTGGAAACAGTGAAAACCTCCATGGCCAGAAATAAAATACGCTCAGCTTTGAATAAAATTAAAAACTAAAAAGCCCGCTGTCGAGGCGGGCTTTTAAAAAAGGAGTTAAATAATTTTTCCTAAAATATCGCTTAGTTCTTCCTCGGAAAAAAACCGAACTATAATCTGTCCCTGCCCGCCATGTTTTTTTATTTCCACCTTAGTGCCCAGATACTGCTCCAGCGCTTCTTCCTGGGCCTTAAGCTCGGGATCAAAACTCACTCGGCGCAAATGCTTTTTTATCACCACTTCTTTGGTGGCCTTTTCCGACTCGCGGACATTCCATTTATTGTTAAGAATCTGGTCCAAAATCCCCATCTGGTCTTCCGAGGGCAAGGCCACCAAAGCACGAGCATGGCCGGCAGTGATTTTGCCACTGATAATCGCTTCCTTGACCTCGGTTCTGGCGCCTAAAATCCTCAAGGTGTTGGACACGGCTGGCCGGCTCTTGCCGACTCTTCTGGCCAATTGATGTTGGCTAAGATTAAATTGGTCGATTAATTTTTGGTAAGCTTTAGCCACCTCCAGAGCATTGAGATCCTCGCGCTGTAGGTTTTCGATTAATGCTAATTCCAATCTTTTTTGCTCACTTAAGTCGCGCACTATGGCTGGCACGGTTTCTAATCCCAATTTTTTGGCTGCCCGCCATCTTCTTTCGCCGGCTATTAATTGCCAGTGATCTTCACCGATTTTAGTGACAATTAGTGGCTGAATAATGCCATGCTCTTTTATTGACTGGCTTAATTCTTCCAGCGACTCTTCATTAAAACTATCACGCGGCTGATGTGGATTGGGCGAAATTTTGACAACCGGCAAAGCCAATACCTTTTCCGTTTCTTCCAAAACAGCGGCCACTCCCTGATAGCCAGCGGCTTCGTCTGAAATTTTATTTTTCTTGCTGGGGATCAGTGAACTTAGACCTCTGCCCAGCCCGGACGGCTTTTGCATAAATGATTTAAAAAATAATTAATAAGAACTGGTGTAATCCAAAAACTCCCTGGCCAGACGTTCATAGGATTTACCGCCCTTAGACTTGGGATCATAGCCCAAAATAGTTTGGCCGTAACTCGGCGCTTCAGACAGACGAATACTCCTGGGAATAACCGAGCGAAAAATCTTGCCGGGAAAATGGCGATATAATTCGGTCAGGATATCGTTGGACAATTTAAAGCGTTTGTCATACATGGTCAAAACTGCGCCCAGAATTCCCAACTCCGGCTTGATGTTCTCTCTAATTAAATCGATGGTTGACATTAGTTGCCCCAGGCCTTCCAAAGAGAAATATTCTGCCTGGACCGGAATTAGAACCTGGTCACAAGCCACCAAACCGTTAATAGTTAACAGCCCTAAAGACGGCGGGCAATCGATAAGAATATAATCAAAATCATTTCTGACTTCTAGTAAATTGTCATGCAGACGAAACTCCCGCCTTTCCAAATTTACTAATTCCACATTAGCCCCAGCCAAGGAGATGGTTGAAGGGGCAAGTTTATAAAACTCATGCTGGGTATCGACTAAAATATCACGAAAAGAATAGGGGCCAGTCAAGACTTCGTAAACACCCTTATCCAAGTTACGCGAGACACCCAAATTGGAAGTGGCATTGCTCTGCGGATCCAAATCCACCACTAAAACAAATTTTCCTAATCTGCTTAAATAGGCGGCGAGATTAACGGAGGTGGTGGTCTTGCCTACCCCACCTTTTTGATTGACGACCGAAATAATTTGTCCCATATTAAATATATTATACTAAAAATCCCGCTACTAAACAAATAAATTGAGTAAAAAATCCAACAAATATTGCTAAAAAAATAATTATGTGTTAAAATGAGATGGTTAATAAATGACGCGGGGTAGAGCAGTCTGGCAGCTCGTCGGGCCCATAACCCGAAGGTCGCTGGTTCAAATCCAGCCCCCGCAACAAGAAATAGCATATAGCTTATAATTTATAGCATATAACTTACGGCGCTCCTGATTTAATATATGCCTTAAGTTAAAAAGCTATATGCCATCTTGGCAGGGTAGCTCAGCGGTAGAGCAGAGGACTCATAAGCCTTTGGTCGTGGGTTCAATTCCCACCCCTGCTACTACTTGCTACCTGCCGAAGTGGCGGAATTGGTAGACGCGCACGACTCAAAATCGTGTGGTCGTAAGACCATGAGGGTTCGATTCCCTCCTTCGGCAAAATCGGTTAAACTTTTCATCTTAAATTATTTTTACACATGTTTATTACCGTTCATGCGGCAGCAGCTGCCATCTTGGGCCGTCAAGCGGCAAATCCGGTTATCGCCTTTATTTTGGGACTAATTTCCCATTTTGTTTTGGATGCGATTCCTCACGGCGATGAGCATTTGGGTAAAAAATTCCTGGGTTTTGGCATTAAAGAAAAAGAGGATTTCCGCATCATGGCCCTTTATGGTAGTATTGATAGTTTTTTCTTGGCGGTGTTTTTGATTTTTTTATTCAAAAATTTTGAATTTAACAATAACGGCGACAATATCGCCTGGGCCATAGTCGGTGGCATTCTGCCAGATATTCTAGTGGCGATTTATAAGTTAAAAAACTTTAAACTGCTTAGATGGTTCTCTAACCTACACATGAGAAATCATCGGTTGATAATTAAAGAAACTGCCGCCGACATTCCTTTGAAATATGGAGTTTTAATGCAAGTGTGTTTTTTAATCGCCCTGATCTGGTTAATTTACTTCATCTAAATATCTTAAATAAAACCCTCCCGACACGTCGGGAGGGTTTTATTTCTTTTATACCACCAGGCTGACCACCGCTAAGAGACGGAGTTGGACTTATTGGCTTTGGCGGCCACCGCCTCATAAACAGCCAGAGTTTCCTCTGCACACTTCTTCCAGTTGAATTCTTTGGCTCGCTCTTGGCCGTTAACGGCCAAGGATTCTCTAAGACCACTGTCGGTAAAAATTTGCTGCAGAGCATCGGCGATTTCTGATTCTTTATTCGGATTGACCAATAATGCATTATCTTCGCCGGCCACTTCAGGCAAGGAACTAACATTAGAAGTGATTACCGGCACGCCCAGCGACATCGCCTCCAGGATCGGCAGGCCAAAGCCCTCATAAAGACTGGGGAAAACAAAACAGGTTGCGTGTTTTAAAATTAAAATCTTTTCGCAATAAGAAATATAACCTAAGTGTTTGATTGGCTGGCCAAAACGACGGTCGAAATCATGACGCCGTTCGCCTTGTTTGCCTTTCTTGGCCTCACTTCTAATGTCAAAACCGCTTCGTCTTTCTTTGCCGCTCCGACGTTTTTTTTGTCCTATAATACTGGCATTGGCATCAGCTATCGCTTCAAAAATTCCCTCATTGCTCCAACCGGAAGCGCCAGCGATAATCAACTGACAATCTTTGATCGGTGAATCATAAACCAGTTTTAAGTTACGGAAAGCCTTCACCAGGTTAATCAGATTTTTGCGCGGCTCAATGGTGCCAACAAACAAAACGTAATTATCGGTTAGCCCGTATTTTTTCTTGAGATTTTTAAACTCACCGTCACCAGGGCAATCCTTACTGTCAATTGTCACTCCATTATAAACCACCTCTATCTTATTTTCTTCGATACCGAATTCCTCTATAATATCTCTTTTGGTATTCTTGGAAATAGCGATAATCTTTTCGGCCCTGGTTAATGAGCTGGGCACTAAAACTTTTGTGGCAAAAGTCTGCCGATTGAGAAAAGTGGAAGGGAAAAATCTGGGATATTTATAAATAGCCAAATCATGAACCGTGACCACTGAAGGACGCTTGTAAAGTAGTGGGGTGGTATTGGCCGGCGAATGGAAAACATCCAGTCTTTCACGACTCAAAAAGGCGCTGATGAGCATTTGAGAATAGGCCAGCGGTAAATATTTTTTGTATTGATAGAAAGGGAAAAATCTTATTTCGACGTTTTTGTAATTTTTAAACTCATTAACACCCCTGAAGCGCTTGTCAAAAAATAAAACAAAAACATGATCCTGACCGAGATCAATCAGATTTTTTACCAGGAAGTGAGTGTAGTGGCCGACACCGGCCGCTTCTCCCGCTCCAGGACTTAGGATTGTCCGACAATCGATGCCGATGCGCATAAAGCTTAGAAAGAATTGATAATACTCTTAAAATTTTTGTCTTGTTTGAAGGGTCCGATGACAGCCAAATTAATTTTTTTAAAATCAATTATCTCCTTGGCGGTTTTCTTTATTTGTTCCAAAGAAACCTGACGAAATTTGGCGATTTTTTCTTCCGGCGCAAGTAGTTTGCCGGTCATCAGTTCCTGTTGGCCAAACCATTGGGCTAAAGGCAACGGATCTTCCAGCTCCAATAGAATTTTACCGGCTAAATATTCTTTGGCCCGATTCAACTCTTCTGCTTTGATGTCTTTTTTTATTTTTTTTAGCTCTGTTAAAATCAATCTTAAAGCCTGCTCTATTCTTATTTTATCCAAGCCGGCTTGAATGATCAGAGAGCCGGTATCCTGATAAAAATTAGGCCAAGCACGAACAAAATAGGCCAACCCCTGTCGCTCCCGAACTTGCAAAAACAAACGAGAGCTCATATTGCCGCCCAAAATTACCGACAACAGCTGCAAGGCATAGATTGAACGATGGAAATAAGAATAAGCGGGAAAAGCCAAGGCCAGTTGAACTTGCTCGGTTTCTTTGAAATAAACCTTCAATCGTGACTGTTTTTGCCCTGAGTTGAAGGGTAAAAACTTTTTTGCCACCTTAGCGGCAGAAAAATTAATTTTTTTCTCTATTTCTTTAAGGTGCCGTTGGGAAAAACAACCAGCCAAAGCTATGACCATGTTTTGACCGCAATAGAGCTGATGATAATAATCAGTGATTCTGGAGGGGGTAATTTTTTTGATAATTTCCTTGGTGCCAGCTACTGAATAACCCAGAGGGTTACCAGAAAACACCAAACCTTCTACCAACTCTTCGACATACAACAGGGGGTTGTCTTGATACATGTTGATTTCTTCCATGATCACCTGTTTTTCCCGCTCGATTTCTGAATGGTCAAAGAGTGAGTTAAGCAACATGTCGGAGAGAATCTCGATCGCCAAGGACAAATGCCGACCATCGGCTTTGATATAATAGCCTGTATAATCCTTACCGGTAAAAGCGTTATATTCAGCGCCCACGCCGTCTAATTCTTTGGCTAATAATAGCGTTTGCGGTCTTTTTTTGGTGCCTTTAAACATCAGGTGCTCGACAAAATGAGAAACGCCGTTATTGGCTTTGTTTTCATAACGAGAGCCAGCACCAATCATCACCAATAGAGCGGCAGTCTTGGCCTGAGGCAGAGGCAAAGCAATCAAGCGGGCTTTATTTTTTAAAACCGTCTTCAAAAACATAGCTACTTTTCTAAATTTTTTCTAAGGTAGTCAACCAAATCCTTTTCGGATACTCTAGTCTGCTCCATGCTATCGCGGTCGCGGACAGTGACTGTCCCCTTTTCCAACGTGTCAAAATCAACAGTGATGCAATAGGGTGTACCAATTTCATCTTGATAACGATAACGTTTACCGATATTGCCGCGATCATCAAAAAAAACATAAAAATTATTTTTCAACTTTTCATAAATCTCCCGCGCTTTTTTAACTAAATCCGGTTTGTTTTTCAGTAGTGGGAAAACCGCTGCTTTGTAAGGCGCCAGGGCCGGCTTAAACTTCAAAACCACGCGAGTCTCGCCACCGGCCAATTTTTCTTCTTGGTAAGCTTCGCCTAAAACGGCCAGCACTGTACGATCGACCCCAAAAGTAGGTTCGATTACATGGGCCAAATATTTCCGGCCCTCCTCTTCGGAAAAATATTCCAAATTCTCGCCGGAATATCCCTGATGCCGAGACAGGTCATAATCGGTGCGGTAGGCAATCGCCCACAACTCGTCCTGACCAAAAGGAAAGTCGTACTCTAAATCTATGGTGCGCTTGGAATAGAAAGCCCTCTCCTCGGCGGGAATTTCATGATTAAACATTTTTTTCTTATCCAGACCTATTTCTGCCATAAAACCGTACATCGACTGCAACCATTCCTCAAAAATATTATTCCAAGCGCTAAAAGGAGAAATAAAATATTCAATTTCCATCTGTTCAAACTCAAAAGTACGAAAGATGAAATTGCCAGTGGTAATTTCGTTTCTAAAAGCCTTGCCGATCTGACCGATACCGAAGGGAATTTTTTTGTTGGTTGAGTTTAAAACGTTTTTATAATCGGCAAAAATAGCTTGAGCCGTCTCGGGACGAAGATAGACCGTCAACCCCTCTTCTTCTACGGCGCCAATGGTGGTTTTAAACAAACCACTAAATCTCTTTTCCGCCGTAAATTGTCCGCCGCAATTAGGGCACTTGGTGGCGTTGTCTAACTTATCGGGACGAAAACGCTGATGACACTTTTTGCACTCTACCAGAGGATCGGTGAAGTTGGCCACATGACCAGAGGCCTCCCAGACTTTTGGACTCAAGATGATACCGCCGTCGATTCCCGTCATATCTTCACGATCCTGAATAAAATACTTCCACCAGGACTTTTTGATGTTATTTTTCAATTCGACTCCCAAGGGGCCGTAATCGTAAGCACTGGCCAGACCGCCGTAAATTTCGGAGTTAGGAAAAACAAAACCACGCCTTTTGCATAAAGCGACAATCTTATCCATTAAATCATTTTTATTTTTGGCCATAGAATTTAAAATTAATTGAAGTTTTTTATTCAAACCACTTGGCCTGCCGCTCATTGGCAGAATAAAGGAAATTGTTGTTTGATTTTAACTTAAAAAACAATTTCTGGCAACTCCGGCCTTTATTTAGAAAAAAGCTTCTCAATCGCTCCGGCCACATCGCCAGGAACCGCGGTATCAGCTGCGGCGGGATAACTTTTGGACCTTACAAAACTCTGCCAAAGAGTGGTTATTTTTTCATCAGAAATACTCAAGCCAGGACTATTTTTTACGGCCAAGCCAAAGCTGATAGGCAGGCTGTAAACCTGGCTGATAAGGGTTAGGGTTTTGTGTCCGGCTAGCAGTTTCTTTTGTTGGAGATCAAAGGCCAGGCCACTAGTTGAACCTTGCCTATAATAAGGAATGAGTGAAACGGCCAATAGATAAAAAATCGCCCAGCAAGAGATGAAGACGGCCAAGACTAAACCGATTATAAAATCAAAAACTTCGCCGCCATTTCGCTTTTGATAATGCGGTAATCTCCGAATCCACTTGGCGTCTTGATGGTGAGGCTCAACCTCTTGTTCTAACTGTTTTTTGATTTTGTTTTTGAAATCTTCCCACCAGGAAACCGTGGTCAGCCAATCATCGCCGAATTTGAAAGCTTTTAATTTACCGCCGCGAGCGGCTGCGGTTAAGTAGTCCAGACTGTAAATGCCATCTTCGGCAATAACCGAAAGCGGCCAATATTTTTGGCCGGCCAAGCTAACGGCTCGATTATCGTTTTTAAAACCCATTGATTAATTTTATCGTTTTAATTATACCATAAAATCCAAACAAAAACAGAGGTTGAACTAACCCCTGTTTTTGTTTTTTATCCTCCAACTATTTGGTTTTTTTCTTGCTCAGATAATCGTTAATCGCCTGAACCACCTTGGAGTCACTTTTTAATTTTTCCGTCAGCAGAACATAATCCCGATTTATCACCATTTCATCGGTCGGGCCATGCAGCTCATTGCCCAATTTAAACAAAGAGAGTTCTTGTTGGGTTTGTTGCTGATTGGCTGCGGTTTCCCCTTGTTGAGTGCTTTGCAGTGGCTTGGTGATCACCTGAAGATAATAGATATTAGCTAGAGTCAGGGTCTCTCTACTGGTATCCTTGACCTTACCAAAATAGACCTGCCCGTTAGACAGAAAAACGGCATACCAGCTGTTTGATGAATAACTGGTTTCGCTGAAGCTGGGCAAATTCAAGCTGGTAAAACGGTCCAGGACAAACCAACCCAAAAAGACCACCACAATTATTACCACTATGGTAATTATAATTTTAAACCAACCCGACCTGCCTCCTCTTTCATAGGCCAACTCGTCGGCCATTTCTACTCCGCCGATTTCTGAATTATCCAGATCGACGTCTGACTTTCTTTTGATATTTTTTCTGTATTCCATTTTACCCTCATTTTTTAAACAGAGTGAACCCTGTTTAAAATTATTTATTAAATATGTTAATTTTATTAATGTCTCGCTTTTCTATTTTATTATATTTCTTTCTTTGTTTCAAGCAAGTCTTCCACTGCCACGCTAAGTGCCGTAGCCACCGGCACCGAGAGTAAAACACCCAAAACGCCGGCCAGCCTGGCGCCGATTAAAACCACGATAATCACGATAACCGGATTTAAACCAACCGCTTTCTGCATTACCTTTGGCACTAGAACAGTGTTTTCTAATTGCTGGATGACAATATACAGAATAAATACCCACAGAGCCAAAATCGGCGATTGGGTAAAAGCCACAAAGACAGCGGGTATTGCCCCCAAAAAAGGCCCCAGATAAGGAATAATCTCCGTCACGCCGGCAAAAAGGGCCAAAACTAAAGCATACTTGACCTGCAAGGCACTCAAGCCAATTAAACAAGCCAGAAAAATAATTAGCGATAAGGCCAGTTGCCCCCGAAACCACAACCCGATTTTTTCCTGCATGCGATTAATCAACTGGGAGACGTAAGGCTGGTATTTCACCGGCACCAAAAAACGTAGAGATCTTTTCAGGGCCTGCTCCTCTACTGTCATGTAAAAAGTGAGCATGATAATGATAAAAAAGGAAACAACGCCGCCGAAAAAAGAAAAAATCGTACCTAAAACGCTATTGGCGGCCAGACCGATATTAGATTGTAGAGCAGCCAGCGAATCGGAGACGCTTTTACCCCAGCCCTGCTGGTCGGAAAAATTTTGAATAGTACTAAATCCATTGTTAATTTTTTCCCAATAAAAGGGAAAATCTTTGGAAAGCTCGTTCACTTCGATGACAATCGGTGGTATGATTAAATAAATCGCTCCAGCAAGAACAGAAAAAAGAACCAGATAAATCAATAAGATGCCCACTACCCGAGGAATCCGATGCCTATGCAGCCACCCCACCCAAGGATCAAAAGCCGAAGTTAGAATTACAGCCACAAAAACTATCAAAATAATGTTTCTGATATAAAACAAAAAAACCAGAGAAATAACAATTACCAAAATTTTAATCAAGGTGACGGAAGAAATATTGATCGTTGTTTTTTTGTTTTCCTCTGACATTTTTGGCAAAATTTGATTAAACCTTGATTAAATTATAAGCTAGAGTAAAAATAATGTCAATCGGTCGGCTGGGTGAAATTCTATGAAAATAATCAATAAAAACAAAGAGGGTCTGTTCAATTACCAGGTACTGGAAAACTTCGAGGCCGGCGTTGTTCTGACCGGCCCGGAAGTCAAATCGGTCAAGAGCGGACAGGTCAGTCTCAAGGGCAGTTATATTCGACTGGACAAAAATAATGAAGCCTGGCTGATAAATTGCCATATTTCTCCCTACCAACCGGCGGCCGGCAGTGTCAAAAATTATGAGCCAACCCAGCCGAGAAAACTGCTACTAAAAAAGAGGGAGCTGCTTTCGCTGGTGGGCAAAAGCAAGCAAAGCGGCTTGACAATTATACCAACCAGTGTATATACTAGAAAAAGATTAATTAAGGTGGGTCTGGCTCTGGCCAAAGGCAAACGAGAAATCGACAAACGCGAAACCATCAGAAAACGAGAAGCCGAGCGCCAGATCCAAAGAACCTTAAAAAGATAAAAGTGCTTAACGGTTATTTGATAATAATTCTGGGGATGTTTTGATTCGATAGCTTGAAATAGCCAAGAGGCAGGCCGAGATTGGCAATTGCTCGTTAACTAACAGCCAAACATATAAGTGCCAAAAACTTATTAGCTAAAGTCAAAACTGCTTTTAGCGGTTTAGCTTTGGCGCCAGCTGTTGCCTAAACAGGCTTAACAGCCATCGCCTTGCCGACGCCTAATAGGCAAATAAGCGGTGTTATATTTTTAGGCTCGACCGGAACCATAGTCTGGAGTTCTGGTTAAAATTTTGACCAGACCGTAGGCCGCCAGTGTTTTGCTTCTTTCCAATTGGCGGCTGAAACCCAAAGAAGCAAAAGCCTGTAAACCGCTGGGCCAATTTTACAGCTAGACAGGAGCTCATTACTCCTCATCTCCACCAAAAAAATAATCAACAGTCATAAAAAAACTACTTAATGAGAAAAATTTTTCGGGGCAGAAACTTTCAAGCCGATAAAACTAAATTTTTTCGCGTTAACGAAAAAATCTTTGCCAAGGAAGTAATGGTGATTGACGAGCAGGGCCAAAAACTGGGTGTCTTGGACAAATGGCAGGCCTTGCAAGAAGCCAAAAACCGCGGCTTCGACCTAGTGGAAGTCTCACCCAAAGAAAACCCGCCGATTTGCAAAATCATGGATTATGGCAGTTTTAAGTATCAACAAAAAAAGAGTGAAAAAAAACAGCGGGCCAAAAATAAAACAACGGAAATAAAAACCATCAAACTATCCAGCCGAATTAGCCAGCACGATACTGATTTCCGCGTCAATCAGGCGTTGAAATTCTTGGAAGAAAAAAATAAAGTTAAGATTGAGTTGCAATTGCGAGGCCGAGAAAACCAACATGCCGACCTGGCTCGAGAAATGCTGGGAAACTTCGTTAAGGAAGTCCGGCTGCGCCTGCCAGAAAACAGCTTGAAAGTGGAACAAGAAGTCAAAAAACAAGGCGGCAATCTTTCCGCCATTATCTCTTCGTAAAAATAAAATTTAAAAGTTATTATGCCTAAAAAAATAAAAACCAGACAAGCGGTCGCCAAAAGATTCAGAGTAACCAAAAAGAAGAAACTGATGAAAAGAACCGGCGGCCAGGATCATTTCAATGCCCGCGAGAGCGGCAAGACCAAGCGCGGTAAACGGCGTGACACTCAAATTGCCAAAGCCGACCGCAAAAATGTCCGGCAGTTTATGCCTTATAATTATTAATCTAATTTTAATTAACTATGCCCCGGGTCAAACGAGGAGTAATTCATACTAAGAATCGCAACAATATTTTGCGCCGCACCAAAGGCTTTCAGGCCGGCCGCAAAAAACTTATCAAACTAGCCAAAACCGCAGCCACCAAGGCCGGCGCTTACGCTTACCGCGACAGAAAAACCAAAAAAAGAAACTTTCGTCGGCTTTGGCAAATTCAGCTTAATGCGGCCGCCCGAGAACACGGCTATTCTTACAGCCGGTTTATGGCCGGACTGAAGAAAAACAAGATCGAGCTCGATCGTAAAATCCTGGCTCAACTGGCTCAAAAAGAGCCCAAAATTTTTGCTCAAATAATAGAAAAGATAAAATAATTCTTCACTAAAACCGCGCCCTTTCTAAAGGGCGCGGTTTTTTTGTAAATCAGAAAATTTAAGCTGTCACTACCTTATCTTGTAAAGGCCGAACCGCCTCTATTACTTTTTTCAAGACAGCGGCGGGATTTTTACCGGCATAAGGAGCCGAGCGGCTGACCGCCTCGCCAGTGCCCCCCTGATGGCTGGCTTCCATCACCAGTTCGGCGGGGTTGATTCGGACATCGATATTACTCTCTGCCAAAGTAAACTGCAGGACACCTTTGGTCACCTTGGCCGCCGAGGCCTGGCCAGTTATACCGGCCTCAGAAAGAATCTTGGCAACTTCTTTGCTGGGAGCGGTGCCGGCTTCAACCAGTCTAGTTAACTTAACCCAGCTTTCAAGGTTTGGAGAGTTTAAGACTTCAGTACCGCTAATTAGCTTGCCAACCGCCGAGTCGGGAGCGACTTCTCCGCCAGCAAAAGTCAGAACCTTTTTGGCCAAATCGGCGCCATGACTTTCTACCAAACCGTTAAGCGTCTCGCCAGGAACAACTTTGGGGTTCCCGCTATAGAAACTAACCACTTCTTTGGCCACACCCTTGACTCCCGATGATAAAATTTCGGCCGCTCGGCCTGGTTCAAGTCCGGCCTCATGCGCCTGACCCATCAGGTCGTAGGCGGACTGATCTAAACTGACACCAGAACCTTTGACCAAGCCGACTACCTGACGCAAATAAGCATTATTAGACTCTATTTGCGATAGAGTTTTCTCGCTTAGCTTGCCGGCGGCCTGTAAAACCTTTCCTGTATCACCGGTTTTCGGATCAAAAAAGGTGCTGGCCACTAATTCATTAAACTTATCATTACCGGCTAGTTTGGCCAGATCTTCAGGAGTGACATGATCGATATTAGCCGGTAAACCAAACTCGGTTGGACTTTTGGCAACCGCGTCTTTGATGGAATCAACCAAATAGGTAATCTTGCCTTCACGAAAGACAGGTAGCTTTTTGAGAGCTTCCGAAGTCATTTTACTAATATCTACATCCTTCGGCAGTCCAAGTTCGGCGGGATAGGTCTGGCCGCTTTCTATGGCCTTTTTGACTGTTGATCCGAGCGCTGCTTCGCATTTCTTTTCGATAACTCCCCAGACAGTATGCGAACCTTTAGCCTCAACTCCTTCGACGACTTCCAGCGCTTGCTCAAATTCAGTCAATTTTTCCGGCGCTTCCGGCCCAGGCGCGGTTTCCGTCGTGGCAGATTCTGCTGGCGCGGCACCTGGGGTATGTTCTGTTGGCGCACCGCCCGAAGCGGCTTCTGGCGCACCGGCGTCCGGCACTCGCGGAGCTCCTTCTGCTGGTGGGTTGCTCCCTTCAACTGTTGGTTGCTCTGCCGGCGCGGCGCCAGGAGTATGTTCTGCTGACGCTCCACCAGGAGCGGCTTCTGGCGCACCGGCGTCTAGAACTCGCTGAGCTCCTTCTGCTGGTGGCTGGCCTTCCGGCGAAACGCCGGCATGAGGGGCTTCCGCACCGCTTCCGCCGCTTCCGGCTTCAGCGGCGCCAGTGGCCGCGCCATGACCACGGAGCCATTGCCAAGGCTGAATACCGACAACCAGGCCAGCGGCGGCGGCTATCACGCCGCGTTGTATTTCTTTTCTTCTTTCAGCTCGGCCGGTTTGCTCTTCAGCTTGATGGGAAGTGCTAATATAAAAATCCAATTGATTAGACAAGGCATCGGCCAAAGAATAGCCGCTGGTATCAATGGCAGTCAATCTCTCCTCCATTCTAGCCAAACTGGCTTGATACATTTGATCAATAACCGGCTTCATTCTATCGCCAAAAACATCTACTTGACGCTTGCCTTTTCTTTCGGCCAAGGCCGTTATTCTGGCCAACTCTTCCTTTAAATCCTTATCGCTTAAACTTCCAAACTTTTTTTCTAACCAAGCTTTGGCAGCTTTAGGATCTTTCCTTTTCTCTTTAGCGTATTCTTTATAAATCTTCTGGGCTAATCCTTTATCTCCAAAACGTTTAGTAAATCTTTCCAGAGCGGCGTCAACACCCATGGCGGTACCGGTACCGCCAAGTATTCTTCTGGCAAAAAAGACAGCGGTCAGCAACGGCGCCGAAGCGGCGAAAGAAGTGGCAACGGCCGGAGTGGCCAAAGCCACAGCGGCTCCCAACAAAGCGCCGGAAACAATCAGTCTGCCAGTGGCATGACGTTGCCACCATCCTTTAAGTCTTTCTCCTCTGCTTTTTTCCTTACCTTCAAACTCGGCCCAGACTAGTTGGTTTTCCTTATCATACAAATCAACCAGTCCCTGAGCTAGACGATCTGGAAACATGGCCAGAGGACTAAGTTCACCGGTCTGTACTTTGGATCGGATCGACTCTTGCAAAGTCGCTTCATAAGAACGCCTTAACTGCTCTAACTTCTGCTCGCCCTTCTTGCCGCGGAATTCGGATTTGCCAATAAGTTTCATCCTCTCTCGCCTGGCTTGATAATAGGCCTTGCGGGCTTGATCTAGGGTTGGTTTGTCTTCTTCAGTCTCAATTATTATAGGTCCTTCACCAGTTTTATCTGATGGAGGAAAAGGAGCGGCATCATCTTCCTCTTCATGAGACTTTAGTGTCGATTCTTCCGATTCATCTTCTAATTCATCTTCCGGCTTCTTTCCTGATTCCTCAAGCTCACGCACAAGACGTTCAGCCTCAGCTAGATCAAGAGGTGCTGACTCTGACTCTAATGGAGGCGCTATTAATTCCACATCAAGAACCGACTCAATCCAAGTCGCGTATGCCTTATTATCGACAAAATTAAAGGTACGTATATAGGGTTTTTCTCCCTCTTCCACTAAACCAAGAAATTTTTCTTCATAGGTCGCTGATAAATAAGTGACTCTTATCATGCTCCCTGGCTTAATACCCCTAAATTTTTCCAAAAGTCTTTCTGTTCTTTCGGCCGGACTTTCCTCTGGCAACGGTGAAGGTCTTTCTGCTTCTTCGTCTGGATTTTCACCCGACTCCGGAGCTGGCGGCGGTGGAGGAGGGAGAACTTCCCCAGATAAATCCCCAAGCGGTGCTTCTGAATCATCTGGCCGCATCACTTCAACGCTCTCTATTCTATTGGTATTTTCTTGCCTGCCATCTTCAAAAAGCAACAGCATCCCGGCTGTGGTATCCACCAATCCCCTGAAGTCTCCGATAAAACTCGATCCGTCCGTACAGACCCCTGCTAGTTTATCGCCAGGCTTACAACCGCGAAGTACTGCAAGTACTCTTTCTATTCTTTCTTTATCTTTTTTATCTTTATCTTCGGCGTCAGACTCTACCGGCGCAGGCCTAGGCGTTTCAACCGCCTCACTGGTCGCCGTCACCCTAGCTCTAACAATCTCGCCACCCGGCTTAGTAAAACCCATAGTAACAACCGCAGCAACTTTTAGATTACGGCCCTTGGGACCTTCAGTAAATGTAACCTCATGATACTTCTCATTAATATTATCGCCCAGCTGAACTAGCCAAAGTCTAAAACCAAAACTTTGCATTAACCCTGATAAATATCCGACTTTTGCGGTTTCAAAAACGGGACCATTAACCGCATCACAATATTCTCTGCCAATTTCATCTACCAAAACTTGCACCGCGTGCTCTCTGCTTTCTGTTTCTATTTTGTCTTGTAATCCTCTAGCGCCAGCAGCTAGCTGTCTCATCCCCAAGGCTTCTGCTCTGCTAAGAATTGCTGAGAGCATGGCTTGCAGCTCTTGCTGTTCCGCGCTAAGCTCTGCTTCTGCTTTTTCGTCTCCTTTTGGTGTTTCTGGCGCCGGCTGTTCGATGGCCGGTGCTAACACCTCAATCTTTGTTATTAAAGAAAGAAGGATCTTTTTTGGCTTTAAGTCACTTGGTTTGCCTTTGATCTTTACGCGGTCACCTTCCACTCCATCAAAAAAGCCCTCTTCTTTCATTCCGCCCAAATCTACCAAAATCCTAGTGCCAAGCGGCAAATCTTTTAATTGATCGGCTGTTACTTCCCGTCCTGACTGCTTAGCGCCTAACCGCTCGGCTACCTCATTCATTATTTGCAAAGCACATTCCCGAACCAAACCTCTGGCGGTTTCTTCTTCGGCGCTTTCTTTTTTGGGCCGATAACGAGCCTCTTGGCCGGCTGCGTTTGCAGCTGTTCTAAAAAGAGTATTTTCTAAAGCAACCAAATCTTTAGGAAGAACTTTTTCTTCCTGCTCTGTCATGTTCTGGATGATTCTTTGTTTTGTTTCCTCTAAAGCCTTTTTGAAAGCAGGCAAAAATTTAGTCTCAGATTCACCACTTCCTTCTCCTTTTAATTCTTGATCTTTCGAGCCATTCACTTCGGCCATAATTTGCTCCGCGCACGCGCTAACCAGATTTAGAACAGCCGGCTCCTCGGCATGCTTCCAGCCTTTTGTCGCCCTGATAGTTTTGTCGAGAATCGACTTTTCTAATTTATCTTTTTCTTCCGGCTTAATCCTTCTTCTCTCACTCTTCATTCTTTTGACTATCTCCTCTCGCGTCTGGTCTAATGCCTCTTTAAAAGCTTCCAAGAATGCCTCAAACTCATTTTTTTCCTCCCCCTTTCTGATAATTTCAGTGTCAATGCTTTCGCCAACCTCGCACTGGGCATTACCCTGTAATAGAATACGACAATTTTTGGCTTTTCTAATAGCCAGCTTAGCGCCATCCTCAACGACAAATCTGCTATCTGTCGCACTCTCGACTTCCATGGATATCCCGGCTCCGATCTTTTCTCTGCGCCTGTCGTTCATCTCTCTTCTTCTTACTGTTTTGAGCCCCGATCCTGGCTTTTCTTCTATAGATCCGCCATTCTTCCCGGTGGTATCAAGCTCGGCTTCAATTTGTTCAGCGAAATTTTGGGATGCTTGGCGCACCAGGTCTTTTTCGGCTGCCGACTGCGCCTCCAAGCCGGTTTCTTTTTGGACGTCACGCTCAACTGTCCCAAAAAATATAGTTTTTTGCATATCATTGGCTTCTTGCGCATCATCAGCGCCAGCTCTAATTATGGTTATAAATTCTTGCCTTCTTCCATTTAAAACCCTCTCAAAAACAGGCAAAAACCTGTCTCTAAATTCCGGTCTGATTTCTGGCGACTCGGCCGCTGGAGCCCCTCCTTTTATTTCTCCTTTAAACGCGGCATGGGTTTCACGCAGCCCCTCTAATTCAGCTACAACTGCTTCTAACTCTTTATATAAAGGATTAAATTCATCTCTTAAAGCTTCTATATCTTCACCTATACTCTCTAAAGCCTGCACACTAAAAACCTTATTTATTAAAAAACCCAAAAAACGTTCAATTATTTCAATCTCCTGATTAATGATTTTTTGAGCCCACTCCGGCTTGGCCTCTACCTTGGCCCTGACACTCGATAAAATAGTTTTGCCTTCAACTATGCCTGATCTCTCTTTGGCCGCGTTAACTTCTGCTCTAATTTGATCAAGAGCAATTTCGGCTTCTGCCGTCTCGGCCGGTGGCGGCGGGATTTCAACGCCAACTACGGGGAGATGTAATCCTAAAACTGATCTGGCATTATCAATAACCCACCGAGCATTTGCCTTGTTGATTACTCCACCACGCCCTTCTTTCTTGAAAGTGTCAGACATATCCAAAATGTGCTCCAGTCCGGCTAAGAGCTCATCTAATTCCGGCGCCTGCAGGTCGGACAAATCGGACAAAGCATTAAAAGAATCTACAGCAGCCCTGAATTCTTCTACTTCTGGTTCCTTTCTTCCTGAAAGATTAGTCTTTATTCTCAAAAGAGCCCTATTTATTCTTTTTCTTTTTTCCTTGTTCTCTTTTCTCTCGGCCTCTGTTGCCTCTCCTTCGGCTCCGGGCTCAAGCTCGTCTTCTTTGTCTGGAGTTTTTGGTTTATAATCTCCCATATAAATTAATTATTTTTATAATCAATTATTTTAAATTCTCGCGCCAAGCCGCGACATCGCCGGCCAGCTGTTCTTTGAAATTGGTGACCTCTTCCAAAATTATCGCCTGCAGATCAACCTTGCCGTTCAAAAACTGTCCGATTTCTTCGTCGGAGACGCCTTTGGCGGTGAGTTTGTCAAACTCCAACTGATCCGGCTCGGAGAACTCATCCATCAGACGGAAAGAAACGCGGTCGCTAACCACCTCGTTTAGTTTGGTGAGTAAAACTTGTTTTTTGGCTTCATCCAGGTTTTCCAGGCCCAAAATGTTGAAAACATTCTGATCCAAAAAGAGTAAATTCATAAATTTTATTTATTTTTTATTGTTAATTATTGAATTTTGTTTAAAATAACAGTATTCCAGCTAGAGCTTAATCTGGCTGTCTGAATATATTATACCAAACAAAGAGAATTGGTGAAAGGGTGGCAAAATAAATAATTATTAACTAATTTTATTTATACTTTTTGGCTAAAATTAGATAATATTCTTGATAAAAAAGAAGCTTTTTTCTCAACTACTATTGACAAATTATTTATGGTATGCTATAATGAGTAGTTCGGTAAGTAACCGAAAGCACATCACAAAGGCAGCCCTGGTAATGACACCGGGGTTCGCAAGAGAAAAGGAGAAGACGATGGGTACGGACACAGGAATAGAGGACGATGTGGTGATTATTGGTGAGGACACCGGCATCGCTGACACCGGCATCGCTGACACAAAGACGAGTCGGCCGAAGCGTAAAGTCGGAATCTGGCGGATCGTGCTGGGCCTGATCGGCCTGGCGCTCATCGCCTTCGCGGCATTGACCGCGTACGGCCTGATCGTCAAGACCGACGCGATTGACCGGCGTGTCGTCGTGCTGGAAAATCGCGTCGACGGTTTCGACGAACGCATCAAGGCCGGTGACGAGGCGGTCGAGGACATCTCCAAAGCCACCGACGATCTGTGGAGGCGAATGGCGAATGTCGAGAAACGCTTCGACAAGGATGGAGAATTCGCGAAGACCGTGGCCGCGGTTGCCAAGACCGCCGAAGACGTGACGGCGCTGCAAGCCGCGGTCGATGAAATCCCCGATGCCATGGCCGAGGCCACAGCTGGAATCGAAGGCCGGGTCAAAGCCCTCGAAGACGGCGCCGCGCAGGCACAGGAGAGGGCCAGCCGCGAGCTCCTGATGCTCAAGGTTGCCGAGATCCGCCGCGCGAATCCGGCGAGCGATGTCAGCGCCATGAGCGACGCGGACATTGGCAAGACGCTGGCTGGCAAGGGCGGCAACGATTTTCGCAAGAAGATTGAGGCCGCATACGTCAGCCTCGGAGCCAAGCCTGTCGTCACGGCACCAGCTCCGGCTCCAGCACCGGCACCAGCGCCAGCGGTAAATCTGGCTGAGGTAGAACGCCGGCTGGACGCGGCCGAGAAAGAAGTAAAACTTGTCGGGCAAGCCGCCAAAACCTTGGCGACGAATCCTGACAAGCCGAAGCACCTGGTGCGTGGCGCCAAGGCGAGGGCGCTCAAGCTGTTGGTGGATGTCCCCGACGACTTGCCACCCGCCTCCGCAAGACCGGCATCCCCGAAGAAGGACAACGTCATCCGGCCGGAGTTCGGGGACCGGCCGTAACACGTACCTTTGATCGCGCACCTCGTGCGTTAGCCCCCCCAGACTCTGGCAGTTTCATAGAGTCTGGGGGGTGAATTATTTTAGAGAGATTTTGCTTTTATATATTGACTAAACAAGACAAAACTGATAAAATTATTTTTGATATTTATGGATTACTGCCCCCGCCAGAATGACTCTGTCGGGCTGGCGCCCGACTGAACGGCGTTCAGCCGTTCGGGCGGGGCTCAGTCTTGCCCCGTAGAATACTGCTAAAGCAGTAGCGCCAGAGGCGCTATTCTACGGGGTGAAGTTAGAGCGCTCCCCCTGTCACGGAAGAGGGTCGCCGTAGGCGACGGGCAGAAGCGAGCCATGAGCAAAGCGAATGAAACGAGCGTAGATGAATGCGACCATGGGAGCATTCGGCTCTGCCAGGAAACATCGGGTGCAACCCGCGACCGTCAAACTTTTTACAAGTTAATATTTATGGATTGGTAGCTCAGTTGGTTAGAGCGCTCCCCTGTCACGGGAGAGGTCGCGGGTTCGAGTCCCGTCCAGTCCGCTGGATAAAACAAAAATCACCCTTGCGGTGATTTTTGTTTTACTACACGAAGTGGAGAGGGGCTCGAACGGGTTGGCAGCGAGGCAAATCCGAAGGATGCAGCCGAGCGTCAAAAATTGCGAGCTGGCGCAGCAATTTTTGCCAACCCAGGACAGAGTGAGCAAAGCGAACGCCGAGAAGTCCCGTCCAGTCCGCATTTTTCTAGTCAGCCCCAAGTGGGCTGATTTTTGAGAATAAAAAAGAGCGGCGATCCACACGACGGTGAATCTCCCGCTCTACAATGTCCTGATAGCCTTTCAGCGGTTTATCCTCTGCCACCGCCGACCAGTGCGCGTAACGCGTTGAACATGCCATCAGCCACTTGTGTCCTTCGCGTATCCATGGACTCAAGCATGGCATCGATCCTGTCGAAGCCGTCTCGACCGTACTCAAGAAGTGTTGGGCCATAGAATAGCCGCGTGAACAGTTCATTACCGACAAAACTCCATTCGGTGTAAGGCGTCTCTGAGTAACCGTCAGAGTTGTCGTGGATGTCGAAAACCCTGTTGGTGTGCGTACCGGCGATGAGAATATCGCCACCCTCGACTTGTCCGGTTACAGTCACCAACGCCTGTTGAAGCCTCTCCATAAAATACTCCTGGTACCACTCCCTGACTTTCGTCAGGACAATGTTTCTCGATTCCTCCGGAAGATTGGTGACAATGTGCCCGGTCTGCCTCGGACTGAGCCTGACCATCGAGTTGCTGCTCAACTTGTCCAAGAACACGCCCAGACCGATGTTCAACCAGAGGCCATCCGTGAGGTTGAGAATGGGAGAGTTGATGATAAAGATGTGTGTCCTAGCTTGATCTGGGTCCTGGGCAATTCGACGAATGACCTCCAGTCCGTCTTGTTGGTTGAGACAAAGGTGGGGACGAAAACAGCTTTCTTTCGCTTGCACTAGGGCAGCAATTCCCCTGTTAAGATCCTGGTGCAACTGTGACCGGTCGTCAAAGTCAACCAGTAGGGTGTGGCTTTTCTTCTGATCCGACATATTCTTCTCCTCGATGTTGACCAAAGAATGTACGATTGTTAAAAAGGTATACTAAATTAAGTATTTTGTCAAATACTAAAACATAATAACTCATTATTACTATTGACAAGCCTAATATCTTGTGCTAAACTTACCAGTTATCGATTTTGAGTCAGTACTTTGTGTAGAGCACGACAAACCGGTTCCGTGACATGAACAGGAGGACGACCAGTGAAAAACCACAATAGTTATGCCACTTACCAACCGAGCGACCAGCGGCTTCGCGAAGCCGACCACTGGGAGGTCTGGGATAAGCTACCGCCCGAGCTCAAGTTTGAGGCAGTGGCGGCTCGCGACCCCTCTCTGACCGCTCTGTGTGCCCGAGACAAGGGCGTGTACGTCTGGGTATTCCCGCACGCTGTACCTTCGGTCCAAAGTGGCATTGGACCATTCATGGCTCTAGGGTCGCGACGCGGCAAGGATCGCATGGACTTCATCGTGACAACTCCTTCGGCGGATGACCCCATCGCGTTCGCCAAAGCCGAGAATGCGAGAAAGCTGAGGGAGCTGTCAAAGGGCGCCAAGGGTCCGAAGAACCATCAGAAATGAGATGGGCGGTCGTCAAAGCCGCTACCGTCTCAACAACGCCGCATCAGCTACCTGGTGCGGCCGTTTTAAATAATAATTTTGTTATACAGATACCAAAAGAGTTAATTTCCATCCACTCCAGAGTCCTCCGCCTAAGCTAAAGTTTTGGCGGACAAGTAAAACCTGCCTTGACTCGCGTCAGGCCTGGCGTCGCCGAAGGCTATGCCAAAGGCGCGTGAGGCAGGTCGTCCCGCAAGTCTCGGCAAAATAAACTCAGGACTCAATCACTTCCAAATCAATAAAATTTGCAAAAAGCGCTTTATATTTGATATAATAAAAACACGACTTAAAAAATAATTTATCTAACTATGCAAAAAATAGCTACAAGCATCTTTATCTTCGCGTCAATTGTTTTCGGCGTTATAGGAATTTTAGTAGTTTTAACAATGCCAGGACCCGGCAGAACGAATTCGGATCTGAATGAATTATTTATTAGGCTTCTGTTCGCGACTGCCTTTATTATACTGCCTTCATTTGCATTAAGCATCGCCGGTAAGTATCTAAAAAAATAGATTCCGATTTTAAACTTCCTTAGTCCAGTCTTTATATCAGATGTTCTTCTTTTTTTAATTCCATTGGAATATCAACAATACCCCCGTGCTCTTAAAAAATTTACAATCTCAAAATTAATAAAAAAATCCCCATCAATGGGGGTATTTTTATTTTCTGTCTTCTCTGGCGCCTATAATTACTGCCGCTATTACCAAAATTGTTAAAACCATAACTCCAAACAACATCATACCAAAATTTTACTTAATCTGTTTTTTCTTTTTAAACCAGCCGACGAGAAACAAGATGCCGATCAAAAACGCGACGCCGGAAAATTGTGCCGCCCATAATAATAAATACCACTCGAATTGATTTCTCGCTAGCGCGGCCAGATACAACGCGCCAGCTAAAATAAAAATAGTTCCCCCAACAATTTCATATTTCCAAGAGATTATCAGAATAACCAGCAGCACCAAGGCGGGAATATTGTGCATGAACAAACCGACAACCGTTCCCCAGAAACCCAGCTTCATATCGAAAATGTCCAGCGAAAACAACATCAAAAACAAAATAAACAAAATCGACAATATCCTTGGAATCCAATATATAAATCTATTAACATTATTCCTCATATTTATTGTTTTATTTATATAATCAGTCTTTGAGTTTATTATACCACTTCCTGCCCGTCTCGCCCAATCCGGAATTTTAAAACCCGCCCCGACTCAACGAGGCTGGTGCGAGGCAGGTTGTCCCGCGGTCAGAACAGCTGCCGGTCGGCGCCAAGGCGGCTGCTTTAAAAATTTTAATTTTTTGCAAGCTGCACCAATGAATGTTAAAAATATTTCTTAAAAATAAATCAACCTTAAAATTTCTGGTAAATGAAAAAGGCCACCGCGACGTGCGATGGGCCTGTAGTCACTTCGCCACCTGTTTAGGCGGCTTCGTAAAGGTTCTGGTTGTAGTACTCCAACCGCAGACGGCCACGGCTGCCCTCGCCCGGTACGCCGACATACTTGGTGACGCCGCAGTTGCGAGGCTTTTGTTCTTCGTCCAGTACGATGAACTCCTCGGCCGAGAGACGTTCGTAGTTGGCGCGCAGAGCCAGAATGTTCAAGTGATGGGTGACGGCCAAAACCCTCTTGCCGGAAAATTCCCGGACCAGGGTGTTGGCCCAATCGCGGTTACGCTGGCGCACATCAGGAACATTCTCACCCTGAGGGTAGCGATACCAGTAGCGACCCTCCAATTGATACAACGCGCGCTGTTCCGGATGAAGAGCAAAAAACACTCTCAAATCGTTGTAGACGTTGACCAGGCCGTGTTCCTGTTCCCGAATCCTTTCCTCTTCGTAGTACTTCACTCCTGCCAACTCCGGCCAACCGGCAATTAGCCCCCGCCAGGTCGCCTGCGTGCGAGCGTAGGGAGAAACGAAGACTACATCAGGCAGGTCTTCTATCTTACTAAGCGCCAGCCCCGTCTTCGTTGCCCGCGTGGCTTCGGCATCAGCTAGAGGTGCATTGGCATCGCTTACACCGAGACGATACTTCTGCCACACCGCTATAGCCAATGCCCTACACCTATCAGTTTCTGGGTTTTCGTCATACTTTCTGACGAACTGCCGATAAAGATCGTCCGCCTCCTTCATCCACTTGAGCTGGTTGTAGGCAGAAACATCGTGCCTTATGGCAATGATACAGGCTGGCCATTTCATGGGCGTCAAGCCTCCTTCAAAAGTCACTCTCGCTGCTCTGGCAATCTGTCGTTACCGCCAGAAACCCAGAAATCCCTCTCGTCTATAAACCACATAAAGAACGGTTCCAGTTCATCGATCGCGTCGCTCCAAACGTCCTAATATTAAACGTTCAATCTCCCTTGTGTTGGAGAATAAATTATTTTATTATATAAATTCCTTTTTGTCAACTGTCAAATTTTCTAAAACCCTCCCGATTAATCGGGAGGGTTTCAATTTTCAAACTCCGAGTTGCTTTTATTTTATTCCCAAAATTTCAAAAATCATTTTCAGAATAACATAGGAGAGAAAAATAATCACCAGGCCGGCAATCGCCCAGATCATGGTGTTTTTGCCTTTAGTCACCCGGCCGGAATCGCCGCCGGAAACCATCCAGAGCAAGCCGCCGTAAATGAAAGCGATCAAAGCCAAGACTCCGGTGAACCCCAAGGCGGCGGTGATAATGTTTTTGGTGATGACTTGCACCGCCTCAATGCCTTTTTTGCCGCCGGTAATGCCCTCCAGGGGATCTTTCAGACTCTGGGCCGAACCAGCGCTGCCGCCAGAAACACCTGTACCTTCTGGAGCGGAAACACCTGTACCTTCGGCGACACATTCCCCAACCTCAGAAAAAGGGTCGGCAAAACTACAGATTTGACCAGGGCCGCAATCGGCTTTAGTAGTACAAGCTAAAACGATATTAGTGAGAGATAAAAATAAAAAAACAGAAAAACCAAAGAATGTTAATATCAACCAACCGCTTTTTCTTTTCATAATATGTTATTAAATGGTATATATTAATTCAATTATAGCTAATGGCAAAAATAAAGTAAATAACAATTTTAACAAAAAGAAAAACGGCCCGAGTTGCGCGATGCAACCCTGGCCGTTGTAGAACCGGTTGGAATTGGAATAGGTGGGTGATACAAGGCCGACTATGAGAAGCGTATTCTCCTGATATGGACCTCTCCAATGGAGAGGCCGTGGAGAACCAGCTGACCCTCACCGTCGATCTTGATCACCTCGTCGCTGGCGATCGTCTGATAACCGCCCGCCTTCTGCTTGATCTTGAAAGGAGCGGTTACGCGACTAAACTCCACGACGTCACCCGGGAAGATGGCCAGGCCGGAGCTGATCGGCTTACCAGGGCAGAACTTGATGTCCCTTTCCTCCACCGATCTGATCGTCTTGGCCTTGGGCAACGAGGGCAAGCGAATGGCGCTGACTTTCGCCGCCACCTTCGCCTTGGCGTCGACCAGGTACGCGGGACGATAGATCGTCACCAGGACCAAGGCCAGGCCTAGTCCAGCAGTGACGTAGAAAGCCTTTTTCTTGCCCATGGCCTCCCAGACGATCCCGCCGATACCCAGAAAAATCATCAGGGCAATAGTCGCCTGAATCGGAATCCTCGCATGCTGGTCGTCTTCCTGTGACCAGAAGAAGACGCCCAGGATAATCCCGATAACTACGGCGAAGGCAATCACCTTGCCAACCTTCTTAAGAAAACCCCAGGCTTCCTTCATGGCAGCATCCTCCTTCCTAGTAGCTTCCGCAAGATTTCGACTATGCCTTGGCCAGCCAGTTCGGACTTCAGATCCTTCCAGAATGTCCAACTCCCGGCACCCGTGGCACTTCCGGCACCACCAGCACTTCCGCTGACCGTACCACGTTTGGTAGCACCGGCCAGGGTATTGTGTATAGCGTCAGCCAGCTCTTCGCGAAAGCTGAGTATCAGATACACAATGGCTACTGGCCAAGTGAAGAAGGCCGCCTTCCACCACCACCATGACGGACAGTTATTGGCCGGTGACGGTGGCGTCTCATAGCCAAACACTTTGTCGAGCTGATGGAATATGTCTCGGCTGGCCGAGAAGAATAGCCCTTCGCCAAAGCCAACGAAGAATGCTTCCGCCGTGAAGACGATGGCGACGATAACCAGTCCGCAGGCACGGTAGTTATTGTTATACACCAGCCGCGCCGCCAGGTAGCCACAGTCGTAACTGATTCTCTCTGTCGTCATGCATGCCAGAAAGAGAAACAGCCCGACCGCTCCCGCCAAGAAGGCGAGATTGAGTATTATCCAGTTGATCATGACCGCGTCTCCTTTCTGTTCTTCTCTGCCTTGGGCCGTATTACCCCACGACGAACCAGTTCGTATTCGCGAACTTCCCTAAATGCGCCCCAAAAACCACCCATGTAGGACTTCTTGAATCTCGGTCCCAATATCGTGACGGTCTTGGTGTTCGCCTGGCTGCCCTTGTCCCTGAAGGTGAACATTTCACGTTTACCTCTGACTTGGTGCTCGTGGTGCCCACTTCCCTTTTCATCGGTAATGATGATCTTCTTCTTCCCGTCGTGGAGCATCACGATTTCGGTGCGTGGAATGGGTCGACCATCCTCGGTGAACTGAACGACGAATGCGGTTTGGCCGTCATCGTCCGTGTCAAAGGTCACCTCAATATCGTACTCCGCAGCCGCCGGCTTCTTCTCTTCTTTCTTGGAATCGCCTCTCGACTGGCCGCACTTCACGCACCTACCGGCCTTGAAGAAATTCACATTTCCACAGCCGCACGTCCAACTCTCGTTTGCCATGGCCTTACTCTCCTTTCCTAATCCAACCGTTCTGTTAAAGAACTGGGCTGGAAACCGTTTTCCCTTGTTATACCCCTCTTCGCCTTGAAAAGGAGTCATTTCAGGGGAAAGCCGTTCCTCCAGCCTAACATATAATTATAGCATACTATCAATATTTTGTCAATAGTAAATTAAATAAATAAAAATAGCTAAATTTAGCTAAAAACTTAAAACGCAAAGGTTAAAAAAATATAGAGTTAATCTTCTGCTTTAGGTTTTGAATTTTTACGCCTCGACTCGCCGAAGGCGAGACAAGTAGCTTTGACTTTCAATATCCCTACGCCAGCTATGATTAATAGAACACTGATTATTTGCGGCAGCCTGATTCCCCACCACAGAGCCGTCTCGTCGATACGGATAAACTCCATAAAAAATCTGATCAGCCCATAGCCGATAAAATAAATGGCCAAGAGCGACCCTGGCCGGCAGTTGTTTTTTCTGGCCAAAAGAAACAAGATCAAAAACAAAACAAAATCCAAAACAGATTCATACAAAAAAGCGGGCTGGAAATATCGGTTTGACAAAAAAATTTCCGGACGATTTTTCGGTTCGATGGGAATGCCCCAGGGCAAGTTGGTGGGCCGACCAAACAACTCTTGATTGAAATAATTGCCCCAGCGGCCAATGGCCTGGCCCAGGGCCAGAGCGGGAGCAGCCAAGTCGACTACTTGCCAAAAGGAAATTTTCTTTTTTCGGCTCCAAAAAATTACCACGATGATGCCGCCAATAATGGCGCCATGAATCGCCAGGCCGCCTTGCCAAATTTTAAAAATCTCCGGCAAGTTGTGACTGTAATAGGACCAATCCAAAACAAAAACCTGATAAAGACGGGCGCCCAAAATACCGCCGACAGCCAGCCAAAGGCCCAGGTCTAAAGCCAGCTCAAATTTTAGGCCTCTTCTTTTGGCCAGAGAGCCGGCGACCAGAATGCCCAGAAGCAAGCCCAAGACGATTATCAGACCATACCAGCGAAACGAGAGCGGCCCAAACTGGAAGATAATCGGCTGCGGATAAAAATAATGAAAAAAATTCATATCTTAAAGTATAACAGAAAAATAAAAAAAATCGACCCCCGAACCGGAGTTCGGGGGAATTAAAGCTTTGACCAAAGAAGTTCGCTTGGAGCAGTACAGGATTACGTGGTGCCGCAATAGGCTGGCCGGTGGGAGCTGCGTCGCACAGTTCCTCTTGGCGGCCTTTCGGCTCTCCTGATCCGAGGGCGCTGAAGCGTGTTGGAGACTATCTGGTAGCCTCTCGCGACCAAGTCGCGGATGAATGCCTTCACCCTTCCACGTCCTTTCACCAGTGCCATATGCAGCTGATCCTTCAAATCCCGATACCTGACAAGATACCTTCTCATGCGCCATCGCTCCTTATGTTTTCCTCTGCCAGAATGCCCTATACTCATTTTCGACCAATCGGTTATGACCCTCCTTTCCAATGTCCACAGCATGATTGTTTATCATAGCACCAGGCAGGAGGTTTGTCAAACTTATCTTAAAGAAACTACGTTTAAACGGTTTCCACCTTGACCAAATTGGTCTTGCCCTGGCGGCCAAACGGATGGCCGGTGACAATAATTATGGTCTCGCTTTTTTTGGCCAGCTTGGCTGTTTGCACCAATGTCTTGATTTTGGCAATCAGGGCTTCGAAAGAATTAACCAGCGGCAAAACAAAAGCGCTCACCCCCCAGCTTAGGGACAGCTGATTGGCGGTAAAAACTGAGGGAGTCAGGGCAATGATAATGGCTTTGGGTCGAAAGCTGGAAATGTTTCTGGCGGTGGCGCCGGAAACCGTGGCGCAGGCAATCAACTTGACCTTAGTCAAATCCTCGGCCAAATCCTGGGCCACAAAACTCATTATTTTATTAAGCGATTGATTTTTGTATTTGTTTTCTTTGGCTTCTTGCTCCTCTATCTCCCTGGCCTCGATTTCTTTGGCAATGCGCGACATCGCCGCCACGGCTCTAAGCGGATACTGACCGGTGGCGGTCTCTCCCGAAAGCATGATGGCGTCGGTGCCGTCTAAAACGGCGTTGGCCACATCGGAAACTTCGGCGCGCGTCGGCAAAGGATTTCTGATCATCGAATCGAGCATTTGGGTGGCGACAATCACCGGCTTGCCGGCTTGCCGGCATTCGTCGATAATCTTTTTTTGAATCAGAGGCAAGTCCTCAAAGGGCAGCTCGATGCCCAAGTCGCCGCGGGCGATCATAATGGCGTCGGCCGCCGCCAAAATTTGCGAAAAATTCTTCACCGCTTCGCGGCGTTCGATTTTGGCAATAAGCTTGGTGTGCGCGCCACTAGTCTTGCTGCTGCCAGCCGGATAATATTTTTTTTCCAGAGCAAAAATCTTTTTTCTTAAATTGACAATGTCTTTGGCGTCTTTGACAAAAGAGAGGGCGATAAAATCAACTTTGTTTTTGACGCCAAAATCGACATCGGCTAAATCCTTTTTGGTCAGTGGCGGACACTTGATAAGCGATTTAGGAAAATTCATGCCTTTGTGGGATTTGATGATGCCGCCGGTGATCACTTTGCAGACAATAGTGTCATTTTTGATTTTGGTGACGCTTAACTCAATGGTGGCGTCGTCGATTAAAACCGGCTGACCCGCCTTGAGGTCGCGGTATAGCTCTTTATATTGAATGGGAACGACGACAGCGGATTGGGACGACACTTGGCGCTTTGGGGGCACTAAAAAAACTTCCTGGCCGCGGCTGACTTTCAGGCCGGCTTGGCCCACTTCGCCGATACGAATACGCGGCCCCTGCAAATCCTGAATAATGGCCAGCTGGCTTTTCAGGCTTTTGGCCACGGAACGCAAATTACCGATAAGCAACCGGTGGTGCTTGTAGCTGCCATGGGAAAAATTAAGACGCGCCACATTCAGGCCGGCTTTGATCATTTTTTCCATAATGATTTTGGTCTGAGAAGCCGGGCCAATGGTGGCTACGATTTTGGTGCGTTTCATAAAAATTAATTTTTACAACTTGATGGTTTTGACAATCCAATCGCCCAGGCTTTTGGCTGGCTGGGCTAAAAGGGGCAGGCCCCATTTCTCTCCCTGCAATGCCTTGATGATGCCAATGATAGCCAAAATGCCAATCAAAATATTGATCATCCAGCCAAAGACCGGGATCAGCATCAAGACCACGGAAACCACAAACAACAAAACTCCCTGACTGGCGTGGAAGCGGACGAAGTCGCTTTTTTTCCTGACGGCCAGAGCCACCAGGCTTAGGATCCAAAGATAGCTAATGGCACCCCAGATTTTTTCTTCTTGAGAGACGGATTTTTGTTCCGGCATAGTTTTGAAATTATTTTTTAATTTTTGTTTTTGGAATGAAAAATAAAAACTACCAGTAGCGGCACCAGCGCTCCCACTACAGCCACCAAAACGGTTTCGGTAATCAGATTAAAAAGTTTCCACAACTGGAAACCGTCGAAAAGCCTGAAAATCGCGACTACCAAGCCGATGACCAGGCCGGCGCAACCGCCAGCGATGGCGGCAATAGGCAAGCTGCGGCCAAAAACCTTAATCACCCGCCAGCCGATAAGCAAAAAAATGATTAGTCTGATAATCCAGGCCAGCAGCTCGTTTTGGCTAAAAATGATTCCCGCCTCGAAATTTCTGGACCAGCTGCGGAAAGCCAATTCCAGAATCAGAGCCAAAAGCAGCCACCATTTGATAAAAGAAAAATAAACGGTGAAATCTATCGGCTCCCAGGTTTTTTTTGCTTTGATTTCTGACATCCACTATTATTATAGCTTATCGGCGGGAATAAAAAAACCCTCCCGCTTAAGCGGGAGAATTTTTTATTCTTAAAAAATTTTTTACATCATGCCCATGCCGCCGCCCATGCCGGGCATACCGGCCGGTTCGTGCTGGCAAGAATTTTTTTCCGGCAGATCGGTGACCGCGCATTCGGTGGTCAGTATCATGGAAGCGGCCGAAGCGGCATTCTGCAGGGCGCTGCGAACAACCTTGGTGGGATCAATCACGCCGCAAGCCACCAAATCCTCGTACTGACCGCTTAGGGCATTATAGCCAAAATTATCTTGATGCTTTTTCACCTCTTCCAAAACCACCGCGCCGTTATCGCCGGCATTCTCGGCAATTAGTTTCAATGGCTCAATAATGGCACGGCCCAAAATCTCAATACCGATTTTTTCTTCGCCTTTAGCGTCGACATTGTTTAGGGCTTTGGCCACGCGAACCAGGGCCACGCCGCCGCCGACCACGATGCCTTCTTCGATGGCGGCCTTGGTAGCCGCTAAAGCGTCCTCGATTCTCAATTTTCTTTCTTTCATTTCGGTTTCGGTAGCCGCGCCGACTTTGATGACTGCCACTCCGCCCGAAAGCTTGGCCAGCCTCTCTCTTAATTTTTCTTTGTCAAAATCGGAATCAGCCAGTTCCAATTCTTTATTAATCTGACTGATGCGTTTTTCGATTTCTGCCTGGTCGCCCTTGCCGTCGACAATAGTAGTGTTGTCTTTGGTGGCAATGACTTTGCCGGCTCGGCCCAACAGGCTCAAATCCGCGTTTTCTAGTTTCAGGCCGACTTCCTCGCTAATCACCCGGCCGCCAGTGACAATGGCGATATCGTTTAACAGCTCTTTGCGACGGTCGCCAAAGCCCGGAGCCTTAACGGCCAAAACATTAAAAGTGCCGCGAATCTTATTAACCACAAAAGTGGCCATGGCCTCGCCTTCAACTTCGTCGGCAATAATCACCAGATCCTTGCGACCACTCTGGGCCAGCTTCTCCAGTAGCGGCAAAATAGCCTGCAAAGAAGAAATCTTTTTGTCGGTAATTAAAATCGGCACATCGCTATATTCGGCTTCCATTCTTTCGGCGTTGGTAATCATATAGGGCGAAACATAGCCCTTGTCGAATTGCAAACCTTTGACGGTTTCTTTTTCAATACCAAAACTCTGGCCTTCTTCGACGGTGATAACGCCGTTATTGCCGACTTCTTCCAGGGCTTCGGCGATAATTTGCCCGACCGATTCGTCGTTGGCGGAAATAGCGGCCACCTGCCTTTTTTCCTCGACCGAGGAAATGGGCTTGGAAATTCTTTTTAGTTCTGCCACCAAAGCGGCCACCCCTTTTTCGATACCGTGACGGATAATAATCGGATTGGCGCCGGCGGCCACGTTTTTGAGGCCTTCGCCGACAATGGCTTGCGCCAAAACAGTAGCGGTAGTGGTACCATCACCAGCCACGTCATTGGTCTTGGAGGCCACTTCCTTGATAAGTTCCGCTCCCAGATTTTCGAATTTATCTTCCAGCTCGATTTCCTTGGCGATAGTGACGCCGTCATTGACGATTTGCGGCGCGCCATAGCCTTTGTCCAAAACCACATTGCGGCCTTTGGGACCAAGAGTGATTTTGACAGCATTGGCCAGCTTGTCCACGCCAGCTTTTAATTTACCTCTAGCTTGTTCATTAAAAATAATTTGTTTAGCCATAATTTTGATAATTAATTTTATTAATGATAACTGATAACCGCCGACCGCTAACCGACAGTCGACTTAATTATTCAATCACCGCGAGCACATCCTCGTGGCTAAGAATCTTGTATTCTTGCTCGTCGACCTTAACCTCTTCGCCGGCGTATTTGCCGAACAAAACGCGCTGACCCGCTTTTAATTCCAGTTTATCGATTTTTTCTCCCTTGCCGAGGGCGACAATTTCACCCTCCGCCTTTTTTTCCTTGTCAATCGTCTCGGGCAGCACGATGCCGGATTTGGTGACTTCCTCTTCTTTTAACGGCTTGACCAAAACACGATCGCCAATTGGTTTGATAGTCATATTTTCTGTTTAAATTATTAATTATTTTAGAAAGTTTAGCACTCTATTATTTAGAGTGCTAACACTTGACTTTGGTATTTTAAACCATAAAAAAACACCTGTCAAGAGGCGGTTTTTGGGCTTAATTTCAAAAATTTTCAGACCAACCGATTTTTGACAACTTCTCTTATTCCCCTCGAGAAATTGCAACCGATGATTCGGCAATACTTCCGGCAAGAAACAATTTGCTTTCTTTCGGCTTTAGCTGGATGGCTGTTTAAAATATTTTTTAAAGAATTATTTTTCAAATTGCCAATGGTCGCCCCCTTGAAACATAAAGCCACCGCGCCAGCAGGATAAACCACCACGCTGCGCTGGCCGGCAAAACAACGAAAAGCCAAAACGCTTGGCGGATTCAAATAATAATTTTCTATCGCCTTAATGTTGGCCGGAGAATTTTTGATTTTGGGGCGATGAGCGTAGAGCCAGGAAAAAAATTTTTTGACTTCTGCGGCAGACGGCCAGAGATCGTTTAATAAAAAAATATGTTTTCTGTCCTTGGCGGCCAGCGATTCCACGCTTTCATCCAGCGGCTGCAAAATGACAGCCGTATTGGTCAGGGAATTCAAATGCTCAATCAGTTCCGGCAAACCGTCAATATTTTGTTTGGCGATCAAAATACCAACCTCCAGTTTTATCCGGCTTTTTTCTAACAAACCGATTGCCCGCCTGGCCGCTTCATAACTGGTGCCGGTGCCGCGCAAAAAATTGTGAGCTTCCTGCTCCAAGCTGTAGAAAGAAATTTTAATGGCGTCCAGGCCGGCGTCCTCCAACTCTTTGACCAGCTCAGCGCCCAGCAGCAACCCGTTAGAATTTAGAGTGACCAAAAAAAAGTGTTTTTTGAGTTCTTTAATTAAAGCCAAGGCCAATTCCGGCCTGGTCAGCGGCTCTCCCCCGTTTAATTCGACAAAAGTCCGCGGCGGCAGAGTGGCCGCTAAATCTTTGACGATTTTTAGCCAGTCGGCGACAGTCAGCTCGTCGGAATTTTCTTGCTGCCAAATAGAGCAAGTCCGGCAACGGAGATTACACCTGAAAGTAAGCAGCAAACTCAAAGATTCCGGCGGAACAAAACTCCTGTTAGTGGCATAGCCGGCTGCTAAAAAAATTTTTTTTAAAGCTTTATTCATTTAGTTTTTGATTGCTAAGAGACAGGGCGCCGGCCAGAAAAAAAGCGGCCAGACCGGCCAACTGGGTTATCAGATAATGATCGAACAAACCGACAAGAAGCAACGCCAAGAAAGCCGGCAGAAAAAAATAATTTTTTTGGCGCCAAGCCAGCATAACGGCAGTGACAACAAAAATTAAAAAAGCCGTCAAGCCAAAAATTCCCGTCTCGGAAAAAATCAACAGGTAAATATTATGTACCGGCTGAAAATCATAAGCCGGCAATTTTGGATTGTTTTGATAAAGCTGATAGGTGTAGTTGCCGCCACCGACACCCAGGAGCCAATGACCGGCTATAAACTTTTTGGCCTGGGATAAAGAAACCGTCCTCTCGGCGATTGACTTTTGTTCCAAGCGGCCTTGGGCTTCGAGCCTGGCAGACGCCAAGGGCCAATAAATCAAAACTAGAATCAAAGACAAGGCAGCCAGATAAACAGTGAGTTTCGCTAAGTTCGCTCTGGCTGTTTTGACTCGGAAAAAATAAATCAGCAAAAAAATTAGAAAACCAAACAACAATCCCAGCCAAGCGCTGCGGGAAAAACTAAAAAATAAGCCGGCTAGATCCAAAATCAGAAACAGCAAAGCCAGTAATCGCGCCTGGCTCTTGGCGCTGTTGAAATATAAAAATAAAGTGGCGAAGATGGCCAGGAGCAAAAAACCGCCCAAGATATTGGGGTGGGCAAAGGCGCCGTAAGCTCTTAGCCAGCGGCCGTCGGCAGTCTCCACCACCATCGCGCCCAGCTCGCGCGCCAAGTGCTGGGAAATTCCCAGCCACTTGTTGGCAACGATGGTTTGAGTCAAAAATTGCCAAATTGCCAAGACAGCCTGTAGCGCTCCGCCAGCCGCCAGGGCCCAACAAATTTTTTGTTTTTTGACTCCGGAGGTTAAAATGATAAAAAACAACAAAACCGCTTCTACCAGATGAAACCAACTGTAAAAAGCGGCGGCCGTATCTGATGACCAAAAAATAGACAACAAATTCCAAATTACAAAAAATAAAAGACTCAAGACAACGGCAGAACTTAAAGTTAAAAACTTAAAATTTAAAGCTTTTTGTTTTAAGCTTTGAATTTTTAATTTTACGTTTAACCCGGCCCATAAAAAAATTATCAGCCACAATAAAATCTCCGTGGCAAAAATCAGCCCCGTGCCATACTGCCACTTGGCGCCGTTTAAGACTCTTTCCTGAAAAATCCAAACAGTTTGCCAAGGCAACAGGAAAACCAAGGCCAGCAACAAATAACTGACTGGTTTTTCTAAGTTTTCTGGTTTACAAAAGAGAGACATATTTTTTTTGAACCGCCTGCAAATACTGAAACCGGCGATCGTTTTCGTGGAATTTAAGCATGGCGTCGCTTATCACCACCCGGCCATCGCCCAGCCTGGCCAAAGACAACTTGGCTGGTGATAATTTTTTGAGCTGCAATTTTTTGGCAAGCGACTCGGCCCAATTGCCCAGCCGGCCGGCCAGCGGCCACTGCCAAAAAATTTTCCAGCCGCGAGAAAAAGAGCCACCACTAATCTGCCTGACGCCGCTGGGCGCAAAACCAAAAGTGTGCGGCAAAAATTCTTTTAGCCAAGAATTGGCGACGAACAAATCATCGGCCGCCGACTGGCCAAAGACCGGCACTAAATTGGTCAGCCAATAGCCTAGATACAAATCATGGCCAGTGATTTTAACAGACGAGAGGTCGAGATTGTTTTCGGCCGTATAAAAACTAAGGCAAAAGCGGTCGGCCTGCTGATCGGCGCTGGGCCTAAGACCAAGCAAGGTAATGATTGCGGTGGCCAGGAGACGGACCAAATACAGCCGGCCGGGACTAACCACCAAAAATAAATCGATGTCGCTGTCTTGGCGCAGATTATTAAAACCGAAATTATTGCACAGAGCCACTGTTTGGACAAAGGGGCAAGCGGCCAAAGCCCGCAAACCTCTCTCGGCCAGCTGGTATTTTTGTTTGGTTAATTGATAGCGCTCTAAACGAGCGGCTGGTAGCGACTCGCGGCCAAGGAGAAAATAAAAACCGTTCTTGAATCCCAGGCGAGACCGCAAAAAATCACTCTGCGCCAAACAACTAACCGTAGTCCCAAGCTCCAGCGCCACTGCCTCTGGCTGTTCTTCGATTATTAACCATTTATAAATCTCCCAACTGGTCAGAGGGTAGTCAAATAAATCAAAATAGCAGACGGTTTTCAAAATTGCTTGTTCCAAAACGGTTATCGGCATATCTTCTACTTTATCATAAAACTTATTTATTTTACATTGACATTAAAACCGCAAAATTCTATAATTAAAATCAGCTGCGGTTAATAAAATTGTTTATTTATAACTAATTAACAAGAATCTATTTCTCTCCAGTTAAAGAAAATTTTAACCAAGCTGCTGGCTGGATCGATAAAAACTGTTGAGATTATCTTTCGACTTTTCGCCAGGCTTTTTAGTGTTCTAAAAGGCCCGTTTTTATTTTGCGCTGAAATCATCCTCAAAATAATAATTTTGCCGATTTACGGCCGCTACCTCTGGCTAAAAACCAAGCTGGCAAAAAAAACCAACCGCGCCAGCGAAAAAATAATTTTGGTTTTTACCAATCGCTATATCATTCATCTACTGGTGCTGGCCATCGGTTTGTTAGTAGTGGGCGTTAATGTTTTGGCCTATGAGACACGCGAGGATTACGGCAAGAACGCCTTGATTTATAAAATAGTGGGGCTGGAAGACACCTATTTCACCGAAGACACCAGCGGTTCGCAAGAAGAATCTGTGGTTTATAGTTATTTGGAAAAAAACTCCCAGTTGCAAAGCGAGCCGGCCAGCGCCAACACTGCAGAAACAGATGACGAAATCGACCAATCAGCTTTTGAATTGACACAGGGAGGAGCGGCCCTGGTCAAACCGGAATTGGCCAGCACCGAAGAAGCCAAAATTGGCGTTAAGGGGCTTAGAAACTACAAAGTGGCGGAGGGCGACACCATCAGCAGTATCGCCGGCAAATTCGATATTTCCGTTAACACCGTTCTTTGGGCCAATAACTTATCCTTGAATTCTTACATTAAGCCAGGCCAGCAGCTGATTATCCCGCCGGTAAGCGGCGTAGTCCACACCGTCAAAAAAGGAGACACCCTGGCCAAGATAGCCCAAAGCTATAAAGGCGAATTGGCCCGGATAAAAGATTTCAATAATTTGGATGATGAGACCGCTTTAATCGCCGGCGAAAAAATAATCGTGCCGGGCGGAATAATTGTTACCGCCAGAACACCGGCTTACACCCAGGTGGTCACCACCAGAACCGCCAGTCCGTCAACAATCAATGTGCCTGTCAGCGGCAAAATGGCCTGGCCCAACTCTTGCTACCGTATCACCCAATACTACAAAGGCTGGCGCCATGCGGGCGTGGATATCGCCTGTCCCTGGGGGGTGGCCATACGAGCGGCCCAGGCCGGCAAAGTCATCAGAGTTCAATATGGCCGAACCGGCTACGGCTATAATATTATCATCGACCATGGCGGCGGCAAACAGACCCTCTATGGCCATTTGAGCCGAATCGACGTGGAAGTCGGAGAGTGGGTGGAAAAAGGAGAAGCCATTGCCGCCGAAGGTTCGACCGGCCGTTCCTCCGGACCGCATTTACATTTTGAGGTGCGCGTTGGCGGCTCGACGGTTAATCCTTTGAGTTATATCAGATAGACAATTTGTAATCCTCTGCCTAATCTTATAGCTATTCCCGTGTTTTAACAGTCCTAAATAGGAATTAACGGTTTCTGCTTTAGGATTGTTTTTTATTCTCTTGAACATTCTCCGTTTGGCTTTAGCGCGCAGAACGCGGTGATCAAAGAAATGCACCCAGCCCAAGGAATCAAGGCCGGAATTTAGCGTTTTGATAAAAATCTTGTCGGGATGAAGCGTCAGTTTTAATTTATTTAATAAAAAACCAGCTATTAGTTTAATGATGTTTTCTAAATATCCCCTGTTTTCTGAAAATACAACAAAGTCATCACAATAACGCAGATAATGTTTTATCTTCAACTGCTGTTTGATAAATTGGTCAAATTCATTTAAATAAATATTAACTAAAAGCTGGGAAGTGAGATTGCCAAGTGGCAAACCCAGCTCTCCCCCTTTCCAAGGGGGAGTCAGAGGGGGTTTTGAAGATTCTAATAAGACAGAGGATTTCATAACCTCCCCTCGCCCCTCCTTGGAAAGGAGGGGGAAAGAAATAAAGCTGTCAATTATTTCTTCCAATAGATTTAATATTTTTTGGTCATTGATTTGCCTAGCCAAAATGTCCTTTAAAATCCAGTGACCAACGCTGGCAAAAAATTTCTTAATATCGCCTTTCAATATCCAGCAGGTTCGGCTGTTGTTCTGGCTAACCTGGTAAGCAAACTTTCTAAATCTGTTTAAGGCTTTGTGGGTGCCCTTATTAAGTCGGCAGGAATGGGAATCGGCAATGAATTTTCTGTCGAAATATGGATAGAGCTGACGATAGACGGCGTGATGGACCAGGCGATCGCGCACACTGGCCTTGTGGATGTTTCTGGGCTTGGGATCGCAGATGTTAAACGACTTATAACCGCCATGACGATAATTGCCATTTGCCAAATCGTGATGAAGGGCGATAAGATTGTCCATGAGACTGAATTCAAATCGCTGGACATCGGCTTTCTGCCTTTTGCCTCGCCGAAATTCCTGCCAAGCTAAAAGCAAGTTATCTAAAGAAATAATATCTTCAAAAGTATGAGTGAAAACTTTGGCCATCTTAATAAAAATTCTTTTAGGTCACCCCCCCCCCCCCCCGCTACAATTTGGAAATTTTGCATAAAACACAAACGCTTTATAGGCTCTGGCATGACTGGCTAAAAGATTTTCCCAAGTTGTCGCGCTATACGCTAGGAATCAGGGTTGATAATTTATTTATCGAACTGCTTGAAAATCTTTTTGCGGCCAGCTACTTGCCTCGACAAGAAAAATCACCCCTGATTAAAATCATCATCAAAAAAATAGATTTGTTAAAATTTTTGATTTGGCTAAGCTGGGAGCTAAGGCTGCTTAGCGACAACAAATATCAGAATCTTTCGCTGCCGCTGGAAGAAATCGGACGCTCGGCCTGGAACTGGGGAAACCGTTTAGAAAAAACGCCGCCGCTCTGGGCGGAGGCGCAAAAACAAAACGGCTAGCGGACGACGGCGAACCGACAGATGTGGTTCCAATCGTTCTTGGTGTGGTTGACGTACAGGTTGCGCTTAGCATCGTTCCTGTTGAGGTACAGCACCCTGTCGCCATCTGTAATGTGCCGCTGGCCATCAGAACCACTGCCAATTGAACCGCCCAAAAGGCGTCTCTTGGCTGTATCTTGTTTGGGATTTTTACCCTGTCAAATAACATTTTAGACCATCGCTTGTGTTTTATCATCCAAAAACCAAAGACATGGCTACAATTTTCTGTTGATATATTTAACGGGGTTTAATCCGCCAGCAAACGGCACCGAGCAGTTTTTGTTTTTATTTTTGGTATTCCTAAGCCGGTGGCCGAGGAAATATTAACCATATTTATCTTAAATAAATTTGAGAAAAAAGAAAAGGTCCGCTCAGCCAGCTCAAGAATCTGAGCTGGCTGAGCGGACCGGGGTCAAGGTCCAAGGGATTGTTGGGGTCAACTGCCCGTCTTGCCTACGCTTGCGCTTCGGCAATTCGGTCAGGCTCGCGGACGACGGCGAACCGACAGACGTGGCGCCAACCGCCCTTGGTGAGGCGGACGTACAGGCCGCGCCCTGCACCGTCCCTGCTGAGGTACAGCACCCTGCCACCGGTGGGAGCCGCGACAATCGGGAACTGCCGCTGCAGGTCGGGCTGCTTGGCACCCAGAGTCAATGTTTCGCGGGGCGTGGCTCGGCGGTAACCGCGCTTCTTGGCTTCGGCCGTGGCATCGTCATCGGAAATGTCGTAGCCCAAGTGTAGCAGTTCAACCACGACTGTTTCCTTCTTGTCTTCGGTGGGCAGGGGGACGTTGGCTTCGGTGAAGTCGCCGTCAACCCAGTAGCAGGCGATGGCCTCGCGCAACTGCTCACGGGTGAACGAGTGGTCGATGTCGAGGGCAACCGCGCTCCTCAAACGTTGGCCGACTGCCGCGATTTCTCTGCCGATCACTTCGAGCAAATAGGCGTCCTGACTCACGAACCGAATGTCGCTGGCCTCACCGCCTTGCGCTACCACTGCTTCGGTGATCACTTGCGCGAGAACTTCAGGATTAATGGTGTTCATTGTTGTTCCTCCTTAATGGTCAGGGTTCACCCCGTGGAATCCCGACTTCGTCGGGACCGCTTCGCGGTATTCCACGGGGTACATGGTTTCAGGGTTTCAACTGCTCGCGGACGACGGCGAACCGACAGAGGAGGTTCCAATCGATCTTGGGGTGGATGACGAACAGGTGGCGCCGAGCATCGCCCCTGCTGAGGCACAGCACCCTGCCGCCGGTGGGGGCTGCGATGATCGGGAACTGCCGTTGCAGGTCCGGGTATTTGGCGCCCAGAGTGAGCACTTCGCGAGGCGTGGCCCGACGATAGCCGCGCTTCTTGGCTTCGGCCGTGGCATCGTCATCGGAAATGTCGTAGCCCAAGTGTAGCAGTTCAACCACGACTGTTTCCTTCTTGTCTTCGGTGGGCAGGGGGACGTTGGCTTCGGTGAAGCCGCCGC
>Ga0265297_10000222_pt1 | contig 190066 bp, 194 predicted proteins | sample Munlanlwell13791_FD_192502 | JGI IMG/M metagenome (GOLD analysis project Ga0265297, IMG submission 192502) | Leachate microbial communities from a municipal landfill in Southern Ontario, Canada - Leachate well 137-91 | ecosystem: Engineered > Solid waste > Landfill > Unclassified | place...
AGAAATTCAACATGTGCAGGATCTTCTGAATGATCGCCCAAGAAAAACACTTGGTTTTTACAAACCTGATGAAATTTTCTCAAAATTACTTATTCATTAATTTTGCGCTAGAAGGTTGAATTCAGCATACTTTACTTTTAAATATCCCCTAAAAATGCTAAAATAACTTAAGAAATGATCTTAATCTACTTAATTCTTAATTCTTAATTCTTAATTCTAAAAAAATGTCATTTCAAATCAACATTCTGAAAGCCACCAAGGAAAATAAATTTTTCCGTCAGGTGCTTTTTACTGGCAAAAAAAGCCAGCTTGTGGTTATGAGCATTAAAAAAGGCGGTGATACTGGCGAAGAAACACATCCTAATGTGGAACAAATTTTATTTTTTTCCAAAGGCGAAGGCAAGGCAGTTTTAGATGGCGTGGAATCGCCAATTACCAAAGGTGACGTGGTCGTTGTTACTCCAGGCACCAAACACAATTTTATTAATACTGGCAAAGGGAGTTTAAAAGTCTACACAATTTACTGCCCGCCAAACCACATTGACGGCCGCATCCACAAAACCAAAAAAGCAGCTGATAAAGATAAGGAGGATGAAGAGTTTGGTCATCAGGTGCAATAAAATTTTTCATATGTACAGGAAGGCGCGGACTAGATTTCGCGCCTTTTTGAATTGACAAGAACATAATAATTTGCTAAAAATAATTAAAGCGTACACTGACTAAATTCTCAATGAGGAGGTTAAAATGAGAAAAACGAAACGAATGAGAATAGTTGAATTTTGGGAAGAGGTCCAAAAAGGGTGCTTTATTTTGAAAAGATCAACAAAACCAGGGGCACAAGGTGCAATTCGCATTTCAAATAAATCAGGAACAATTGCTTTTGAGAATTATGCCACTTTTTTGTCGGCTATTCATAATTTAACAGCCTTTCCAGCCTCAATAATAATGGATAGCGATACTAATAATTGGTGGAGCATGGGCAGCTCAAATGAAATTAATTTAGAAGCAGAGTCGCTAAAAAGAACTGATAATCACAAGAATATCTATTTGGTGAACACTGCCTTTAAAATTCCAAAAAATTACAACGGGCCGCATTATCAAAAAAGAGTGATTTGCTTTGATAAAAAAAGCTTAAAAATCCTCTGGGTCAAAATGGGATATGAGGATGGAACGTCAGATCTCGGCAAATTCACTTACACCAAAAAAGGCTTTAAAATCCGTTGGCAATGCGAATATGGCTCCAACAAACACAACGTATCTTTTTTCTAAAACAAGCAATCAGCCCTGGACAACGGTCCAGGGTTTTTTAATCAATCTAGATGCATTTATGCCATTCCTCTTATTCAAATCTTAAATTTTTATTTACGCACGACGGGTTGACAAAAATCATTTTTTGCGCTAAACTAAAGCACACAAATCACAAAAGATGGTGATAAGAATGGGAGAAATATGTCCTTTTAAAGTCCATTATTATAATTTCGCCAACATCAGAAGAGCTCGAATGGTGACTGCTGATAAGCATGCCGGCCAATTTCGCAAAGAACGCTTAAGTGCTAATCCACTGCCTGTACTCATCCATACTCAAGGGACAGTGGAACTCTTATGGCCGTGGGGCTGCCTGAATACTTAATCATTGCCGGACATTTGCATGATACGCTGGAAGATACTGATTTAACCGGGAAAGAAATTCTTAAATTATTCGGCCCAAATGTCTTAAGATTAGTGAAGGCCATGACCGAACCTAAGTACAAATCCTGGCTCAGGCGCAAAAAATACAAAATTAGAGTTTTGCGCAATGGCGATATGGATTTAAAATTGTTGGGTGCCGCTGATCATTGCGATAATTTGCTGAGCATTCTGGAAGCATTATATCGTGAGGGATTATCAACGCCTGAAGAATTTGCCAAGGGTAAAGTTTGGGCAAACTTCAAGCAGGATTACAAAATGCAAAAATGGTACCATCAAGAATCCTGCAAAGCAATTTTTGCCAATGTGCCCTACGACATGCTGCATCCTTTGTTCGGCAAATACATGCGCATTGTGGAAAAACTTTTTGGCGAACAAGTAATCATTGACCCAAAAATCCGCCGCAAAGTGCGCCGCCGTAATAAACCGAAAAAAAACGCTTAATACCCGCTGACTTAAAGTTGGCGGGTTTTTCTATTGCGCGCCCGCGCCCTTCAATTCTCTACGCTCACTCAGGATAAGCTCTCAAGCGGGCGCGCGCTTAGATTGGCGTTTACAAATATCACACATCTTGACTTTTATGCTAAAAAATGTAAGATTTAAACATTACTTAGAACAGGAGGTTAATAATGCTAAAGATTATATTCGCCCTAGTAATTATTAATCTAAGCGGCGAAATAATAACTTTTCTTTTAATCAAGCAGTTTTTTTCTGGAAAAATTGCAGAATGGCGATGTGCCTTGCAAGCAGGCTCTCAAACCCGGGCTACTGAAGATTATCCTCTCTACAAAGAAAAAGATATTGAGGATTATATGCGCCGCCGCGGCAGATGGACGATCTTGCTTTGTACCTTATTATGGCCAGCATTTTTAAGGCCTCAAATCACCAGATGGTTTAATGCAAAAAAATAAAAAAGCGGATCTGCAATAAAGATGATCCGCTTTTACTTTTTAAAAATTTAACCTCTGGCGCTGCCGATCCTGGTTCGGCAATGTTAAAAAAAGCTAACTCAATAATTCTCTACCCCCTGGCATTGCCGACCATTTCTTCAGCATCTGCTAATTTAATTGAAAGTAATTTAGAAATACCATCATCGCCCATTGTTACTCCATATAAAACATGGGCATAGTGCATTGTCACGCGATTATGGGTAATTACAATAAATTGGGTCTTATTCGCCAGTTCAGTTAAAATATGGTCAAATCTTTCAGCATTGGCTTCATCTAAAGCCGCATCAACTTCATCAAGCACGATAAACGGTGAGGGATTATTGGAAATAATCGCGCAGATTAAAGCAATTGAAGTTAAGGCTCTTTCACCGCCAGAAAGCATATTGATAGCCTTAATTTTTTTGCCTGGCGGCGTGGCTTTGATTTCAATCCCAGAATAACTTTCTCTTTCTCTTTCCTTAATTCTTTTTTCAAACTTATCAGCTTGAATTAAAACCCCGCCTTCTTCCTCTGTCGCTTCTTTTCCTTCTTGACCTTCGGCTTCAATTTTTTCTTCTTTTTTTATTTCTTCTGCGCTTATTTTTAATAATTCTGCCTGGCCGCCATTAAATAAGATCTTAAAATATTTTTGAAATTCTTTATTAATCTCTTTAAAGGCTTTATCAAACTGCTCTTTGATCGTCTCATCCAGATCTTCAATAATTTTTTCCAAAGAGGTAATGGCCTGCTCCAGATCATCTGACTGGGTTTTGAGAAAATCAAAGCGCTCCTTTATTTCTGTGTATTCTTTCATTGTCTCTTCGTCAATTCCGCCGATTATTTCCATCTGGCGCTTCAATTGCTGAATTTTTTGATAAGCCAAATCCTCGCTTTCGGCTAATTGGGCGCTATGTCTGGCAATAATTTCCAAATCCAATTCTTCCAGCCTAATTTCACTTTCCAAATCTTCTTTTTTGGTTGAATATTTGGCTAATTCAATATTAAGCTGGTTGATTTGCTGGCTATATTGATTTATCTGGCCTTGTTTTTCCTGAAATTCTTTCTGCAATGAGATCAGATTTTCCTTTTTATTCTGTTCTTCCAGATTAAACTGATTGACTTTCTCTCCTTGTTCTTTAATTTTTGTCTCTAAATCAGCGATCTTACTGGATAATTCATCTAATTCTTTTTCAATTCTTAGATTAATCTCTTTTTTATTTTCTGGCTTAATCTGGCTTAATGATATTTCCTTGCTGATGCTTTCCTGTTCGGCCTTTGCCCTGGCAATCTCCTGGTTCAAACCAGTGATTTTTTCTTGTTTTGAATTTTGGTTTAGACTTGCTTCAGTCAGTTCCAGACTTAAATTATTTTTTTGGTTAGTCAGATTTTCCAGCTGGCTCTGCAGGTTTTGTAAATTCTCAGTGCCTTGTTTTTTAGCGCTTTTTAATTTTTCCAGATAAACCGCCAGTTTTTGGGAAATCTCACGCGCGCTATTTTTAATCCCCTGGAGATCTTCCATCTTTTCAACTTTGGCTAATTGGCTGACTAAATCTTGCTGTTCTTTAAAAATTAATTCCAATTCTTGTTCTGCTTCAAAAGGCAATTGTACTGTCTTCTGGATTTTATTTAGTTCGGTTCTGACACTCTCCAGCCTCAAATCAAGCGATTGCAAGTTAATTTCTTTGCCCTTAAGATTGGCCTGTTCCTTATTATATAAATCCTCAGTTTCTGCTATTTGCTGTTTAAAATTTTCAATTTTCATCTGCAGTTCCTCGCTTCTTTTGCTCAGCCAGATTATATTAGTCTGACCCTGTTTTTCCAGCTCTAAATTTAGTTTGGCCTTCAAAACGGTTTGTTCGGTAAGCAAGCTATTTTTTTGGCCGACCAAATTATTATATTCATTTTGAATTTTTTCATAAATAACCTGGCGCGAACTTTCAGTAGAGAATTCATTGATTTTAGACTGGATCCGGCTGATATCTTTATCAAGATTAAGATAAAATTTTTCTAAATTGCCCTTTTCCTTCTGAATTTCCACTTCCTTTTTATTTAAGTCCTGCCACAGCTGGCTAAAATAATTTAATTCCAAATCTTTCAGCTCTTTTTCAATTTCTTCGCGCTTTTCCAAGCGTTTCACCTGGCGGCTTAAAGATTTTAAGCGCGGTTCCAGTTCATTCAAGGTTAATTGGGTTTGGGCCAGATTTTCGCGAGTCGCTTTAAATTTATTTAAAGCCTGCTCGCGTTTAATTTGAAACTGCTTAACGCCAACTGCCTCGTCAAAAAGTTCTTTTCTTTCGGCCAAAGAAGCTGACAAAACAGAATCAGCCATGCCCTGGCCAATAATGCTATAGGTTCTCTGTCCAAAATTTGCTTTAGCCAAGAGCAATTGGATGTCAGTTAAGCGCGCTTTATTATTATTAATAAAATATTCGCCTTCGCCAGACTGATAAACACGGCGAGTGATAATTAATTCCGTATAATCAATATCAGCCTGCTTGTCATGGTTATTCAAATACAAAGAGGCTTCGGCAAAACCCAAGCGCGCTTTTGTATCAGAACCTGAAAAAATTACATCCTGGCTTTTTTTACCGCGCAGAGTTTTTATGCTCTGTTCGCCCAAAACCCAGCGAATGGCATCAGCCACATTGGATTTGCCAGAGCCATTAGGCCCCACAATGCCTGTAATGCCTTTGGAACTATTAACTTTGGCTGGAAATTCCAAAACAGTCTTTTTTGCAAAAGATTTGAAACCCTGGATTTCTAATTTCTCTAGATACATGCTCTACAGATTACGAATTAATACAGATATACAAATCCCCCTTTTACCCCTCTTACCCTTCTTACCCATTTTACTCTTAAAAAAATAAAGCGGACAAAGTCCCTGACCTTATTATAAATTAAATTCTCTTCATTGACAACTTTAAAGAATTTTGCTAAATATTAAGTAGTGAATAAGTTTCTCATTTCCAAAAATCTAAGGAGGTAAAGTAAAATGAACCGTACATTGAAAGTCGTTTTTGCTTGCGCTTTCGGCGCTGGCATCGGTGCAATGATCGCCTTACAAATCGGCGGATACCTGTGGTGGATCGGCACGATTGTCGGCGCCATGGTCGGCTACATTTCCTTTGAGTTCAAAGCAGTGATTTCAGCGCCTGGCCTCGCCTGGAGAAAAACCATAGCCTACAAGATAGACAGGCAAAAAATCAGTAAATATTTAAAGAAAGCCTTTTGGATTGCATTACTTCTAGGTGATGTGGCAGCATACGGATTTGCAGTAGCATTTGCAGTACCGCTTTTAAAAACGTGCGCCCATTTTCCCCTGGTAGCTACTTACCCTCATGCAACATGCCTCATTCTTCCCATTCCATCTATTATATGGAGCGTTATTCTAGGCTCGCATTTAGCCCAAGGTAATGAAGAACTGGGATTGAAATATACATTTATTTTTTTCAATCCTCTCTATATCATTATTTTCAGTCTACCTGCGTTCCTATGGTTTACTGCCCTATGTATGTATGGAATAATTTTTCCTTTTTGCAAAACTCTTTTTCTGCAAATCCATTCCGACGAACGGCTGCTTTGTTTCTTTGACGCCGGAATTGGCGCGGGCATCGGCTACTTTGCAGGACACGCTTTAATCGGCGCCATAGCTGGAGGCATACTCGGAGTGCTAAACTACGAAGTCGTTTCTAAGATCCTGCTCAAGCTCGTGCCTGTGAAATCTTAAAATCAAACCGTCTTCGCTCCCCGAAGAAGCGATTCATGAATCGCTTCTTCGGAGACGAAGATAATATTACCAGCCTGCGATAAATTCAAGAGCTGGTTTTTTTATTCCTACAAATCTACAAATCTTCTACAAATTATACAAAAATTAACTTTCCATTTCCCATCTTACCCTTCTTACCCCTTTTACCCCTCTTACTCTTGTCTACCGACAAGCTCGCCACGCGTCCGCCGAAGCCTTGGCGAAAGCGGATTGACATTTACCAAAATTTATTATAATATGTATTTTATAGGCTAATTAAAATCCTAAATTTATTTAAATATTATGGCAAAAGTAATACTCAAAAATTTTCTCATTTTTCTAATTATTTTTTTAGTAATTGCCGCCCTCTTCAATACGTACAATGCTTCAACAACCAAGCCGGAACAAGTTGGCATTGAAACCGTAATAAACCAGATTAATGCTGAAGAAATTCAGCAAATAAATGTTAACAATACTGATTTACAGATCACTTTAAAAGACGGCAAAAAGGAAGTTTCTCAAAAAGAATCAACGGAATCATTAAGCACTCTTTTGAAAAATTATAATGTTGATCCGGCCAAAATTCAAAAAATTAATATCCAAATTACTGAAGGCCAGGGCTGGGGCTATTGGCTATCGGCAATCTTGCCATTTTTAATCCCTTTTCTTTTGATCGCAGCTTTCATTTACATCATGATGCGCCAGGTCCAGGGCGCAAATACCAAGGCCATGTCCTTTGGCCAAAGCCAGGCTCGTGAAGTTAACCAAAAAGGCAAAGAAAAAATTACTTTTAAATCAGTAGCCGGCTGTAAAGAAGCTAAAGAAGAACTGAATGAAATTGTAGACTTTTTAAAAAATCCAAAAAAATTCACCCAGCTGGGCGCAAAAATTCCCAAAGGCGTTCTTTTAATGGGCGCGCCAGGCACTGGGAAAACTTTACTGGCCAAAGCAGTCGCTGGTGAAGCTAATGTGCCATTTTTTTCCATTTCCGGCTCTGAATTTGTGGAAATGTTTGTGGGTGTTGGCGCTTCTCGCGTCCGTGATTTATTTAAACGCGCTAAAAAAGCTTCTCCCTGCATTATATTTATTGATGAAATAGATGCTGTCGGCCGCCAAAGAGGCGCCGGACTCGGTGGCTCACATGATGAACGCGAACAAACCTTAAACCAAATTTTAGTGGAAATGGATGGCATGGAAACTAAAGTTAATGTTATTGTTATGGCCGCAACAAATAGGCCAGATATTTTAGATCCTGCTTTATTAAGGCCAGGCCGTTTTGACCGCCGGGTAATTTTAGACCTGCCGGATATTAATGACCGTGAGGCGATTTTGAAAGTCCATGCTAAAAACAAGCCTTTAGCCAAAGAAGTTCATTTGCGCCAGGTTGCTGAACGCACACCAGGATTTTCAGGCGCTGATTTGGCCAATCTTTTAAATGAAGCTGCCATCTTAGCCGCCCGCCATGATAAAAAAGATATAAATCAAGGAGAAATTCTTGCCAGCGTGGAAAAAGTTTTATTGGGTCCGGAAAGAAAAAGCCATATGTTAACAGCCAAAGAGAAAAAAATTACTGCATACCATGAAGCTGGCCATGCTTTAGTTGCGCACCAACTGCCGAATGTTGATCCGGTTCATAAAGTTTCCATTATTTCCCGCGGCCAGGCAGCCGGTTATACTTTAAAACTGCCTAATGAAGACCGGCATCTTCATCCAAAATCAGAATTTATTGATGAATTAGCCGTTCTTTTGGCAGGCCACACTGCGGAAAAAGAAATCTTTGGCGAAGTGACTACAGGCGCGTCAAGCGATTTACGCACTGCCACTAGTTTAGCCAAAGAATTAATTACAGAATATGGCATGGATGACAGTCTTGGACCTCGCACCTTTGGTGAAAAAGAAGAATTAATCTTTTTAGGCAAAGAAATCCATGAACAGCGGGATTATAGTGAAAAAACAGCAGAATTGATTGATCAGCAAATCTCTAGCCTGATTAATACTGCCCGAAACACTGCTTATGAGATCATTACTAAAAAGAAGAATTTATTGGAAAAAATCGTAGCAGAATTAATGGTCAAAGAAACCTTGGAAAAAGAAGATTTTGAAAAACTGCTTGGCCCGAAAAAATCAGCCAAAGAAAAAATAGCTTAAAATAAGTTAAAAATCCCTGCGCGGTGCGTGGGGATTTTTAATTGAACAAAATTGTTAAGTATTGTATAATTTAGATACGTTTAACTAATAAAAATCTTCAAATAGCCTGCGGTTTAAGTAAACGCTTTTTGGCTTAGGCGAAAAAGCGCAGGGGGTAATAATATGCAAATTTTTTATGGCGATATTTTTAAAAATGCCTGGCGCATAACTTTAAGGCACAAAATTTTATGGTTTTTTGGGCTTTTTGCCTCGTTCCTTTCATTTGAATCTATTTTTGAAATAATTGGCAATCAAATTCAACAGACGCAAAATCTAAACAATTTCTGGCAAACAATTACCAATACCTTTGCCCAGCAAATGCAGGCTCTGAATCAAAACATCTTTTTTCTCGACAAAATTTCTCAGGATCCTTCTGCGTATTTTATTTTTACTTTAGCTTTGCTTTTAATCATATTTTTTCTCTGGTTAGTATTTAGCGCCCAAATTTATATTATTAAATACGCGGTCCTTGTTTATAAAAATAAAAAAGTAAAACCAGCTGCCATTTTTAGACAAAGCCAAGCATATTTTTGGAAGGTTTTCGGCATTAATATCTTATCCAAATTACTTATTTATGCTGGATTTGTTATTTTAAGCCTGCCTTTGCTTTATCTGATTATAAACCAGCAAATTACCAGCCTGATAATTGCTGACATCTTATTTTTGCTGCTTTATATTATTTCGGCCATTATTATCAGCTTTTTGACTGCTTATGCTGTAAATTTTATTATTTTGCGCGATTTGCATATTTTCCAGGCAATTAGCGCTGCCTGGGATTTATTTGCCAGCAACATCATAATTAGTTTTGAAATTGCCGCTGTTTTATTTCTTTTAAAAATTGCCAGTTTTATTATCGCGCTTTGCATCTTTGTACTGGTTCTAATCCCTCTTTTTATAATCTATCTGATTGCCGTTGCAAGCGGCTCTGTAATTGGCTTGGTCATGTCGCTTACTTTAATAATTCTGGCGCTTTTAATCATCTATTTTCTAAGCGCTGCGATTTTCACGGTTTTTTATCTGTCTAGCTGGGCAATTGCCTTTACGCGTTTGAGCGAAGAACCGTTATTGGCAAAATTAACCCATCTGCTTGCTAAACTCCCCGGACTTTTTAGAAAAACAGCCAAAAAATATAACGTGGATATTAAGAAAGAAGATTTGCAAAAACATGCCATGATTATTGCCAAAAAAACCCAGGCCGAGTCAAAGGTCATCGCGCAACAAATAGCCTCTAAATACATTGAACTCAAGCCTGAGGTAAAAAAACAGTCAAAAGTTATGGCCAAAAAAATTAAGGCTGCTTACATAAAATATAAGCCACGCGTGGCCGAAGAAATAAAAAAAATCATTTTACAACAAAAACGGAAAAATAAAATTGCCAGCCAAACAAAAAAAACTGCGCAAAAAAAATCTTCCAAAAAGAAAAAAGCTCCTAAAAAGTAACGTATCCGCCCCGCTATGTCAAAAAAAAACAATGGGACTCAAACTAAAGGCCTAGACGATTTGATTGCAGAGAGCCGGCAAGACCAAGAAAAGGCGACTGCTCCTGTTTTGGCTGAAAAAAAAGTTTTGGAAAAATTTGCAGAAAAAATGAGTTCAATTCGCATTAAAGAATTGGAAAAAGTGACTGAAGACCAAGCCAAAGCTCTTGGTTTTTCTTATATTAACCTAATTGGCTATCCTATTAATAGTGATACTCTAAATAGCATTCCCCGCCAGACTGCCCAGGATGAAAAAGTTATTTGTTTTTCAAAAACCGACAGAAAAGTTAAAATTGGCTCGCCAGATCCGCGCAATCCAAAATTACAGGAAATTTTAAAGCAGTTGGCGACTGAAACATATTCCGGCCAGGGTGAAATTTTTTTAATTTCAGAACACAGCTTTAACACGGCCTACAAATTATACGATAAATTTCCGCCGCCGCGTGAAATTGTTTTGGGCATAAGAATTACCGGTACAGAACTGGCTCAGCTGCAAAAAGAACTAAAAAATTTCGGCATTCTCAATGCGAAACTAAACTCGGAAAAGAATCTGACCATGCTTTTTAAAATGCTTATTGCCGGCGCCATGCAAGCCGATGCCTCTGATATTCATATTGAGGCTGAAGAAAACAAAATTACAGTCAGATACAGAATTGACGGCGTCTTGCATATTGTCGCCACTTTGCCCAAAAAAATTTGGCCTCGCTTAGATTCCCGCGTCAAGAATATTGCAGGCTTAAAAATAAATATTAGCGATTCGCCCCAAGATGGCCGCATCACTGTTTATCTGAAAGGCGAAAATAAAATGGACATACGTGTTTCAACTTTGCCAACTGCTTATGGCGAAAGTATTGTAATGCGGCTTTTAGCTTCTAAAATTAGCGGCTTGCAATTTGAGAATTTGGGCATCAGGGGCAAGGCTTATGAAGATTTAAAACGCCAGGTTGATCGTCCGACTGGCATGATTATTACGACAGGGCCGACTGGATCTGGTAAAACTACGACTTTATACGCTATATTAAACAAACTCAATGATCCTGAAACAAAAATAATTACTCTGGAAGATCCGATTGAGTATAAGCTAGAAGGCATTTCCCAAAGCCAGATTGATCAATCAGCCGGATATTCTTTTGCTGATGGCCTGCGTTCTATCTTAAGGCAAGATCCTGATATTATCATGGTGGGGGAATTAAGAGACACTGAAACTGTAGAGACTGCTATCCAGGCTGCTTTAACAGGGCACCAAGTTCTTTCCACCCTGCACACCAATGACGCCTCTGGCGCCATTCCCCGCTTTTTATCTATGGGCGCCAAACCGTTTTTGCTGGCTCCTGCTTTAAATGCTGTTATTGGACAGCGCTTAGTCAGAAAAATCCACGAAAAATGCAAAATTGAAGTCCAGCCTGAACCTGCGGTAATGGAGCGTATTAAACAACTTTTAAACGCTCTGCCGCCTAATTCAGGCTATAAAGTTGATTTAAATAAATTAAAATTCTATCGCGGCCAGGGCTGTGACGAATGCAATCATATTGGCCTAAAAGGCAGAATCGGCATTTACGAAATTTTCACTTTAAATCCTGAAATTGAAAAAGAAATCTTGTCAGGCAAAACATCTGAATACAAGATTGCTCAATTAGCTCATGATGGCGGGATGATTTCCATGGTTCAGGACGGACTTTTAAAGGCTCTGGATCAAATTACAACCGTAGACGAAGTTTTCCGAGTAGTTGAATAGTTTTTAATAAGCAAAAAATAACCCGCTTCCGGGTTATTTTTTTTATCCATTTATCTTGACAAACGGTTTTTCTTGTGCTAAATTAAAATCCCCGCAATAACATCAGGAAGGAGGACAAAATGCTTTCACAGGAAATACTGACTGACAGATTGGCACATTTGACAAGAAAATACGGAATAAAAAAAGCCGCACTCGGCGATATAACCTTATTAGATAAGCTTTCCCAAATGAAAAGCGAGGTCTTTTCACGAATAATAAAGGCCATGCAGAAAATAAATAATCAGCCAGAAGAATATGGCCTCTGTGAAAATTGTGCTGAACCGATTCCCTTAAAAAGATTAGTTTCACTGCCAGAAGCCACGCTCTGTCTGGATTGTCAAAAAAAGGAGGAACAAAGTGGCAAAAGAAATGGCCGCTGCAGTGAGCACTAAATGGCAAAAAAGGATCGACAAAGCCGTTGAAATTATCGGAAAGGAAAAAATACCCTATAAAGATAATTATTCAATGATCAATAGAATTTTCCCTGTCTGGGAAGATCTCATCATCAATGATGCAAATATCGACCAAAAATCTTGTGAAGAATTCAAAAAACTATCGGCTGAGGAAAAAGTAATCTTTATTAAAAATAATCATCCTCAGTTTCAAATCCAGATTTTCTGGTCACAGATGCTTCTGAACCATTTTAAAAAAGGCAAAAAATAATTTGCCTTTTTCTTTTTTAAATTTTTTCCCCTTAAGCGGCCAATGCTTCTTTTTCAACCTTATTTAAACGATAAAATTTTGGCGGAAAGACTTTGCCCGGCTCTTTGCCTTTTAACCTTATGGCAATTTCTTTTACATCATTAAAATTTATTTTACCAGTAGCCGACTCTATCACATCTTTGAACGCGTCTTCATTTTTACGCGCACTGGTAATAAAATTTTTTGGGCGTTTAAAGCCAAAGGCCAAGACAAAGGGGAGATTGACGGTCTCCCTGCCATAGCCATAACCCAATGAAGTTGACCATTTGTGGGCGACATTGGGGAAACTTGAACTTATTTTTATTGTATTATTTTTATCCGACAGCAAACTGAAAATTGCGAGTGGATCAGCGCCCCTCCATAAATCAGAATACCGAATAGTCTTTTCTTCCTCCATCTCATAACCCGGGGGCAAAATTTTTTCTATTGCTTCTTTATATGACTCATAGGCATTGCTTAATTCCTCACTTCCCTCGGTTTCGTCACCAGCCAAATCTTCAACATATTTCTGGCTACCGGCCAAATTTTTCAAAAGATTTTGTAATTTCCGTATTGTCCCTTTCTCATCTTGCAGATTTAAATCAGGGAAATTCTTTTCAATAAATTCTTTGGAAATTAAATTGGTTTTTTTCACTTGTTTAAGCGGGAATTCGCTTGTTTGCATTTGCATAGATTAAAAAATAATTGTAAAAAATCGCAGGTTATTTTTCACTCGTATATTGATTTTAATTAATTTTTTGAATTTTTTTAAATAATTACTGATCTTATCCGCCCATTCAATAACCACAACCGTATCGGGTTTATTTAAATATTCTTCAATGCCTAAATAAAACAATTCCTGCGGCTCATCCAGACGATAACAATCAACGTGTACCAGATTGCTGATTTCAGATTTCGGGATTCGGCATTCATAAACCTTCATTAGCACAAAAGTCGGACTAGTCACGTGCTGTTTAATTCCAAAAGCCTTGGCCAAGCCTTTAACAAAAGTGGTTTTGCCCGCTCCCAAATCACCCTCCAAAGCAATAATTTCGCCACCTTTTAATTTCCTGGCTATCTTAGCAGCGAGTTGATTTGTGTCTTTTTCAGTTTTAGAAATGAATTCCATTGTTTTGAAGAGTAAAAAGAGTAAGAAGGGTAAAAGGGGTAAGAAGGGAAATCAGAATTCCAAAATTCATAATTCGGCATTCATAATTCCAGATTCGGATCAACCGTTATCTTTTCCCAGCCGTTTTTAAACCCGCCCTTACCTTCTTTATACCCAAAATAGGCCGCAATTGCAACCATTAAAGCATTATCAGTTGTTAAGTGTAAATCGGGCTGAAAAAATTCTACTTTTCCCAAATTTTTAACTGCCAAGGCCATTTGTTTGCGCAATTCCTTATTTGCAGAAACCCCGCCACCCAAAAGAATTGTCTTAACCTTAAATTCCCGCGCGGCTTTGAGTGTCTTAGCTATCAGAACATCCAGGCAAGCTTGCTGGAAAGCCGCGCACATTCCCCGAATTGCCTCTTTGTCTCTGAACCTCTCTTTGCCCCAGGCCTCCCTAACTGCTGTTTTAAGTCCTGAAAAGGAAAAATCAAAATCCTTAGAATTAATCATTGGCCTTGGTAATTTAAAATATTCTTTATCTGCATTCTCAGCTTTCTCCGCAATGATTGGCCCGCCCGGATAACCAAGCCCTAAAATCTTGGCTACTTTATCAAAAGCCTCGCCCACTGCATCATCTCTAGTTTGTCCAACAGTTTTAAAATTATTTAAATCTTTTAGCAAAACCAAGGAAGTATGCCCGCCGGAAACAACCAAACATAAAGCTGGAAATAAAATTTTTCTAAATTTTCCTTGCTTGCCTTCAATTAAATTTGCCAAAATATGGGCTTTAATATGATTGACTGGAATCAAAGGCTTTTGCCAAACCAAACTTAAAGTTTTTGCGGTTTCTATTCCTACAATTAAAGAAGTTATTAAACCTGGCCCATAAACCACGCCAATGGCCTCAATATCGTTTGATGTAACCTTAGCTTGGGCCAATGCTTTTTCCAAAAGCGGCAAAATGTTTTCCAGATGTTTGCGCGCAGCTACTTCAGGCACAACCCCTCCGTATTTTTTATGAATATTTATCTGCGAAGACACCAAGTTAGCCTGGACTTTAAAGTTCTGGCTCTTGATTTCTAAAATCGCAACTGAGGTTTCGTCGCAAGATGTTTCTATCGCTAATATTTTCATATTTTAATTAAAATCAGTAATTAATTCGGGATAATTAGTAAAAATGTATTTGTAATGTTCTGCATCCGGGATTTTGTGTTTTAAAGGATTATTGTAAATGTATTTTACATGTTCATCAAAATCTTTTTTTCCCCGGATGTAATGGTCGCGGTAAGATTTTTCCCAACGGAATCTGGGGAACTCCAGACCATCTCCATATTTTTCTACAAATTGTTGCCTCAATTGTTTTAAATATTTGTAATGTTCTGCAATTAACTCTTTATAAATTTGATATTTATTATCTTTTTTATTTGAATCTTTATTTAAACTTTTAACGCCTAATGTTTTTCTTTTTTTCTCAAATGAATCTGATCCTCCGTTCAACCGAAGAAGCGATTTGCAAATCGCTTCTTCGGTTTCGTAGCCGAGGATAAAATTTATGTGCCGGGTAATGTGCCGTTTCAAAAACTGCATTATCTTAGGTAAATCCTTAGCGTTTTCGGGCATAAACAAGAGATGAAAATGATGTAAAAGCACAACGAAAGCGTATAACTCTAACTCGTGCATTATTTTGCATAATCTTATATTAGCAATGAATACCTCACAAAAAATCGGCTCTTTGAAAAACTTAATCCAATTTTTAGTATGATTAGTCACAAAATACTCTGCTCCTTCAAAATATATTCTTTTTTGCGATTTATGCCCCATGTAACTTAAAATTATTATCTTAATCTTACTTTAAAATTCCCCTTTTTTCAAGCTTGATTAAAAGCCCATCTTATTATAGAATGAAAGTAATTATCCTTTAAATTGCACCTTAAAACAAATATTTTTAAGAGAGAAACAAAACAAAGGAGAGCCGCCATGAATATTATTCAAGAAAGTTCAAAATGTTCTGGCATAAAACTCAAAATCCAGAACAAGCAGGGCAAGGAAATAGGCAGAGCCTTTTTGTATGTGATGTACAATGATTTACACCTTCAGCCATTTGGTCTTATTGAAGATGTGTTCATTGTCAAAAAAATGCGCGGCCATGGCCATGGAAAAGCGCTTGTGAAACAAGTAATTGAACTAGCAAAAGAAAAAGGTTGCTATAAGCTAATTGCTACCAGCCGACATTCACGATCAAAAGTCCACAAACTCTATATCAAATTGGGTTTTCACGACCAAGGAACAGAATTCCGCTTTGATTTTTGACTTTACGGGACGCAAAAAAATTACTCCCACCCCTGTCTAAAAGGAGGAACTTATCATGAAAAAGCTGAAAAAAATCAGGTTTGCCCTTTACTTCCAATGGCACAAGCTAAAGGAATGGATTGCAAAAACCAAAAGGTTGATTTGGAATAGGGGGCTATTGCTTTGGTGGTACTGCCTCTGGGTAAGAAAGAGTGAGTTTCACCACTCTCTCAGCATTGATACCGATGCTATGATTGGCATGAGTCAAAAACAGCGAGACGACTACCTCAATGAATTGGATAGGCGTCGACAAATCGCTCATGAAGGAGACCCTTAGCTTACAGTTTAAACCAGGAAAATTTAACTAAGGAGGTGTCTGACGATGATGCCTGAAATAGTGCAGAATGCATGTATAAGCGATGGAAACAATGGTCTAATATTAGTTCAACCAGGAGACAGGGTAGCACTTCTTCCCACTCTTTTTGAAAGACGAGAGGGCAGATGCGACATATACAGAGCTAAGGATGATTTCATGCTCTTGAGAGAGTGGCTAGGTGAAGACCCATTTACTATCTCATGGATAGGCAAGTGGCCATGTGGCAAAATCGTGTTGTATCTTAATGGGACAAAAGTAAATGAGCCAGAAGTAGATGCCAAGAACTTCTATAGAGATGATCCACGTTTAGAAAAAAGAGGGGAAAATTAAAAAATGGGGAGATGACCTTATCTCCCCTTTTCCTAAAAGTATTTGTTAAACTTACTAAATAAAACCACTAAAAACACCTATGCGCGAAAAATTTAAAGACATTAGTCAATCTCCAGAGGACCAAGAAAAAAAATTAGCCCAGGAGAATTTTAATAATTGGAATGAAGCTCTTTTGACTGGCGATCCCAAGAAAGTGGCGGCCCTATATTATGAAGATACTACTTTCCTGCCAACGCTTTCAGAAGAATTTAAAATTGGGCAAAAAGGCACGGAAGAATATTTTAAACATTTTCTGGAAAAAAATCCTTCCGGAGAAATCATTAAAGATGAAGTCCAGACTATTTCACCTGACAATTATATCCACTCGGGTATGTATAATTTTGAAGTTGGCCCAGAAGGCAAAAGAGAAACAGTGGAAGCCAGATTTACTTTTGTTTGGCAAAAAGACAAAAGTGGAGAATGGAAAATAATTCACCACCATTCATCAGTTAAACCAAAAAGTTAAAAATTAAATTGCTTTATTATTTTATGAACCAAAATTCAAAATCTCCCATTCAAAACTTTTCTGGCTTAGGCATTGCGCCTACTCTTATGGAAACACTGGCCAGATTAAATTATAAAATTCCCACTCCTATCCAGCGCCAAGCCATTCCTATTGCCTTGCAAGGTAAAGATCTGGTTGGCGTGGCCCAAACAGGCACAGGCAAGACTCTGGCTTTTGGCCTGCCCATGATCCAGCGCCTCAATCAAGTTAACGGCCAAGGACTAGTTGTTTTACCTACACGCGAGCTGGCAGTCCAGGTTGATGAAGCCTTGCGCAAAGTTGGCACAAAATCTGGCTTGCGCACAGCTGTCCTTATTGGCGGTACTCCAATTTATGCGCAAATCCAAGCCATCAAACGTAGCCCGCATATTATTATTGCCACACCAGGCCGACTCAATGATCATTTACAGCAAAGAACATTAAATTTTAAAAACGTTAAGATTGTAGTGCTTGATGAAGCTGATCGCATGCTGGATATGGGCTTTGCCCCGCAAATTAAAAAAATCTTTCAGGAACTGCCAGCGAATAGGCAGACAATGCTTTTTTCAGCAACAATACCACAAGAAATCATGAAAATGGCTACAACCTACCTTAAGCTGCCAATCAGAATAGAAGTTGCGCCTACTGGTACAACCGCTGAAAATGTGAGTCAGGAAATTTTTATTATTCCTAAAGATGCGAAAACCCGTTTGGTAGATAAACTTTTAGAACAATATTTAGGTCCCACTCTTATTTTCACCAGGACAAAACACGGAGCAAAAAAACTCACTCGTTCAATTCGTGATATGGGGCATACAGCTGCCGAGATTCATTCTAACCGCTCTTTAGGTCAACGTCGCGATGCCTTACAGGGCTTTAAAACAGGTAAATATCGTGTTTTAGTCGCCACTGATATAGCGTCCAGAGGCATTGATGTGACTGGCATTGAACTGGTGATTAATTTTGATTTACCAACTCAGACTGAAGATTATGTGCACAGAATCGGACGTACTGCCCGAGCCGGTGCGAGTGGCCATGCAATATCTTTAGCTACACCAGATCAGCGCCGAGAATTAAGATCTATTGAACGCTTGATTAAAAAAAATCTGCCAATTTCTCCAGTACCAGTGCTTCCACCAGCCCGCCAACCAAAATTTCATCCAGAAGAAGAGCATGGTTCAGCCAGATGGCAAAAACCCCAAGGCTCAAATTTTGGTCGCCGCCGACGTCCGTTTGGCCAACAGCGACAAGGAAATAGACGCAGACCAGGAAGATATCGCAATAACTAAAACTATTCATTTATAAAATGTACTATCTTTATATTCTTAAATGCGCTGACAAAACTTTGTACACTGGCATTACTCTTGATTTAGCGCGCAGAATAAAAGAACATAATTTCTCTAAACTCGGCGCTAAATATACTCGCGCTCGCAGGCCAGTTGAGCTGGTCTATTCAAAAAAATTCCGCAGTCGCTCCACTGCTTCTCGGGCAGAAGCAAAACTAAAAAATCTGACCAGGGCTGAAAAACTTAAAATTATTGCCAAGAATTAATTTTTTCAATATGGATTTAATTTCATTATTTACTTCAATTCGTGATATCCCTTATAAAATCCCTTTGCAATGGAACGAGGAAAATAATTGTTGCAGTGGCAAACACGAAAAATTACTTAACTTACTGACAGAAAATAGCTACGAAGCCAGATATCGTGTTTGCGTTTTTTTATGGAGCGAACTGAATCTTCCTGCTGAATTAAAAAAGATTCCTCACGACGATGACTGTACCCATTCTTACTTAGAAATAAAAATAGATGGAAACTGGAAAATCTTAGATGCCACTTGGGATAAGGGTTTAAAAAACTTATTCCATATTAATGAATGGGACGGAAAGTCCGATACAGAAATTGCGGTAAAACCCACTAAAATTTTCACGCCACAGAAAAGTTTAGAAATTGTAAATAATCAAAGTAAAGAAGTCATCAATAAAGATTTAAAAATTAATGGTAAATTCTACAAAGGTTTTAATGAGTGGCTAGCTAAAAATAGAATATAAAAATTTATGGAAAACTTTGAAAATAATTTTCAATCTCCCATGCCAGAAGTTAAAAAATCCGAGAAATTAACCAGAGAAGATGTCATTGGCAGGATCAAAAAGAATGAAAACTTAGAAAATTGTAATTTGCTGGGACTTGATTTATCAGGTTTAAATTTTGAAGGCAAAAATTTTCGTGGGTCTGATATTCGAGGCGTAAATTTATATGATCAAACGAAAAAAGAAGGCGCCAACATCAAAAACGCTGATTTTACAGACACTGTTATTTCTGATTATTCCCTAGACACTATTTTTGCCCGCGTTAATGCCGAGGGAGCAACTTTTGGTTTTACGGAAAATTTAGATGTCAAAAGAAAACGCCAACGTGAAGCCGGTAAAATACCACAACCAGAGGACTTTAGTGGTTTTTTTAATTTTGTCGGCACTGCTGGTAATTTTAAAAAAACCAAATGGCTAAATGCTGATTTTGGCGGCGGCTCAGGTTGTGAAGCACTATTCCCAATGGCGGATTTAAGCGAAGCAGAAATATCGTGCTGTGATTTAAATCAAATTGATTTTTCCGAAACAAAAATTGATAAGATCAAAATTATTGACCCAGTTACGCTTGAAGGAATGCAAATAGCCGCCAGCCAAATTGAAACCATAGTTCAATCAATCCAATTAACAAATAAAGCAGCCCAAGCTGAATTTCTAAAAGAAGTAAAAGAAAAAGGGCCACAAAAAGCACTAGAAGATTTTTTTGAAATAGCGGTTATAGAAATTAAAGATTAACTATTAGACGAATTATGGAGCAACAAAAAACATTTGAAAACTACTTAATTTCTATCTAAATATGAAAAAAGAGAATGGAAAAATTATTGATGCCGGTTCCCGATTTGAAGAAGCAAGGAAAAAAGCAGATGTTAAAAAAGTGGCAGAAATACTAAAAGAAAATCTTCAAAAAGATAGCCTTGAAGTTATTGATCCCAATGAATTTTTTGATGCAATACAACAAGTAAAAGAAGCCCCTTTAATGCCTTTTATTCTTGCGGCTAAAAATTGTGTTGCGAGAGTAAGGCCAAATCTTTTGAGAGATGAAGATATAAATTTAGATAATCTTGAAGAAAAAATTAATAAAATTTATGGCAAAAATGGAGAAGAAGAAACCGAATTGATATTATATTCTCTTAAACAAATTTTAAAGCATGTGGTTTATTTTTTAGAAACCAACCCTGATGAAGAAGAGCTGGACAACACAATTAAATCTTTAAAAATACTATTATCCGGTAAATGGTACGATCAAAAATAGTTATATTTATTTTGAAATATTTAGGCACCTATTTACTGCTATTTTTTTCAAATTATCAAGACAAATTAATCATTGACATTCTCTCAAATTTACCCTATAATAGCTATATAATCCCACTTGTTAGGGATTTTTAGTTTAGAGAAATACGTAATATGAAATAGGTAATAAGGATTGGATAAATTTATAAATTAATATTCCTATCCATATTACATATTACTTATTTCTTATTACCCAATTTACGCCGCCATCGTCTAGTGGTTAGGACACCAGGTTTTCATCCTGGTAACAGGGGTCCGATTCCCCTTGGCGGTATTAGTTTAAAGAACAACCAAATTTTAGGTTGTTTTTTTAATTAAGATCCAAAGAATCTTGACATTTTTAAAAATATCTGCTAATCTTAATTATTCAAACTTAAAAAAGGAGGTGATAATCTTGCTTTTGCCCAAAGATGATAAGCCCGTAGTGTTTGAGTGCCAGGTTTGCCATGATAAATTTAGTTCCTCACTCGAGGCATTACAGTGCCCTGAAATTCATGGCTATCCTAAAGAAGCTTTTAAGCTCAATGACAAAGTAGAAGTAATAGGAGGCAAAGATAAGGGTTTTGTAGGTGTAATCTCTAATATCAACTATGCAAAACCTGGTAATCTTAATAGAGAACCGCATTCGGTCCTATACACGATTAGGGGTAATGAAACAATAAATAATCATAAGGTAAATTCCGATAACCGCATTGTTTTTGGGCACGCTACTGCCAGAGCAGGAGAAATAAAACTATGCGACTAAGCCGATCTTTAAATCCAATGAGATCGGCTTTTTACTTGCTAATTTTAGGATATTTGCTATAATTCAAATAAGAAATCTATTTATTTGTCAGCGCCGGCCGGTCAAATCAGATCGGCTTTTCGTATTGACAAATTCATTTATTTATGCTATTATATAGACTATGCAAAACTATATAATCCTAATTCAAAATTTACCCCCAATTCCTATGATTTTTAGACAATTTAATCTAAAATTTCTTAAGATTTCCCATAATCTATTAGAAAAATCAATCGTATTCTTGCTAATTTTAGCAATAATCTGGCAATTTGCCTTCCCAAGGCTAACTTCTGAGGCTCAAACCTTAGATGCAAAATCACTTGCTGAGGTTAAACAAGCTGAATTTCAGCAAAAATTAGGCCAACTAGTCAGAACAGTAAATGTGCCAGTCACAGCTTATAATAGTTTACCAGGTCAAACTGACTCAACTCCCTGTTTAACAGCTAATGACTTTGATTTATGCGCAAATAACCAACAAAATGTGATTGCTGCTAATTTCTTGCCATTTGGCACAAAAGTTAGATTCCCTGATTATGATCCTAATACTATTTATACTGTCCAAGACAGAATGAATGCGCGCTATTCATATCGCGCTGATATCTGGATGAAAGACATAGCACTCGCAAGACAATTTGGTATAAAAACCTTAAAGATGGAAATTTACAAATAACTCTGTCTCTGCTCTTAACAAAAAAACTCCGCGTCATTAAATGAGCGGGTTTTTTTGTTGAAGCTAAATGAATGTTTCCCCAGTTTTGACTTATTAACAGCTGATTTTTTGTTTTCGTGTTATAATTAACTTAATAAATGATTAACAAATTATGAAATTGATTAGCTTTAAGGTTTATTTGTTAACCAAAGCTTTTAAAGGAAAAAGTCTCTTGGTTTTAATTTTTGCAATTTTTGTTGCAATTTTTTGTTTGCCTAAAATTTCATCCTGGGCATATTTTGATTTAAATACCAATGACTATTTCCGGCAAATCCAAAAAGTTGTTAGTTTTGACACAAAAGATAAGCCTGAAATATTAAGGCTTTATGTTACTGCCTATGCGAGTGTGTCTGAACTGACTGATAACACGCCCTGCATCTCTGCCAGCGGGTATGATTTATGCAAACATAATGTGGAAAATGTTGTAGCTGCTAATTTCTTGCCATTTGGCGCAAAAGTAAAATTTCCAGACCTGGATCCTGACAAAGTATATACTGTTGTTGATCGGATGCATGAACGCTATAATAGCCGCCTGGATATTTGGATGAACTCAATTGAAAAAGCTAAAAAATTCGGCTTAAAAAAATTAACAGTTGAGATTTATAAAGATTAAATTCATGACCTTAATTGACCGCCTCCTTACTAAAAGATATAACTCGTTAAAAATAATGGTTCTTGGAATCGTTATTTTTTTTATAATTATAATTGATATCTTTACAGTATTTTATTTTCACAAATCAATCAGCAATGCGATTTTTGATGTTTTGGCAAGTTTAATTTTGACCAGCTTTCTGATGGCGTTAGTTTTTTACATTATAGACAAAAAAGAAAAACAGCAAACAGCCCAAATTGAACAGCTAACCGAAGCCTACCAGTATATTGGGCAAATTAATAGAAAAATTGATGCCTTGTTAGAACTGGACATTGCTTCTTTGGATCAATCAGCCCACCGGCCCATTCATGAAACTGCTTCTGGCATTTTTAAACAATTAATCACCCTGCTTGGAGCTAAAGCAGGTTTTTTACATCTTAATCCGCCGCTGGAATTTAAAATATATATAGATCAACAAAAAAATTCTGAGGTAAAAAACGCTTTGGAAATTTTAGCCCGCACTGGTGCTAAAGAATTTAGACATAGCCAGGGGGCAGCCAACGAATTATTTTTTAAGGAACTCGGCTTAACCGAAAATCTGCTGAAAAAATATGATTTTGTCATTAAGCCGGTTTATATGCACAAGCGGGATATTGGCATTATGTTATTATTATTTAAAAAAAATCAGCCGTTGGAAGATCGCGATTTAAATATTATCCGCGTTTTTTCTTTTTATCTGGCTTTGAATGCCACTTTTAAGCCCGACTTTTCATCTTCTCAGACTTGAAAAAACTCTTTAAAAATGTTAAGCTAAAGAAAACTTACCCAGGGTAAGTTTTTATAATCTCGGCCAGATAGCTCGTCTCGGCTGGGCAGACAAGCTTTTCTGTTATTATAAAATTACATCCGAGCCGAAGCCGGGTAAGGCAGAGGTCTGCCGGCCTCCGCAAATTAAAATTATGGCCTGATAGCCAAGTAGTAAGGCAAGGGTCTGCCTGCCTTCGCAAATTATGGTCTGGTAGCCAAGCAGTAAGGCAGAGGTCTGCAAAACCTCTATACATGGGTGCAATTCCCATCCAGACCTAAAGACGTTGTTTGCTACGGCAGGTCAAAATCTAAGGTCCTCCGTAGCTCTTAGAGCGTAGGAGGACAAAACCCTTATGCGTGGGTGCAACTCCCACTCAGGCCTCCATGTAAATTTGCTTCGGCCAGTCAATATCTATTTAGATCCTCCGAAGCTCCGTAGGAGCGAAGGCGGACAAAACCTCTATGCAGAGTGCCTGCCCTCCATAGTTTTAACGAAGGAGGGCAACTCCCACTCAGGCCTAAAGCGTTAAATATTTTTGGTAGCTCATCTGGGCTAAGATAACTTTTATAAAGTTATTATGACGGAAAAATTTGTTCTCAAAGAACAACCTCAAGAAAGCATTATTACCAGAGATAAAATTGAAGCCCCGCCTAATTTTGTCAGTGTTTTTCATGAGACAAAAATCGAATTTCTGCCACCGATTAATCAAACCGGCTTAAAAGCCAGGATTGAATCAAAAGGCAAGGGCAGGAATGAAGAAATGAAGAAAAGGAATAAATTGATAGACCAGTATCTCCCGGAAAATTTAAAAAAACTAGGCCTAAGCCGCAATAATATCTACGCCTATCCCTTTTTGGAGCGTGGCCATGGCCTGCTTGGCGCAGATAGAAGATTTATAAAAAAAGGTGACTTTGCTATTGGACAGGAATTTACAGCTTTTTCAGAAGGTGCGCGATATATATTAAAAGAAATGGGCGTAAAAACACTGGCAGAATACAAAGCAAAAGTTAACGATCCTGTTTATCTAAAGAATAAATATCCGGGTGAAGTCCTGGAAATAAAAGTTGACCCGGAAAAATGCTATGTGGGTGACTTGGAGTATATTGTCAGAATACAAGACTTAATGGATCGCGGCTGGACCAGAGAAGATGCAGGAGAAGAGCAGGCTAAATATTACTGGCAGAAATTAATTACGCTCAAAGATTTTTTAAAATGGTACAGAGAACCTGAATGGGCTGAAGATAACAATAATATTAAAAATGCCGAAGATTTTAAAGAAGAGATTTATTCTGCTTCAGATTACCATTTACTAAAAGGCGCGCCAGATAATTTGCCGGAAACAATCTATCATCCTGAGATTTTAATTCCCGCTGACATTCCCCAAAAACATATTAAATTAGTTCAATAAGCATGCGCCCAAAATTTATTTCTTAGAAATAAAAAAACGCCTAGATTTTTTTCTAGGCGTTTTTTAAAATTTAATTCATTTTTTTCACCTCTTTCATTAAAAAATTCCCAATATATTTATGGATTGGCACGCCCGTAACTCTTTCGTGTATAAATAAACTGCAGGCCGTATTAATTTCATTTAAAATAAAATTGCCCCTTTTATCCTCAAAAAAATCAATAAAGTTAACTTGGGCTTTAAATGCTCTGGCTGTCTTTTCCGCCAGTTTTTTTAATTTATCGCTTTCGGGAATGTATTTTTTTATCTTAGGGTTAAGGCAAACACTGCATTTCCAGCTCTGATTTGGCATATCATAAGTATAAGCATTATCTAGTGCCTTATAATCAATTACAATAACCCTGATTAACTTTGTGTATTCAATAAATTCCTGAACCTGGATATTCTCGCCAGGCACAATATTAACCTTTTCAAGCAATTCTTTTTCAGTAATATTAGAATCAATTTTTTGACAAAAAACACCTTGTCCCTGGCTATGGATTGGTTTTAAAACTAAAACTTTGTATTTGGCTAACAGCTTTTTTATTGTTTCTAAATCTTCTCTTTTGACCTTGCGCGTTCTGGCTGCGGGAATATTATTTTTTGCCGCCCAGGCATTAGCTTTATACTTATTACTAGTAAGTTCTAAAGTTTTAACAGAATTAATAATTTTAAAACCCATGGCTTCAATTTCAGCTAATTTTTTATTGGTAATCCTACCGGCTGTGCGGGAATGAATTAACGTATTGCCTGGCATTAAATTGTATTTTTTGATAACTTGCTTTAATTCCCCGCGACGGGCAATATAACAATTAAACCCCTGCCTTATTATATGCTCCTGAATCTTGAACGCATATTTAAAACCCCTTTTTGTCCTGACAATAATTATATTCATGATTTTTAAAATAAATTTTTATAAATCGTCTTAACTATCTGCAAATATTTAGGCTTTAATTGCCCATTACTTTGTAAAATATTTCTCTTAAACAAAGCGTGCGTAATACGAGCCAAACGGCTCCATTTTTTTATTATAGTTTTCTTTTTAGGCACTCCATCAACTAAAATAAAATCATTATCGCTTTTTAAATCATCGTAAAAGATTGCCTCTTTTTTAAAAATAATCGTTTTATTTTTAGGGTTAAAATTATAAACTCCGACTTCCAGTTCGTTTTTTACAATTAAATCGTAATCTTTGGTATTGGATAAAACAAGGTGACTGCCAGAAATTGGCTTTTGATACATTTTATTTAATTGGCTTACATTAATCTTATAAGGAATATCCAAAAATTCTAAAAAATGAAAAAAATCCATGGGAATAATTTTATATTTCAAATGAATCATGGATAAAATGGGAAACGCCCCAGTATAACGCGCATTACATTCAACCAGATAAACTTTATTGGCTTTTTGATTAACAATCAAGTCAATGCCAAAAATTCCTTTATAGCCTTGCTTGTACATATGCTTGCCCAATCCTTGAGCAATCACTTGTGATTGTTTAACAATTTTGGCATTTAATTCTGACCCAAAAACATGGCCGCAAAAAAGCCCGTTGCCTTTCTTGGGAGAAATCACTTGAGGTATATCAATAATCTGCCTTTGAATTTTAGAAACCAAAGTCCCGTACTTAGTAGCGCAACAAGCCACGCTACAGCTTAAACCAGTAATAAATCTTGTAACATTCACTAGAGTTAAAACCTTGCCATGGAATTTCCCTTCTTTAATCTGGGCTTTAAATTTTTTAAACTCTTTCTCATTTTTTATAAATAAAGTCCCTTTGCCGCCGCCTAGCATAAAATCTGGAAGTTGAATTACAAATTTAGGGCCATATTTTTTTCTGAAAAATTTATAATCTTTACTATAAAATTCTGAGAATTCAAAAATATTGCCCGCAATCGGTTTTATTCCTACCTTATCCATAACTTTTCTAAAACTCGCCTTGTTTTCAAAAATTTTATTTACCTTTGACTTATTGGCGATTATTTCTACGCCTAACGGCCTGACAGCATTTTGGATATTATTATTAGATCTGTATAAAAATAAAATTTTCTTTCCTTCAAAGTTAGCGATATAATTCCTCACTGTTTTATTGCGTAAAAGATTATTGGCGTTTGAAAACTTTAATTTTATATTGGGCTTTCTTTTTTTTAAACAAAAAATGTCAGCATATTTTTCCAGAACTTTATTATCCTTTGAATCTTTAAAAGTAATGACTTTAAAATTTTTTAAAAAAAGCCCAGGGAAAAAACGCATAAAGGCAGTCACGCCCACGCCAAAAACAGTCGCTTTGGGATTTAATTTTTTCTCTAAAAATCTGGAGAAATCTTGATAAGTTTTTATATTTAACATGTCTTTATTTTAACAAAAAATATGCCTTTTTAAAAGCAGAAAAAAGTGATAGAATGAAGATGTTACAAATATACAAATCAAATACAAATTATTACAAATATTAATAAGGGTATTATGACAAATAAAGTGATTTATCCAGAATTATCTTATGAAATAGTGGGTGTTTTATTTGATGTTTATAATGAACTGGGTTATGGTTACCAAGAAAAATATTATGACAGTGCTGTGGCAAAGGCCTTAGATTTGAAGCATATCAGATTTAAGCGGCAAGTGCCTTTTGATGTAAAATATAAAGACAATAAAATTGGTAAAGGAATACTTGATTTTTTAATTGAAGATAAAATCGTATTAGAATTAAAAATCGGAAAATATTTTACTAAACAAAGTTTTAATCAGGTAAAAGGCTATCTTAAATCCACTAATAAAAAATTGGCAATCATGGCTATTTTTACTCCTAAAGGTGTTAGGTTTATTAGAATCTTAAATGAAAATAATAAAATTAGTAAAAATGAAACAGAAATAAACCTTAATAAAGTTAGAGAATTATTCAAATATTAATTTGTAAATATTCGTCATAATATTTGCATATTTGTATCATATGCCGAAGGCAAAACAAAAATTCATCCTCATCGACGGCAATGCCCTGGTCCACCGCGCTTTTCACGCCTTGCCGCCGCTCACCACAAAAACTGGCGAGCTGGTTAATGCTGTCTATGGTTTTATTACCATTTTCTTAAAAGCGCTCAAAGACATTAAACCAGAATACGTGGCAGTTACTTTTGATAAAGCAAAAAAAACTTTTCGTGATGAAATTTATAAAGAATATAAGGCCACACGTGTCAAAGCGCCTCAAGAACTTTATGACCAGATACCCAAAATTAAGGAAGTGCTTAAATTATTTAAGGTACCAATTTATGAATTAGATGGCTTTGAGGCTGATGATGTGATTGGCACAATTGCTCACCATGCAGAAGTGAATAAGCCGGAAATTGAAACCATTATTGTGACCGGCGACCTTGATACTTTGCAGTTAATTGATGACAACACTAAAGTCTATTCTTTAAAACGCGGCATTTCAGATACAATTATTTATGATGAAAAAAATGTCATGCAAAGATACGATGGCTTAAAGCCAAATCAAATGATTGATTATAAAGCGCTTAAAGGCGATCCCTCTGATAATATCCCTGGAGTTAAAGGCATTGGCGAAAAAACAGCTATCCAACTTTTAACCCAATTTAAAACTTTGGACAATCTTTACAAAAATATCCAAAGCAAAAAATTCTCTGATTCTGTGCGCCAAAAATTAATTGATCATAAAGAAGAAGCATATTTAAGCCAGAAACTCGCCACTATTGTACTTAATGCCCCGATAGAATTTAAATTAGCCGATGCTAAAATAAAACCTTACGACAAACAGGGCCTGATCAATCTTTTTCAAAATTATCAATTTACCAGTTTGTTAAATAAACTGCCTGGAGAATCAGCGCCAGCCCCAGCTGATGGTTCGACTAGGCTTGCCCTGAGCAAAGCCGAAGGGCTCACCATGACAGCTGGGGTTAATTATCAGACAATTCAAACAGACAAAGATTTAGAAGTTTTCCTTACATCACTAAAAAAACAAAAAGAATTCTGCTTTGATACAGAGACAACCGGCCTGGATCCTTTTAATTCCAAGCTTATGGGCATTAGCTTTTGCTGGCAAGTAGGCTTAGCTTATTACTTACCAATTGCTGAAGTTAAAGGCGAAGGTTTATTTGAAGAAATAAAAATAAATCAGGCCTGGTTAAAAAAATTATCACCCATTTTTGCTGATAAAAAAATTGCCAAGATCGGACATAATCTCAAATTTGATTCTGAAATGTTAATTAATCAAGGGCTGGAAGTTAATAATCTGGCCTTTGATACCATGATTGCTTCTTATGTTTTAAATCCTGGTTCACGCGCTCATAGTTTGGATAATCTTGCTTTTACAGAACTGGGACACCAGATGATTTCCTTTGCTGATCTTACCAATAATAAAAAAACACCCATTACCCAAGTCCCCTTAGCCAAACTCTCTGAATATTCTTGTGAAGATGCTGATTTTACCTGGCGTCTGTATATTTTATTAAGTAAAAAGTTAGAAAGTGAAAAGTTTATCAAGTTATTTTCTGAAATTGAAATGCCTTTAATCCCGGTTTTAATTAGTATGGAACAGGATGGAATTAAAATAGATCCTCAATACTTAAAAATCTTTTCCAAAAAGATTCAAAAATCCATCGATGCTGTTTCTAAAAATATCTTTAAATTAGCAGGCCAGGAATTTAATATTTCTTCACCAATGCAACTCAAAGAAATTCTTTTTGATAAATTACAAATCTCAACTGCTGGCATTGGTAGAATTAAAACCGGCTTTTCTACTGATGCTGCTTCTTTGGAAAAACTCAAAGGCAGGCATAAAATTATTGATTTAATTTCAGATTACCGTGAATTAAGCAAATTAAAAAATACTTATATTGATGCTTTGCCCCAATTGATTGAAAAATCTACTGGCAGAGTGCACACCAGCTTTAACCAAACAATCACTGCCACAGGCCGCTTGTCTTCTTCAGAACCTAATTTACAAAATATACCTATTAAAACCGCCTTGGGCCGCGAAGTACGCAAAGCCTTTATTGCTGAAAAGGGTTATAAGTTAGTTGCTGCTGATTATTCCCAGATTGAATTAAGAATTGTGGCTTCCTTATCAAATGACCAGAACATGATAAAAGCATTTAAAGAAGGCGAAGATATTCATACTATTACAGCTGCTAAAATTCATGGCTTAAAACCAGAAGAAGTGACCAAGGAAATCAGGCGCAGTGCCAAAGAAATTAATTTTGGGGTTATGTATGGCATGGGCGCTAATGGCGTGGCAGCCAGAACTGGAATTTCCCGTGAAGAAGCCCATGAATTTATTGATAAATATTTTGAGGCATTTCCTAATATAAAAAAATATATTGAAGAAACTAAAGATTTTGCCAGAGATAAAGGTTATGTGGAAACACTCTTTGGCCGCCGCAGGTACTTGCCTGACATCCATTCAGGTGTTCCCAACATTGCCGCTGCGGCGGAAAGAATGGCCATAAACATGCCTATCCAAGGCACTGCCGCTGATTTAATTAAAATGGCCATGATTAAAATTCACTCTAAACTCTCTCAAATATCCCCTAAATCAAGAATGATTCTTCAAGTCCACGACGAACTAGTCTTTGAAGTTCCAGACAAAGAAACAGCCAAAGTCGCTGACTTTGTTAAAAAAGAGATGGAAGATGTTTATAAATTCAAATGCCCAATCAAAGTAGATGTGGAAGTCGGCGATAATTGGGGTGAACTCAAATAAAATTGCTAGAGGTTCGGCCTCCAATTTGGAGGCCGAACCTCTACTCCTCCCCATTTGGCGCAAAAAAATCCCTAGTAAATATTATTTACTAGGGAAAGGATTGTACTTAATTTCCATATTATATAGGATGGGAAAGGAAGTAAACTCCAGGCGAATCTGTCTTGGGATCAAAACTTTTGACTTGCTTTGCAAATAATTCAGCAGCTTTATCCAGAATTTTTTTCGACGCCATGGGCAGAACATGCCAGGTTGTTGAACCATCTTCATTCGTCTTAAAAACGATATCACCAAGATATTTATAGGTGCCATTAACATTGCACCAGATGTAAATACCATGCCATGCTTCTGAATTCACAATTCCAGCAACCAATTTTTCGCCGATGCGGATTAATGTTTGATCCTGATTGGAAACTGATTCGATATCCATTTCTACGAATTCACCACTGACGAGTTTTACTCTTTTAGACATTCGATCCTCCTTTTTTAAAAATTACTTTGTACACTTAAGCTGTATTTTTGATTTGAGCGCACTGGGAGGGAGTCTGACCCTCACGGACTCTTACCCTATAGGCAAGTTAGTCCACTAGGTTTGGAACCTAGCGCGTCTCAATTCCGCCACCAGTGCATAGATTACTATTTATCATATTTTCTCAACCTTGTCAATCCCATTCGCGTCATTCGCATTCAAAATATTCGCATAAATTTAAAAAGCCGACAATTTAATGCCAGCTTATGCTTACCCACCGTAGCTCATAGGAGTCCAAATGGGTTGTTGTGTTTATGAAAGATAGAGCCTACTTACGCACACCGCCGAACCAAACTACATTTTCAAATGCACTATTGCTGCCAGCATAACTTCTTCTGACACTAACAATGCGACCGCAACCATCTTCATCTCTATAAAAAATGGCGTAGCCCCAATCTTGGTCTTGGATTTTCCAAAGAGCCATGTTAGGGAACTCATCCGCAAATTCGAGTTCATTCTCATTGACTGCTGCAACCGCATAAGGGTCATAGATCATCCCCCGATTTTTAAACTCTCTATCCAAATCTATAAAGGGGATATAATCCACTTTCCCATTGAAAAGAGTGAAAAATACGACTTCAACATTATCTTTTTTTTGGGTCTCGCATGCAGGCATAGTTCTTAATGCATCGGTTTCCACATATTCTTTCCGGTGAGTGAATGCTATTTCGGCCTTATCCCTATTTTTGATCTCGCATTCGGGTATGGTCACTATCACAATGCTTTCCTTGGATATAACCCGACCAGTAGCATTAATTACTTCTTCAGGTGTACGCGTATAATCAACGGAAACGACCCGTCTGATTCCGCTAAACATGATAGCTGTACCTCATTCCTTTCTTCCGCTTTAAGCGGATATTAAAGCTCATTCTCTGATACCTCGTAAGGCATCGCTTCTATTTATTTAAAAGTTCAATCCGTTTTTCAGCTCATGAAAAAATTTCCTGGGCTAAAGACGAAAGGTGAGTCAGTTCCCATGAGAATATGGCTCACCTAAAATTTTTATTTGAGTTACCGCAAGAGGTGCATAAAACGAATATCTGTAATCAAGGCAAAAATTGAAATTACCATAATACAGATATTAAGGAAGAAGGGTGAATCTGTTACGTGACGGCTACTGAAGCACGAGATAAGTCCCAGGAACGAAAAAAGGATTCCAAACCCTACCACCACAAAAACAGATAACAAGATTATTTTCGCGAAGAAATCTAAAATGAACATTTTACTACCTCCTTAAATTGTTTTCAAAAAAACTTTATGCGCGGGAAAGGCACCTTTGCGCCCTCCCGCACACTATTGAAACCTCCAGATTTCAATAACTCTAATCTTAGCATATTTTGGAGGTTTTGTCAAGACTTACGGAAATTGCTGATTGTGCTAAAATAAAGCTACCGCTGAAATAAGAAATAAGTAATATGTAATACGGAAAGGAATATAAATTATATTTAAATAATCTTCCCATCCGTATTTCTTATTACCTATTACGTATTACTGCATTTTCATATACAAACCTATGATAATATTTTTATACGGTGAAGATACGTATAGATCAAATCAGAAACTCACCCAAATCAAAGCCAAGTTCCTCAAAGAAGTTGATAGTACTTCTATGAACTTAACCACCTTAGACGGTGCCAAGCTTAAATTTGAAGAATTTAACCAGCAGGTCAAAGCCAGCCCGTTTTTAGCGCGCAAAAGAATGATTATTATAAAAAATTTAATTTCTGAAAATAAATCCAAGGAAATCCAGAAAGAAGTGGTGGAACTTTTAAATTCAACTGACCAAAACGCTAAAGACGAAAATATCCTGGTTTTCTGGGAAAGCGCCAGCCATTCCAAAACCAAGGGCAAAGACGCGCTTTGGACACGACTAGCCAAAGAAAAACTGGCTGAAGAATTTGAGCCCTTAAGACCGGCCCAACTTAATGCCTGGGTCAAAAAAGAAATTGAAACGCAAGGAGGCAAAATTGATAACCAGACCATTGCTTTATTAGCCGCCACTGTCGGCAATGACCTCTGGCAAATGGCCAATGAGATTACTAAGCTCACAAATTATTGCCAAACCAAGCCGATTACCGCTGCTGACATTGAAAATCTGGTCAAAGCCAAATTTGATGACAATATTTTTAATTTGGTTGATGCCTTAGGCAATAATAATAAAAAACTGGCTTTTAAATTAATGTCAGACCAATTTAATTTGGAAGCTGACGAAATGTATTTGCTTTCCATGCTAATTCGCCAGTTTAGAATTTTACTGGAAATTAAAGATTTAATAAATGAGCATCCTAAAATTACCAAAGATTTAATTGCTAAAGATTTAAGCATTCATCCTTTTGTAGCTCAAAAAGCATTATGGCAGGTTAAAAATTTCACTTTTGCTAAGCTTAAACAAATTTACCAGCTCCTTTTAGACCTTGACTTTAAACTCAAAACCTCCCAATCAAAACCCAAGGTTCTTTTTGACCTCTTTATCGCCCAAATTTAAATAAAAAAAAAGAGGCTGAATTTTATCCAGCCTCTGTCAAAATTTTCTCCAGATCCACGATCTCAAACGGCTTTTTAAAAAACTTCACGTTTACCGGCAAATTATTAGGACGCTCATCGGAAATTAATACGACTTTAGCCGGGCATTTTGAACAAGACTCATGATTTCTAAGCGCATTAATCAAGTCAATGCCGTTCATCACAGGCATGTTAAAATCTATGATCAGAGCGTCAAATGGGAATCGTCCGGCCATAAACATAGCCAGCTCAATGTCTTCTGTTGCAAAAACATCGTGACCCAAATCTTTTAAAAAATCTGGGATAGAAATCCTCACCCCTTCATCATCATCAACAAATAGAATTTTCACCATTTCCTCCTTAGTTGATTGTGTAAATATAATATTACCACATTATAAGAAAAAAGAAAGAGGCTCATTGAGCCTCTTTTTTAACCATGTCTTTGAGTTTATCCAATTCGTTTTTATCGCAATAGTCAACTCCCTCCTGAAGTTTAAAAATTTCGCGTGGATGAGTTGACATCAGAATGATGCGCATTCCTGCAAATTGCGGATCTGCCAGCACATGTTTAATTAAGTTGAGCCCGTCCATAACGGGCATCTGATAATCCGTGATCAGCAAATCAAATTTTTCCTGCTCTAATTTCTCTAAGGCTTGCTGACCATTTTCAGCCTCAACAATTTCAAAATCTTTCTTAGGCCGTAAAAGCCACTTGATTGCGTTGCGCATACGCTCTAAATCATCTACAAGCAATATTTTCATACTGCCTCCTTTGTAAAATTATCTACTAGTTTAGCATATCTAGGCGATTTTGTCAACCACGTCGCTAGCAAGCAGCGTGATTGACCTAGCACTAAACAAAAAAGAGCCTTACGAGCTCTATTTTTGTTTATTTTATTCTGATTTTTTCTCTTCTTTTTTTGCAGCGCTTCCGCCTTTCTGATGATATTTAACCAAACGGGATAATTTTCTAGCTACCATGTTTTTCTTAAAAATCTTTTTTTGCGCTGCTTTATCCAGCTTTTTCTGCGCCTCTTTAATCATGGCCTCAACCTTGTCTTTGGCTTCATTTTTATCAATGGCCTTATGGATTTTTTTGAGCAGGGTTTTAATATCCTCGCGAATTGCCAAATTATGAGCTGATCTTTTTATACTTTGGCGCAAGGATTTCTTTGACTGTTGTTTAATTGGCATAGATGAATTCTGAATTATGAATTATGAACTATGAAATGAAATACAGATTACAGATAGTTACAGATATGCTGATTTAGTGATTTGTAAATCTGTATATATCTGTAATCTGTAGTATTAAAGAAATGGTATCAGATTATTATTATGAAGTCAAGGATTTAAGTCTGCGGTTTATCAATTTCTAAAAGTTCAATTTTTGTTTCCTTGCCTGTAATTTTAGTTACATCCTTATCTATTTTTTTAAACTCTTTGGAGGCAGAATTGTACATATTGACTGTTGTGCCCAGATTGTTGCCTAATTTTTTCAGATATTCATCATAAGCCAGTAAATGCTTTTGCAAGTCTTCAACTTTTTCCCTGATTTCCTGGGCTGATTTTTCAATTTGTAAAGCTTTTAAACCTTGCAAAACAGTCTGCAGATAAGCAAAAAATGAAGTTGGTGAAGTTATTATCACGTGTTTTTCTTTAAAAGCATATTCAATTAAATCGCGCGTATTAACTTTAATCGCCCCGACCTGGTTAATCAAAAGATCGTAGTAAATTCCTTCGGATGGAATGAACATAAAAGCAAAATCCATTGTTTTCTCACTTGGCCTGATATATTTGGAAGTTTCGTCAATCCTGTTTTTCAAATCCTGCTTAAAAAGTTTTTCTAATTTTTCGCGTTCTGCTGGATTTTTTTCTTCCACAATCTTATTATAATTTTCCAATGAAAATTTAGAGTCAATGGGAATAACCTTGTCTTTAACAAAAATTACCGCATCAACAATCTCCCCATTTTTAAATTTATATTGCATTTGGTAAGAAGCCGGCGGCAAAACATTTTTTAGCAATGTTTCCAGAAAATATTCGCCTAAAATACCGCGCTGTTTGGGATTGGTCAAAATATTTTCCAAACTCTGCAATTGCTCGGCAAAACCCATCACCTGTTTATTGGTTTCCGTAATCTTTGTTAATTGCTCTGTCACACCCTGAATTATTCTGGAACTTTGCGCGTGCTGTTCCTGAATTGTTTTGTGTGTATTATTTAACCCGTCTCCCAAGACTTTATTAAGTTCATTTATCTGATTTTGCAGCAAAACCAAAGACTGGTCATCTTTTTTCCCTTGACTTGTTTTGTTCAGCATAAAAAGAATGGCTGCAAAACCAGCTATAATGACTAGTAAAATTATGATTGAGAATAAATCCATAAATTTATATAATTATTCCTATTTTATCAGCAAATGTCCAAAAGAGCAATCACCCCTTAGATCTTGACAAACCAAAAATTTTTTGATAATCTAGACAATGCTCGGAAAACACCGGCGTACTGGGATTTTAAGCAAACCGGGTCTGAATCAATTATGAATCTGATCAGAGTAATTTATCCAAAAATTCTGGTCAAATTCCCTCCGGTTGGTTTGTGCCTCGTAAACTTAAAATTCTGTAGAGTTGGGCTCTACACCAGTGTTAAACCCAGTTGTAGTGTAACTCGTTTGGGTGCGAGTGGCTAGCAGCCGGACACTGCAATGGCTTCGAGCTAGGAGCGCATTAAATTGCGCTCCTTTTCAATTAAAAAAAGAGGTTATAATAGCCTCTTTTTATGATAAATGGTCATTATTCCAAAAATACTGCAGAAGAAATAACTGTTGTCCAAAGCCCGTCTTTATTGCCTTCAGCTGATTGTGTTATGCTTGATGTTCTAAAAATATAACCACTGGCTAAATACTCTTCTTTTCTTTCATCATAGGCTTTATCAGGATCAAATTGAATGCCTAAAGTTGTGGCTAACATGGTGGCGGCTAAATCTTCAGCATAATATCCGCACTTTTGGCATGTTTCTCCATGTGAATGATGCTCTGATAAATAACCATAATGTGTCCGATCTTTTGGAATTGCCAAGCCTATTGAAGCTGAAATCAAACGATTTGGTTCATTGGTTTCACTTTTTGCCATAACACAATATGTAATTTGTCCCGGATTTAATAACTCTTTACCTTTATCTTTAGTTATAGTTTGGCAATTTGGAGGGAAAATGCTGGAAACATAAACTAAATTACATTTTTCAATACCCGCATCGCGTAAAGCTAATTCAAAGGATGCTAATCGTTCTTTGTGCACTCCAACGCCTTTTGTAAAAAACATTTTACTTGGTACCATTTTTTTTAATTTTTTAAATTTAAATTAAAAGCTTTTTCAAGGCTCTAACTAAAATTATAAAATATAAAATATAAAAAAACAACAACCAGGGTCTGCCAGTTGTTGATAACTTCGCAAATTTAAATAAAATATTTTTCCCTGCCTGATTTTAAAGTTTCGGCGCACCACTTTAATTCTGTGAAAAATATTTTGCAACGTGCCAAATAACTTTTATCAATTAAATTTCCTTTTGAGTCAAAACAAGTTTTAACATTTGAAAAATATAAATCTTCACGAATTGGCATCATGTGTAATTCAATTGAAACTAAGAGTAATTGTTCAACCATCCTAAGCCCGCCAAGACAGCTGCTTGATACGCCGCAAATTCCTAAGGCTTATGAAAGTATTCTGTGTATTGCAGATCAAGCATTATTTTTATTTCGCCATGATAACCATGATTATATTCTGGTGAAACAATAATTAAGCCATCATCGCATTTAATTATTTTGGCAAATTTTTGGCTTGGACAATTTTCCCTTCACGATTAGTCGCTGCAATTCTAAAATTTTTAACTTTAATCATTTTTTTTCAAAACCAAAAGGCTTGCACTTGTTTCAGTTTGAATTTGGCGGTTTTTATAGATTCGCGACCTTGTTGTGCGGTTCCTAAAATTATTGGGATATACATAAATATCAGCTATCAAGCCTATTACTAATTATTTAATTAATTCTTCAACTTCGTTTTTCCCAGCTGTCAGTTCATCAACTTGTTCAGAATCTAATTTTAAAAGCATGGCCTGAAATTCGCCAACATGTGTTTTTTCCTCTTTAGCAATATCTTGTAAGATGGCTTTGATTTCAGAATTGTTGGTCATGGCAGCCATCTGTTCATAAAGATTAATTGCATCTAATTCGGCAATAATACCTGCTCTTAAAATTTCCTGATCAATTTCAATTTTATTAGATTTGTCTAAATTAATAGGAATTTGTGACATCATAGACTTGTCTAAGTTAATAATAAATTATATGATTAGTATATCTTAATTTTATCATTTATTGGCTAACAAAGAAATATTCAAAAATCTCTTTTGTGAATTTCTTAAATATTTTTTGTACATGCTTTTATTCATTAGATAGTAAATATATTATTGTAATGACAAAATTACCAAAATTATTACTTATTACGACACTTGTTTTTTCCTAAAATTACTTAAATTTTGCTAATAAGCTCAATTTTACATTAAAAATGTTTCACGTGAAACATTTTTAAAATATAGGCTAATATTAGCAATAAAAGTGTTAATTTACTATAAATAAATAAGTCCCTGTAGTTTCCGCCCAAGGCGGATCAGCCTGTCTTGGCCAAGGCCAGGCCTCTGGCTGACAACGGATACACTGACAATTAAATAAGTCCCCGTAGTTCAACGGATAGAACGAGAGACTCCTAAGCTCTAGATAGAGGTTCGATTCCTCTCGGGGACATATTTTGGCCTTATAGCTCTGCCAGCCGGAGTACATTCAGAGTGGGAGAGCTAAAGGGCTCAAGTCCTTATGGTCAAAATATAAAATTTTGCTTTAAAATGAATATGCTAAAATATGCCAAATAAAGAGTCCTTGGAACAACAAAATTTACAATTTTATACATTTGCTGATGGAATTTTTAGTTTTTGGGAAGCAAAAATCAATGATAAGCAAAGCATTATATTTAGGGTAAGAAATGATAGTACTCCGGCAAAAAGGGCTCTGGAAAAGGGTATTTCTAATGGAATTTCATTATATCCAGCTAAAAAAGAACCTGTTCAAAAATGGCTAAATTCTCATCCAGATTATCCAATTATTGAATAAATACGCCAGTAATAGAGCCACCTTCGGTAAAAATTACAATAATATGGCTATTTAGCTCCCACCTATGCACCTTTGGAGCTCCGGCTGGCAGGCAACCCTAAAATGACACCATTTGTGGATGTTTATCCTATTTTTACTAAGGGCAATTAGCTCCAGCCTAAAAGGGCCCCTTTGGGGCTGGTTAGAGCGTACGATTCACACCTGCCTGCCGTAGTATATAAATTCTAAAAATTATTAGCAAATATGGCCATTTAGCTCACACCTACGCATACGCTTCGGCGGGCAGGCAGTTGGCTAGAGCGCTTCATTCACACCTGTCCGCCGAAATTATGGGATTATAGCTCAGTTGGTCAGAGCGTACGGTTCACATCCGTAAGGTCAGAGGTTCAAGTCCTCTTAATCCCAATACTTATGAAGGCGGATTGAAGAGGTCGCAGATTCAAGCCCTGCAATGGCCATACGAAGGCAGGTTCGTAAGGTCACTGGTTCAAACCCAGTATTGCCCACCTTTGTCCTACGAAGCTTTAGACGGTCGGTCTTCGGCCTTTACAGACGGAAGTCGGCTACTGAGCCGACGAATGTCGTTAAGCACAGCCCACAAAACAACATTATTACTTATTACTAATTACTTATTACTAATTTACATGTCATTATCCATTGCTATTGTTGGCCTACCCAATGTAGGCAAATCAACCATATTTAATGCCTTAACTCGCCAAAAGGTTGATGCTCAAAACTATCCATTTTGCACCATTAATCCTAATATTGGGTGTGTTAAGGTACCTGATGACCGGCTTGATCAACTTGCTGTCATGTCAAATTCAGAAAAGATTATTTATTCTACCATTGAATTTACAGATATTGCTGGATTGGTTAGAGGCGCACATAAAGGAGAAGGATTGGGCAACCAATTTTTATCTAACATTAGGGAATGTAATGTAATCTGTCATATTTTACGACACTTCAAAGATGAAAACGTTGTGCATGTTGAACAAAAAATTGACCCAAAATTAGATTTAGAGATTATAAACCTTGAGTTGGCCATGGCTGATTTAGCCCAAATCCAGAAAAAATTAGATTCAATTAAAAATGACCTTGCTTTTAAAGATTTAACTATTCTCCTTAAAAAGCTGCAAGAAAATTTGAATAATAATATCTTAATTAAAGATATTATATTTTCAGATGAAGAAAAAATTAGTATTAAAGAATATAATTTTTTAACTGCAAAACCATGTCTGTATATAATTAACATTGCTGAAACGGATTTAAAAAAAGAAGCGCCTGAAATTTTAAAAGAAATAAATTTAGATTTAAATCCTGATGAAGTTATTTTAGTTTGTGGTAAAATGGAAGCAGAATTATCAACTCTTAGTGAAAGTGAGGTCAAGGAATATTTAAATAACTTACAGATAAAACAAACCGGCTTGGAAAAAATGATAATTGCCGGTTATAAACTATTGGATCTAATTTCTATGTTAACCACGGGACCAAAAGAAACAAGAGCCTGGACATTGACTCAAGGCACAAAAGCGCCACAGGCTGCTGGTAAAATTCATACTGATTTTGAAAAAGGCTTTGCTAGAGTGGAAGTTATTTATTGGCAAGATCTGCTAAATATCGGCAACTGGATAAAAGCTAAAGAAAAAGGTCTTATCAGGATGGAGGGTAAAGACTATGTGATTAAAGATGGGGATACTGTTATTTTTCATTTTTCTAAATAGCTGTGGATAACCAAATTTATATTTTTTATTGAAAATGCTAGAATTTAATTAAGAGAAAGGAGGCATGTCTTTGAGAGAACATTTTAAGTCTAGGGCGCTAATGTATCAAAGACGTAAGTTTCTGGCGAAATTCACCAAAATAAAAAAATGGAGGAGGTAGCAAAAAGATGTACCACATCCGCCATCAAAGACACGAAGAACTGAAACTTATTATGCTGAATCGCTGAAAGGAGGTGATCTTATATCTAAGGGGAAACACCCCTCATCAGGTTTAGCTGGTTTCAAATAAACCTGATGTCCACAAGAAAGGAGGATTGCCTCTACCTTTGCAGAAAAAACACCGCTCCGGATTTATTCGGAGCGGTTTTAATTTTGAATATATTATTTTAAATTTTTTCTAGAATAATTATATCCCGCCAAATTAATTGGTTGGCTCTAAAGTACATTAATTCTTCCTTATTTAATTTTTTAAATCCTATTTGTTCTATTTTATTTATAATATCAAGCTTTGTATTTACATTTCTAAGATGAAATACTGGGAAAATAATCACTATTTTGCCTTGTTTTCTAAGGATTTCTTTAAGTTCCTTAAAAGCCTTTAAATACAGCGAATCTAACACCTTTATAATTGTTTCAATTTGGCTTAAGCTTTCATTGCCTTTAATTGGCGGCCCTAAAAATGGCTCGGTAATAATTGCATCTATGGAATTTGGTTTTATTTTTTGAGTTAATTTCTCAACTGGCAGGCTAAAAACCTGAACATTATTGGTGTTCAGCTGATATTTTTCTTTAAGCCAGTTAAGATTTTCTTTCGTATCCTTAATCGCTTTTTCACTTTTATCACTGCCTATCAGATTTTTATACCCCAAAATTAAGGCCTCCTGCAAAATAGTGCCAGAGCCGCAAAAAGGATCTAAAATTTGCGCATCTTCTTTTATTTGCGCCAGATTAATCATTATCCTCGCTAGCTTAGGAGGCAACATGCCAGAGACCTGATCGCGGCCAGGCCTGGTAAAATCCCTGGCCCCGAATTCTTCAAACGCCTGGACAGCCAAAGTTTGCCCAACCAAAATTTCAGTATCCTTAATTAAAAAACAAATTTCCGCTCCATTCTGAAGTAATTTATTTTTTTTGACTATAACCGATGATAATTCCATTTCTTTAGAAACAACATATCTAGAATTAACATTTTTCTCTTCGCGTAAAATTCTTTTTATTTCCATTGCTACCGGAATTAATTTCTTTTGTAGCTTTTGCAAAGACACTTTTTTGTCTAGCAAGTATAGGCTAAAGCCGAAAAATACTTTGCCTTCGCCAAATTTAATTAAATCAAAAAACTTTTCTTCAAATTTTTCTAAAGAAGAAATCGTGTCTAAAATTTTCCCAATCTTAACTGTTCCTCCCAAACGGTTATTAAGCCAGTTGACATCTAATTCCTTTTCTGTTTCAATAATCAAGACTTTTTCTCCAAATTCTATATTCTTAATTCTAAATTCTTCAAATTCCAAAACAGCTTCAATTTCCGCCTTGGAGAGGATTGGATTTTTGCCTAGGATAAAATAGTATTGCATATAAATTATTATACCATATAAAGAAAAAAGACCGCCTGAATTGTATGGGACAGTCTTTTGTATCAACGGAGCGACCCGCATATTTCCCAGGTATGGAATGAACCTTTAGGAAAAACAGCGCTAGCTTTTAAAAAACGCCACTAACTTTGATTATTGGAAATTGCTTAATTCAAGCCCATGTAAACACCAGGCAAGGGGAGCCTTAAGTGTTATATAACGCCCAGAATTTAAGTATCTTCTTGCGTTATCACATATCCATAAAGGATTGTGGGTCGTACCCCATTTGTCATGGCCATTGCCTAGGCAATTTCCGCAAAGATAGTTTTGTTTTTAAAAAGCGTCCCGCCAACCCCATTTCCGAAGAAACGAGCGCCAGCATTCCTTAATACAGCTCTTCCGTTGATATTTACAGGTTAAATTATCTGCCTAAAAAAGTCAAGAACTTGACGCATTTTTAAACATAACTAATTATGAGTAAAAAAGCTTCCCAAGTTGCATTTTTTATAATAAGATTAAAGTAATTCACTTATAACATATAACTCGTTTCTGATACTAAATCAAGCATTAAAGATGAAGTGTGTGCGCATAGAAACGAGTTGTAAGAAATGCTGAAGGAAAAAAGGTGTCAGCACATCGCACAACACGGGCTATCTGGCTCCGCCAGAGGAAAAATTTCATTTACTATTTATCTTTTCTCTCTTTTATGAATAAATTTGATTTTGTCTTAGAGGAAATTAAAACGCTTACTAAAAATGCAACGGACAAAACTGAGTACGATCATTCGCAGTCGGTTTGGCAGTGGGTTCTAAAACTTAAACCAGATGCGGACATTGCACTTCAAATCGCCGCCCTAGGCCATGATATCGATAGAAGTTTTGAAGACTACCGAAAAATGAAGGCAAAATTTTCGACTTATGATGAATATAAAAAAGAGCACGCCTTATTATCCGCCAAAATAATGTGTGATATACTAAAAAAACATAATTTTGACGAAACCACGATAGACAAGGTTAGGCACTTGATTGAAAATCACGAAATTGGCGGCGAGGGCGATGTTGAAATATTAATGGAAGCTGACAGTATCACGTTTTTTAACGATTTGCCACATTATCGCCAGACACATACTCAAGAAGAGACGACAGACAAAATCAAATTTATGTACGATAGATTGAACGACAAAGCAAAATCAATGGTTAATCAGATAGATTTCAAAAATGCAGAATCCGCAAAATTATTTAAGGAAGCGATAAATAGTAAATGATTTTTTTCTGTCAACGCCCAAATTTCACTTCATTTCATTCAGTGAAACTTCAGATAGCCCGAAACGTTATATGAAACATGCTTTTCTTTTTACGGCTAACCTGCCGGCAGGCAGGCAGGCGCCTAACAATTTTCTTTGCGCGAATCTTGCGCGAATCTTGCGCGAACCGCTATTTTGTGATATAATGCCAGCGTAGTCTAAAAAATCCATACTTCATAATATGTTCAATCCGCAGTACAAGCTAACAAATAAAATTTTAACGAATATTACTGCCATTGCCGAGGCCAAAGGTATTATTGAACGTGCCAAAATTTTACCCCAAAAAGAAATAAAATTGCGCCGGCAAGCCATTATCCGCATGACCCACCACTCTACCGAGATTGAGGGCAATCAATTAAACATGGGGCAGGTAGAAGCGCTTTATGCTAAAAAAAAAGTAGATGCGCCGGATCGGGATGTTTATGAAGTTAAAAATTATTTAAACGCTCTAAAATACATAGAAAAAATTGCAGCTGATAAAAAACCGATATCTGAAAAAGTGATTTTAAAAATTCATAAATTAGTAACGGATAAAACCTTGGCTCCGCAATTTTCCGGCCGCTACCGACCAGGGCCAATTTATGTGGTGCGACGGCAGTTCGGCGTACCGCAAGAAACCCTATATACCGGGCCGGAAGCCAAACAGGTGCCAAAACTCATGGCTGATTTTACTGCTTGGCTTAAAGATAGCGAAGCAAAAGAAATAAATCCGGTGATTGTGGCCGGGATTGCCCATTTGGAACTGGCTGCTATTCATCCGTTTAATGATGGCAATGGCCGTACCGCTCGCGCCTTGGCCACGCTAATGCTTTATCAAAGAGGATATGACTTCCGTCGCTTATTTGCTTTGGAAGATTATTATAATACCAATAGACAAGCGTATTATAAAGCCATTAACGTGGGAAAAACGTATGACGAGCGGCGCACGGATATTACTTCGTGGCTCGAATATTTTATCAAAGGATTTAAAAAGGAAATTGATGAGGTGAAAAATAGGATTTTGCCATTATCCAACCGTCATATTGATGGAAAAATCAAGTCGCAAATTTACCTTACCCCTGAACAACTAAAAATTATTGATTTTTTGGATCAAGTCGGCCGTATTGCCGTCAAGGATGTAGAGGATGTTTTATCCTGCCCGCGCAGATCGGCACAATTGCAATTACAAAAATTGAAAAAGATCAAGATGATTAAGGCAACAGGTAAAGGAAAAAATACTGCTTATATTGCCAATTAAAAGCGATATGGCTACAGTTTGCATTTGCCCATTTAATTCCCCTCCGCCCTTCCCGCCAGAGGCGGACACAGCGTCCAACCTGCCTGCCGGCAGGCAGGAACGGAAAAAGAAAAGTATAGCTGGCTACCCCTTCGACTCCGCTTCGTTCCGCTCAGGGTCCGCCCATATTGTTCGTCTTAAGATAATCAAGATATACTATAAATAACTAATTCAAAACGAACAACATCAGATATCCCGAAACGTTATCGGAAATTTTATTTGCCCTTAATTTTATTTTAATTTTACCCTTTTAATCTAAATTTTAATATGCTAATTAACATACATTTAAATCCCAAAGTAGCTGAAATAAAAGACCAAGAAGAAAAGTTCGATACCCTTATTTCGCCATCAAGCACCGTGGCGACTTTGCTTAATATTGAAAAGGAATTAGGGCGAAATGACATCATTGGAATTGATGAAGCATTTCCTGGCGAAGCTGAAACAAAAAATAAAATCAGAAGATTAATCGAAAACGATATAAGTGAAGGGAAAATTACCGCTCTACTTTTCACTTTATTACTTTACAATTCTGAACGCACGCTAAAATATATTGAAGAATTAAAACATGTATTCGGCGAAAAGATAAAAATTATAATCGGCGGGCAGCTCGTCCCATTGGCGCGCGAAGCATATTTGAAAAATAAAAATATTGATGCGGTTTGTGTGGGCGACGCCGAGAAAATCCTGCCAGAATTATTAAGAGATTTAGAAGTTGGAAATTTAAAAGGAGAATATGCGGGCTGGGTTATGAATGAAAAAGAGAAAAAGTTTTCTGGCGTTTCATTTGATCATTTTTGGCAAATAAAAGAACGAATGGAGACGCAAAAAAAGGAAGTTGGATTTTCTCAGCTTACTATTCAGGGGCCTGGTGGTCCAGGATGCGCTTGGGCAATTTCTAGCATGAAAGGGCCATGCTCATTTTGCTCTTTGCAAAATGTTGAGGTGAAAAGCGAAATGACAATTGAGGAATATTTGGAAAACGAGAGAGTTCTTGAGCAACAATTTCATCCCGACCGTTTTTATGATGTTGCCAATCAATTTATACCATCTGTAAGTCCACATGAAAAAGTTGAATGGCTCAAAAAATATATTGAAATAAGAAAAGCCAAAGGCATAAAAGCTGAAAAATATGCTTATCTAACAGTTCCATCGGTCGATGCTGAAGTTGCTGAATTATTAAAAGAAGCTGGAATTTCAGAAGTGTATTTGGGAATCGACCATTTTAGCGAAGAGGCATTAAAGCAAGAAAATAAGTCATTTCGCAAAAGAGAGACTTTGGAAAAATGTCTAAATGCGCTCAAATCAAATGGAATAAGTTTTAGAGCAGGAATTGTTTTAGGCTCTGCCGAAGAAAGCTTGGAAACTTTAGAATCTGTACGAAATGGAGTAAGATGGATGACAGAAAACTATAGGGATATAATAAAAGCAGTTGGAATTTTTCCAATTGAAATGCTACCAGGCTCGAAAGATTTTGAAAAAATGCGAGAAGCTGGACTTTGTCCTGGATTATTTGTGAAATTTGATGAAAGTGGATACTTATCACGAGATGAGCAAAGAGAAATGACAAATAGCTGGATTGATAGCCATAGCAATGTTTCAGCAAAAGAAGTTAGAGAATTTGAAACAGAAATGTTTGATTATCTAAAAAGCGAAGGTGTGTTTGGTTATAGTGTAGACAGGAAACCAGAGCAGGCCAATGAATTTAAAGGGGTTGAGGGAAAATTAAAATAAAATTGCCCGAATAATACTTGCTATCGCTCGTGAATTAATTTACATCAGCTAACACGGCGTATCTGGCTGCCAGATGACCTACAAAATGAAATATCCATTTTTGACAAAAGAAAAATTGGAAACGCTGAAGGGCTCACTACGAAAGAAGACATTAAAGCAGCAGATCAGATAATTGATAAAGTTATAGCAGAATTGGAAAAAACTTGTTAGTTTATTCCTCCGCAAAATTAAAATATTTTCTAAATCACATAACAACTTCATTTTAAAAATACAAACTTTTTTATCTTTTAATTAGTGCTCTTTTGAGATTTTTGGAAAGAAAAAGCGTCTCCTCATGGAGACGCAATTAGCGGTCTTGGATCGTGAACGTAGGACTGTTTCATTTATACTTTTCCCAGCAGTTGTGTTATTTAACATTTTCCCTCTCAAACTTTTCGAAAAACTCTTTGATCTCTTGAAACTTTTCCTTTTCTTCTGACGAATCCGTCAGAACCTGACCGAGACGAACGAGTTTCATGAAGTCCCTGTCGCAATCCATTGTCCAGTGGTATGCGACAAACGCCGTAAATTTCTTGTCCTTGGCTTGCTCCATGATGAAGTTGAAACCTCCAAGATGAAAAGCCATTATGCCTATCAACTGGCCCTTCCCCTCGTCATCAAGATTCTCGGTGACGATTTTTTTGAAAACATCATAGTCGGCACTGGTGCCGCTTCTGGATTTCCAAAGGGCATCCTTTGCTTTGATTCGAAATTCTTGCCTTTTCTTGAACTCTTCACTTTTTCTTTTTTTTGGGTCTGTTTCATCCATTGCTCTCACTCCTTTCTGATTTCGATTATCTGCCTTTACTAATATATCAATAAGCAACTTGAGATTTTTGGGAAGAAAAATGCCAAAACTGCGTAAATAAGATTGTGTTTAGCAGACATGTTCCAGCGTTTTTTGTTGACAGTCAAGTACGCACGCCTCGCCTTTGCCGATCAGTTTAGAACGCAGTTGAACTCCCAATTCCTGAATGGCAAAATATGATGGGAACTCGTCAACATATTCGTAGTGAGTAACTAGAATAAGCACATCAGCCTCGTCTTTGCGAGAACGAACAAGCTTGAGCGTGCCAGGCAAGTCTTCCCGATGGTCGCATTCAGACCACAGAATCTCGTGCTCTTCAAAACCAATGCCGAGAACTGTACCAAGAACTTCTGCGCTCTCTTTGGCGCGCCCAGCGATTGAGGTGAAAAGAAGCACGGACGATCCATTTATAATTGCCTGTAATTTCTCACCGAGCGCTTTCATTTGATTACGACCACAATCGCTGAGATGAGGACCATAATAGTCTCCATGTCTTACAATTATAAGCGTTTTCATTATTTACCTCCTTATAAATTCAGATTTGCTATAATCTTTGCACTTTTATATAGTTTTGTCAAGAAGAACTTGACGCATTTTAAAGTCTTTGCTAAGATGTATTTACAATTTAAAACACCCTTCCTACGCCCTCCGTAGCTTTATGCGGAGGAGGGCCATGCCCTTGACTTTATTTGTTAAAGGGTAATGAAACCCGATTCCGAGGTTTCAACGGTGCGATTTCTAGTAGCTCTTGCTATTATTTATGAAGTCCCGCCGTCGGGATTTTTTTTAACCACGGATTTTTGCTCACGGATTACACGGATAAATTGGAACTGACTCACTGCAACCTTATACAACCTCATAAAACTTAATATAACTTAACATAACCTAACAAACCAACTTATGACCGACGAACAACAAGACGAAAAACTTTCACCAAGACTAGATCATTATGAATTGCTTTACATTCTCCCCATGTCTTACACGGCTGAGGAATTAAAGCCGATTGTAGAAAAAGTCGCCTCCTTGATCAAAGAAAATGAAGGCACCATTACCAAAGATGACGATTTAGGCAAGCAAAAATTATCTTACACCATAAAACACAATAGCCATGCTTATTATCTGCTTTATGAATTTGATTTGCCTAAAGCAAACTTACAAAAACTTAACCGCGCGCTTAGTCTGAGCAACGAAGTTTTGAGATTTATTATTGTTAAGAAAAAAATCAAAACAGAAGCGGAAATTATCAAAGAAAAAGAATCTCAGGAAAGATTAGCTAAGAGAAAAGAAAAAGAAATAGAAAAAATGAAAGCTGCCAAAGAAGAGGTTAAAGAAAAACCAAAGAAAGAAACCGGCAAAGAAAAAATCAGCCTTGAAGACCTGGATAAAAAGCTTGATGAGATCCTTGACACAAATAAACTATAAAACTAAACGACTTTACAACTTAACAACCTTACAACTTAACAACATTCCTAAATAATTTCATAATTCATATTTCATAATTCATAATTTTACAACTATGAACCTAAACAAAGCCATGATCATTGGCAATTTAACCAGAGATCCGGAAGTCAGAACAACTCCCAGCGGAGTTTCAGTCGCCAGCTTTGGCGTGGCCACAAATTTTGTCTGGAAAGACGCTAATGGCCAGAAACAAGAAAAAGCAGAATTCCATAACATTGTTGCCTGGCGAAAATTAGCTGATATTATCGGCCAGTATTTAAAAAAGGGGAGCAAGGTCTATATTGAGGGCAGAATGCAGACACGCGACTGGACCGGCCAGGATGGAATAAAAAGATACAGGACTGAAATTATTGCTGATAATATGATTATGTTGGACAGCAAAGGCGCTGGCTCTGGCTCTAGCTTCCAGGCATCCAGCGCGCATTCTGATTTACCAACCATTGAAGAACCGGCTCCGGCCCCAAAAATTGAATCAGAATCTGACAGCGATGAAATTAAGCTGGAAGATATTCCTTTTTAAAGCCAAAAAGCCACTAGCCATGAGGTATTTGCTATAGGTATTAAAAAATTCTTAGCACTAATGCCAAATGGCACTATGGCCTAATGGCTTTCAAATTTTATATTTCATAATTTCTGCCAAAGGCGGATCAGCCTCTGGCTGACATCACTCATAATTCATAATTCCACACTATGCCTAAAGAAACCAACCCCTTAGAAAAACCAAGATATTGCTATTTTTGTGTTAATAGCATTAGAGATATTGACTATAAAGATGGACAGCTTTTACGTCGTTTTATTTCTTCATATTCCAAAATTGTTCCACGCAGAAGAAGCGGCGTCTGCACCAAACATCAACGCAAATTATCAAATGCCATCAAACGAGCCAGATATATGGCGATTCTTCCTTATCTTCCAAAATAAAATTTAAAAATGGTTTTATAGGTTTTATAAGAAAATAGGTAAAAATGTTTTTTAAAAAATCCTTTTATCTCATGATCTTTTTCACATTTATACCTAAAAGCCTTTATAACCTCTAAAACCTTTTAAACCTATAAAAAATATGGCAACAATTTCTACCTTAAACGACATTAAAAAGGGACTCAATATTATCTATAATGGCGATCCTTACATTGTAATGGAGGCCAAATTTGTGCGCATGCAGCAAAGAAAACCTGTAATGCAAACAAAGCTTAAAAATTTAATTACTGGCAAAATTTTAGAATACTCATTTAAGCCAGGTGAAAGAGTTGAGGAGGCTGATATGGAAAAAGGCAAAGCTAATTATCTTTATAAAGACGATACAGCTGCTTATTTTATGGATAATAAATCCTTTGAACAATTTTCCATTCCGCTTGACCAAATCGGCAACAAGATCAAATTTTTAAAAGACGGGACTGATTGCGAAGTCTCATATTTTGACAGTAAACCAATTAATGTAAACGTGCCAATTAAAATGACTTTAAAAGTGACTTCCTCTCCTCCAGGCGTTAAAGGCGACAGCTCCTCAAATGTTTCCAAGCAAATCACTCTGGAAACCGGCGCTGTTATTAATGCCCCATTATTTGTCAAAGAAGGGGAAATGATTTTGGTAAATACTGATACCGAAGAATACGTCGGCCGAGCGTAAAAAATCGGTTTTGTCATGGTGAGCATAGTCGAACCATCAAAACCGATTTTTTATTTACCAAATTTGAAAGGCGCCGGATTTCCGACGCCTTGGTTGTTTTTTTTTATGATATAACTAAATTTTTTTGCTTTGATGCAGTCACTGATTGAGAGAGAGGTTCAAGCTCTGGCACGCCATTCATGGCAAGCTCATGGAAAAGGCCATCCACGTCCTGTTTGGCCTTGAGCATAATGTCCAAGTCTTCAAGGACTTCGCTGATCTCTTTCTGGCCTTGATCAGTTGATTCTGCACTCATTATTAGGTCAAAACGAACACTCATATGGTCAAGTGAAGATAGAATATAAGCTATTCGCTTTTTAACATTTTCCTGACGTTGCAGCAGAATTTCCAGCCCTTTTTCAGATTCAGCCATTAGAGCTTCTTCGCCGTCGCAAATCCCATTATCTTTTTGTCGATTAATGGTTTTTTGTGCGTCAATGACCTCAACGCCAAGCTCAATGTTTAAATTTAGCAGTCTTGGCAGTTCTGCCTTGACCAGCTTGTCAATCTTTTTCAAGATTGGCTGAAGCTGCTTCTGTCGCTTTTTGTCTTTAATGATAGCTTTGAGCGCTTTTTGGTATTTCTGCGCTTCAGCCAGTTCTGCCGGTACACGCGACTGCCACCAATTTTTTGCCTTTTGCCAAATCCTACTAAAAGTTCCTCTTGGATAAAGCCAATATCCCATTGCCACCGAAAAATACAGCCCCATACCTCCGATACAAAAAGGCCATAAGGCAAAATATCTAAGATTGCCTTGTAACAATATACCAAATGGAGCAATCCATGAGGCAAGCGCAAGAGGAATGCCGAAAAGCGCCCACAAAGCAGCCTCCTTGTCATATCTTATCGCCCATCCTTTAAAAAGGAAATGGTAAGGATGTTTCTTTGCCCAGGCTATTAATTCTGAATCATCACATTCATCACCCCTTGTTGCTACGATAAGACTTCGTATTGCGGCAATCCCAAAGTAACCACACAAAATTAAGGTAAAAGCCAATAACATTTTTCCCTCCTTTGGCACTTTGTGCCTCGGCACCATATGCCATTATTTTTAGGGTTTTATTCTTGAATTTGCAAAGTGCAAATTGTTTTCAAAGTATTAAATAGATTATCATAAAATTTTAATTATGTCAAGCCAAAATCGGCGATAGCACACAAAAAAAATCCCCGCGAAAACGGAGATTTTTTTATATTATTTTTCCTATCCCTAATACTTATTTCTCGTCTCGGCTAAGTTTTCCTTCCGTGTTAATTTATCTAAAAGTTACAGAGCCGAAGCCGGACATATTTCTTATTTCCAATCTTATTCTTCCAAAGCTTCACCTTCTTCCACCTTATCCCAAATCTCTTTTTTTATAGCTTTTAAAATTTTGGGGTTATCTTTTAAAAATTCCTTAGCATTTTCCCGACCTACGCCTAATTTGATATCGCCGTCTTTTTTGTCTTCATAAACATAAGAATTGCCGGATTTTTTAACTACACCCTTTTCCACGCCAAGATCCAAGGTATCACCACTGACTGAAATACCTTCGTTGTACATAATATCAAATTCGCAAGAACGAAACGGAGCCGCCACTTTATTTTTCACAATTTTGGCTTTAACCCGGTTGCCAATAAATTTATCACCCTGCTTAATCTGAGCGGCGCGGCGCACTTCAATTCTAATGGAAGCATAAAATTTTAAGGCCATACCGCCTGTTGTTGTTTCTGGATTGCCAAAAAAGACGCCAATTTTTTGACGAGTCTGGTTTATAAAAATTAAAATTGTTCTAGATTTAGAAATTATACCAGCTAACTTTCTCAAAGCTTGGCTCATCAAACGCGCCTGCAAAGCCATGTGATGGTCTCCCATTTCACCTTCAATTTCTGCTTTTGGTGTTAACGCTGCCACAGAATCAACCACAATCACATCAACAGCATTAGAACGCACCAATGTTTCCACAATATCAAGAGCCTGTTCCCCAGTATCTGGCTGGGAAATTAAAAGACTATCAACATTAACCCCGATTTTTCGCGCATAATCAGGATCTAAGGCATGCTCAGCATCAACAAAAGCCGCGATTCCTCCGGCTTTTTGCACTTCGGATACAATGTGCTGAGCCAATGTTGTTTTGCCCGAAGCTTCTGGCCCGAAAATCTCAATTATCCTGCCGCGCGGCACTCCGCCAACGCCCAGGGCAATATCTAAAGACAAACAGCCGGTTGTAATTGCCTCTACTTGCATTGTTTTGGCTTCGCCAAATTTCATGATCGCACCTTCGCCAAACCTTTCTTTTATCTGAGCGATGGCAATGTCTGCTGCTTTTTGTTTTTCTTGACTTTCCCCCTGGTCTTGTTGTTTTACCATAAAATTTTGTAATAAGTAATAAGTAACATGTAATATGTAATACGGAAAGGAATATTAATTATAAATAAATAAAAATACCAATCCTTATTACCTATTACATATTTCCTATTCCCAATCACTGCACCAGTATCTGCCTATAAACCGTATTAGCTTTGCCCTGCTTTTTCACTGCACTTATTTTAATAACATTTAGTCCTTTTTGCAAATCCAAGGTTGCTTTAAAGCCTCCCTGGGAATCTAAAAATACTTCTTTTTCATTAATATAAACCCGCGCTTCTTTTTCTGTTTTACCTGTAACTTCAATAAATTTCTGTGAAGTAATTAAATTTTTTGTCGGCTGAAAAATTTCCAATTGCGGCGGTTGGTAAATTTGTTTTACCTGCAAGGCTAAATAACCGACTAGAGCTAAAATAATTAAGACAATTACAATATTTCTAGCTCTCTGGGGTGTTAAATAAATCTTCATTTTTTCAATTTTTTGCTGTTCAATTTTTTGGCCTGAAAAAATTTTTCTGCCTGCCTCGTACAAATTTAATAATTTGTTAAAATCCAAGGCTAAATATTTGGCATAAGTTTTGATAATATTTCTCGTATACAAATCATCCGGCAAATTTTTATAATTATCTTCTTCAATCGCTAAAATCATGCGCCTGCTTATTTTTGTTGCCTTCTCTATCTGTTCAATTTTAATATTTTCAGCTTCTCTATATCTTTTAAAAACCCGACCCAATGTTTCCTCTTTCATAAATTTTAATTTCCTTTTTCTGATGCCTAATAGCTAATGGCCAATGGCTTAATTAAAATTCATTATTTTTATCAATTTCTTCTGCTGCTTCTTCATCATCAACTTCGTCTTTATCTTCTTCAAGAATATCTTCCTTTTTTACTACTTCTTCGTCTTCTTCGGCTTCATCAGAATCAAAAGATGGTTCATCAACTTCTTTTTCAGTCACTAAAATTTCTCTTGGTTTTGCGCCTTCGCCTGGGCCGACAATTCCAGCTTCTTCCAATAAATCCATTAAACGCGCGGCTCGCGCATAACCGACTTTTAAGCGTCTTTGCAAGTATGAAGTTGAAGCCTTGCCAGCCTGCAAAATTATTTCTTTAGCTTCATCAAATAGTTCATCACCCTGGTCTGGATCTGAAAAATCAATTTCACCATCGCCATTAAGCTTGCTTTGTTTTTCAATTACCGCAGTATCATAATCAGGCTTTTCTCCGCTTTGTTTTAAATGTTCCACAACTCGAGTGACTTCAGCCTCAGAAACAAAAGCGCCTTGCAAACGTTTTGGCTTGGAAAGTTCAGCGCAAGTATAAAGCATATCGCCTCGTCCAATTAATTTTTCAGCGCCGGAATAATCCAAGATTGTGCGGGAGTCTGTAATAGAAGCTACGGCAAAAGCAATACGCGCCGGCACATTGGCTTTGATTAAACCAGTAATAACTTCAACAGACGGCCTTTGGGTCGCTAAAATTAAATGAATGCCAACAGCGCGCGCCATCTGCGCTAATCTAATAATTAAGCCCTCAACTTCATGGCCCATGCTGGACATTAAATCAGCCATTTCATCAACTACAAAAATAATATAGGGCAATTTTTCTTGTGAAATTTTATTAAAATCATCAATATTGCGCTTACCCATCTTTTCTAAAAGCATGTAACGCTTATCCATTTCAGCGATTGTCCATTTCAAGGCATTAACTGTTTTTTTAACATCAGTAATCACGGGCGTTAAAAGATGGGGAATATTATTGTACGCAGGCATTTCCACGCGCTTAGGATCAACCATGATTAGTTTTAAAGTATCTGGCCCATTTTGATAAAGCAAACTGACAATGACAGAATGCAAAGCCACTGATTTGCCTGAACCTGTTTGGCCAGCCACTAATAAATGGGGCATTTTGCCTAAATCCGCCACCCAGGTTTTGCCTGAGACATCACGGCCAATAGCCAAGGTTAAATTAGTCTTGCGCTGTTTAAATTCCTGGCTTTCTAAAAGCTCGCGCAAACGCACAATCGCCACTGACTGATTTGGCACTTCAATCCCAACCAAAGATTTACCAGGGATAGGCGCTTCAATACGTAGAGGATGGGCAGCTAAAGACAAAGCTAGATCATCATTTAAGGCTGTTATTCGGGAAAGTTTAATACCCTCTGATGGCTTTAAGGTATATTGAGTTACTGTCGGTCCGACTGCAACTTCACCCATTTCAACGGGAATGCCAAAACTTTCTAAAGTTTTTTGGATTATTAATTTATTTTGAGCAATATTGCCTGAAGTTGGCTTGCCGACCTTGCCATCCAATAAATCTAAGGGCATATCAATTTTATGAAAAACCTTTCTTGTTTTTGGTTCATCCAGCTTATATTCCTCCTGTTCATTTTTCCCATTTTCTTTAGATTCAATTTTTTTACTGGCAAAAGTTATTTCCTTGTCTTCATGTTCTGAAGCTTCAGCTTGAGAAAGTTCTGCTTGAGGCGTAATATCTTCCTCATAAACATCTTCGTCATTTTTTGCTGATCTAAGTTTCAGATTATAATACCAGATCTGCAGTTTAACAATTATCCTGCCCAAAATTGAGCGTGATTCTTTTAAATCTTCAATTGAAGTATTCAAAATTAATAAAATTGAAATTATAAAAATTGCCAGAATCGCAATTAAGCTGGCCCAAAATCCCATAATATTTAAAGCAAAATAACTTAAGAATAAGCCGATATAACCGCCGCCGCGACCCTGATCAACTGCTAAAATTGCTTCGCTAACCGGAACAAATAAATGTAAGAGGCCGGTAAAACTTAAAATAAATAAAAATAAGCCGAAATAATTTATTGGTTTAATCTTATAATTTTTATTTAACAAAGCATACGCCCAAATAATCAAAACGATCGGAAAAATATATTTTCCCCAGCCTAAAAATAAGGATAAAGCTGAATCAATAAATACTCCGGCCCGGCCAGCTAAATTAAATAAGCCGAGCAGGCTGATAAAGGCCAGGGCAAACATAAAAATAATCACCACCCATCTTTTGGTTTCAGGATGGATTTCAGTCTTTAAAACCCCTTTTTTAAACCTTCTAAATTCACTGTCTTTTGTTTTGTTTTTAGCCATAATAATTTAAAAATTAAAGCGCAATTTAGCCCCTTTTGTTAATAGAATTTTAACATAAAAAATAAAGTTTAGCAAAAAAAGAGAGGCGATTTTTCGCCTCTAACTAGTATTGATTTGACATCATCCATCAGCAAGATGATAATTGTGATGTTATTTAACTTATTGTCTGCGCCGATTTTGATTTTTTCTAGTTCCTCTGAGTCCTCTCCAGATTCCAATGCCTAAGCTTCGGAAAGCAGTGCCGATCAACCTAAAAATCAAATCTACTATTCCTTCGGCTGCCTGGCCTAAAAGCCTTGCTAATCGTCGAGTTATTCTGCCATTCAAAAGGATCAAATCGGTCAGGATAATAGGCATAAGATATACCAGCAGAGTACAGCTCCAGCTGTAAACCAATATAAAGAGATTATGTCCAAACTGTTCCATCCCTTTCCTCCTTTTGCTAGGGAATAAGAGTTTATAAAAATGAAGACTAAAGGCTTTATGAATATAATATTAATCTATAATTTTGTAAATTTATTGTGGCCACTCCAGCCTAAATAAAAAAACGGCATAGGAAATTTAAGGTTGTTTTTAAACCCGCACAAAGCGGGTGACCGGAATCGAACCGGCATCTCGACCTTGGAAGGGTCGCATACTAACCATTGTACTACACCCGCCCAGATAAAAGTTTGTGCATTTAAAGCTTCAACCTTCTTTTATCTCAGCTAGAGAAAAAATGGTTTAAACGAATCATCCATAAACTTTTATCTGGGCACGCAGTTATTTTATTTTCTTTTCCCGATTTATTTAAATATTCGGAAAGCATTGTCCTCAAAGTCGTTTTACCCTTGGTTGTCTTAAAATACTTTTCTCGTCTCAAGGCATCTGATTTATTTAAATATGCTTCGTAAAAAATCAAATCTAACGGCCGCCTATATTTAGTTGAGGGACATCACCATCATGATGTCTTTTTGTTCTTTCCGTGATGTTAGCGGTAAATCCAATATAAAAATTTTTATCTTTTTGAGATAACAAAATGTATGTATAGTAAAACATATTCTGGGGTTAAGGCCATGCACCAGGCGGTGCACGACCATAAACCATTTACCTTACAGTAATGACGGACTCAAGACCCGCCATAAACCGCATGGTTTATGGTCGGGCTGGTGGGACTTGAACCCACGATCTTCTGGTCCCAAACCAGACGCGATAGCCAACTTCGCTACAGCCCGTAAATTATTTTAAGATAGCCTCCGCCAGAGACTGGTCAGCCTTTGGCTGAAACTTCTCTACGGCCCGTTATTATTAATTACTAATCTTCAATAATTAATTTTCAAAAATTATAAATTGAAAATTGAGCATTGAAAATTCTAATTGTGCCTGGGGGCAGAATCGAACTGCCAACCTGCCTGCCGGCAGGCAGGCGCAAGGCTACGAACCACTCACTTCGTTCGGGTGCATGGTAAATTTTTCAGCCTGCCCTGCACTAAAAATTTACTATTGCCGAAGGGCAGAATCGAACTGCCAACGCAAGGATTTTCAGTCCTTCGCTCTACCACTGAGCTACTTCGGCTCATTTGTATAATATTTTTTAGTGCAGGGTCCTTCGCTCTACCACTGAGCTACCCAGGCCCGATAAAAGTCTGCGTATTTAATGGATAAACAATTATTTAACCGCTGATCAATTTAAAATGTTGAACCAAATAATACCTAAACTTTTATCGGGCCAGAGGCCTTTATATTATATTTAGCCTCTACTTTTTTATAATATTTTGCAAAAAATTCTTTAATCTTTTTTTGAGATATCTTTTCCCCTGACCGCTTTTTAAAAACTTCTCACGTTTTATTGCATCATATTTATTTACACAACATTCATAATAAATTAAACAAATTGGCAATCTATTTCTAGTTGAAGGTACTTTTCCTGCCAAATGTTCCTTGTGTCGCTTTTTTAAATCCGAAGTATACCCGGTATAAAAATTTAAATCTTTTTTGCTTAAATAGACATAAACAAAATACATAATTTTATTTTTATTTTAATTTTTGTGTGGACGTAGATGGACTTGAACCATCGACCTCGTCATTATCAGTGACGCGCTCTAACCAACTGAGCTATACGTCCCGATAAAAGTCTGCGTATTTTATCATTATATGCGGACTTTATCTACAATAAACAAACTACATTTTTTCTAAATTTTACATAAACTTTTATCGGGACACGTCCTAAAAAAATTTTTAGCTTGATAAACCAATTTTATCAAAAAAGACTGGCTCAATCAAGATCTAAAAGTTGATATTAACTAAGCCAGTCTTTTTAAATTGAGCCTTAACGCCTAAAAAGTGATAGAATCGTCGTCTGCCTCAAGGTTGAGGCTCGACCGATAGAGTAAAGGGCCTTTACGGTCATTTTACTCAAATACTCCCTAGAAAGGAGATGGTCCATCCACAGCTTCCGCTACGGATGCCTTGTTACGACTTCACCCTTGTTACCGACCTTACCTTCTATCGCCCTACAGCGATATTCGGGTACTGCCGACTTCCCTGGTGTGACGGGCGGTGTGTACAAAACCCGAGAACGTATTCACCGCGCCATAGCTGATACGCGGTTACTAGCGATTCCAGCTTCATGAGGTCGAGTTGCAGACCTCAATCCGAACTGAGACCAGTTTTGATGGGATTAGCTCCACCTTTCGGCTTAGCGGCCCATTGTACTGGCCATTGTAGCACGTGTGTGGCCCAGGGCGTAAGAGCCATGCTGATTTGACGTCATCCTCGCCTTCCTCCAGCTTAAAGCTGGCAGTCTCCCATGACATATATAACATAGGATAAGGGTTGCGCTCGTTTCCGGACTTAACCGTACATCTCACGACACGAGCTGACGACAACCATGCAGCACCTGTCTCCCGGTTCCTTGCGGCACTCCCAGCATTACCCGGGATTCCGGGGATGTCAAGCCCTGGTGAGGTTTCTCGCTTATCGTCGAATTGAACCACATGCTCCACCGCTTGTGCGGGTTCCCGTCAATTCCTTTGAGTTTTAGCCTTGCGGCCGTACTACCCAGGCGGGACACTTAACGCGTTAGCTTAGATGCAACGACACTGAAAGGGTCGAAACTTCCAATGCCTAGTGTCCAAAGTTTACGGCGTGGACTACGAGGGTATCTAATCCTCTTTGCTCCCCACGCTTTCGTGCTTCAGTGTCAGGTATGTTCTAGCAAGCTGCCTTTGCATTTGGTGTTCTTGCCGATATCAACGGATTTTACCCCTCCACCGGCAATTCCGCTTGCCTCTCCCAACCTCTAGTTTATTAGTTTTAATGGCAGTCCCAGAGTTAAGCTCTCGGCTTTAACCATTAACTTAACAAACCACCTGCGCACGCTTTACGCCCAATAAATCCGGATAACGCTTGAGGTCTCTGTATTACCGCTGCTGCTGGCACAGAGTTAGCAACCTCTTATTCATCAGGTACAGTCATTTGTTCTTCCCTGGTAAAAGACCTTTACACCCCGAAGGGCTTCATCAGTCACGCGGCGTCGCTCCGTCAGCCTTTCGGCCATTGCGAAATATTCTCGACTGCAGCCTCCCGTAGGAGTCTGGGCAGTGTCTCAGTCCCAGTGAGGCGGGTCGTGCTCTCACACCCGCTACCCGTCATAGCCTTGGTGGGCTTTTACCTCACCAACTAGCTGATAGGCCATAGGCTCCTCTCGAAGCGTCGGAACTTTAAATGGGAATGACATATGTCCCCCCATTCTTATCGTGTATTAGTCCATCTTTCGACAGGTTATTCACGACTTCGAGGTAGATTACCAATGTGTTACTCACCCGTTTGCCGCTCCCAACCTAATCTTGCGAAAAAGTTGAGCGCACGACTTGCATGCCTTAAACACGCCGCCAGCGTTCATCCTGAGCTAGGATCAAACTCTCAAAAAATGTGATATTAAAGTATATCACGGACTTATTGTAGAAGTTTTAAACTTCAAATGATTTGACGATTCTATCACTTTTTAGTTGTCAAAGCTTCGCCTTGAATTTCTAATTCTTGATTTTTGTAAATCTCGAGCGAAGTCCCGAGTCCCGCTACGCGGGACGAGGGATCCATTCCTTCTTTTTTTAAAGAAAGAAAAAAACAGGGAAATCCATTGTCTTTTTAAATTATCCCGCTCCGCGGGATTTTTAATAGATTGAATTTGCCTGTTTTTTTCTCCTCCCTTCGACTCGCTCCGCTCGCTCAGGGCAAAGCCCTTGCCAATATTCTTGCGACCAAGGATATCATCGAAAAAATAAATTTTATTAAGAGTAATTGAAAATTTTAAAGGTTATTTTTAAGATATTACTAGTTTAATCTATTTTAAAAAAGTTGTCAAGGGGTTGTTATGGTTCAATACCTTTGCACCACCCTGTGGTAAGCTTGGGTATATGCCATACACTATGAATCCAAAATTACCGCGTCTGCGCATGCAGACTGCGAAGCTCGTATTAAAACAAGGTTGGAGTACGCGACAAGCTGCCAGATATACAGGATTTGACCACAGCACTATTGTCCGTTGGGTTAAGAAAGCAAGGTTAAGTAACAAACGGATTATTCCCACTGAAAGTTCACGCCCTAATCATCATCCCTTAGCCATTTCACACAAAATTGTCAGTGCAATTTTAGGGCATCGGGACAAGTATCATCGGTGTGCTGAAGTTATCCATTATCAATTAAACAAAGACGGTATTGTTGTAAGTTTGTCTTCTGTTAAAAGAACGCTAAAACGTTATGGCCTAATTTACCCGAGCAAATGGAAAAAGTGGCATGTTTATCCGCCTCGTCCAATAGCTGAAAAACCTGGGGTTTTAGTTGAAATTGACTCAATGCAGGAAGGTTTGCCTGCAGAACATTTACACCTCTATGCCTTAATTGATACCTGTTCTCGCTGGGGATTTGCCAAGCCGGTAAAAATAGTTAATTCCTGGCAAAGCGCCAAGTTCTTTCTAGAGGCTAAGGATAAAGCATTATTTACTTTCCGTATGATCCAATCAGACAATGGAAGTGAATTCGCCAAGTGGTTTAACAAACAACTGTTGGCTTCGGGAATTGAACATCGCCATTCTCGGGTAAGAAGACCGACGGACAACGGGCACGTTGAAAGATTTATTCGGACCATACAGCAAGAGTGTTTAGCCCGAAATCCTAGAAGTTTTAAAGCTTGGCAAAAAGCTATTCCTGAATTTATTAATTATTACAATACCGAGCGTCCACACATGGGGATTAACATGAAAACACCCCTTGAAGTGGTGCGAAGCTATTGACCAGAAAACAGGGGTTTTTTGGGAAAGGGTAAAATGGGCAAAAAGGGAAAGAGGGGTAAGAAGGGATTATTAAATTTAAACATTTATAATTCAAAATCCACTTGGCCAATGCCTAATGGCTAATGGCTTTTTTTAAGGATTAAATCTATCCCAAACCATATCATGAATTGAATTTAAACTTTCAGCAACTTCCTTATTTTTAATCAAAACCGCAAAAGGATTTTCTCTGGTCGTGTAGATCATAACCATATCATCAAGCACTGCAAAAGAAGCTTTTATTGGATAAATATTGGGTGAAACCACAATAGATTTTCTTAATTCTTCTGCATCTTTTTTTAATACTTCTTTCATCGTTGGGGAATCGGGATTACCGGCAACAACCATTCTTCCTTTAATATTTTTTTGCACTCGTTTATTAATATAAGCTGACATCTGCGCTTTGCCATGTTGAGCCATAGTAGTTTCAACGTTTTCAAATGTTTTTCCGAGCTTTGTCTTAGCATTTTCCAACCAAATATCAGCGGCAATTTGGACACCTTCAATTCCTGAATAATATCTGATATCCAGCTTTTTTTCTGGCGCGCTGATATTTTTGGATAAATCAGAAATTATTTCATCCAAAGTAATATTTTTTCTGTCTAAAATATAATGTAAATCTTTGGGACTAAGCGCCTGGTAATATTTACGTTTGCCAATTTTTATTATTGAAAGAAATCCCTGGCTTACTAAATTCTGAATCGGCTGGTAAGCGGCTGTTCGGGGTAATTTGGCTGTTTTGGCTAAATCAGATAAATTAGCTGACTCAAAATTCAAAGCCGCCAAATAGATTCTGGCCTCATAAGTATGAAGGTTGAAGACCATTTTTAATTGCTCAATTTGTTTTTCCATAATTTTATTATAACAAATGACGCATATTTCGTCAAATTATTATAAATTAAATTGGCTATAATTAGCTAAAATATTAATTATTACCAATATTTTTGTCAATAAAATTTGCAATAAATTAAGATGCTGATATATTAAAGCAAAAAGAAAGTTCTGAACCTTTAAAATTAAAAGGAGGTAAAAAAATGAAAAAGGAACTTTGCCATACTAGTAGCAAACATTTAGAGGTAGTGGGTCCCTTTGCGGGCTCATTCGCATTTCTTGACAGGAAAGTGATGCAAAGTAATAATGCACCTTTTGGTGGCTCATTTTCCTGGCTAAACAGGAATCTTTGTGCGGAAAAAGCTAAAAAGCCCAAGACAATTATTTCTTTGGCAATCAATGACATCTGCAATCTCGGCTGTCCGCACTGTATTGTAAAAAATTTCGCAACCCAACCTGAAAATGAATTGGTTTTAAACCAACGGCTCCGTGAACGCTTGAAAGAAATGGGCTGTCCTGGCACGCCACCTGATTTCATCAGCTTTGCCGGCAAAGAGCCGACCGAGACTCCTGAAAAACTGGTTTGGCTGGCAGAAGCAGTCAGACAATTTCCAGAAACAAAAACAATCTTGATGACTCATGCCTACAAGCTGACTCCGGAACTTCAGCATCAGCTTACTGGGCTGATTGACTATCTGGATCCATCCTTGGATGGCATTGGGAATGTAATTAAACCGGCTTTTGCTAATGGCAAAGAAACTTCTGCCTGGCAACACATCAAGTACGCGGTCAAAAACAAGCAATTCAAAAAAGTCGGAATTATCGTGACGCTTATGCCCGATACTTACAAGCGATTGCCCGAGCTGCTTAATCTTTTTGCCAAAGAATTCGGCAATGATGATAATGTCTCGGCCACAATCTGGTTTTACATTGGGCAAGCAGATGATCCTTTACTTCTCAACAAAAAGCAATTCCTGGAAGCAATTTCAATCGCGGACAATCATCCATGGCCCAATATCCAAATTGCTCTGCCTGGCCATTATATGTCTTACCTGCCTGACCTTGTCCAACAATTCAATATTGATCAGGTAAGCCAAAAATTTTGTTCTCAAACGGGTATTGAATCTTACCTGATTAAAGACAAAATCTTAATTCTACCCACAAATCTCAATCTTTTAAGGATTGAATTTGATGGTAGGGCATACGCAGGTTGTGGACATTATCTCAACTTAGACGAAGCTCCACTGGGAAATATTGCCCAGGATACAATCGCAGAATTGTTTTCTCGCCTACCTAATTCAAACTAAAAAACTTTCTTGCAAAAACAAAAGCCCTGAACAATGTTCGGGGCTTTTTTAATATAATTATTTTAAGTCCTAATGCATTTTAACTACTCTATTAAATATTTCTCCATTTCTTTTTTCTTTTTCATAAATAAAGCGGTTTCTTCTGCTATTTTTTTATAATCCCGAACTTCGTCTAATATAATTTGTTTACTGCAAAGATTATTTTCTTTTATCCCTAAATAAGCGGGGTAACTGCACCATGGGTAATCAGCGGCATTATCGGTTATTCCGTGAATCTGGGCATTGGTGTTTTACATAGACGGAAAGCCAAAGCAAATGGTCAAAAGAAGTTATTTGAGTCGCTTTAAATTTACCTTGGAATAACACTCCGTTTCGATTATTTTTAGTATTGAAATACATAGTATAAGATGTCCCTAAACGCTGCATGAATTTTATAATACCGTTTTCTGCTAATTGCCTTACTATAAAATGATAATGATTGGGATTTAAACAGTAACAGATAAATTCTACCAGGGGGTCGCTCAAAGGTTCGGCCTCCAAATTGGAGGCCGAACCTTGATCGCCTTGGTCGCCTACCTTAACTATTTCATTTATCGCTCTTTCCCTCAAAAACTTCCGATAAAACCCACCATCAACTTTGTTAGTATTGAATTCTGTCATGCTTTTTAAGAATCTTAAATAATCGCCTTCGTCTAAAAAAACATCGCGTTTATCAACACCGCGATTATAGATATGGTAATATTCGTTATTATTGAAAATTATTTTTCGCATAAATACTAAAAATGACTTTTCTTCTGTCTTTCTCTCCACTCCTTAATCTTGCCGTGATTCCCCGAAAGTAAAACCCCTGGAACTTTCCAGCTCTTAAACTTTTCCGGCTTAGTATATTGCGGATATTCTAATTCGGCTTGCCCCATTGGGGTTTCTTTGGAAAATGATTCATCTTTTGGCGATTCTAGATTACCTAAAACACCAGGCAATAATCTGGTAATCCCATCAACCAAAACCATGGCTGGAATTTCACCGCCGGTTAAGACATAATTGCCAATAGAAATTTCTTCATCAGCCAAATGTTCAGCCACGCGATTATCAACTCCTTCGTAACGGCCGCAAATCATTATTAACTGGTCATATTTTTTCAAACGTCTCAATTCCTTTTGGGTTAAAGTTTTGCCCCGAGCAGAAAACAAAATTACCCGAACTTTCTTTTTCTTCTTTATTGACTTGAGCGCCTTATAAATCGGTTCAATTTTTAAAAGCATGCCCGCGCCTCCGCCATAGGGCGTGTCATCAACTGATTTGTATTTATTGCCCGCATACTGGCGTAAGTCAGTGATTTTAATATAAATTATTTTTTTCATTTGCGCGCGCTTAACCATGGCTGTGTTGAAATAGCTGTCAAAAATTTGGGGGAAGATGGTGATGATGTTGAAAGTCATATGAAATATGTAATAGGTAATAAGGATTGGTATTTCATTTTTTATCCTTTGTCTGTTTGATTAAATTATTTAACTTAGCATTCAATAAATTTAATTTTTCTAAAAAATCTTGGTGATTAGATTTTTCGATAACTTTACGCTCCAGTAACAAATCATTCCAGTGCCTTGCCTCAAATAAAGATGCTCTTGCATTATAATAAAATTTAGCTTTATCTAAATAATGAAATCGGCCATAGCCTTCTGCCACATTAGCAGCGATTGAATCTAAAGCTGTTATATATTGACGACCAAATATATAACGATTCTCTGAATTTAATTGCTCAAAATTAGCCCAACCAATTCTAGATAATTCTCTGGCCAATTGATAAACTTCTAAATCTTCTAACTTTAAATATTCATTTCCCATATTACATATTACGTATTACTTATTACCTTCATTATAACACAAACTCCGCGCTAAAAAACGCGGAGCTATGGTTTTTAATTCAGACGTTTTAGTACAATGGCTTACCAATCTTATAACTGTAAACAATTGAATCATCAAAATATAAAATTTTGCTTTGATAATCCGCGCCAGCATAAAAAGCTGCCTTGTCTGCAGTAATTGGCCTCAAGGTCAATGGAGCATCATACCTATTAACATAATATAAAGCCTGATCTGTTGCGCCTTGAACCACTTTCCCAACCAATTCTGAAATATCAGGCCTGTCTGTAAAAATAATTTTATTATTAAACTCTTGATAATGATAAACTCGGCTAACAGCTTCAACATCTGAAATTGACAAAGCCCCATAATAATCAGTTGCTTTTATTTCTGTTTTTGTCTTCACAATACTTTCATTGTTTGCGCAAATTGGTTTTATTCTGGCGCGATTCAGAGAATCATACCAGCCTTTGCCAAAAACTTCAGACCCTGCGCAAAAACGCGCGTCAATTTCCGAATTTTGGGTCAAGCCATTCAGTTGAGTTGCATTGTCTGAAATTGATTCTTGGATATTTGTAATTTCTTCAGGCAAAATAAAAGGTTTATAAAAAATTAAATTAGTGGCTGGCTTTTGAAGATAACCGCTCAAAAAAGAAGGATCAGTGGGTATGTTAAAAAAATAAGTTTGTCCGGCTTCCAGGCCTTGGGCTGCACAATCCTCTTGGCAGATGTAAGCGCCATATTGGTCAACAGTTCCAGGCGATGCAAGGACAATTGCAGGAGAAAGTACCATTGATAAAATTGTAATGATAAACAACAATCTGCGCATAAATTTAGCTTAAATAATTAAACTCTTAATTTGCTTAAAATTTAGCAAATATCTAAATTTAATGCAAGGGCTTGCCAAAAACAAAACCGCCCGCGAAAAGCAGACGGTTTTGCCTATAAAATTCTTTATAATTTATATTTTCAGATCATCAACAACATCAGTGTCAACTTCCTGAGTGCGTCTTGGAGGTCTTGAACCCTCTGGTTCAAAAATTTTCAAATTGACACGAGCATTGTTTTTGGCACCAACAATTTTTAAAAGGGTGCGGATTGAGCGGGCAGTATTACCCTGCTTGCCAATGACATAACCCATGTCGCTTTGATTGATGTGCAGGGTCAGTAAAACGCCCATTTCATCAACAGTTCTCTCCACTTTCACATCGTCAGGGTTGCCCACGATGGATTTAACAATGAATTCAACGAATTCCTTGTCTGCAAATTTCTCAGCCATAGATTTTAAAATCCTTGACTCTTTTAATCAGTAAAACCAGATTAAAAGCTTAATTGTTAAAATCCGTTATAAAATACGGATAATATCATTATATCATATTGGCAGAAAAAGTCAACCCCAGTTGCTTTAAAAAACAAAAAAACAGGCTTTTAACCTGTTCTTTTTATGGAAATATTAAGATTTTGGAGTCTCTTCCTTTGGTTCTTCTGCTTTTGCTTCAGGAGCTACTTCGGCTTTGGGAGCTGGAGCTGGGGTTGGTTCTTCTTTTTTCTTTGTTTCAGCTATTTTAACAGCGCGTCTTTTGGTAATTTTGGTGACTTTTTTCTTTTTGCCTTCAACAATTCCCTTGGTTACCAGCAAATTCCAGACAGTTTCTGATGGCTGAGCGCCTTTACTGATCCAATATTTAATCCGATCAGCTTTTAATTCAGCAACTTTGGTGCGAGGATTATAAACACCAAGATTTTCCAAATAACTGCCCCAAGGATCTTTGGTTTTTTCATTGATGATTATTCTGTAATTTGGCTGTTTGGTTTTGCCTGTGCGTGAAAATCTAATGACTAGCATAATATAAAAAAAATTAACTAATTAGCTTTAGTTATTTTGTACTTTTAATATTATAATAGAAACAAACAGAAGTCAAGAGTTTTGGCTAAAATTATTGACAATATTAAAATTTTGTGCTATAATCTGATGAAGCTCAAAATATTATGTTTTTTACTAAAAAACCAATTACAAAGAAATTTTTCTTGCTTTTTGTGGCTGTTTTATTTGCCGGCTTTTTATTTTTCCCTCAAAAAAGCCAAGCAGCTGAAAATGATACTTATCCAAAATTAGCAAATTATTTTACTGGCTGGGATTTGACCAATGCTGACATAGGCCAATTAGCCAAATGGGATTTAGTAATCTTAACTCCTCAAGCCGTAGAAAGACAGCCGAAAATTTTAACGACATTAAGGCAAAAAAATCCGCGCATAAAAATCTTGGTCTATGTTTTGATGGAAGAAATTAATAATGAAATGCCGATTATTAATGCCTCGCCCTTTTATCAGCAAATTTACCAAAAAGTCAACCAAAATAATTGGTGGCTTAAGACTGCAGATGGCCAACACGTGGCCTGGTGGCCTAAAACCTGGATGATTAATGTGACAAATTCAAATGCGAAAGAGGCCTGGAATGATTTTTTACCACAGCTTGTTTATAATAATTTCCTAACAAATAATGATTGGGATGGCGTATTTTTTGATAATGTTTGGGATAACGTATCATGGCTGAATAAACCTATTGATACAAACAATGACAGCCTGGCGGATTCTCCTGCCTTAATGGACCAAAGATGGCAAGAGGGAATAACTAAAGTATTAACCGCAATAAAAAAACTGGCGCCTGATAAAATAATTGTTATTAACGCAAATTCTAACAATTATAATAATTTGCTTAATGGCCGCATGAAAGAAAATTTTCCAAACCAGAGTGAAGGCTATTGGACTGGCGCCATGAAAAATTATTTAACCAGCCAGGTCGGTTACCAACCGCAATATTATATTATTAATTCAAACACCAAGAATACCGGATCCAAAGATGATTACCGCAATTTTCGCTTTGGCTTAACTTCAACTTTACTCGGCAATGGCTATTATAGTTTTGACTATGGAGACCAAGGCCATACTAATGTCTGGTGGTTTGATGAATATAATTTCTTTTTGGGCAAAGGCGTAAGCGATCCCAAAAACTTGCTGGCTGCCGACTCCAAGGAAGTCAAACCCGGAGTCTGGCAAAGGGATTTTCAAAATGCCTTAGTTATAGTTAATTCAACTGAACAGGCTCAAAAAATTAATTTTGATGAGGAATATGAAAAAATTAAAGGATCCCAGGATACTTCTACTAATAACGGCTCTATTGTTAAAAGCCTGACGCTCAAAGCTCATGATGGTGTTATTCTCTTGCGCCGTATTGAAGAAATAAAAAACACACCTTATTATAATGGCTCTTTTGTACGCGCCTTTAACAAACTGGGCGATTCTGTCAGAAACGGCTTTTTTATTTATGACAAACAATTTAAAGGCAATACTCTGGTTGCAAAAAAAGATATCAATAAAGATGGCCGGCTTGAAACTATCTCTGCTGACCTGGCAAAAATTTCCATTTTTGATGCTAATAATATTTTACTTGATTCTTTTTATCCTTATGGCCAAGCTTATAACAAGGGCCTGAATTTTGCCATTACAGATTTTGAGAATGACGGCTTTTTTGAAATAGTCACTGGCACAATGCGCGGTTATGCTCCGCTGGTGAAAGTTTTTAATTATAAAGGCGAAGCTCAAGGTGAAGGTTTTTATGCTTACGCCAAAACTTATTTAGGCGGCGTTAATGTAGCAGCCGGAGATACTAATGGCAATGGCCAAAAAGAAATTGTTACCGGCGCTGGCTATATGGGCGGACCGCAGGTCAGAATTTTTGATAAAAACGGCAAAATACTGTCTGGCGGTTTTTTTGCTTATAGCAAAGATTTTCGCGGCGGAGTTAATGTTGCCTGCGGTGATATTGATGGCAATGGCATTGATGAAATTGTTACTGGCGCTGGTTATGGCGGGAGTTCTCATGTTCGTTATTTTAACAGTAAATTCCAGCCGCTAAGCCCTGGTTTTTGGGCTTTTGGCAAGAATTCTAAAACTGGAGTGCGTGTTTTTCTTAATGATTTAGATGGTGATGGCAAGCAGGAAATTCTAGCCGCTTCACCTGATACTTTTACCACAGCTATTAAATAAAGCATTTTTTACATTTATTTGCTAAACTTACTATATGAATGAGGAGCAACCAATAAAAAATTTACCTGGTGATAATGAAGATAAAAGGATTGTAAAAGTTGAAGCGAAACCAGTGGAAATTCAAAAAAAAGAGACAAAAGCTGGCTTAACAAAAATCAGCAATCTTAGAATTGATAAAATTGGCAGCCTGACTTTAAATATTATTGCCAAACCATTAAAAAATAGATATAACACTCATTATAAAAAAGAAAAACTATACCTGGTCATAGACATAATTTTGGCTGTAATTGTTTTGGTTTTGCTTGGCTCGCTCATTAATCTATGGTTATTTTCCAAAAATTCCCAGGTCCATCTAATGGATTTTAAAGTTACTGCTAATCCGACAAATCTAATTAATGGCCAGGCATCTGAATTTACCATAGACTATGCCAATAAAACAAATTCGGATTTATCTGATGTAATTCTAGTTTTAAAAATTCCCGACAGCTTAAAAAATCCTCAATATAATCTGCCTGATTTTAATTTAAAAACAAACACTTTGAATATCGGCAATTTGCCTGGCCATGCCCATGGCCAGCTGAATATCAAAGGATTTTTACTAGGCAACTATAATGACAATCATGAATTTATTGCTGCCATAACTTACAAAAATAAATATGGGCAAAGCCGGCAAGAATTTTTCAACCAATCTTTTACATTGACTGACTCGGTTGTTAAAGCCCAAATTATTTTACCGCCAAAAATTATTGCCAGCGGCAAATTTACAGCCAAAATAAATTTAAAAAATACTTCCAGCCTTGACTTTACAAATTTAAAAATAAAAATGCTCTGGCCTGATAATTTTTCATTCCTGAATTCTGACTTAGGCTCGCCATTATCCGCCGATCTTTGGCAAATAGAACAATTTAAAGCAAAGAGTGAAACCAGCTACAATTTTACTGGCAGGCTTTTTGGCCAAAAGCCCCAGGAAGAAAAATTTGAAGCTGAAATTTATGCTACTTCTGATCACACCGAGTATCTTTTAACCAAAGTGCAAAATTCTGCTCCTTTAGCATTTTCCAAATTAGAGCTGACCTTCTTAAATCAAGAAAACAACCGCTATATTTCACCGGGCGGAGAAACAACTTATACTTTGCATTATAAAAATAATGAAACTTACGCTCTAACCAATGTTGAAATTAGTTTAGACTTAAGCGGAGAATATGCAGGCAGCCTTAATCCTCTTAATTTTAACCAAAACACCAATCCTCAATTGGCTAAAATGGATCCAGGCGCTGAAGGCTCATTTGAAGTTCGAGCCAAAGCCAAGTCCATTATTAATTTTACTATTTACAAAGAAAATGGCTTTCAGCTGGAAGCGCGCATCAGTGCCGATTATGATGACCTGATGCAAAATAATCGCATAAATATTGAGAGCGCGCCAATTTTTACTCAGGTTAATTCCCAATTAATCTTAAAAACATTGGGTTTGTTTTATACCCAGCAAGGCGATCAAATCGGCGTTGGTTCAATACCGCCTAAAGTTGGCGAATATACTTCCTACTGGGCGATTATTCAGATTAATAATACTACTAACAAAATAAAAGATCTTAAAGTTATTGCCAAACTGCCGGCCGGAGTGGATTTTACCAATATATATAATGTCACAGATGGCGACCAAATTTTTTATAATGACACTACCCGGACTTTAGAATGGTCAGTTGATTCCATTTCAGCCTTAGCTGGTTATTTTAATCCTGCGCCAGAAGCCAGAATCCAGCTGGCTATTACTCCCACAACCAATCAAGTTGGACAAAGCCCTGCTTTGCTTACCAATATCACTGCGACAGCCACTGATACTATTTCTAATGCCTTTTTATCAGCTACTGGTAAAAATATTTCCACTGCCATTTTCACTGACCAAAGCCAAAATAAAGTTACCCAATAAAACATAAGTAAAGAGGCGGATTTCTACCCCGCCTCTTTTTAATTGACTAAACCAAAAAATTATATTATCCTTTTAGTATTGTTTTTTTTCGTTACAAATCTACGAATAACTACAAATGTTTACAAATAATTTTCACGCTGAACTTATTAGTAGATTAGTAGTCAATTCGTAAATTAGTATCCATATGAAAAATTACTCGCGTAAAACCAATAAAAAGTTAACGCGTTACCGCACGCCTTCAACTTTTCGCGCTAATATTAAATTCAATAAACTAATTAAAAAATAAAATCAAAATTTATACCTGGCTTTAGCCAGTTTCTTAATGCCCACTTCCGCCGTCGCTACGCTATGGCGGACAGGAAAGTGGGGAATAAATTTTAAACTTATGCAATACAAATACGACCTCAAAAAACTCCCCAAAAGCCAAGTAGAAATCTTGGTTACTATTTCGTTTGAAGAATTAAAGCCTTTTCTTGAAAAAGCCACCCAGCAGCTTTCTGAACAAACAAAAATTGACGGTTTCCGTCCTGGCAAAGTGCCTTTGGAAATTTTAAAGAAAAAAGTCGGTGAAATGAAAATCCTGGAAGAAGCGGCAGCACTGGCAGTGGAAAAATCTTATGTGGAAATCGCCACCAAAGAAAAGCTGGAGCCTTTGGGTTCGCCAAAAATTGATTTTGAAAAACTGGCTGCTGACAATGACTTTGTCTATAAAGCCACGGTTAATTTAATTCCTGAGATTAAAGTCGGCGATTATAAATCAGTAAAAATAAAAGAAAAGGAAATAAATGTTTCTGACGAAGAAATTGATAAAATTATAAATGAGGTCAGAAACCAAAAAGCCACTGAAGTTTTGGAAAATAAACCAGTAGGAAAAGGGGACCGGGTAGAAATTGATTTTGATATTTTCCGCGATAATGTGCCGATTGAGGGCGGCGCGCAAAAAAAATATCCGCTGGTTATCGGCTCAGGCCAATTTATCCCGGGCTTTGAAGAACAGCTAATTGGTTTGCAAACTAATGAGGCCAAAGAATTTGAAATAAAATTTCCTGAAAAATATCACAATGCCATGCTGGCCGGCAAACCTGCCAAGTTTAAAGTTAAAATGCTGGCAGTTTATAAAAGAACATTGCCGGAATTAAATGATGAATTTGCCAAAAGCCTGGGCATTGAAACTTTAGATAAACTTAAAGAACAAATCCGCCATAATGTACTTCATGAAGAACATCACAAAGAAGAAGAAAGGGTTGAAATTGAGTTGCTGGAAAAATTAATTGATAAATCCCAGTTTGGCGAAATCCCAGATGTCCTGATTAATTCTGAAGTTAATAAAATGATTCAGGAACTGGAAGCGAATATCGCCAGACAAGGTTTAAAGTTTGAAGATTACTTGAAACATTTAAATAAAACTACCGAACAAATGAAACTTGAATTTGTGCCTCAGGCCATTAAACGCGTCAAAGGCGCACTTTTAACTCGCGCGATTTTCTTAGCTGAAAAAATGGAAATTCCTGAAAGTGAAATTGATCAGGAAATTGAGGCTACTGGTAAAATGTACCAGCAATATCCAGATATGCTAAAAAATCTACAAACTCGTGAATACCGCGACTATATTACAAATATGATCGGCAATCATAAAGTCATGGATTTTCTCAAAACCATTTGCGTGGAACGAAGCGAGAAGAATAAAGAAATTGAGCATAACCATTAATTTTCTAAAACATCTTTTTACACAGAAGAAGCGATTTGCAAATCGCTTCTTCTGTTTTATGGGAGAAAATGTTTTATTTCCACATTTGTTGACGAAACGCCGGTGTTTCGCCAACGGCGTGATTAATAATATAATCCAAAACATTTTCGCTTTATCTTATCCATGCCCCTGTACATTAAAAATACCTAAAATTAGCTCCAAAAGGGCCATTTTAGGGCCAAAATCATCACCTAAATCCTTGACTTTTATTAGAATATATGCTACTATTAAATAATCCGAATTAAACCGTTTTTTAACAACAAAATCCTGCTTTGCGGGATAAAATTTGAGAGGAGAAAAAATGAGAGGACAACAGATGGGTGGAGAAATCGGAAACTCAAAACTTGTCTACACGACCAAAGGTGGCGTAAAGAAAGAAACTCCTAATACCGGCGGCTCGGATTATAAGACTCTTGAAACAGTTGAAGCAGTGCTCGTCAGAGTGCCGAAAAAAGACGGCCCATATTTCGTGAAACAAAGCGCGCACAGCTTCATTGCCAGTGGCAAAGATGTTGAAATACCCGAGCATTTTCGCCATGGCCTGAAAATCGGGAATGTGATTCTCAACCGTCTGTTCTTTGGGCTTATTGAAACAGACTTCGGCAGGATGATCGTCGCCAAGGTAGAGGTGGTAGAAAAAACCACTTCCTCTGGAGCAAAATACATTTTGCTCAACTTCCACAAAATCAAGAATGCCAAAGCGCCGCTGGAAATCAAAATATCCGATAAACTGTTATCAACAGAGGATATCAGAATCATCGGCACAAACCCCGCTCAATATATACACTTTAAAGCAGTTTGCTAATAGCCCTGCTTAATAAAATGACCGACGACCCTTTTGGAGAAATCCAAGAGGGTCGTTTTATTTTGGGCGAAAATGTTTTGGCTTTTATTCCCCGACTTAGACTTAGCGCCTACTACGAAACCCCGATGTATAAAAAACATTTTCGCTTTTTTAAAAAAACACAAAATCTTGACTTTAAATATCTTATGTTATAAAACTAAATCAGTTAAAGGGCCTGCTCTTTAACAATAAATCCGGAGGTGAGAAGCATGCTTCTACCAAACAGGTTACTGAACACGGTTTTAAGGGGAATCAAAAACGATGGAATAACAGTTAACTTCGTGAATAACGATTGGATTGCAATTTTGGAGGAGATGAAAAACTGCCTCAAATCAAATCTTTCAACCTTTGCGAATACTCCCTTGGGTCATGTCAGCTTATTTGGAGCAAAGGATCGCCAACCAATAAAAAAAGACCTCTTGGATGTTCCTAGCGATCCAAATAATTTTTCTTTATCCACTCCCGGGTTTTGGGCTGAAAATTATTCTTTTTGTGCAAATGTAGTTTTGCCAAAAGAATCAAATATCGGCACAAGCACGTTTTGGGGAATTACAAAAAAGGGAAATTGGGCAATTGTAGAACTAAAAGTTCAAAAAATCATTTTAGGGCATACAAAAGGGCTTGAAACCTGCCGCTACAAAGCACTGGAAATAAGTTGCGCCAGAGATTCAGACCTTCCCGAAATAGTCGCGCGATGCGAACGTTCTTACTTTAATGTCTGGGACAGCATAGTTGTGGCCGTACATGGCTGGGCAAAAAGAAGGGAAGAACTGGCAAAAGAAGCTATGCGCGTTCATGAAAGCATAGAAGCGCTCAATCAGATTATTACGAATAATGACTGGTAATTACCAATCAGCGACAAGGGCTCAAAAACGAGCCCTTTTTCTTTTCCCAAGAAAAAATGATAAGATTAAGTTATGGAGTAAAAAGTTCATCAAGTTCATAAAAAACTTTCTACTTTATATACTTTCAAACTTTACACTATTATGTTAGTCGCCATTTTTTCCGACACCCATGATAACTGGCTCAATATTGCAAAAGCCCTTTATTATTTAACTAATTTTTATGTTAAATCCAAATGAACAACCAATTAAAGCCGCTCCCAATGAAGAAATTTTTAAAATTGCTAAAGGCAAGGAAAAAAATTGCGCCTTTATGATTGGCAGTCTATTCCCAGAGATTAAAAATAAGGCTATCCAAGAACATTTAAATCTTATTGAAAAGGCACAGAATTATAAGGATTTTCTAAAATCTAAATCAAACGAAGAAATACTTTCAACTGCTTATAAAAAATTTGAGGAGCATATGAATGATAAAAAATATGAACTGGCTTATGGCATAGCATGTACTTATCTAAAGCAAAATCAAATTGAAAATTCTGGCCAAAAATTGCTTGAAGAAATTTATGAAAAATTAAAAAAATCAAAAAATAAAAAAGAAATTGCTGAATTAGCCGAAAAGATACTTGAAAAAGATAGGTTCCCCTTTTTACCCGAAATAAATAGGTCAAGCGATATGGTAGAGGATTCTTTGAATTTGCTTAATATGGTAAGAGATAAGCGAAGTAAAATATCTGAAATCGCCTTTTATTTAGGGGAATTGAACCAAAAAATTCTGAATTGGCTAATGCCACCTTTAAAAAACCCTTTACTTTCTGAAGCTGCTCACCTTTGGGCACGCAAAGCCATTATTTCTTTAATAAACAATAAAAAAAGGGGGGAAACTAATGAATTGGCTAGCGAATGGGAAAAGAAAAAATTTTTAGACATTGAAAAAGACGCTGATATTTTTGAAGAATTAACAAAATAATTATGCTCATTGCCCTTTTCTCCGATACACACGACAACTGGCCCAACATAGAGAAGGCCATTCATTATTTAAACAAACACAAAATCCGCACCATGATTCATTGCGGCGATATTTGCGCGCCTTTGACTCTTGAAGCCATGGCCAAACTTTTTAAAGGCAAAATCCATTTTGTCAAAGGCAATGTTGACGGTGATATTGAGGGCTTTAAGGAAAAAATCAGCCATCATAAAAATTTAAAGTATTACGGACAAACCGGGAAGATAGAAATAGGGGGACTAAAAATTGTATTTTGCCACATGCCGCTAGTTGCAAAAAAGATGGCTGCTTCTCAAAAATATGATTTTGTTTTTTACGGACATACGCACAAACCCTGGCAGGAAAAAATTGGCAAAACAACTTTAATTAATCCGGGAACTGTTGCGGGTTTATTTACAAAAGCTACTTTTGCCATTTTTGAGACTGAAACTAAAAAAGCGCAATTAATCATACTGGAAAAAATTTAAATCCTACGAAAATACAAAAATTTCCTTTAATGCTGACGTAAATTTGAATTATACTTTTTACTTTAAAATACAATAAAATATTTTTTAGCACTTATAACCAAATCCGTAGTTTCGTAGGCCAAAATTAAAGAGGGTACCAGTTTGGTACCCTCAAACGACGATAACCTCTTTAAGAGGCGGGGATTGGAACCCCACGATAGAATTTTATCGTGTCAGAACTTGATGCTTTTATTCTAGCAATTCTCTAATATTTGTCAATAGAAAAATCCCAATTTATTTATTTAAAAAAGTTAACTCTACAAAACTACAGTTCTCTATACAAATATAAAAAATCTCCCCAGGCCATGACGTTTTGTGTTTTTTTGAGATACAACTCACAAAAAAGTGTACTTACTAGAATTATTCGTATTATTTGTAGCGTATTCGTAAATTAGTATCCATAAAAAAAGAGAGGGCACTGGGTGGTGTGTCCTCTGACTAAATGAGTGAAATTGTGGCGGGCGGGGGAAAAGTACTGTTTTTAATCCTGGAAGAGCCTCTTTGGGGCTATTTTTTATTTACTTCTTTTTTTTTGAGCAGTGATAACAACTCCCAAACCAAATGTTTTATGGCACTTTTTACATTCAATCCAAATTGAATGAAGAATCCCCAACCGTCCACTACAAGATGGGCATTCCTTGGTCAAAGCCTTTTTTTGCATGGCCAGCAGAATTTTATAATAGAGCTGGTGCCTAAACAGTGGCTGGCAATTTAGACCTCCCATTTCAATCCTCCTCGCTTAATTAGTATGGTATACTATAAGTATAATTTATTAATATCCAATAATCAATGATCAATTTTAAATTAAATTGGTTATTGAAAATTGGTAATCGGACATTAATCATATGTGGGACATTTTAATAATTGCGTCAAAGCTTTTTTTGGCTGTAATTCTAGGCTGGATAATCGGCATAGAAAGAGAAACACTGGGCAAACCAGCTGGCAGCAGAACATATGCTCTGATTGCCTTAGGCTCTGCCTTCTATACCATCCTGGCGGTTCAAGGTTTTAATCAAACCATAATGGCCGGACAAATTATTGTGGGCATTGGTTTTATTGGCGCCGGCATGATTATTTTTCATAAACAGCATATTGAGGGGCTAACCACGGCCTCTGCTCTTTGGGCTATTGCCGCAGTCGGCATGGCCATTGGGATCGGCTGGTATATTGTAGCAATATTTGCCAGTTTATTGATTTTTCTTTTGCTTTTCATCGTCAGAAAAATTGAATTTTCTAAAAACAAAAAAAATACCTTATGGACACTATTCGACAAGAAATAAAAAATGAACTGCCTGTGCTAATTAGAAAAGCAGGGCAGGAATTGCTTAAAATATTTCATCACAGTTCAAAAAACCATCTTAAATTTAAAAGCAAGCATGAAATCGTGACCAGCGCTGATTTTCTGTCTGAAAAGATAATTTTACAAAAGATTAAGGCCTTAACTCCTAACTGGCGGATAATTTCAGAGGAAAGAGGTGATAATAAAAAGGCCAGTGATTATCTGTGGTCAATTGATCCTCTGGATGGCACAACCAATTTTTATATGGGCAATCCTTTATTTGCCGTGCAAATAGCTTTGCTTTACAAAAATGAGCCTATTTTGGCGTGGATTTATGCACCCGCATTAAAAGAATATTATTTCGCGGCCAAAAATAAAGGCGCATATTTAAATAACAAAAAAATTAGTGTTTCAAACCGGCCGCTAAAAAAAGCTCTTTTAACCTTTTGCCATGGCGATGACCAGGGTGATTTAAAAAGAGCGATTAAAATTTACGGCCATTTCAAATTGCACAGTTTTGACATTAGGCAATTAGGCTCAGCCGCCTTGGAATTTGGCTGGGTAGCCAAAGGCCGAACTGACTGCTATATTTCTCCTGGCCACAGGCTCTGGGATATTGCGCCCGGCATTCTCTTGGTTAAAGAAGCAGGCGGCAAGATTTATGACTTTCATGGCAAACCTTGGCGTCTTGGCGCCAAAAGCGTTTTTGCCAGCAATGGTGTAATTGATAAAGATATTTTAAAATTTTTAAAAAAACTTTAACCCTTTTTACGTGTCATCCAAAGCTTTAGCGTAGGATGACCCCTTTTACTCTTATTACCCTTCTTACCCTTTAACTCTTATGCTCCTCAAAATTAATTCCCAAAATCCTGAACCTGAAAAACTTGATCAAGTCGTTGAAGTTTTAAAAAATGGCGGCCTTATTGTTTATCCTACTGACACGATTTACGGCCTGGGCTGTGATATTTTCAATAAAAAAGCCATTGCTAAAATTTACCAGTTTAAAAAGCGCGAAACCAAAAAACCTTTAAGTATAATCTGCCAGGACATAAAAGAAGCAGCTAAATATGCGATTATCCAGGATTCCGCCTTTGCCCTATTTAAAAAATATTTGCCTGGGTCTTTTACTTTTATTTTAAAAGCGCGAAGCCAAACTCCCAAAACAGTCTTGTCTAAAAATAAAACAGTCGGCATTAGAATCCCAGCTAATAATATCTGCTTACAAATTGTTAAAATGCTTGGCAATCCCATAATAACTACTAGCCTAAATATCTCTGGACAGGAAGTTTTGACTAATCCAAATCAGCTGAGCAAGGAAATGCAAAATAAAATTGATTTAATCATTGATTCCGGCTCCTTGGGTCAAGAACCATCAACAATCGTTGACCTTAGCAATAACATCCCCCTTATCTTAAGAAACGGCAAAGGAAAATTAACTCTATGAAAAATGTAATAAAAACAATTTTAATAATTATTGTCTTTATTGTCCTGGCCATTGCTATTGCCATTGCCTTTACTACTTTTTTAGCTCCCAAAGAAGAATTAACCAGATATAGCGATTGCATTTTACTTCAAAATAGCAAAACCGGTAAAATAGGCTGTTTTGGCTGCGCTAATAATATCTGCAAAGATGCGAGCAAGGACTGGGTTACTTATAAAAAACCGGAAATAGGCATTCCCTATGCCTGCTTTAAATCTGACCAAGGCTGTGAATTAGCCCAATAATTGTGGGATTTAAGATTTATGATTTAAGATTAAAGTTTATGGGAAGTAAAATTATAAGCGTAAAAGTCATACCTAATTCAAAAATTAATAAAATTGTTGAACAAAAAGAAAATTTTTTGAAAATAAAATTAACTGCTCCAGCGCATGAAGGCAAGGCTAATAAAGCCTTAATAATTTTTCTAAGCCAGGAACTTAAAATCCCTAAAAGTAAAATCAAAATTATTTCAGGTGAAAAATCCAGGGAGAAAAAAATTTTGATTTCTTAGTTATATTCTCAGCTCTAAAAAACTCAAATTTCTTGAGTTTTTTTATTTGACAAATTTTTTAGCAAGCACTAAACTCAAAAAAAAGGCACAAGGTGCCAAAAGGAGGAAAAATGTCCCTTAAAAAATATCAAAAGGCTTTGGCGTCATTAGCTTTTCAAACCGAAAATGTCCAACCCAGGCGCTATATTGATTACTACAGAAACTATTATGACGATGACGTTCACTTTTTTGAAGTCCTGGATCCTTTTGAAATGGATGCGCACAAGATAATCAACAGCAAAGCTTTCCGCCGGCTGCAATATAAAACGCAGGTTTTCCCAACGCCAAATAATTCGCATATTCGCACCCGGTTATTGCATGTAAAAGAGGTTGAATCAACCGCCGTATTGCTCGCCACAATTCTGGGTCTAAATGTGCCGATGTGCAGGGCGATTGCCTTGGGACATGATATTGGCCATGCGCCTTTCGGCCATTTTGGTGAAAAATATTTGACCCAAAAGTCTGGGAAAATTTTTTCACACGCAATTAACGGCGCTCTCATTGCCCAAAGAATAGAACGAAAAGGAGCCGGTCTTAATCTGTGCAAAGAAACACTGCAAGGCATTTGCCATCATTCGCGTACTCAAGATCCGAATCTGACACTTTCCCAAAACGTACCCGAAGAATTCAATGTAATAATGCTGGCGGATAAAATAGCTTACGTTTTCTCAGATTACAATGATGCAAAAAGAAATAATTCCATCAAAGAGCCAAACGACTCAAACATTGAATTTTTTGGAAAAAGACAAAGGCTCCGCGCTTATCACTGCATTGAAGCTTTAGTGGAAGAGAGCGCAGAACAGGGGAAAATTGCCTTTGCTCAATCACAGACAGCTAAAGAGTTCAAAATTCTGCGGCAATGGCTGCAAAAAAATGTCTACCAGCCAATCAAATTTGACATACAGGCCATTTACTTTGAAAGGCTGTTGGACTTCTTTAGCTCTGAAAAAGACTACCAAGACTGCGATCCTTATGTCTTGCTCTCCTTATTAACAGACAACGAGGTCTTCCAGTTTGGCGAGTATTGCAAAACTGCCAGAATCCCCACTAGCGAAAATTTGGCGAATTTCGGCATTAAGGAAATTGCTCCCTGGATTAAGGGGAAAAAACTGGATTTTTCTTCTCCTAAGCTGGATTGGTAAAAATAAAAAAACGCTTCCCGTATCGCGGGAGGCGTTTATTTTTTTATCTAATTATCGCTACAAACTGCTGAATTCCTATTCAAGGCACTGGATCATGACCGCCTGGAGAAAGAGGATGGCAACGTACAATTCTTTTAATGCCCAGCCAGCTGCCTTTAATTATGCCATATTTTGAAATTGCCTGATATGTGTATTCGCTGCACGAAGGATAGAATCTACAGCCTAAAAAAGGAAAAATTTTAGACATAAAACCATGATCAAAGGATAAAGTTTTTTGATAAAGCCTTATAACCATTAAAACTACTATGCGCAGTTGGAAGCTAAACCATTTAGTAATTTTCATACTAGCAATTTGGCCTTAAATAATGTCTGGGATAAAATCTCTCCCATTTTTTTATATTCTAAAACCTTGCCTTGCTTATTAATAATTTTGGGGGAGAGGATAATGATAATATCATAACCGTTTTTGATGCTGGAGATATTTAAGCGGATGAGTTCGCTCAAGCGCCGCCTGATTAAATTCCTTTGAGTTGCCTTCTTGCTTACCTTTGTTGAAACAATTAAGCCAAAACGCGACATATTTAAATCATTCTTAACATACCTAATTAAAAAAACAGGGGCATAGGCTGTCTGGCCCTCTTGACTGACTTTGGCAAAATCATTTTTTTTCCTTAAGCGATAAATTTTTTTTAGCATAAAATTGTCCTGATACAAAATTAGACTCTCAAGCCATGCTCGTAGAGTCTAATAATAATCTATTTTCTTAATCTTTTTTCATCAGAGACTGTTAATTTTTTTCTGCCCCTGCTGCGGCGTCGTTTTAGCACCAATCTCCCCTTTTTTGAGCTCATTCTTACTAAAAATCCATGGGTCTTGGCTCTTTTTCTTTTCTTAGGCTGGTATGTTCTTTTTGGCATAAACTAAAATTAAATTTATAAGGCTAAATTTTGGCTATCTCTACCTAATAGATTAGCACCTGTGGAAAAATTTGTCAAAAGGAAAAATATGTATTAAGCTGTATCCACAGTATATAAACAGCTTATAAACTTTTATGTCTTGGCTTATATTTTTCTATATTTTCTTTTATGCTATTATTTCAATATAACATACTTCTCCTAAAAAATTCTTCAGGGGCCCTATGAATACTCAACAAATTTGGCAAGCTGTTTTAGGCGAATTAGAGCTCTCTTTGAGCAAAGCTAATTTTACTACCTGGTTTAAGGGTACTTTTATCTTAGAAATGGATGAGCTCACTGTTATTATTGGCGTACCAAATGCTTTTACTAAAAATTGGCTGGAAAAAAAATATAATACTGAAATTCTTAAAGCTCTGCGCGAATTAAGTGAGATTAATTTTAAAGAAATTTCCTTTAAAGTCGCCTCTAAAAAAAACCAAGCCTCCCAGGCACTGGCCGAAATTACCAAGCCAACCCAAAATTCTTTTTCTCCGGAAAGGCTAACTGTAGAAAAAAGCTATTCAGCTAATCCTAAAGATTTGCCGGGTCTTGCTTATGGCTTAAATCCCAAATATACTTTTTCCGCCTTTATTGTCGGCAAAGGCAATGAACTAGCCAGGGCAGCAGCTCAATCAGTTGCAGCCACTCCCGGAGAAACCTATAATCCTCTTTTTATTTATGGCGGCGCTGGCTTAGGCAAAACCCATCTTTTACAGGCGATCGGCCATGAAATAGCCAAAAATTACAGCAAGAAAAAAATACTTTACTTAACCTGTGAAAAATTCACTAATGATTTTGTTAATTCTGTGGCTAATGGCAAAGCCTACAATTTTAAAGACCTTTATCGTTCCGTTGATGTCTTATTAATTGATGACATCCAGTTTTTAGCTGGCAAAGAAGGCACCCAGGAGGAATTTTTTCACACCTTCAATGCCTTACATCAAAACAATAAACAAATTGTTTTGTCTGCTGACCGTCCGCCAAAATCTATTCCGGCCTTAGAGAATCGTTTATTGACCCGGTTTGAATGGGGCATGATCGCAGATATTTCTCTGCCTGATTATGAAACTAGGCTGGCAATTTTAGAAACAAAGGCTCTGGAAAAAAAATATGCTCTTGATCGTGCTATTCTTAATTATTTAGCGACAAATATTTCCAGCAATATCAGGGAATTAGAAGGGGCTTTAAATAGAATTATTGCCTTTCATCAATTAAATGCCATCCCGCCAACCCTGGAAAGCGTAAAAAAAATCCTGGTTGGAATTACCACCAATCTGCAAAAACGATCTCTTATACCCAAAGATATTATTTTAGCTGTTTCTAATTTTTATGATGTAAAATTAGAAGATCTATTGGGCAAATGCCGAGAAAAAAAGCTCGTTAATCCCCGCCAAATTGCCATGTTTTTGCTCAGAGAAGAAATTAAAAGTTCATTTCCCACCATTGGCCAGGAATTGGGCGGACGAGACCACACCACGGCCATGCACGCAATTCATAAGATACAAAATGATTATGATAATGATGAAAAAACGCGCCGGGAAATAGAGCAGATCAAACAACGCCTTTATACTATTTAAATTTTTGTGTAAAACAAGTTGATAAACCACTGGATTTCTGAGGACAGACCCTTTAAAAGCTTGCGAAAAACTATTCACACTTTTAAGCCTTTGGTGGATAAAAAACTAGTTTAAATTTTATCTGTTTTTTTCTCCACAAGCCATACACAAATCTTACCTGGCATCCTAAACAAGTTATTAAACAGTTTTTTTAAAAAAACTCCTTTATAACCGTTAAATTTTGAACTTTTCTCAACTTATCCACTTCCTTATTACTATTATTACTTTTATAAATTAATTATTTAATAATATAAATATGAAAATATCCTGTACTCAAGAAAATTTAAACCAAGGTCTAAATATTGTTTCTCATATTGCCAGTAAAAATACATCCTTGCCGATTTTAAGCAATGTTTTAATAAAAGCTGAAAAAGGCGTCTTAAGTTTTATTACCACAAATTTAGAAATGGGGATTAATTGTTTGGTCAGGGGAAAAATTGAGCAAGACGGCAGCTATACTGTAAGTTCAAAATTATTTAGTGACTATATAAATTTATTGCCAAATCAAAAGATTGAAATAGAGTTAAAAGATGATTTTCTACAAATAAAATCAGCTGATCAGGATACGAAAATTAAAGGTAATGGCTCTGAAGAATTTCCCCTAATTCCTCAGGTTGAAAAGAAAAACCCTTTTTCTTGCAAGATTTCGGATTTACTTAAAGCTCTTTCCCAGGTTTTATTTGCAGTTTCTGTGTCAGAAACCAGGCCGGAAATATCAGGCGTGTATTTTAATTTTAGCGATAATTTTCTAACCCTGACTGCTACTGACAGCTATCGCTTGGCGGAAAAGAAAATTAGGCTGAAAGAAAAAGTTAAGGCTGACAAAGAAGTGATTATACCAGCCAGAACAATTGCTGAATTGTTCAGGATTTTATCAGGCTATTCTGCTGGCCAGGAAATGTCTGGCGAAGAGACGGCCGCTTCAGACCAGCTTCAAATTTACTTTGAAGACAACCAAGTTTTATTTGAATTTGACAGCGTGGAATTAATTTCCAGAATAATTGAGGGCCAGTACCCGAATTATAAGCAGATAATTCCAGCCAGTCATAAAACCAGGGCAGTTGTCAGCATTGCCGAATTTATTAAAGCAGCTAAAACAGCGGCCTTATTTTCCCGTACCGGCATTTATGATATTAATTTGGAGTTTAAAGCAGGTAAGCTGATTGTTTCTTCAACTAATAGCCAATTAGGCGAGAATCAGACAAAGATTGAAACTAAGGTAGAAGGCGAGGATAATAAAATCGTGGTTAATTTTCGTTATTTATTGGATGGCTTGCAAAACAGCGATTCCTCAGACATAATTTTTGAAATGACTGATAATAACAACCCCTGCGTTTTAAGGCCGGCTGAAAGTTTGAATGAAAAAAAAGAAGCGATCGCTTCTGAAGATTATCTTTATATTATCATGCCGATAAAGCAGTAAAAAGTTAAGAGAATCGCTATCCCTCTAATTCGTCAAAAATGCAGGTTGTGGTTAATTTACGAAATAAATTCGCATAGAAACGAGTTAAACGAAATAAAAATAGCTCTTTTCCACCCTCGATTTGAAGTACACACTTTTATATTATAGAATAATGCAATTTCAAATTCAAAGAAAATCAAATCAAAAACCGAAGTAAAGAAAAGATTGGATTGGCTGAAAACAGAATTATAAAAATTGAAATAATAAACCAAAATATTAACTTTAATTATAAATATGCCAAACCAAGAAAAAGAACCAAATCCAATGCAAAAACCTGAAGAATCTACAAAAGAAGGCGTAGAAGCACTAAGTCCTGATTTTTTTGATAAATTTAGCTTAGCAAGATCTATTAGTGGCGAAAGAGCTTCCGAAGAGGATGAGACCAAAAGAGATAAATTAAGACAAGAATTTGATTCTCTTATTCAATATTTGGGAAAAGAGGTTAAGATGCATATTAAAACAGATAAACAAATATCTGATTTTATAGACCAAGTTTTAGAAAAATGCGATTTTGATAACCTTGTAAAAAAAGACGGTAAAATTATAAAAATCCGCCATGACAACACTATTGATGATACGTGGAGGGATATTCATCGAATAGCTTTTCCAGATGCTTCATTAGACAAGCTTGCCCTAATAGATAAAAAATTTCATTATATTTCTAACTTTCTCCTTTTTGAGTTTTGGATGAAGGTGCGAGATAATTTTTCCGACGAAAGAACATGGAATATTTTAAAAGATAGATTACTGGATGGTTGTAATTATATTATGCTGGATATGAATAAAGATTATATGGATCAAGTAACTCCCGAAGTATATTTAAAATATTTAAAAATGATTAAGAACGTTATTTCAGAAAACCCCAAATTGGAGAAAGAGATATTAAAATGGTTATGGCTTTCTTCTGAAGCAAAAAAATATTTAATGAAAGAAAAGGAGGGCGCTGAACTGATTTCATATCTGGAAAACAGGAAAAAGGAAAGTGAAAAAGAAGATTAGTTTTTCAATAATTAAGGAAAGAATTTTACAAAAAAATGTTTTAAGTGTGTGCTAAATTTATGTTTTCACCCAAGAGCTATTTTTACATCGTTTAACACGGTATATCCGATATCGCATTAAAATTTTAAGAAATCCATCAAGTCACCAAATTAAGGCGACATCGGATATACCGAAACGTTAAGTGAAATTTTGCCCAATTTTCTATAAGATATAAATATGGATTTTCAATTTAAAAGAAAAAGACTTGATACTCTTAGCAACAAACAAATGTTGGACGAATTAGAAAAGGTTGCCAAGCACTTTAACTATGTAGAATTTGGTTGGCGTGATTTCGATAAAGTAGCCAATATTAGTGCTGGTTCAATAAAAAACCACTTTGGTAATTGGACAAAAGGTCTTGAAGCACTTAGACAGCATCTTTCGCAAAAAGGGCTGGACTTATCACCGCGTCCTCACGCTCCTAATAGAAAATATTCTGATAAGGATTTATTCGATGAAATGGAAAGAATTTGGAAATTGAGAGGACAAAGACCTTCGCGCACAGAATGGGAAATGTCTGAGCCAAAAATTTCTTATGGTATTTATAAGCATCGTTTTGGTAGTTGGGTAGCTGCTTGTAGTAAATTTATTGAGTACAAAATGGGCAACGAAATTTTGGCAGATGATTTTATTCTACCGGAGCGCGAGGACAAAAAAACACAACGGCCAGTGTATAAAAGAGAAAATTCAAGAAACATATCTTTATCAGTGAGACTGAAAGTATTAAATAGAGATAACTTTCGTTGTGTTTTTTGCGGAAAAAGTCCAGCCACAGATATTGGCACAAAACTACACCTTGACCACATCAAGCCCTTTTCTAAAGGTGGCAAAAGTTCAATTGAAAATCTACAAACATTATGCGCGGAATGTAATCTTGGAAAAAGTGATAACGAAGAAATTAGGCAAAACATCACTTAACACGGCATATACGGTTCCGCTTCGCTCCACCCATATTGCTAACGCAACATCGTATATGCCGAAACGTTAGACGAAATATCGTTAAATTATAGACATGTTAACCCAAATAATTTCAGGTTTCATAATAGCAGTCGTGTCATTTTTCTTTGGCTATTTTTTGTTTACAGTGCAACGAAAAGAAGCTATTAGACTAGAACTATTTAAGAAGAGATTAGACTGCTATGATAAAATAATGGCCTTTATGCAAAAAATAGACCAGGAAGTTATTGCCAATAATTTTTTAATCGATAAAATGGAAAATGAAAAATATGTTTTGGAGATTTACAATCTAACTCTACCCAATCGGCATTATTTATCTGAAAAAATCCATGATTTACTCGAGCTGGATTTAGTTAATTTATTTGACACACTTCCTGAAAGTGCAGGCGATTTAGAACAAAAATGTGATCAAATAAAAGTACTAATACAAGACGAGGTCGGATCATATATTATTGACACAAAACATATAAAAAAAATCATTGGCAACAACAAGAAAAAAGATACTATTTTAAAACATTACGAAAAAGTATAATTTAACGATATTTCGCCTAACACGGCATAAGCGGCTACTCAAAAATTGAAAACTTACTCTAACTTAAAAATATGAAAAAAATTATTTTCCCATTTTACAACAAAGATCGTCACAAATTCCTCGCAGAGAAATGGTGGTTTCGGGCAATAATCGTAATTTATGTAATTGGCTTCATTATTACACCATTCGCAATTTGGTTTTGGCACGTCAAAGAGTCTTCTGGCTGGTGTTATAATAGCCTATACATTTACTACGATGACAAACCTGCATTTGATGCACAACTAGCAGATTGTACAAGATTTGCCCGAGAAGCATGGATAAACGGAATACCAATAGCTATTTTAGGTTGGTTAATAATTCATTATCTTATACAAATAATTTTTTTCAAAATAATTGTAAATTATATTGTTTTAGGGAGGAAAAAGTAACTTTCCAATTTTTGTTCAGTCCATATTTACTGGCAGTAATGCACTTCGCGCAAAATTATATTGCCAGAAAACATCGCTTATACCAAAACGTTATGCAAAGCCGAAAAAATTCTTAGAAAATAAATGTGCCTTCAACTAAAATAAAAAAGTTATTTGAGCAAATTAAGCCATTATACGCGAGGCGCAGCAAAGAAATTTTATTTCATGGCTGGCACCATATTCTTTTTGTTAGAAACAAAGCCTTGTTTTTTTCTAAGTCAGTTAATGCCAATAAATTAATTGTAGAAGCGGCTGCTTTAACACATGATATTAATTATATTGTTAAACCCAATTCAGAGCCAGAAATAGGCAAAAAGCTTCGCCAAAAATTATTAAGTAAGGCAGGTTTTACTTTTGAAGAGAAAAATATGATTGAAAAGGTTATTCTGGAAGCTCATACCAGAACACGCATTAGAAAGATTTCCCCTGAAGGCATGGCTTTAAGCGATGCTGATACATTGTTTAAAGCTCTACCTATTACGCCAATAGTTTTAGCTCAAAAGTATCTGCTCCAAAATAAAGTGGACTTATTAAAACTTGCCCGCAAAATAACTGCCGAACAAAATCCACTAATGAAAAAAAACATTTATTTTTATACTGCTTACGCTAAGAAAGAATATTTGCATTGGGCTAAAGTGAATTTGATGTTATGGAATAATGTTGTTGAGGCGTTAAAAGACAAAGATGTAAGGAATATTTTACAAATTGTTAATCAATTAAAAATTAATAAGTAAAGTATTACATATTTACGCTGCTTGGGCTTTAAGAAGAAGCATGTTAAAAGGCTTCTTTTTTTATTAGAAATTAGGTAATCTCTTTTTGAGCATTTTGGATTAGAAAAGAAAAAAGTCTCCTAGATTATAAAATCTAAGAGACCTTGTATGTGTTTGGGGTGACATCATCAATTTTCTCGGCCAGCCAATTCCAGAGCTGTTTTGATCATTAGATCAAGATTTGTATCAGGATTTACTCCGGCGGCAGCAACTTCAGTGCGTTGGGCGAAAAGAGGCAGACGGTTGAATCTTTTTGGTATCTCTTGACCAGTCAACTTGTTGTAGGCAACTTTGCCAAGCCTCTTTGTTTTCCAGCCAACATTTTTAAACGTTGAAGGAAAAATGTGATCCAGATATACTTCACCCTCTTGAAGTTCAGGATGCTGGAAACCAATACTTACCATCGATACCCCCTCCTTAAGCAGGTTTCTTTTGGAGTACCATCACCCAATTAGTTGGGCGAATTCCCAGAAGATTTGGGATGTTCCCGAAGCTTTCAAAATTCAGGCGAGCCGTTTTAATCTCCAGGGTTGGATCATTTTTATACTTTAAAGTGGCCGCTTCTTCGTCTGTTTCTTCGACAATAACAACAAGAGTTCTTGACATTTTTACCTCCTAGGTATATTTGTTTTTTCTGAAGAAATAGCACCTTTTATAAAAAGGTACGCCCAAATAAGAATTATGTCAATAGGGCAGTAAAAATTAAGCTGGCAGAAAAAACAGAGAAAAGAGCGGTTTTTGTTTCAGTAAAAGTGTGTTAAAATTAAGACAAGATGGAATGCCAGAAACCTAAAAATTTAAAACAATGTAATTGCTCTTATGCGTGTCCTAGAGAAGGGTTGTGTTGTGAGTGCTTAAGATATCACCGCAAAAGGAGGGAGCTACCCGCCTGTTATTTCACTCCAGAACAAGAAAAAACATATGATCGTTCAATCGCATATTATTTAAAAAATCATAAAAATTAGCATTGCCCGCTAAAGCGGGGTATAAATAAATATACTATGACAAAACTAATTTTTGACATTGAGACAATTGGCGAAGATTTTGATTTAATGGATGAAACAACCCAAAAGGCTTTAACCCGCTGGTTAAAAAGAGAGGCTTATTCAGATGAGGCTTACAAGACTGCCTTGGCTAATATAAAAAATGAACTGGGGTTTTCACCCTTGACTGGACAGATTGCAGCCATCGGGGTTTTAGAAGTTGAAACGAATAAAGGCGTTGTTTATTTCCAGGCGCCTGGGCAAGATATTAAAGAGAAAGAAGAAGGCGGGATTAAATTCAAGATGGCCAGTGAAAAAGAAATGTTAGAAAAATTTTGGCAAGGCGCGATTAATTACACTGAATTTGTAAGCTTTAACGGCCGTGGTTTTGATGTGCCATATTTAATGCTTCGTTCCGCAGTCCATGAGGTTAAGCCAACTAAAGATTTAATGTCCAATCGCTATTTAAACAGTCAGAAATTTAATGCCATGCACATTGACCTGATGGATCAATTATCGTTTTATGGCGCCATGCAAAGGAAAGGCAGTTTGCATCTATATTGCCGTGCTTTTGGCATTAAAAGCCCAAAGGCTGAAGGAATTAGCGGTGATGATGTGGCTGCTTTATATAAAGCCAAGGAGTATGAAAAAATTGCTAAATATAATTCCTGGGATTTACGCGCAACACGTGAAGTTTTCCTTCGCTGGAACCAATTTATTAACATAAAGTGAAAATTTTTAATTTATAATTATAAATTTTTAATCAATGACTAAATTTAAAAATTTTAAATAGTTGGATTTTAAGCATTTAAGAATTTAAAATTGATTTAGCCCTAAAAATTTAGAATCTAGCCTTAAAATATGTTGTGGCTTTACATTACAATTGCAGCTTATTTGCTTTTTGCCCTGGCTAATATCGGAGATAAATTAGTTGTCAGCAAATTTAAAACAGCGCCAATTGCTTATGCTTTTTATGTCGGAATTTTGGGCGTCGTTGCTGTTATATTATTACCCTTTGGAGTAAAATGGATTAATTTTAATTTGCTGGTGATTTCTTTTTTCGCAGGCGTAGCCTTTATTATGGCTGCTTTTTTTATGTATAAGGCCTTGGCCCAGGGCGAAGCCAGCAGAGCCATTACTTTACTGGGCAGTTCCAGCCCTATTTTTACTTTTTTGCTCTCAGCTGGAATTTTGCAGGAAAAATTGAATGATGAAGAATTAATATCATTTGGCATTTTAGTTTTGGCAATTATTTTGCTTTCCCAGCATAAGCCAGATGGCAAAAAAACCAAGATTCACTGGGAATTAATTATCTGGGCTTTATTAGCAGGATTGTTTTTTTCCATTAATTATGTTTTGACCAAATTCTTATTTTACCAAGAAACTTTCGTGACTGTTTTTTTCTGGACCAGAATTGGCGGGGTTTTAACGGCTCTCTTTATTTTCGGCTTAGCTAAAACCAGGAAAATAATTAAAAAAGATTGGCAGAGGCCAAAAAAGCAAAAAGGACTTTTAGTTTTTGGCATTCAGCTGGTCGGTGGCTTGGGCGTAATTTTTCAAAGCTATGCCTTGAATTTAGCCAGCGCAACGTTGGTTAATGCCTTGCAGGCTATTCAGTATGCCTTGGTTTTTATCATGGCAATTTTTTTAGGCAAAAAAATTCCCGAGCTAAAAGAAAATTTAGCCAAGCGGGAAATTATTATAAAAATTATCGCGATTATATTGGTGGCTATCGGCTTATATATATTAACCTCACAATAATATATGAAATCTAAAAAGCCAATTTTATTTATGATTATTTTTATTTTCGCCATTCTGATTGTAGGGCTTATCTTTTGGGCCAAAGAAAGCTATAACCCCAATAAAAAAATTATTTATGGCGTAACTTTTACCAAAAGCTTTGCCAAATATCTGGATTTGGATTGGCGTGAGGTGTATAAAGAGACCTTAGATGACTTGCAGGTCAGATATTTGAGGATCCCTGTTTTTTGGGATGAAATTGAGCCTGAAAGAAATCTTTATAATTTTACTGATATTGATTGGCAGGTTGCTGAAGCTGAAAAACGCGATGCTCATTTAATTTTAGTTTTAGGCCGCAGGCAGCCACGCTGGCCAGAATGCCATGATCCAGCCTGGGTGGAAGGGCTGCCTTACGCTGAAGTCAGGGCAAAGATTTTAAATAATATTAAATTAGTGGTAACCCGCTATAAAAACAGCCATGCTGTAGAAATTTGGCAGGTTGAGAATGAACCTTTTTTAGATTTTTTTGGCCAATGTTCAAAGATGTCCAAAAAGGAACTGCAAGAAGAAATTGATTTAGTAAAATCTTTAGATAAACGCAAGGTTTTAATTACTGATTCAGGAGAGCTCAGCACTTGGTATCCCAGCATAAAAATGGGTGATATGTTCGGCACTAGTATATATCGAGTAACCTATAATAAATACATTGGCTATTGGCGTTATTGGTTTGTGCCAGCATCTTTTTATCGCTTGAAGGCTTTAATTTACTCCAAACCTTTAGATGCGGTAATTATTTCTGAATTACAAGCTGAACCATGGTTTTCTTCTGGACCCAAAGGAAGTCCATTGTCTGAGCAATATAAAACCATGAACGCAGACCAATTAATAAAAAACGCGGATTATGCCAATCAGACAAATTTTTACCGCGCATACTTTTGGGGAGTGGAGTGGTGGTATTGGTTGAAAACAGTTGAAAAAGACAATTCTGTTTGGGAAGCGGCAAGCAAATATTTTAAAAGTTAACCATGAAAAAATCTTTAAAAATCGGATTTTTTACTGACACTTATTTGCCTCAGGTGAATGGCGTTGTTACCTCAATTGAAAGTTTTCGCCAGGAGCTAGAAAAACAAGGCCATCAGGTCTATATTTTTTGTCCCAGGGCTGACCATAAAAAAGATGACAAAAGTATAATCCGTTTCCCTTCTATAAAATTCGTTTTCCAGCCAGAATACCATGTTTCCTTGCCCTTTACCAGGCACTTATTGCGGGATTTTTGGGAAAAAGAATTAGATATTGTCCATGCTCACACGCCATTTAGCCTGGGTCTTTTAGGCTATTATTACTCATATATTAAGAAAGTTCCCTTTGTCTATACCTATCACACTCTTTATCCTGAATATGTAAAATCGTATGTGTGGAACGGCAGATTAATAACTCCTAAGATGGTTGCAAAAATTACGGCCATGTTTTCTAACAGATGCGATTTAAATATTGCCCCTTCGGGAAAGATAAAAAAACTTTTAAAAAGTTATGGCGTAAAAAAACCAATTACAGTATTGCCCACGGGAATTAAGGTTGAAAAATTCAGTAAAAGAGCCAGGCCAAATAATTTTAGAAGCAAATATAAAATTAAGCCTGAGGAAAAAGTTTTGCTTTATGTCGGACGGCTAGGGCAAGAAAAAAATATTGAATTTTTGCTTAAAGCATTTTTTGTATTAAAGCAAAGCCAGCAGAAAATTAAATTAATACTTGTCGGCGACGGCCCTGCTAAAAAGAATTTACAAAAGTTAGTTAAAGATCATGGCTTGGGTAAAGACGTTATCTTTACGAGTTATTTATCTCAAACAGAAGTAATTAGAGCGAATCAGTCAGCAGATTTATTTATTTTTGCTTCTAAAACTGATACTCAGGGTTTAGTTCTATTAGAAGCAGCTGCCAGCGGCTTGCCTATAGTCGCAGTGAAAGACGATGCCTTTGTTAAAATCTTAGAAGACAAGGTAAATGGATATATAGTAAAACAAAATGTGGCGGAATTTAATAAAAGAATATTGCAAATTTTAGATAACAAAAAATTATATCAGAGGTTATCCAAAAAATCAGCAGAGATTGCCGAGAATTTCAGTATTGAAAAGCAGACAGCTGAATTAATCCAAGCTTATCGTAAATTATTACACTAAGAAAATAAAAAAGCGCCCTGCCCAAAAGCCGGGAGCTTTTTTATTTTAATCTAATCTAAGATATTTAATTTTAAGCTGCTAGAATTGGCATTAGCGCCGCTCTTTGTTGAGATTTGCGCATAAATCTCGTAAGAACCCGTGGCTGGCGTATTTGTCCAGGTGAAGTTCATCTGCTCAGAGGAAACTTGCATGATGGTAGAGATTTTTTGTTCCGGCGCATTAAAGCTGCGGGCAAAGAAAGTCAGACCGGAGACCTCTGTTGATTTAGTAAGGATAAAATTAAAATTTAAAGGAAAGTTTGATTTGTAAAAATTGGAATTGTCCCTGGGGTTTAGCCAGTTGATTTGCGGCATAGCAGGCGGCAGTTTCAGGTTAACTGTGATCTGGACAGAAGTTGAATTATCAATATCATCATAAGCTGTGACTTTCAGCTGGTGATAGCCATTTTCAGCTTCAAGGGAATTAACATCTATATTATACGGGGAAGAAGTGGCTGTGCCAACTATATTATCATCAATTGCATAAACAACTCGGCTAATGCCTCGCAACGCGCTAGCCTGGACTTGAAATTTAACCGGATAAGATTCTAAAGTTTGTTTATCCTGAGGATTAATAAGCGTCAAGGTTGGTTGGTTTTGAGGCACATGCAGATCATCAAATTCAGTCGGAGCTTGTTCATTGCTTATTTCAATGCCAGAATCCTTAGCTGTTTTTTCTACCCATTTATTAACGCCATCTTCCCAGGCCTGGAACATTGGGTCAGCAGCTGGATTTTCTGGAGGAGGGCCAGTCGGATTATCTTTATTTATGTAATATAAAATATCATGATTTTGATTAAACTTCTTTTTTATCCTGAAAGATTCAGGTGTTAAAGGTGTGGCTAATTTGCCTGAGGCTTTGTCTATTTCAACTTCCATATCAGAAGGAGATTGGCCGCGCAAAATCGGAGGCAAGGTCTCAGCAAGTGGCTCAGGAGCTTTAAACCCTTCAACAGGCGTGCCGTTTAAGGTTTTTTGCATATATTCATGCCAAATTGGCGCGGCGACATTAACCCCATCTGCGTTGCCTTTCATGTCCGTACCATCGCTATTGCCAGCCCAGACTCCAGTCACAATAGAAGGAGTAAAGCCAATTGTCCAGCCATCATTATTATCATTGGTAGTGCCTGTTTTAGCTGCGACAGGCCTGTCAGATAAAGTTAAATTTGGCGCTGCGCCAAAAATAAAAGCGCGAGCGCTTGGGTCAGTTAAAATATTGTTAACCTGGCGCACTGCATTTTCTGACAAAACTTTGTGCTTTTTTTCTTTAAATTCATCCAGCACATTGCCGTTTTTATCTTCAACTTTCAAGATCGCTTGGACTTCAGCTCTTTCGCCATCGCGAGCAAGGGCTGTATAAGCGCCGACATGGTCAATTAATTTAACTTCACAGCCGCCCAAGACTAAGGCCAGGCCGCATTGACTTTTGTCGGTAATTGTGGAATAACCCAGATTTTGCAAAAGCTTTTTGACATTATCATAGCCGGCCAAATAAAGAGTTTTAACAGCAGGAATATTTAAAGAGCCGGCCAGAGCTGATTTCATCGTAATCGGCCCTCTTTCTTTGAAGTCATAATCATGCGGCTCATAAACTATTGGCGAGGTGGCGAAGATCGTGCTTACATCATACAAAATTGTTTCAGGGGTAAAGCCTTTTTCAAAAGCAGCGGCATAAACTATAGGTTTGATTGAAGAGCCGGGCTGACGCGGTGAAATGGCGACATTAACTTGTCCTGAGATTTTGTCATCAGTAAAATCCTGAGAACCAACCATGGCTAGAATTTCGCCTGTTTTAGCATCAACTGAAACTAAAGCAGCATTGGAAGCATTATATTTTTTTAAATTATTATCTTTGGCATTATGGACTGCGTCTTCGGCAATTTTTTGCTTATCCATATCTAAGGTAGTAATGACTTTTAAACCGCCTTGTTCAATGGCCTTATCGCCTAATTTTTCCGCTAATAATTCTTTGACATAAAAAACAAAATGCGGTGCAGTAATGCCAGCCACAGCCTCTTTTTTAAATTCTAATTTTTCTGCTTTGGCATCTCCAGCTTCATCTTTGGTGATGTAACCGTTTTTTGCCATTTCATCCAAAATCCAATGCTGGCGCCAATATAAATCATCAGTATGCGAGCCATAAGGGGAGAGCCTGGTCGGCGCTTGGGGAATAGCGGCTAAAATAGCAGCCTCGCCCAAAGTTACGTCTTTGGCTTTTTTGCCGAAGAAATAATTGGCAGCTGACTCAACCCCATAATTAACAGACCCATAAGGGATTTCATTGAAATACATTTTTAAAATTTGATCCTTGGTATATTTTTTTTCAATCTGGTAGGACAAAATCCATTCTTTTATTTTTCTGGGAATCGTTCTTTCGTTTGTTAAAATTGCGTTTTTTACCAATTGCTGAGTTAAGGTGGAGCCGCCACGAATCCCTTTCCCTCTTAAAGGATCAATAATAACTGATTCAATAATTGAAAAGAAATTTATGCCATGATGTTCATAAAAGTACTTGTCTTCAGCGGAAATAGTCGCCCATTTAACATAATTAGAAATCTGATCCAGCTCTACAATTGTCCTTTTTTCATCACCATGAATATCAAAAAGCAAGGTTTCACCTTTGCGGTCATAGATTTTGGTTGATTCAGAGACAACCCGGTCAATTAATTTATCTGGATTTGGCAAGTCATGTGAAAACCAGGCGATGGCAGCCACAGAAAAGATCCCAAAAAGCAAAACCAAAATAATGCCTAAAATAATAAGTTTGCCAATTAGTTTTTTGGCTGAAACTTTGTGTTTTTTAGGCTGATTATTATTGGCAGCTGCAAATTCATGGCTGCGATGGACCAGTCGGCGTTTTTTATGTCTTTGCCATTCTTTCGGTGATCTTGTTAATTGAGGGATGGGCATATGGATTAAATTACAAATATCAAATTCCAAATAACAAACCTGCGTTTGCCGTAGCAAACTACGGTTTGCGAAGGCAAAAAACAAAAAAATTGGAAATTATTTAATTAAAAATGCTCGTCTCGGCTTTGTATTAATCTATTGAGTTTTTATTTTTTTAATCCGAGCCGAAGTCTGTCTTGGCCAAGGCCAGGCCGGACAAAATTCAAAATTATTTAATATATAGAGTATAGCTGATTTTTTTAGTTTTTTCAAGGATTAGAGGTCTATTTGGCTGAGAAGTTTTTTTGACTGCAAATAGGTCAGGGCAATAGCCAGAGCATCAGCCGCATCATCTGGCTTAGGTATTTGCTTTAAGTTTAGCAAAATTTTAACCATGGCCTGAACTTGGCGTTTGTCTGCTTTGCCATAACCGCAAACTGACTGTTTAACCTGCAAGGGCGTAAATTCATAGAGGGGGAGTTTGTTTAATATCGCTGTGAGCAGGATTACTCCACGCGCTTGGCCAACTTGCAAGGCAGTCTTTACATTTTTACAAAAAAATAATTGCTCAACAGCAATTACATCTGGCCTGTACTTTTTGATCAATTTATTTAAGGATTGATGAATATATTTTAATCTTTCTGGGAATTTTTGTCTGGGCGAGGTTGAAATAATGCCAAAATCAAGAATTTGATTATTTTTGCCTGTTTCCTTAATAAAAGCAAACCCAGTAGTTGCTACCCCTGGATCAACACCTAGAATTATTATTTCATTGGGCATTTTATTCTTTTAAATTTGTGTAATAATTATCAACATCATCATTGTCATCAAAAGCTTCAAATAATTTTTGATTTTTTTCCTGCAGTTCGGCTGAAACAGTAATTTTTTCCCTGGGCACAAATTCAATTTCAGCATAATCACTACTTAAGCCCAGATCTTTTAATTTACCAAAGACTTTCTGCAAATCTTCAACTTTGGTAAAAATAGTCAGGCCGTCTTCACTGGTCGCAATATCTTGCGCGCCAGCATCAATGATTTGCAATTCTAATTCATCTAGATTTTTATTGCTTAATTGCGCTTGCTCTATTCTAATTACGCCTTTTTGCTCAAATTGCCACATGACTGAATTAGGGTTGCCTAAAGTGCCGCCATTGGCTGAAAATAAATGCTTCATATCAGAAGCAGTGCGGTTTTTATTATCTGACAAGCATTTGATTATCAGAGCAGTGCCTCCTGGACCAAAGCCTTCATAAGTTAATTCTTCTATTTTTTCTCCTTTGATTTCGCCAGTGCCTTTTTTAATCGCGCGTTCAATATTTTCTTTGGGCACATTGGCTGCTCTGGCTTTTTCAATAGCCAGACGCAAAGAAAAATTGGAGTCTGGATCACCACCTTTTTCTCGGGCAGTCACTGTGACAGCCTTGGTTAGTTTGGTAAACAAATTAGCACGTTTAGCATCTTGCGCGCCTTTTGTTCTTTTGATATTTGCCCATTTAGAATGCCCGCTCATATGTTAGATTTTTAGATTATAGATTTATAGATAATTATACTAATAAGTATTTAAATTTTAGCAAATTTAGGCAGGAATTTCAAGTTTAGGAAATTTTTATCATAATTCTGATTTGGAAAAATTGATATCCACAGATTGCCCCAAAAGCACTTGCTAAAAATAAAATAGCTGTTATACTAAAAGTAATAAAGGAGCAAAGGAGGCGTTTTCTAACTTTATAAAATTATTGCTATATGTTTAAAATACCCTGTTTGATTATTTTGCAGCCATGCTTAGTAAAATAATCAGCAGGGTTTTTATATTATGATAATTTTCATATTTCTATTTATTTTTTTAATTGCGGCCGCCATTATCTTGTTGTTTTTGGGCTATAATTATGTTGCGCTGGCGCTTAGTATTATTATAATCTGCCTGTTATACTTAGGCCTAATTTTTGTAATGATAGAATGCTATAGAGTCTTATTCGTGGGCAATGCGCCTTATGTGCCGACCCGCAAAAAATTAATAAATAAAATTTTAGAAGCCGTTGATTTTAAGGAAAAAGCTTTGGTCTATGAATTAGGTTGCGGCAGCGCCAAGTTTTTACGCAGCTTGGCTAAAACTAAAGATATTCAGGCTATTGGTTATGAATATTTTATCATGCCCTACATTTTTGCCCGTTTATACTGTTTATTAGCAAATAGGAATGTAAAAATATATTATCAGGATTTTTTTAAGGCTGATTTGTCTCAGGCGGATTACATTTTTTGTTTTTTAATTGATAAGGAAATGGCTCGTTTAGAGGGGAAGCTGATCGCAGAATTAAAGCCGGGCGCTTTAGTTATTTCCAATACTTTTAAATTCACGAATTGGGAGCCGATTAAAATAGTTGCCCTGAACGAAAATAAAAAATTAAGCTTAAATAACAGAGTTTTTATCTACCGGAAATAGTTTAAAAAAATGAGGGGATTTGTTATAATTCAAGCATGAAGAATCTCCTGCATTTAGGCGTAAAGTTAAAAGAACTGATAATAAAAAATCAGTTTATTTTGTATCTAATGATTTTTTTTACGGCTTTTTTGGCCTATTTGTGGATTCAGTCTTCACCGACTTTTTTAGACCCCGATTCATTTTACCATCTAAAAATGGCCAAGCTTATTGCCGAGCGTGGAGTGATTTTAGATTTTCCCTGGCTGCAGTTTACAGTGCTAAAGGATTATTACATTGACCATCATTTTCTCTATCATGTTGCAGCCATACCTTTTATTAAGGTTTTTGGAGATTTTGCCGGATTTAAATTGTATACTGTAATTTTGGCTACACTGTTTATCTTTTTGTCTTACTGTTTCTTTAAAAAGGAAAAGCTTAAATATGCAGAGATTTATGCGCTGATAATGATTTTTACAGCTGACTTTATGTTTAGGATTTCTTTGGCCAAAGCCAGCGCGTTTTCTTTAATCATCTTATTTGCAGGCATATATTTTATTTTTTATAAGAAATACTGGCTTTTATTTTTGGGCGCTTATTTGTATGTTTTGTCATATGGAGGGTTTCCGCTTCTGGCGGTAATCACCCTAATTTACGTTTTTGCGCGTGCTTTTGATTTAACTTTTATTAATAAAATAAAATTCATAGAGCCGGCGCATGTTTCATTAATAAAAAAAGTATTTAAGAATTTCGCGGTTTTTTTAAAGAATATTCTCTCGTGGGAGAGTGCAAGAATTATAGCCGCCACCTTGAGCGGAATTTTTGTCGGTCTGATTTTAAATCCATATTTTCCCAAAAATCTGAATTTTTATTGGCAGCAGCTGGTGCAGATCGGGATTATTAATTTTCAAGGCGTGGTTAATGTGGGCGGAGAGTGGTATCCATATGAATTTTTAAAATTAATTTCTGATACAGGAGTTTTATTCATCTTTGGGGTAGTAGCTTTTGTCCTATTTTTTATTTTTATTAAAAAGCAAAACGCCAAAAGCATTTTCTTTTTATTGGCAGCCTTATTTTTTTTATTTTTAACCCTGAAATCAAAGCGTTATATAGAATATTTTGTGCCATTTTTAGATTTTTTCGTGGCTTTTACCCTAGGGAATATTCTTGCCGAGGTTAAAGTCAAAGAATTTTTGCAGATTTTTAAAAAAGAAAATTATATAATCGGCTTGCTCTTACATTTTTGTTTGATTTATGCGGCTATTATTTTTCCCTTAATAATGATGCGGGATGCATATCTGACCAGGCAGAGCTTTAAGGGCGGGATAGAATTCAGCCGATTCTCCGGCATTAGCAAGTATTTGCTGGCAAATTCTCAGCCAGGACAAATTGTAATGCAGACTGACTGGGATGATTGGCCGATGTTATTTTATTATAATGATAAGGATTATTATATTGTTGGTCTGGATCCGACTTTTATGTATAATTATGATCCGGTGTTATATAATTTATTCGCAGATATAACTACAACAAAAAAAGCAGATGATTTGTATCAGATAGTTAAAAATACTTTTAAAGCCAGCTATTTTATAGTGGATAAAGATCGCTTTTGGCTAGTTCAAAATTTGCAAAATGATGGTAATTTTACCAAAGTCTATGAAGATAATGACGGTTCAATATATAAATTGAAGTAAAGTTTATGTTTAAGGGTTATACTAAGCGAGAAAATTTAATTGTGCTAGTAATAATTGGCACTGCGCTTTTGCTCTCCAGCCTGCCTTATGCGGTGGGTTTTTTTTGGGGCGGGCAAAATCATTTTCTCGGCGGCAGCCATATGAATTTAGGTGATGTGAGCGTTTACCGCTCATATATTGAGCAGGCAAAAGAAGGCAAAATATTGGTCTTGAATTTATTTACTTCAGAAACACAAACTGCCATGTATTTTACTCCGCTGTGGCTGGTGCTGGGGCTCTTGGCCAGACTTTTTAGCCTAAATAGCCTTTTAATTTTTCATTTAGCCAGGTTTTTAGCCGGATTTTTATTTTTATACTTTATTTTTTATTATTTTCTGGATTTATTTTTTAAAAAATATTGGGATAAAATCATTGCCTTACTTTTAATTTGTTTCTCCTCGGGCTTGGGTTTGTTTTTTAAGCCTCAGACAAAAAGTATAATTTTTGACGCCAAATATATCTGGCAAAATTTTTCAGTTGACTTGATTATGCCAGAATCAAACACTTTCTTAACTCTGGCCCATTCAGCTCTCTTTGTGATTTCTCAACTTTTAATTCTTCTCACATTTTATTGGCTTATAAAAGCCAATACGCAAAAGAAAACTTTATTTTTTCTTTTTGGTGTCAGTTTTATTCTGGGACTTATTCATACTTATGATATTTTAATTGTTTTGGGGGTCTCTCTTGCTTATTTGATTACTGGATTTATTTTTAGAAAACAAAGCTTAATTTTTAATTTTAAAAATTATATCCTAAAAATTTTTATAATTGGTTTGGGCTATGCCCCGGCCTTTTATTATTTTTATTTTATAGTAAGAAGAGAGCCGGCTTTGTGGGGCTGGATAAGCCAAAACATTACAGACTCGCCTTCTTTTAAGATGTATTTAATTGCCTATGGCTTTTTAATTTTTTTTAGTATTTTCAGCCTGCGCTTATTAAAAAAGCAAAACAACAAAAATGTCTATTTTTTAATAGTCTGGGTTTTGACCTTGTTTGTTTTAGCATATTTGCCGCTTTCTTTTCAGAGGAGATTGATTAGCACCGAACACATTGCCCTGGCGATTCTGGCAACTTATAGTTTAAGCTGGCTGGTTGCTGAAATTTTAAAAATATATAAAAAAAGATGGCAAAATATATTAACTGTAATTTTATTGTTTGTGTTTATGAGCCTGGCAAATCTGTCTTTTGTTGTTACGGTTATATATGATTATATTAAACTGCCGCAGATTTTTTATTTGCCTGATAGTTTTTACCAGGCTGCGGTCTGGCTTAAAACAAAGAGCTTAAGCAATGAAGCTGTCTTAGCCAGCGCGCAAAATGGCATGATTTTACCGCCTTTTATCAACAGACCTGTTTTTTTAGGCAGCGGGCATCAGACCTTGGATTTTCAACATAAAAGAGAACTTTTAGATAAGTGGTTTTTTCAGGATAATAATCAGGCAGACGCCAAAAAACAATTTTTGCAAAATTATAATATTAAATATATATTTTATACAGCCAGGGAAAAGTTATTGGGTAATTATGATCTTGATAAAGCCGATTATTTGCAGCAAGTTTACGCTAATAAAGAGGTTAAAATTTACAAATTAATTGATTGAGATGAAAAAATTGTTAATTGTAATCCCGGCTTATAATGAGGCTAAAATAATTAAAGCAAATTTAGAAAAATTAGCAGATTATGCCCAGGCAAATTTGCAGGCTTATGATTATAAAATAGTTGTCTCTGATAATAATTCAACTGATTTAACAGGGCGGATTGTGAAAGATTTGCTGCCTTCAATAAATCATTTAGAATATTTGTTTGTGCCGCAAAAAGGCAAGGGCGTGGCAGTTTTAACTGCCTGGCAAAAATACCAAAATGATTATGATTTTTTTGCTTTTATGGATGCTGATTTGGCCACTGATTTGAGAGCATTTTTACCGCTTGTCACTGCCCTGGAGCAGGGCTATGACCTGGCGATTGGTTCAAGGTATTTAAAAGAATCTGAAGTCAGGCGTTCTTTATTTAGAAAAATTATGTCTTATGCTTATCGCTTATTTATAAAAATATTTTTAAATACCGAAATAAATGATTTTCCAACTGGCTTTAAAGCAGTGAGCCAGAAAGTCGTAAAACAAATAATTCCTTTGGTAAAAAACACAACTTGGTTTTTTGATAGTGAAATTATTTATCAGTCAGAAAAAAGAGGCTTGAAAATTAAAGAAATCCCGGTCAAGTGGGTTGAACCAAGAGGCAAGGGCGATAAAAGCAGGGTTAATCCTCTAAAAGTTTCCTTGCTATATTTAAAGGAAATTATTAAGTTAAGATTTTTTAAAGGCAGGTAGTTTTTTCGGGGATTTACTGGATTTTTTGCATGGTTAATTTAGCTCAAACTGGCCGATAATTTCTTTTTTATCCCAGACAACCTGATTACTGTTGAGGCCGTCTAATTCCAAGCCGCCAGATAAATTTAAGATCTGGGCGGTTTTTATTTTTGGCAGATTATAAAAGTTCAGCTGGATAATCTGACCTATTTGCCATTCGCTGGTCGGGTAAAGCCCGTAGCCCAGAGGATAAAGTTCCTTATCAAGCTGGATAAAATAATTTTTATAAATTTTAGTCAGAGGTTTGAAGTACAAAGAAGTTAAATTATCACTTGTGTCAAACCCGAGGAAATTTATTTGTTCGTTTAAATTCAAATCCGCTGGTTTAGTAATCGCTGGTATTTCTTTGTCATAGATTTTATACAAGGCAATGCCTGTATCTGGCGCATTTTTTTCCCAAAGAGCTAAATTTTGTTCAATTTTAATCAGCTGGAAATCTGGAGATAATAATTTTCTCAAGTTATCATCACCTTGATAAAAAATCCCAGGCAAATTTTTCTCATAAAGAGTTTGATAAGAAGCTAAATCAGTAAAATTAATTAAGACATATTGTAAGTCAGCCGGTGTGGGAAAATCTTTAACCAAGTATTGTTGTTTGCCTAAAAATAAATAATTTAAAGAGTAAAGTTTTGGCCTGGAAGAAAGATTAGAAATAAGATCAAAGCTGGTTGCAGCTGAAACATTGGCAGGAATTTCTTTTAAAAATTTATTTTTTAAAGTTATCTGCTGGTAGTCTGTGGCAAAGATTGCCTGGGAAAAAGCCAAGACTGGACCAAGCACAAAAAAAAGATAAATTAAACTGATAATAACGATTAAGGCAATGACATCTTTGTATTTTTGCCAGATAAGAATGCTTTTTTGCCTGGCAGATATTTTTTTAAGAGAAAAAATGGCAGCCAAGGAAAAGACAATTAAAAATATGGCGCCATAGTGCATTTTTAAAATAGCTTCGCCTGAAGCCGGACCCAAAACTAATTGCATAAACATGCCCAAAGAAAGTAAAAGATATTTAGGCCGGTAAAGCGGAATAAATAAAAAAACCATAAAGAATCCGAGCACAAATTCAAAATTAGTCAGAGTCAAAAGATGGCTTAAAACTAAAGGCAACTTGACAAAGAAATTTATAAAAATTTCTTGCAGGTTTGCGCCCAGCCAATTATAATAAATCAGAAATTTATAATCTTGAGAGGAAGAAAAATAAGCAGTCGCTTTCAAAGCCAGAAAAAAATACGCAGTTGAGACAAAAAGAGGCGTTAGAATCCATTTTAGTTTTTTTCTATCTAAAATCGCTATTATGCCAAACATAAAAATAACAAAAGCCAGATCTTCGCGCACCAAGAGGGTTAAAAGGGCTAAACCTAAAAAAGAAGAAAATTTATTCTGATCATAAAAATAAAATGTCCAGGCAATAAAAAAAGGCGCCAAGGCCAGCATGTGGAATTCAAAAGTATTGATGTTAAGAGTTACTGGATTAAAAAGGTATAAAATAACAATTAACAATGTTTGCCAGGGATTCAAATATTTTTTAGCAATTAGATATAAGGGGATTACTGTGAAGGCTAAAAATAATGTTTGGATAAAAAGCAGATTTAAAGGTGATTTAAATAAAGAATAAAATGGGATTAGAAAAAAAATTAAAATTTCAAAATGATCGCCCAGATAAGAAGTCGGGTGGATTGTAAATTGAAAAAAATGGCTCTGGCTGGAATTAAAAAAAACCTGGTTAAAAATCGCCAGATCCAGACCATTGTAGCTGAAAGTAAAGTACTTAAATAAGCACAGGCCAAAAGCCAGGACAATATAAACAGCCAGCATGATTAAAAGTAGCTTATTTAATTTTTGCCAGTTGAGATTTTTAAAATAGGAAAACATATAACTTAATTTTATGCTAAATTTAGGGAAAGATAAAGAAGAGAAGGGTAAGATGGGTAAGAGGAGCAAAAAGGGTAAAAGGGGGATTATTTTAGAGTTTAGGAGCTTGTTTTTTATCTTATTTTAGCCACAAAAGGGATCTTTTAGAGCTAAAGTTAGCGCATGTTCTATTGACAAATAGATAATCTTGTGATATACTGAAAAATCCAAAACTGTTTGGATTTGTTCATTGAACAAACAAGAAACATTGAAAAATATAGGCACAAAGTGCCAAAGGAGGAGTGAAATGAAAAAGAGTTTTTTGGTAATCGTGGTAATGGTGATGGCTTTGTCAGGTATGGCCTGCATCCATCCTCAGCCAATTTCTGTAACCCTACATCGCGATGGGCTTAACGTTGAGGTCAATGGCGACAGAGAAGCGGTTCAATCTTTGGTAGCAGACTCGCCCGCTCTAGATGCAACTCAGGATTTCAGCGGCGGTATTAACCCCGCCATCGCTGCTGCTATTCAGAAAAATCCCAATGCCACAGTGATTTATTCGCCGGATCGCGGAGTCACCTATATTCCGGAAGGTGGACAGGAAGCGGCCGCTAAATATCGCGGAATAATTCATAATGACAGCAATAAAAACATTTTTGTGGATATTGCGTCAGCGACAAATCCAGGAGTTAAACGTAGTTTTTATCTCAGGGCCAATCAATCGATTTCCGCTGTTCTTTTTCCGGGCAGATACAACTACACTATAGGGTGGAACAATCCTCAAGGTAAAAGAGTGTTGTTGCTTCCTCCAAGCAGTTTAATAATTGACGCCTTTACCCAAAATGCAACTTCTCCCGACAATGGAGAACCACTTCCGTGGACCTTAAGCTATGTGGAAACACCGGTGCCACGCTAAAAAAAGAAAAATCGGCAAACTTAAAGAGGGACTCTGTCCCTCTTTTTAAATTGGAAAATATTAAGGCTGAATAATTACGGTACCAGGCGGGTTTGTACCCGGTGGTTCTGTCCCTGGCGGATTTTCGCCGCCAGTTGAAGATCCTGTGCCGATTGAATTAATAATTTGCGAAGTAATAAAACTGGCAATAGCATAGGCGCTCAAAATAATAACTATGCCAATAATGGCAGTTGTTAAAATGCCTTTGGCTTTTTTAAGGACTGGTTCCTGGCCTTGGGAAGTTAAATACAAAAAGCCAGCATACAAAATCATGGCAACTGAGATTATTCCCAAAAGGCCTAGAAGCGTTTGAATAATTAGGGCTGCTAAAATTTGGGGTGATTGCGGAGTTTCTACGCCATAAACTGCTTGACCCAGGTTTTGCACTCCTCCGCTGATTATGCCGGCGGAAGCTATTTGCGCGGTCAACAAAAATCCGAAGATTATCAGCGGAATTATAGCTATTTTATTTATTTTCATATAGCAAAATTATTTATTAACTAAGGGGTTTGCGGACGCAAACAATCATCAACGCTTGCCAGGCCGCAGGCTTGCCAGTGGCCAGTGCAAAAAGGAGTCTGGCGGCAGCAAATAGCATCAGCAGATTTGTAATAATCATAGCGGGCATTGCAGCAGGCAATGCTGGTGTACATATTAATATCCTGGCTATTATCGCATAAAGGATTGTAAGCTCCCTGGCTTGCTGGTTGAGCGCCGGGAGATTCTAAGGTCGTAGTTATAAAATAAGTGATTGTATAACCGGAAAAAATAATAATAATACCGATTACTGCCGCAGTTAAAGTGTTTTTGCCTTTCTTGATTTTGTCTTCACTGCCGCCAGAGACTAAATAAAGATAGCCGCCATACATCAGGAGCGCGACAAAAACAATGCCTAAGAGCGTAAAAAGAGCCATAATTATATTGGCCGCATAAGCTGCCAGAGAAATCTGATCGCCTGGATAAGCTAGCGAGCCTGTTTTATTTAAGCCTTGCAAAAAATTAGACTGGGCTAAAACAGGATAAAAATATAAAAATATGCCCAAAGTTATAATTATGATAAAGAGAATAGAAAGATTTTTTTTCATAATGCTAGGGGTTAGATTGGGTCGTCTCGGTCGTATTTGACTGTGAACCTTCCAAGACCTGGCTAATAAAGAAAGTAATTGTATAAGCAGCAGTTATTATAGCTAAGCCAATTACTGCATTAACTAATAATTTTTTAGCTTTTTCAATTTTGTCAGGAGCACCGCCAGCTGTCATCCATTTAAAGCCGCCATAAATAAATAAAATCAAAAATATCATGCCCACCAGGCTCAAAAGAGCTTTGATTATATTGGCAATAATAATGCTTATTTCAGAAGTTTGCACGCCTGCTGATTGGGCGCTTGTTTCAATGCCCTGATTAGCATTTTGAAAATTTAAGGCAGCCTGCGCAACTATTGGCATCACAAAAATAAAAGCCAGCACAACAAAAATTATCAGGCTTAAGTATCTTTTTTTAATTTTGCCAAGTCGGATCATATTCGCAGTAATTATAAGGGATATAGTGAAAATGACAGTGGGTGCCTAGTTTTTCGCATTCTGACTGGCTGCAGATATTAGTTGCGCCTTGGCCGCATTGATCGCATTTTTCATCAGCATAAAGCGGCAGGCAGCAGATTTGGTTGCCGCAATCAGTAGTAATGCCAAGAGACTTGCCCTGTAATTGCCTGAGGCAAAAATCAAGGGCGGCACATTGGGCTCCGCCGGGCTGCTCTGTACAGGTGATTCCTATGGCGGTGCCGCTGCCTGGTTGATTAGTATTTTGGTTGAGGTTGGTAGTATTTGAATTTTGCGTTTCCTGAAAAGAAGGGCCTGACATGATAGAAGATGCGATAAAAGTGGTAAGGGCATAGGCACCGACTACAATTAATGCGCCAACAGTGGCATAGCTCAAAGTTTTTTTGGCTTTGCCGATTTTGTCTTCACTGCCAGCCGAAGTCAGCCAAACAAAACCGCCATAAATAAATAAAATAAAAAAAATAGCGCCAACCACGCCTAAAACAGCAGTGATGACGCCAGCTATAATTACAGTATAATCAGCCTGGGTCACGCCGGCTTCAGTGGCTGTTTTTTGGGAAAAGCCAGAAATATCAGTAAAGCTGTAAGCCCAGGCATTGCTAATTAAAAATAAACAGCCAATGATTATAAAAAATAGTAAAAATATTCTTTTAAACTGCATGGGGAAAGGTCAATCTTTTTTTATTTAAAAATTTGAAAAATTAAAGTGGTTATGGCATAGGCTGCGCCCAAAACAAGAGCGCCGATAATGGCCCAGGTAATTATTTTTTTGCCTTTGGCCACATTTTCGCCCCCGGCTGAAGTCATCATCATAATTCCGCCATAAACAATTAAGAATAAAAAAATAGAACCGCTTAAGGCCAAAGCAGCGCCGGCAAAACGCCCTAAAAAAGTCGGAACATCGCCTTGGGGCAGTCCGGCTACGGTGTTAGCTTCATTCAAACCATATTGGGCAAGAAGCGGGCTAAAAGGCAAAAGCAAGCCAAAAGTAAAAATGTATATATAAATTTTTTTAAACATATAATTTTTTAGGAACATTTAAGGGGGCGAAGCGCCCCCTTAAATGCCTAAATGATAAATTAAGTAGTTGCGTTCAGGATAGATGTAATAACGAAATTGGCAATCGCATAAGCTGCTAAAATAATGACTAAGCCGATAAGACCGGCCACAATCAATTCTTTAGCTTTTTTAGTCTTGTCAGAATCGCCCATAGAAGTCATCCATTTAAAGCCGCCTAAAAGAATGATCAACACAGCGACTAAGCCTAAAAGACCCATTGCTACATTTATAATTTGAGCGACTGTCACGCGTACATCTCGTGTGCCTAGGCCGATATAAGGCTGGATAGTATTCAGGCCTGGCTCAATTGTAGCTGCAGATGCCATGACCGGAACTACCAATAGGCTAAAAAGCGCTAAAATTACAGCGAATTTTTTCATGTTTTTAAACCCTTTCTTAATGCTTATTAAATCTAAGCATTGAAGAATTAATTATTAATTATATATAAATTGTTAAATTACTATACCTTAATTATAATATTTTTTAGGTTTTAAGGCAAATTAAATTAATTTGTTAGTCTTTTAGCTCTTATCAGGCTAAATTGATGAGCTGCAACAACAAATAGGAACGCCTTCTGGCTTATCAATGCACTCTTTGATATTATCCCAAGTTTCTGACAGGTTGACAGGGTTATTGCAAACAGAAACATTTGAGACGCAAGTAGCTGTGCAATTTGGGTGGTTTGCGCAAAAATTATTGCAAACAGTTGAACAATTAGTATCTAATAAAGTTTCATTGGTTTCCGGTTTGAGGCGGGCGCATTTGTCAGTTGCATTTGGGCAGCTAATATAGGTTTGATTTTGAATATAATATTTGGCAGAATCAGGATTTGCAACACAGCTCCATTCTGCGCCAAAAGTTTTAGCGCAAAGATCAGGCGGGGTAAAAGTCGTGGCAGGCGTAGTTCCGCCTGTTGAACTTGGGGCTTGTGGAACAATGCCGCGAGTGATGCCTGTTAAAATAAAATTAGTTAAGATGTAGCTGCCTAAAATCACAGCAATGCCGATCACTGCCCAGACTAAAACCGTCTTGCCTTTATTGATTGCATCTGATTTTCCTGCAGAAGTAAGCATTAGAAAACCGCCGTACACAAACATTAGCAAGGCAACTGCGCCAATAATGCCTAAAAAGGCTCGGATAATGCGGCCGATCAAAGTAGCCACGCCAGCAGCGCCGGTTAAATTTCCCACAGGACTGACATCAGTTAAACTCACAGGCGCGTTGGCTGCTAAAGCAGCATTACTAATTAATAAGGCGCAGCTAAAAAAGATCAATAATAGGAGGAGTTTGTGTTTTTTTAGAAATTTCTTCATGGGGCTTTTTTAAGAAGTTAGTTTAAAAAGTTTTAAGGCAGGCACCATACGTCCTCTTTACCACAATGCCCTGTAGAATTTTGGGCGCTGGCTGCTTTGCCTGCTTTGCAGGTTCTATTTTCAGTGCCAGGAGCAATTCCGCAATCACAACAGAAATTTGCTGATGTGCCAGGCGTGCAATTGCCAGCGTTATTTGGCAAATAACAACCATTGCTATCTTTTGTCAAAGTTGTAGTTGTTGTAGGCGGAGCAGGCATCCAAAAACATACTTGATTTGTTCCACAACCTATTGTCCTTGTATCATAATTATAATGTAAATTGTAGGCAGTTGCCTGGGCACAAAGGCCTAATTCTGACTGTGATGGCGCTGTAGTATTTGCGGCTGGAGTACACCAAGAATTATCTACTGGATTAACATTTAAACATACACCACCTTGTCCAACACAATCTCCAGGTCGGTTAACTAGCCAGATGTCGGTACTTGTTCCAGACGGAGTTGAGGGGGCAGTTGTTGTCGTTGTTGTGGCAGAAGTTCCAGTCGTAGATGTATTTGTACCGGTACCAATGGCAGTTAAAATAAAACTGACCAAAGCATAACTGCCCAGAATCACACCAATGCCAATGATTGACCAGGTTAATATATCTTTGCCTTTTTTTACGCCTTCGCCGCCTTTGGAAGTTAAAAGGATTATACCGCCATAAATAACCATTAATAAGGCAATTGCGCCGATAATGCTTAGGATGGTTTGAATAATTCGGCCAATAAAAACTGCAGCTTTAATATCACCAACACCTTTGATTGGATTAATGTCTATAGTAAGTCCGCCAGTCCCTGAGGGAGCCTGGGGAATACGAGGAGTGGTTGTGGAACCAGCGGGTTTTGTTGCCGCCTGTGGATTAACACAACATTTTTGGATAGAAGAAGATGCCGTAGAATAACAATCAATAAAATCAGAGCCAAGACTGGATTCTCCGGTTGCGCAGTCGCTTTTACATTGGCCAGTGGGTTTGCAAGTGGCAGAAGTTGTAATGCAGCATTTTGGAAGACTATCAGTGCAACCGATATCTCCTCCGGAAGAATTGGAAGTATATGCTGTTTCTTGGCTAGTACATGTTTTAGAACAATGAGCGCCGGCAAAATCAGTACATTGGCTAGAACCTGGCAATGACGTCCCCGTGCCACTACTGCCAATGGGTTTTACGCAGGCTTTTAATTGGTTAACTTGGGAATCAACAACATAACAATCTCGTAAATAATCATAACTTTGGCTTGCGGTTGTGAATTGGCTATTCTCAAGATTATATATTGGAATACAGGTGCCTGCACTTAAAGCAAGGTTGCATTCTTCAGGGGTGCAAGCTCCTCCAGTTGAGACAACACAATCTGGCGGGGTTGGCTGATCAGCTGGGGGATAAATAGGCGTGCAATAGATTGTATAACCTGCGGGACTGGTGCAAATATAGGATTTAACTATTAAATCTGTCCAGCCCTGACAAACTCCTCCGTCTGTACTGCATGATTTTACGCAACAGCCTGCATTTTGCAATTTACAAGCAGTACCTGCAACTACCGTGGGCATATCTTTTGGGCAGGGTACGGTAGAAAGACCAGTGTTTTGATCTTCAAGATAATTTACGCAAATTCCTCCCAGATCGCCTGAACATGAAACGCTGGAATCTTTTATTGTACCTTCAGGCGTGGCAGTGAAAGCCTTTGCTTCTTTAGCCAATATTAAACCAGAACAGAAAATGGCTGTAAAAATTGCAACATAGATAATTTTTTTCATAAAGGTATAAATGCTAATTTACAAATGTAATGCGAATCTATGAATAAGCAAATTATTAAACTGATAAATTGTTGAATGGCTAAATGGTTGATTGATAACAAGTGTTATTCTTTTTATTGGCAAACACCGTTTGAATTGCAAGTGCCTTTACAGATCTCATAAGCGTTTCCAATAGCATGCGGCAAGGCACGCGCCGCACACTTAGCTCCTGGATCTAGCTTCGTTTGGCAATTACCAAAGTAAGTTTTTTGGGCAGCGACAGCGTCAGTTGTATCAGTTATACAGACTAAGCCAGTTTGGCATTCATTAAGATCAGTACAAAACTGACCTTCTGGCTGGCTGCCAGCCGGCGCCACGCAGAACATAACATTTGGGTCATAATTGCAGTAACCATTCAGGCATTGTTCATTTTTTGTGCAAGGATAACCGCCAATTGGCCGTTTTTTAACACATTCAGCTCCTGTGCAAAAACAATCATTTGTACATTCAGCTATGGTTTTACAAGTCGTTCCAGTTCCTGCCTTGTTAGTACATGGTACTGATGGTGCTACTGGGGGGACTGCAGGAGTTTCTGCTGGCGTGGTGCCACCTTGAGTTTGGCCTCCGCCTGAACCCTGGCCTGCTGGCGGAGCAGTCCAGCCAGTTGGCTCTGGCAAGGGAGCGCATTTTAAATTGCCAGCCCAGTTCCAGCCGCCTGTGACTGCGCTGATAATAAAATTAACGCCAAAATAGGCCAGAAAAACAATCATCAGCCCGACAACTGAATTAACTAAAATATCCTTGCCTTTTTTAATTTCATCTGACCGGCCGGCGGAAATCAGCATTCTAAAGCCGCCATAAAAAAAATAAAGCAGGACTAAGGCGCCTACTATGCCAAAAAGAAAATAGCCGAAATTAATAGCGGTCTGAATTATATCGCAGAGCGAACAACGGCCGGTTGAGGCGCAATCAGGTAAAATCGGGCTAGCTTGAGCTAGGACTAGATGGGGCAACAAGATTAAAGCTAAAAAAAGAAAACTGCTGAAAAAGATTGTTTTTTTCATAATAATATTTGAGCTAGGTTATACTATAATAATACTATATAAATGGTTAAATGGCTAAATGTTTAAATTCAAAAGACAAAACACAAACCTTCGTTTGCCGTAGCAAACTACGGTTTGCGAAGGCAAAAGACAAAATAAATTAAAAATCAAAATGATTAATATCAAAACCAATTTAATTCTTTTTCTTAATCGGGCTCATGCTGGCAAAAATTCTGGCTAATTGCAGAGCTTCATCAGCCAAAAGCTCTATTTCATTCCTAAAAGTCTGATTTGAGTGCGAAACTAATTCTAACCAATATTTACTTTCCTTAGCCTCTCTTCTGCAAATGCCAATTTTATGAATAAAATCTTTTTTTGTGATAGTGTCATTTGCTTCTCGATAATTTGCACCGACTGAACAAGCAGCTCTAATCAACTGTTTAATCAGCTCGTTATTAATTATATTTTTTCAACTTTTTTGCATAGATCAATGCAATTTTTAGCAAATTTTAAAGTCCTTTCCTCTAGATCGTACTTCATAGCTTTTGTTTTTATTTTTTAGATTTTATATTTTTAGATTTTTTTGTTTTTTTAATTTGGTCTTTTGTCATTGCTAATTTAGCCTTTGGCTTTCATTAAAGGGTCTGATTTACTCGTTGCGCGCCGAGATTAATAATTTCAACTGATTTTTGCAAGCCAGCCAGATTGTCGTTGATCATTGTTTTAAAAATATCTTCCATCGCATTTTCATCCCTGCCTTTGTACCAGCTTTTTGCAGTAAGAAGTTGATTAACAAAAGCTGATAATTCCTGGTCATCAGTCTGGCTGGAGATTAAACTGCGCAAGGCTGCTGGCTGGCGGGATTTTTCCAGGAATTTTTTGTTGCTATCAGCATTGGTAGTTATAAAATTGATAAAGCTCCAAGCTTCATTCGGATGCAGGCTTTTTTTGGCTACAGTTTCAACCCAGTAATTGGCAAAATTTATAGATGGTTCACTGATTTGCGGCATTGTTGACGTTTCAAAATTTAGCTTAGGCGCCTGCGCTTTGATTAGCGGTATCTGATAGGCATAGCCAAAGAAAAAAGCGGTTTTACCTGCCATAAATGCGGCCAAAGAATTAGGGAGCGTGTCATTCCAGGTATAGATTTGGTTTGTAGGCGAGGCAAAACTCGTGTAAAAATCCAAAGCTTCAGCTGCTGGCGGTGTTTCACGAGTATAATTGGGCGGTGAGCCGGCAAAGGTTGCCACGCCCTGGTCATTGGTCATTATTGCGCCAGCCTGCATCATTAGCAGGCTCAAAATGTCTGTAGAACGCTCAACATTGTTAGCTGTACCAAGCGCGGCGCCTGATTGGATAATATTGCCTCGGCTATCCAATTTTGTAAGTTTTATCACTTGATCGCGAAATTCATCCCAAGTTTTGGGCGGGCTGGCAATATTAGCATTATTTAAAAGGTCGCGATTAAAAAATAAAGCCAAGGTATCAATGCTCAAAGGCAGGCCATAGATTTGGTTATTAATGACCTGATTATTATAAACTACATCAGGAAAAAGATTATTAATATCACGCAAAGTTAAGGTTTTTTGCGGGCGCATTTCAGTAAAAGTTTCTTTTTGGAAAGTGCCTTTTTGGTAAGTATAGGGCATGGTGATTTCAGCCGGCATAGGCAAATTTAAACTCTGATATTTTTTCATCCAGGTCGTGTGGATAGAAAAAATATCAGGGCCGCGGTCTTCAGCAAAAGCTTTAAGCAGCTCATTCTCATATTCTTCTGGCGTGAAATTTTTAAAGTTTATTGTCACATAAGGATATTGCTTTTGATAATTAGAAATTAAGTCAGAGATATTGAAGCTTTCCTCATAGACTTTCCAATATTCTAAGGTCACAGGCTTTGGGCTGCCGGCAATTGTGTTAGCAGGCAAGCTTTGGCATTTGGCGCCAGTGGTTATTAAAACTATGAGGATAACCATAACGATAACTAGTTTTTTGTTTTGGAGAAATTTGAGCATAATATTTAAATTATGAATTATGAGATATGAATTATGAAATGAGTAATGTTTTGGGTTAGTTTAATGAAGCCATTTTAGGTTAAGGTTATAGCAAAGTGATTTAAGTGTAAGACTTAAAATTTTACCTTCTGACAAAACTGGCCATCTAACTATAACCTTGTGAATGGACCTAAATTTTTAGAGTCCTTAAATATTTTATAAAATTTTTATTTAAATCTGCGCGCTCTAGAGCAAAATCAACATTGGCCTGCAGCCAGCCGAGCTTAGAGCCAGTGTCATAATAAGTTCCCTCAACAAGTGAAGCATAGATCGGACGTATTTTTGAAAGATTAAAAATAGCATCAACCAGCCAAAGCTCATTGCCCTGGCCAATTTTAGTTTTTTCCAAAATTTCAAAAATATCCGGAGTTAAAATATAGGCGCCAAGAGTGCCAATTCGGCTGGGCGCTTTGTCTGGACCTGGCTTTTCAATAATTTTTTTGAGCTGGTAAATATTTTTTTCAATTTCTACCCCGTCAATTACTCCATATTTTTTTGTGCCCTCATCGTCAATTTTTATAGCAGTTAAAACAGGATCGTGATATTTTTGAAAAACTTCAATCAGCTGTTTTAACCTGGGCTTTTTTTTATTTATAAAAAGATCATCGCCAAAGATTACGGCAAATGGTTCATTGCCGATTATTTTCTTAGAATTTAAAATCGGCGTGCCATTGCCATAAGGGCCTTTTTGCCTGATATAAATAAAATTTGCCAGATCAGCAATCCTTTTAATTTCTTCCCGCTGTTCTTCTTTGCCCTGTTTTTTTAACCAATTCTGCAATTCATAATTATAATCAAAGTGGTCTTCAATCGCTCGTTTAGAAGCGCCCGTGACTAAAATGATGTCTTCTATGCCGGAAGCAACCGCTTCTTCCACTATGTATTGGATAACAGGCTTATCAATAATCGGCAGCATTTCCTTGGGCATGGCTTTGGTGGCTGGCAAAAAGCGCGTGCCAAAACCAGCGACCGGGATAATGGCTTTCTTGATTTTGTCCATAAAGATTAAATTCCGAACTCTGAATTATGAATTCTGAAATACAGTTGTCTATAATCCAGAATTTGTTTATATAATACCATAAAACAAGGTAAAAATAAATAAAAATTGTCCCGCGCGCGGGACAATTTTTATTTGGTCATCAGTGGTTATTTTAGGAGCTCTTTTTTGTTGTATAGATGAATTTGTTTTTTTGCCATCAAATAACCCAAAGACTTGTACTTTAGAAGTCTCTATAAAATAAAAATTCCTCTTTTGCTATGTCGTGTATTTTATCAATTAAACTGGAAATTTTATGTGCAAAGGCCGGGTCTTTATCAGCTTTCCAGCATTCAAAAGCATGATAACCAACTGAATCGGGTGATTCACCAACCTGATGAAAAGGTTTTAGATGAGCGTCTTCTAATACTTTATTTACAGCATATCTGTAAGCCTGGCATTGAAGTTTTGTCTTACAGTCATAAGCAATCATGTAATTTTTATCAAGCTGCGGCGGAATTATTTTTAAGTCCAGTTTTTCAAATTGTTCTTTTCGCTCTGGCAGATTTGGTTTTTCCATAAATTTTTATTTGGCTACTTTGGTATAGGCAATTAATTCTTTCTTGCCGTCTAAGTAGATTTCATTTTTGCCATCCATGAGCTTAAATAATTGCGGATAGGTATTTTGTTTCCAGTAGGCCAAAAGACGAAAGGAAAAGGTAATATCTTCTCCGGGGCTTACTGTTGTTTTAATTTTTTTAACTGTTTTGCTATCAAGCCATGACCAATCTTTAAACCAGGAATTTGTGTAATCAAGATCATAGCTTTTTAAAGCCAGATTAGTCCAAGTTTTAGTGCCGGTATTTTTAAAAGTTATTGTAACTTTTGGCCGGGAATTTGGCTTGGCTGTCTGGGGCAGGGTATTAACTGTAATTTGGGCTGCATAGGGAGAAGTGACCTCAATAATCTGGTCTAATTGGTAAATTTGGTTGTCATCGTAATTTAAAGTTAGAGTATGGGGGAATGTAGCTAGGACATTCGGCGCTTTTAATTTAAACTCAAAATTCGCGCTGGAATTAGGGTAAATTATTGTTTCTTGAGGTGGAATATCTGCCCATTCAGTATGCCACGAATCATTTCTAAAAGGAGAGATATTAGTTTTTTCATAAACAATCTTTAGCTTTAATTTGCTCTTATTCCAGGCGACATTGCCTGTATTTTTAAATTGGAGATTAACCGTGGCCATGCTGCCGGATGCCATTTGTTGGGCTAAGTTTGATTGGCTTAAAGTTGCATTGTAAGTTTCTGCCACGGGATTAGTATTTTGATTACAAGTTTGGCAGGCGATTTTATTTAGGGCAATTGAAAAATCTGTATTGGGGAAATAGCCTTTATTTTGCCAGGCTAATGTAAAATTTTTGGTTTCAGTCTTTTTATCTTGTGGAGGATTTAAGACTAATTTGAATTTGCCAATTTCTCCGGGATATACATTCCCGCCAAGCAATTTAAAAACTGTCTGGCTGGAAGTTTGGTTAGCAAGCTCCCCATCTTTATCAGAAGTTAAAGCTATTTTAACAGAATCAATTTTAGTTAATTTATTTTTTAAACTGGCATCAGAAATATAAACATAATTATCCTCGTATCCGCGCCAGACTGCCTGGCCGATATTTTTAAATTCTACATAAACATCAGCGGTTTTTGTTTCCTCAATGTTTAGATCTTTGGCGCTCAGGCTGACAAATTCAGCTGCGCTGGGCAATGGTTTTTGATAACCGCCATAATCTTGCAGTAAGTTATAAGCTAACTGCCTGGTTTGCGGCAACTGATCATAAATTAAATTTCCCGGACAGGTCGTACTACCAACATCACGGTGGCCAAGTACATTGGGCAAAATTTGGCCATGAAATTCACTGGTGGCTAAAGGGTCTATATTAAATTCTTGAGATTTTTTAGCGATTAATTTATCCAGGGCAATTTTAGTTGCTTCAGTTAAATTATCAGGAGTATTGCAGTCTGGTTTATTCTTGCTATTTAGGGCCGTGTCATAACAGCCTAAAATTGCAATGCCAATCGTATTCCTGTTTCTCAAATAAGCATGGCCGCCCACAGTGCCTTCACCGCCAGCTCGGCCTTCATAAATATTGCCCTTGGAATCAATTAAGTAGTTATAGCCAATATCGCCCCAGCCCCTGACTTTAGCATGATAATATTGAATAGCGCGAATCGTTGATTTGGGATCAACATTAGCTTTTTCTCCGGCTGTGTGGTGGATGACAAATTTTTGTGGCGTGTAATATTCTTCTGGCCATAAATCCTGGCCATTTGCGTCGTAGCGGTAACTTTCATTAGCTCCCCATTCAGCCCGAGAAATAATATGTAAATCATCATTGTTATTTTGAGTACTGATACGGAAATTACCGCTTGGTCCTTTGGTCGTGTCTAAATAGATAAATTGTAAATTTTTTAATGAGTCTTTAGCAGTTTTATTATTAAAAATAAGTTTGTACTGAAATGAATCAGTGAGCTTAGTAGGTATCATCTGGCTCATCAAAACTGGCAGGCTGGAATCTTTGCCTTGGCTATCATCGTCTAAGGCCGTTTGAAACCATTCAGTCCAATTTTCATTTAAAAATCGCATATAAAGTTGGAAATCTTGGGTATTTTGAGACAAGCTTGGGTCTTCCATTTTTACGTATAAGGCATTAAATGGAAAATCAGCCTTTAAAATAGGGGAAATGACCTCATTTGTGTCTGTTTTGTTATTACTAGAAATAAAAAAAGAACCATTTTTTCCAGGTTCATTTACTAAAAGATTGCCTTCTTTTACTTCAGAAGTAGTTTTTGCGCTAACTAAAGCGAAAATAAAGGCTATTGACCAGCATAAAACAATAAAAATAACCAATTTTGTTCTAATTTTAGGTTTCATTTTGTTTTTATTTTAATCCTACAAAATTACGAATTTATTTACAAATTATACAAAAAACAAGAGAATTAATGATTTGAGAGGGATAAATGGAGAAAATTTTAGGGTTTTAATAATTTCAACTCTCAAATCGGAATAATATGGAAAATTTTGTAGTTTTTGTGAAGAATTTGTATTTTTGTAGGTATTATAATTATAGCATATTTTTTTTAAGTTGTAAAGAGCAGGAAGATTTATTTTTGCTAATTTTAGCTTCAAAGTAGCTAAAATATGTAATTATTAAATAGAACCGTCAATTTTTTCAGTTTCTGGCTGACTTTTAAGGCTAAGTATTTCTGCCGCTAATTCTTTAGAAAAACCCTTCATAAAATATAAAGTTATCAAATATATTAAAGTCGCCAAAATTAGCTGTAAAATGACGTTTTGACCAGCTAATAAGTATAAAAAAATTGACATTACAATTGAAGCCAAGGTCGCCTTAAACAAAATTTTAATTGAGGGCAAAAACTTAATCGTTCGGTAAGTAACCAGGAAATTGAAAATAAAAATTAGAGCTTCAGAAACAATGGTAAAGGCAGCAGCGCCATAATAGCCATAAATTGGAATCGTTATCAGATAGCCGGCTAAAGACACTATAGCCACGAAAATATAGGCCCCTACCATTTTTCTTTGTTTATCAATCGCGACCACGGTAAAACCAAACAGAGAATTAATAAAAATAATAGCAGTAGCAAAAATAATTATTTTTAAGATAATACCGGAATCAGTAAAATCAGGGCCGGCAATTAAAACCATTAAATCTTTGGCAATAAATAAAGTGCCAAAAACCATGGGTACGGCAATTATTATCAGAGCATCAAAGGTGCTTTGGAAAATTTCTTTAAATTTCGCATAATTTTTTTGCGCCCAGTGCAGTGTTAAGATTGGGAAAATTAAGCCAATGAATAAATAGATAAAATTTGTCAGGATTTCCAGGACTCGATAAGGCGCGTTATATATTCCTACTTCTGCCTGCGAGCGAAATAATGAAAGAATAATAGTGTCAGCTTTGAAATAAACTAAGTTTAGGGCAATGGTAATGGCAATGGGCCAGGTGGTCTTTATAATTTTTTTCCAGATAGTCCAGTTGAAGGCAAAAGAAATTTTGATATACTTTAAAACAAAAATATAATTTAATAAAAAATTTATAAAGCTGCCGAGTACTACGGCCAGCATTATAAAAAGAAGTCCTTTGTTTAAAAGGGCGAATATAAAAACCAAGGCTAAAAGCACAATGCGTCCCGCCACTTCAGCAAAAGTTACGCCCAGCATCTTTAATTTTTTTTGGAACAGGCCAATAATAATTATATTCAGGGCAGAGAAAAAATATGAGATAGTGGTAACAGCCACCCCGAGTTTAATCAGATTATCATAAGGAAAAAATAGAACCACTAAAGGCGCCAGGCCCAAAAAAATAAAGGCGCTGATAAAACGCAGGGAAAAAACATTATTAATTATTTTTTGCTGGTCATAATGCGGATCGGAAATTAGCCGGACTACTGTTACTGAGAGGCCGAAATCTACGAGGATAGCAAAAAATTGTAAAAAGGCGGTAATGGTTGAATACTGGCCAAAACCAATTTGCCCCAGATAGCGAGTCATAATAGCAATAGTCAGCACGCCTAAAATAGTGCCAATTATTTTACCGCTGAATTGGATAAGTGTATTGTGGGCAATTTTTTGGGTTAAACTCATATGTATAAGGGTAAGATGAGGAAAAAGAGTAAGAAGGGTCATCCTACGCTCCTGCCTTCGTTGAAACTTCGGCAGGCAGGAAAACTTCGGATGACAAGTAAAAGGGGGTAAGATGGGATTTCCTTTAGGTAATCATAACAAAAAGAACGATTTTAATAAATGTTCGGAAATTAATTAGGTACTAAATAAACTGATAAATTGAACTCATATTTTTAGATACAGACTTAAATCCTTATATAAAATTAGCCTAAAATTAGTGAACAAAATTTTTATACAAAAGAGGGTTTTTCATTGAATGGGCTTGACATAAATGGTATAATTATAATATAAAAATGCGAATAATATTTTAATGCAAATGCCACCTACCTTCGCTCCTTTGGAGCTACGGCAGGCAGGCGAATATTTAAAATCCGAATACAACTCTGCCCCAATTTATAACGTAAAGTCCTCAGTCTTTCGAAATTCGCAGATTCGCATTATTCGTAGATTAGCATTCAAAAAAAACAAAAATAAAAAAATACCTATGAAAAATCAAACTGCCTATTTATTTGGCTGGAAATATAACCAACTGCAAAACAAAGCTGTGATAAAAAAAAGGTCGCAGATTGACTTTTTGATAAGCATTATCATAGCTTTTTTAATTATCATTGTTATTTCCCAGCTCTTGTCCCGCTTAGATCAAGCAATCAGAGTGCCATTAGGCAATACTGATTTTTCTTTAATTAATCCTTTGGCTATTAATCGAGTTTTAGCAGCTGAAAATGAAGCCATTAAAATGATTCAGTCGCAGAATGATTTTGAAATGACAAAAAGCGAAAAGATTGATTTTTCGGTCGGGTTTAAAAATAATGGTTCAAGCGTTTGGCAAAAAACAGGTTCAGGCAAAGTTGAATTGCGCAGAGTGGATTCCAGCGGGTTGACTTTTAAAGCTTCTTTAGCCAGTGCAGAAAATAAGCCGGGTCAGATCGGTTATTTTTACACTACATTACTTGCGCCCAGCAGTGTAGGCACATATAAATTTAATTATGTTTTAGTGCGTGATGGCAAAACAAAAATTTCCGGCAGCGAACTTCAAATTGTTATCAAGGTAGTTGCTAGTAAATCAGTAGCAAGTTCAACAATTGCCAGTCAAGCCATTGCCACTGCGTCAAGCCAGTCCGTGGCAAGTTTGGCAGTCGTAAATTCCAGCGCTGAAGCCATTAAAATGATTCAGTCGCAGAATGATTTTGAAATGACAAAAAGCGAAAAGATGGATTTTTCAGTCGGGTTCAAAAATAATGGTTCAAGCGTTTGGCAAAAAACAGGTTCAGGCAAAGTTGAATTGCGCAGAGTGGATTCCAGCGGTTTGGCTTTTAAAGCCTCGTTAGCAGCTTTAGAAAATAAGCCTGGCCAAATAGGTTATTTTTACACCGCATTAACAGCGCCCAGCAGCTTGGGCACATATAAATTTAATTATGTTTTAGCGCGTGATGGCAAAACAAAAATTTCCGGCAGTGAATTTCAAATTGTTATCAAGGTAGTTGCCGCAAAAACTAAGACAAATACTAGTCCATCAACTAACAATGCTACTATTGCAGCGGGTAATCAAAACAAGCCGGTTGGCTTGGCTGAAATTTGTTTAAGCATTAAGCCTGCTGATTTTAAAGCTGCCATGGTTGACCAGCGTTTGATTGATGAATGCTTGAAAATTGGGATTAGCGTGACAAATGAAGGTACTTCATATATTAATCTGCAGCCAAGTCCAGTACCTGTGCCCGCGCCTACACCAACGCCAGCTCCTGTGCCAATTCCTACACCAACACCTAATCCAACTCCTGTGGTTGATTCAAGTTACGGGCCTTTAGTTAGAATTGGCTTATATTCTACTAGTAACCCAATTACAATAACTGCCAATTATTCATATAAAGTAAAAGACCAAACTCAAACTGTTTTGGCTACAGTTCCAGCCAACATTCAAAGCCAAATTACTTTTAATTTTTCATCTAGAACTTATAGCTTAGTAGCTAATGGTACAAATTTAGCCACAAGTTCATATTTACGCTTTGAATCTGATTCAGCAAATACAGTTTTTGAAATAGTCTCCTTAAATTGGCGACCAGCCTGGAACACTAGTTTAAATGATAATAAGTTTTTAGGTGCGATAGAAGTCAGATATAGTCCTAATACTAACAAGTTATGGGTGATTAATGAATTGGCTGTGGAAAATTATTTGAAAGGTTTAGCTGAAACAAGCAATGATTCGCCTTTAGAATATCAGAAAGCTTTAGTCACTGCGGCGCGCACCTATGCCATGTATCATTATAATCGCGGCACAAAACATGCGGCTGAATATTATACTTTAGATGCAACTTATGACCAGGTGTATAAAGGTTATAATTCCCAGATACGTTTGCCAAAAGTTTCACAAGCGGTAGAAGAAACTAAAGGTCAGGTTGTAACATATAATGGCCAGGTAGTTGTCACTCCATATTTTTCATATAGTGATGGCCATACCAGAAATTGGGAAGATGTTTGGGGCGGCAGCTCAGTCGCTTGGTGCCGTTCAGTAGCTGAACCAGCTGGTTATGACAAAACTACAATGTATGGACATGGAGTTGGCCTTTCAGCTCATGGCGCCTTGCACTTAGCAGTTTATTATAATTACACCTTTGACCAGATTTTGAAATATTATTACACTGGAATTGAGCTGAAAAAGATTTATTAATATTAATATATAAAAGTATGCCAAAATTTACACCAGAAATGCCTCAAGGCGAAAAAGAAAATAATTTAGAGGCTTATGGTGCATACAGACTCGATCTAAATGATAATTTAGAAGAAGTTCCTGTCCAAGTTCTTGAAAAGTATAAGAATTACGCGGAAGAACAATTAAAATGGATTAAAGAGGAGTCTCTAAAAGTTTCCGAGGAATCTAAAGAAGGCTTGGAAGCTTTAAAATATATTTTTTTAATGCTGGAAAATTTTAGGAAATCAATGTATGAAAAAGGCACTGAAAAATTTCAAGAAGAGATGCTAGAAACATTAGCCAAAGAAGATCTGAATGAAGTATTTTTAGTTGCGGAGCTTTACAATTTAGTTGATGTTAATGCGTCCGAGTTTGTGCCAGAATCAAAAGATTATGATAAAGAGGTCGTTCTTGATAATGTTAATAGGGCAATTGCCAATTTAAAACAGACAGTTTTAAATTTAGCTAAAGCTAAATTTCCCGGAGAATATCAGGAACAATTAAAAGCACATGGTGAGGATTGGAAAAGGCTTGATCAAGGCAGGTCATTTGAGGCCATGTCTAAAAGCATTGGGCAGGAGCTAATAGATGCTCTTAAAAAATAAGTGCATATAAATAAAAAAGAAGGCGATTGAGTTCGTCTTCTTTTTGTTTTCTTAAATTAAAATTTATTCCTGAGGCTTAATCTTTTCTGCCAGCTGATGCTCAAATTTTTTGTCCTGTTTTTCTAAAAAGGTATTTATAATTCTGACTATTTCAAAGGGCTTAGGCACTTGGCGGAAAATGAATTTTTGCACTTCGCCTGCTGTCTGAATATGCACGTCGCCAAATTTGAAAAATGTTTGCAAAACGCCTTTTTGGGAGCCAGACACATCCTGAATGCGGTCCAGATCCTGTTCAGCTATTTCCCTGTTGAAAAGTCCCCGCTGTTCTATATTGATTATCCTCTGATCAGTGACAATCCAGACATCAAGGTAATAATCAATAAAAGAACTGAATAAAAACATGGCAGTATAAAGGTAATAGACGCTGGTTAGCAGAAATAAAAAGGGATAAATGTTTTTGTTATTTAAAATCCAGGGCTGAAAATTTTGCAGGAAAAAATAAATCGCTACCGGCACCAAAGCCAAAAACAAATACATCAGCCATTTGCCAAGCAGGACAATGATGTGCCTGCGTAAAAACAAGATCAGCTTTTCATCTTTTTGGCGGTTAGGGATTTGATTTTCTATAAACATATTTTACTGTTAAATGGGGAATTGACTTATGGATAATTATTGCGATTTGTACTATTGGCTGTCATTATCTCCAGCGAATTTACAAATCTTGATACAAATTTACAAAAAGTTTTGGTAGGAACGGTGCTTAAGTCAAAAATTCAAAATAACTCACTAAAGTGCCTTTAACAAATGAATTTCGTAACATTTGTAACTAAATTTGTAGTTTCGTTGGGTTTTAAATTATGAATGTTTGAGACCAGTCAATTAGCAGGCCGTATTTATAAGTAATGAATAAAATTAAAGTTACTGCAGCTAGAAATAAAAAAGTCATTAAAAAACTTAAATAGCTGAGAAACCCAAAAACAAATAAATGGTAGAGATTAATCAGGGCAAAAATAATAAAAATTCCTATAAGGATGCCATAGAGGATAAGATAGACTGATATGGAAATCTCTATCATAGATTTTTGGTCAGTGCGTTACAAGATGGTTTTTAGGATACGAATCTACGAATTAGCTACTAATAATACTAATAGGTAATTTGGCGAAATTATTAGTAGATTAGTAGTAAATATGTAGATTAGTAGCCAATCTTATTTTAGCAGTTTACAAATTTAAATTCTATATTAGGGGATTTTGGGAATTTTCAAGCCTTGGTTTTAAGCCCAGATGTTCATAGGCTAATTTAGTCGCGGTTCGTCCTTTAGGTGTGCGATTTAAAAAACCCAGTTGCATTAAAAATGGCTCATAAATGTCTTCAAGCGTCTCCATTTCCTCGCTTGAGGCCGCGGCCAGTGTATTTAAGCCAACAGGACCGCCTGAGAATTTTTCAATAATAATTTCTAAAATTTTGCGATCTATTCCATCCAGGCCGAGTTCATCTATTTCCAATAAAGCTAAGGCTTCTTTGGCCATTGGTTCTGAAATTTTGCCATCTGCTTTAACCTGGGCATAGTCACGAACGCGTTTGAGTAAACGGTTGGCCACGCGCGGTGTTTTTCTGGCGCGCTGGGCAATGAGCTGGCAGGCAATTGGTTCAATTTCTGTATCTAAAATTTTGGCATTGCGTTCAATAATTTTTTTAATATCTTCATCCTGATAAAAATCCAATCTGAAAGTGGCGCCAAAGCGGTCGCGCAAGGGAGAAGAAATTAAACTTACGCGCGTGGTGGCGCCGATTAAGGTAAATTTGGGCAGATCTAATCTTAAAGTTCTGGCACTTGGTCCTTTGCCAATTACAATATCCAGGGCATAATCTTCCATAGCTGGATAAAGCACTTCTTCAATCACTTTATTTAAACGGTGGATTTCATCAATAAATAAAATATCACCATTGGCCAAGTTAGTTAATATCGCTGCCAGATCACCAGTCCGTTCAATAGCTGGACCAGAGGTGACTTTAATATTTGCGCCCATTTCATTGGCAATCACATGGGCCAAAGTTGTTTTGCCCAAGCCAGGACAGCCATGCAGTAAAACATGCTCAATTGGCTCGCCTCGCTTTTTAGCGGCAGCCATAAAAATTTCCAAATTATCTTTGACTTTATTTTGGCCAATATATTCATTTAATTTTTTCGGCCGCAAAGATTTCTCAAACGCTACTTCTTCAGCTGACTCTTTGGTGGAAACTATGCGGTTTTGGTCTTGTTTTTTAGGCATAATTTAATTTTATCTTATCTGTTTTTGAGTAAAAAAACAAGGCAATTTAAAAAGGAATTACTCTAAGTAATCCCTTTTGTTTTTTTATTCTGCACAAAGCGCCTTTACTGCTTCTATAAAATCGCGTTGATAATCATTCTCGTTTTCCAGTATCCTTTCTTCATTTCCCCCAATGAATAAATATTTTCTTATCACTTTTTTTGCTTCTTTAGTGAAAAGTATTATTTTTTTAGGGTCCCTCCTTATTATTTTAAAAATATTGCGCGCTGTTTTTTCTCCGCCTATTTTTAAGGCTTTTTCAATAATTTTGTCGTCTGGCGGAGGAAAAGAATATTTCAGGTGCAGGCACGCAAAAAATGCCCTTTGATTTTCTTCCTTGCAATCTGCCCGAGCCTCCCAGGTAAAATTGTTTTCTCCATTGCATGCCCTGTCTGTATAGTCAAAAAGACTCGGCTTATTGCTAAAAAATTTGTCCATCAATATACTCCGCGCTTTTAAACTAAGGACGTTGAAATTACTGCCCCAAAGTAAAATTATATCGCGAAGAATATTCCCATCGCTTTCTTCAATAATAGTTTCAATAACCTTTTTTCCTGTTAGCTTATTTAGGTGCTTCATTTTTTCCTCCTTCGGCCGCTTCGCAGCTGGCTTTGCCACTGTCTTTAGTCGATATGACTGGCCAGATAGTTAAACAATCAGCTTTGCCTTTATCATCCATTTTCCGAAACCAAAAACGAAAGTCTCTAACCTTGGTTTTACCAGTTATCATGGGCAGTATAATTTGGGCAGTATCATACCAGTTTAGGTAAACATTTCTTAGTTGTAATGCACTTTTAATATCTTCGTAGCAAACAGAAGTATCTGCTGGTAAATTAACCAAATATTCCTTGAGAGCAATTTTTGCTAGTTTAATAATTGTGGGGTGAATTTTTTCTTCGCGCACATTTTTGTCAGGTTTTTGTTCTTGATTTGTCATTTTTTTCTCCTTCGGCGCCTTGCGCATTTTTAAGTTGTCAAAGTTACAAACCAATTTTCAGCCCGCGACAACTTGTCTCGGCCTGGAAAAAGGGGGCGACTCGGAGTCGCCCGGAATGATGTGTGATTGTCCGATAATATTTTACTCGTAGTCTATTCTTGGACAGTGATTACGCAGCCGTTTTTGGATTGGTTTCCAAATAAAATCAATGATCAAATTATAGACTATCCAAGCTAGGACAGCTAAAACGCAGAATGTTGGCAATGTTATAAGAGTAAGCTTGGCTTCTTGGGGGTGAGTCAAAATAGCCGTTATCACGATAGCCAAAGACCCAACAGTTAAAAACATAGTCACGAAGATTGAACAAAATATAGCCAAGATGCTATAAAGATACGAGCATAGCGTTTGAGGCATCTTGCCGTCAAGCTCTTCGCAGGTGGGCGGGAAACGAAAATCCCTCCCCTCGCTCCAATAGATTAAACGATAATGCCAGGACTTTTTATTGATCTTCATTTTTTTCTCCTTCGGCGCTTTGCGCCTTTTTAAGTTGTCAAAGTTACAAACCAATTTTCAGCCCGCGATACTTTATCGTGGCCTGGAAAAAGGGGGCGGGTTGCATAACGGCTTCGCCCATGAGTTGTCTATTTTTTTGAAAATACTTGTTATCCTTCGCCTGCTTTTTTTACTGCGTAAAATAGGACAGCCCACCATGCTCCAAAGAATATTGTCATTAGAAATAGGGTTTTTATAGCAGGTAGGGCTTCGGCCCCAAATGATTCCCATTGTAGTAGACTGATTGCGCCTACAAAAAGTAAAGCTTGCGAAAATATTTTAATTCCCCACATTACTGCTCCTCCTTTGGTTGATTTGTGAAGATCTCACCTTGCCCATTTTGCAAGATATTAAATTATATCTGGGAATTTAATTTTAGTCAATGATTACCGCCTATTATAGATAAATTAAAACATTAAATATGGCTAAAATGGCTAATTATATTGACAAATTTGCCAAATATGCTATACTTCAATTAGTAGTCGGAATTTTACGAATATTATCAACAGAGGTTCGGCCTCCAAATTGGAGGCCGAACCTCGGAAATCCACATGAATACCAAAGAAGCTTTAGAACAAATTGATATTATTGGCAAAAAAGCAGATATCTATCTGGCTTGTTTGGAAATGGGCGGGGCAACTGCTTATTCCATTGCCAAAAAAGTGGGACTAAAAAGGCCCACTGTTTATGATATTTTAAGCCAGCTCTTAAATGAGGGGCTGGTTTATAAATCTTTAAAAGCCAAGAAAAAATATTATTTTCCTGCTGATCCAGGAAGATTATTAAAGAAAGCCAAAGAAAAAGAAGAGAATATCAAGGCGATTTTGCCTGAACTGGAAAATTTATATAATGCGCCGAAAATTAAGCCAACCATTAAATATTTTGAAGGCAAAGAAGGTATTAAAGAAATGTACAATGACAGTTTAAAAAGTTTGAAAAAAGGGGATGAGATTTTGGGTTATGTGGGTGAAGGAATATTGCAGTATTTGCCTAAATATTCAGATGAGTATATCGCCGAAAGAGTAGCTAAGGGAATCAGATTCAGGGGGATATATAAAAAAGAAAAGGGCATTATGGAATATATGGCGAAAAATCAGGAGCAATTACGCACTGTCAGACTTTTAGATCATAAGGATTTTCCGGTCAATAATGAAACCAATATTTACGCCAATAAAATTGCGATTGCCAGTTATGGCAAGGAAATGTTTGCCATGATCATTGAATCAGAAGAAATTGCCAGGGCGCAAAGGGCAATTTTTGAGCTGGCTTGGAGAGGCGCAGAGGGCTTGGAATAAACCCTTGATTTTTTTAAATAAATAGTATAAAATAATTTTATCTATAAATATCCCAATTTTTGTTATTTGGGTTTTGTCATTTGGAATTTAATCAAGCGGGTGTAGTTCAGTGGCTAGAACGTTTCCTTGCCAAGGAAAAGGTCGCCGGTTCAAATCCGGTCACCCGCTCAAGAAGTTTCAAAAATAAACAAAAAGTTATCAGAAAAGACAGGAGATAATATATGATTGATCGAAACAGCGTTTACGAGGAACTAATCAATTTGCTTGATAGAAATCAAGTTGAATATAAATTGTTTTCCCATAGAGAAGCTTTAACCTACGAAGAATTAGCTGAAGTACAAAAAGAGACAGGATTTTTTGGAACAGAGATGAAATGCTTGGTACTAAAGGCAGGCGAAAAACTAATTATTTATGTCACGCTGCAAGGAGAAAGAGTTAATTTTGATGCAATTAAAGAAAAACTTGGGGTGAATAAAGTTAGATTGTCTACTCCAGAAGAATTAAGCGAGTATTTCGGTGCTAAACCAGGGTGTGCTTATCCTTTTGGATTTGATGCCCAATACGATATTTATGTAGACCCTAAGATTTACGATCAGGAATGGATGCTGTTTAGTCCAGTCGTTCCAACAAAAACAGTGCAAGCAAAAGGATCAGATTTAAAGAAAGTATTTAACTCTCTTGGTAATAATGTGCAAGAGATCACAGGCTTTAATCAATAGATTGAAAAAGCTTTTTAAGGCGAATAGCCGTTGCTACTAACTGGCCGAGGTGGTGAAACTGGTATACACGAAGGACTTAAAATCCTTTGGAGTTAAACCTCCGTGCGGGTTCGAGTCCCGCCCTCGGCACTATTCTTCTAAATTGAAGAAGTGTTCTTTTACTACTTTTATAAACAGATTGACTCTCTTTTTGAGGGTCTTTTTGTTTTTTTAGCAAAATTAGCTATAATAAACTATATGACAGCCTTATTCTATGCCATAATTTCCGGACTGATAGTCAGCCTAATCGGCTTGGCGGTTTTTTTTCTTTTGCTGTGGCAGGAAAATTTTTCCAGAAAAATTATTTTTTATTTAGTCAGCTTTTCAGCCGGCGCTATGATCGGCGGCGCTTTTTTTCATTTGTTGCCAGAGGCTTTAGCTGAACAGGAAAATTCATTACAAGTTTTTGCTTATCTGCTGGTAGGGTTTTGCTTCTTTTTCATTTTAGAAAAATTTTTGCGCTGGCATCATTGCCATGATAAAGATTGTCATGATAATAGCCATTTGGGCTATATGAATTTAATCGGTGATGGCATCCACAATTTTATTGATGGCCTGATTATTGTTTCAGCTTTTATGGTCAATACTGCCTTGGGAATTGTAACTACTATTTCTATCATTTCCCATGAAATCCCGCAAGAAATGGGCGACTTTGGCGTCTTGCTTTATTCTGGCATGAAAAAATCAAAAATGCTTGGCTATAATTTTTTAGTGGCATTAATTGCAATTTTAGGCGTAATAATAGGCTATTTGTTAATTAATTCTGTTGCAGGTTTAAACAATCTTTTATTGCCTGCTGCAGCCGGCGGATTCATTTACATTGCAGCCACTGATTTAATACCTGAATTACAGAAAGAAATTAAAGCAAAGAGTTCATTTTACCATTTTTTTGTTTTTTTACTGGCTTTGATCTTTATGCTCCTAATAAAAATTATCGGCGGTTAATTTGACTTTTTGTGGACTTATTTATAACATCAAGACATAAAAAATTTTTAACTATGAAATTTAAGCTTTTTTTCACTTTTGTCTTGATTTTTTTAATCTCAATTTTTTTTAGTTCCAAGGCTTTTGCCAAAACTAGAATTGAAGAAAAAGCAGATTGCCAGTACGAAATAAAAGTAAAGATGGTCTTTGATTTTAAGACGCCAAAAGCACAGGATTTGGCGGATTCATTACTGGCAGAGTGGCAAAATGGCATGAACCAGGTTTGGCACGCTTATAAAAATGAAAAATGCCAGGCAAAATTTATTTTTACTTTAGATAAAATACCAGGAGGCAAAACCTGCAATGATTTTCCCAGCGCGCATTGTTATCAGGTTGTGGAGACAGATAGAAATCAGCGCGGTAATATCTCTGACTCCACTTTATCAGTGCCTAACAGTAATCAAAACAGCCAGGGTGAATGGACAATTTATACTACGGGATTAAACGCGGCTCATGAGGCAGGGCACATGATGGGTTTGGGTGATGAATATCATTATAAAAAAATAAATAAACAATTGTTTTGGGTTGCCAATTACATATCTAAAAATGGCTGGCAAAGCATTATGGCGCAAACCTGGGACAAAGCGACTTCATCACAAGAGCAGGTGTTAAATGTACTAAAGCAAGCTGGCTATACCAAATTTTAAATTCATTTAAATATAAGTAATTAACTCGCTAAAAGGCGAGTTTTTTTGCTAAAATTAGTCAAAATAATAGTTTAATTTGGGTTTTGGCCTTGACAAAGTGGTATGTTTGTGCTAATATAATGGATTGTAAAGTGATTTACTTTCCTTTTAACAACTTGACAAGGAGGAGACAACATGACTATAGATGATATTGTTGAGAGGTATGATAAAAAAGCTTTGAAAATGGCTATTGGAAAACTCGAAGAAAGACTTCGAGTTGGCGACTTGGGCAATGAGGAATCAGCCAGGATATGGCTGCAGCTCAGCCATCTTTATGAACAAGCTAAAGATCTGTCCAGTTCACGTTTTGCAAAAAAGCAAGTTGCCTGGTTCCGAGAGCAATGTTTGAAAGACAAAAAATTGCCTTTTAACCCAGAATTAGTAGCAGCCTAGCCTAACCAGGGGTTATTCTACCCCTTTAAATCCCACCAAAATCTCCATTTGGAGCCCTTCACCAAGAAGGGTTCTTTTTTTACATAAAAAAAGCGGTCCGATGTTTTTTCGGTCCGCTTTTAAATTTAAAATGTTTTTTTATTTCGCCTCCTTTGCAGGCGCATTGACTGCCTTTAACCAGCCGCCCAGCATTTGGCCGACAGAATTTAAAGCTTCTTGGATTTCACTATATTTTGCCTCGCTAAGATTTTTTAAATCCTTGGCCATATTGGCAAAAACTTTCAGCGTGTCTAGCTTTCTCAGAGCCTGGATTAAAGTGTGTTTCTTTTCCTCCTTGCCTTGCCTGGTGGCAATGACAATGAGTTCCAAAATTTCTAAGATTGTAATTTCAGAACTTTTTCTTAAAGTGTTTTCTTCATTTTTTGAGATTTCGCCAGCCTCTTTATAGAGGTCATAGGTTTTATCTAAAATGGGGAATTTCTCAGAAAAATTCTCCAAAATGTCTTTGTATTTTTGCATAGGTTTTGTTTTTAATTTTTAGGATTTGGTTTGATTAATTAGTTCGACCTTTAATTATTTAATTATGAACTAAGAGATATGAAATATGAGATGTTGCTAATAATACTTTTTTTGTAATGTTTTAACACTTTTGACTAGTATTTTGATTATTTCTTCGATTTCATCTAATAATTTAGATGCTCTTTCTTTCTTTATTAAATCAGCATCAATTGACATTAGTAGCCAACTTTTGGTCTCCTTAGCCTCCTTTCTTGAAATATTTAAGTAATAAGTAAATTCTTTTTTACTTAAAGAATTTTTTGCGTGAATTATGTTTGAATTTATAGACGTTCCAGATCGGATTAATTGTTTGCCTATAATAAAGGCGGCCGTAGTCTTTGGGAATTGATTCACTAATTTAATTGTGTTGATCGCAAAATTGTAGGTTCTTATTTCGGTATCCATATTGAATTAATTAATAATAAATCTCATATCTCATAGTTCATAATTCATAGTTAAGTTTTTGGCTTTCGGAATTTATATATGACCGCAGCCAAACTTAGTGCCAAAAACACAGCAGATGCAATTAAGTATTTCAAAACCGAATTTCCTAATTTATTGGGTGGAATTTGCGTGGAGGCTTCAGGGGCAGGGATTATTTGTTTTTCAATATCTGCTTCAGACCGAGGTAGTATTCTGTATTCTTCATTATTTTTACTCAAGATGCCGGTAATTTTCAAATTATCTCCTTCAGCAAAATTAGCTTTGTTGATTTTGGTATTAGTTTTAAAATAAATTTCCGCTTCCCCGCTTTCATCTTTGATCATAAATTTTGAGCCATTTTTATCTAAAAGCAGTCCGGTAATTTGTACTAAATAACCGACTAGATCATTGTTAATTTCTTGAGAGGTTATAATTTTTGGTTGTGGCGGATCTTGATTTGAAATAACTTTAATATCTTGGGCAGACGCCAGTTTAATTCGTTTTTCACCCAAGGCTTCACTCAAGGTGCCGTTTAAATCCACTAAATCCCCGATTTTCAGATCAGGCCAGTTAGCTTTTGACATATAAACCTGAATGCCAGAACCAGCTACATACATCATGGTTTTACCAAAAATATTTGGCAGGACTGAAACAACGCCCTGGGTTTTGACTAATGTGCCAACAGCCAAATTTTTAATATCTTTTAAATCAACTGAGACGACTTTTTTTGCGCTTGATTTTTTAGCAGTACTTTTTACAGCAGTGCTTTTGGCTGTTTGGGCGCTAACTTCACTCCCGCTTGATTCTGTAGTTGCAGTAATTTTAATCTTTTGGGCTTCTTTAGTTTCCAGCTGTCCATCACTCACTATTAAAGTAATTGAATAGGTGCCTTTTTGTTTGAATTGGTGCTGGGCAATCACAGAAGCATAAGATTGGTCTTCTATTTGCCAGGTAAAATTTAATTCATCATCTTCCAGATCAAATGAATCTGAAGCATCACAGGTGATTATTTCATTAATATTGGCTGTCTTAGGACAATCAAGATTAATTTCCGGCGCATGGTTTAACTTGGTCAAAACATTTTCTTTGCCCGGGGTTGGCGTAATTGTCCAAAACCAGTAGCCATTTTCATCTTGGATATAAGAAGTATTTTCTGGCACATTCTCATCCTCGCTATATTTTACTGTTTGAATGGTTTTATCATCAGGGGAAATTAATTTTAGAGTTTCTTTGTCATTGTTTAAAGCCAGGCCGCTGATTTTTCTTTCAATAGCTAAGAATTCATTGGGTTTGAGAATGGTTGTTGTAAAATCATTTATAGAAATTCTATATTTTTTCTTACTTGCATCCTGAATTTGCCAACCCTTTAGGTCTGCTTCTTGGTCGCCTGTATTTTTTAATTCAATGAACTCAAATTCCAGGTCAGAACCGGGCGGATTAGGAAAAAGTTCATTTATAACAATTTTATCTTTAATTTTTTGCTTGCTTTCTTTGTCTGTTGTTTCAGTCGCTGTTTTACTTTTTTCTTCCTCTGTTAAAGAAATTATATTTGCTTCACCTTTAGTCGGTGTTTGGGTAACTGCGAAGTCATTTTTATTATTGAAAGTTTCAGCACCGTCAAAAATCCTGGCTGTGGAATCTGGGTCTTTGGCGACAGGCGCGTTATTCTCGGGGAAGCCATTATCCCAGTTGCCGTAAAAGACAGCATCAATAATATTATTTTTATCATCTTTTAAAATTATGGCATCGCCGCTATTATTTAATTTGCCCTTAGGATTCTCAATGACCAGAAATTTATTATCAAAATTTGAGCCGATTGTACCAGTCAGATTGGTTTGCGCGCCTGAGCCGTCAGTGATTGTATAGCCGGCCAAATCAATATCAAAAATATTTTTATTGTAAAGTTCTAGCCATTCCACTTCTCCATCAGCCGGATCTGAGACAAACTCATTAATTACTAAGGTTCCGGAGGAAACAATTTTTCTGTTGCTTGAGGTTGAAGCAAGGGGATTGTCTTCCGGTTGAGGATCATCGGCCGGCGGTTGATCAGGCGGCGGGTCGTCTGTGGGAGGCTCATCTGCCGGAGGATCGTCATCGGGCGGCGGGTCATCAGCCGGCGGCGGGTCAATCGGAGGCTGATTTGGAAATTCATTGGCCTTGCCAGCGGAATTGGCAGCGGCATGAACTTGCCAGTTAGCCGTTGTATAATCATTTAAATTTAAATCAACTCTTTGCAAAGAAGTGTCAGGGCAAGGCAAATAAGTAAAAATTTCAATGGTTTCGCCGGCAGAATTTTTTAAGCCAATTTCTTCGCCATCTTCGCGCAAACTGGACCAGGAGCTATCAATAATTGTGCCAGTAAAGTCAGAATATTTTTGTTTGAACAAATCAGCTTTGTTGGCGATGATGGCATATTCACCTGGATCAATGATTAAATCGTTTTGGAATGCGCTTAAGCGGTGATTAGTCTGGTCTTCGTAAAATTTCCAGTTAGTTAAATCAACCGGTTCTGCGCCTTTATTATAAATTTCCACCCATTCATTGTCGCTTGTTTCATATGCGCCGATTTCTGAGATGACAATATCAGAATCAGCAGCGTAAGCATAAATCGGGAAATTAAAAAATCCCAACAATAATAAAGTTAGGACCGCAAATCTTTGTTTTTTGTTTTTCATAGATTTTATTTTTATTTTATTTATACTTTTAGCATAGCAAACAAAATTTTAGGGTCAATATTAATTTGGGCTGAGATTTTGTTAGAAATGATTAGATGATTTATACACACAGGAAAACAAAAACCTCCCTTGTTCTTTAGAGCAAGGCGAAGAATCATCTATTCATCATTATATGCGGAATGATAAAAGAGGCGGATTTTTGTTAAAAATTTTTAACAGCTAATTTTTATTTTTGGGGATAAATTTTAATTTGCAATTTTAGAAATTTTGCATTAAGATATAATTCTGGACTTTAACAAAGGAGGAGTAGAATGCTTTACAAGCAAAACTTGCAGGAATTTTTTGAGACAGAGCTATTTGATGTTTTTGCCAAAAGACAGAATCTTTTGCCAAAAAATGAATCAATTTTTCAGCTTAATTTGCCCTATGTTGTCGGTATTTTGGTTAGGTTTTTCAAAACAGAAGAATTTACCAGGGATTTTACGGCTACCCCACTCTATGATTTGAGATTGAATGGAAACGCGGGCATTCCTAAAATTCAAGGCCTAGCAGACTTTTGTCTGTTTAGGACGGGTATCTTCCCTTTAGATTTTAATACCAAAAGGGTGCCGCCTCGTAGAAATTTTGTAATGGCTGGCAAAAGCGCCTATTTTGATTTAAGCCTGAGGCTGAAAGAAAGATCTCTTCTCTTCCATTCCTTAGCGCTAAATTTTGTAATCTTGGCCAACATGATCAGTGAGGTCAGATTGAAAAATCTGCCTGAACAAGAAATCCTTAAACTTTTTGAATTTTGGCAGGAGAGCGGGAATCCTTTGGCTGGAGAGCTGTTGACTAAGATGGGAGTATCGCTCACTAGCTTAAAAACCTCACAATAAAAAATCCCCCTGTACCAGATGGTACAGGGGGCGTTTTTTTTAGTTTTTTTACAAAACAGCTTCTTTGGCAGCTTTGGCCACACGGAACTTGACCACTGTTTTCGCCGGAATCTTGATAGAAGCGCCAGTTGCTGGATTTCGGCCCATTCTTTCTTTGCGGTGTACTTTAACAAACTTGCCTAAGCCTGGGATTGCAAAGACCCCATTTTTCTTAACTTCCTTGTAAGCCAATTCAATCATTGCCATCATCACAGCTTCCACTTCTTTTTTCTTCATGTTGGTGCTTTCAGCTAAAGCTGCAAGCGCCTGAGATTTGGTCATTTTTGCCATAATCTTTTATAATTATTTAATTATTAGTCCACTTACATTATATAACATAAGAGTAAAAATGTGAAGAAAATAAAGGGTTTTTCCACAATCAGGGTTTTTTAGTTAATTCGGGCATGTTTTGCTTTTTGTTGACACAATTTAAAAATTTTGCTAATTTGAGGTATAATAAAAGTGTCAGATTTAGCTACTATTACTTAAATAATCTAATTAATTAAGTAATTGCTTTATGGAAAAAGACCAGAAATTTTTAGAAACTTTGTTAGACATGCTTGTTTCCAAGCCCAAGAAAGTAAAGGTTGCGCGCATGGTAAATGAAAGAGGAGTTTTGCTGACAATTGATGTTGATCCCGAGGATTTAGGCACTTTGATTGGCAAGCAGGGCAGAAATATTGATGCGATCCGAGGCTTGGTCAGAATAATCGGCATGAAAGAAAAGGCTTTTGTTAGCGTCAAATTAAATCAGCCTGATCGGGAAGAAGCTAAATAATTTTTAAAAAATAAAATTTTATATAAATAACCCAGTCTCATGGACTTGGGTTATTTTTGTCCGGGCTTTGACCCGGATTAAATTAAAACTTAAATTTAAGGATAAATACCAGTCGAGACGAATTTTAAAGTTCCACGATTTGTCCATATTTAGGCGCTTCAGCATTAATGCCTAATTTACCAGCAAGCAGGTTTTTTAAAACTTCAGCTGGCTCTTTTTCACCCTGAACCGTAAAGACTTTTTTAAGCGGACTTTTTATATTTTGAATAAAATTTAAAATTCCTTTTTTGTCAGCATGGGCAGAATACCCGCCGATTGCCCGGCCTTCAGCCATATTTTTTATATCCACGCCCATTATGCGTACAAGAGGCAGGCCTTCTAGTATTTTTCTGCCCAAGGTGCCTTCAACCTGAAAACCAATAACTAGAAAGATATTGTTTGGATTGGGCAGATAATCTTTTTCATGGAACAAAATTCGACCGCCAGTTGACATGCCGCCGCCGGCAATAATTACTTTGGGCGCGTTTACTTTTATTATTCTTTTAGATTCTTGAGATGAAGCAGTGAATTTTAAACCAGGGAAATTAAAAATATCATCACCCGAAGCAATTATATAGCGAGTTTTTTGATTAAAATATGATTGGTGTTTTTTATAAACCTCAGTAATTTTTATGGCCAAAGGGCTGTCAATGAAAATCGGCACCTGAGGAATAATTTTATTTTCCACAAAAGCATTTAATTCGTATAAAAGTTCCTGGGTGCGTTCAAGCGCAAAAGAAGGAATCATTAAAACCGCTTTTCTTTTGATGGTATCTAAAAAAGTTTGCAAAAGCAGGGCTTTGCTTTCTTTTTTAGATTCATGATTCCTGTCACCATATGCTGAATCAACGAGCAGGTAGTCAGTGTCAGTAATTTGGTAAGTGGGATTTAAAAGCGGAGTAGGCGGGTTGCCCAAATCACCGGTAAAAACAATTTTAACTTTTTTAGTGTCTTCAGTTAATTGCAGTTCAATCATGCTGGAGCCGAGAATGTGGCCGGCATCTCTTAGAGTAAATTCCAAGTTATCGTTTAATTTGTTCGGCTGGTCATATTCATGAATTTTAATTTGATTCAACATGTTTTGTAAATCTTGCTGGCCATATAATGGCTCAAGCCCATTGTTTTTAAATTCCTCTGACATTAAATGAACCGCATCTTCCAAGGCTACGGCCATGAGGTCTTTGGTGGGAGGAGTGCAAAAGATTTGCCCTTTAAAACCGTTTTTGACCAGCTGGCCCAGCCGGCCGCAATGGTCTAAATGCGAATGAGTGACAAAAACATAATCAATTGTTTTTGGATCATAAGGAAAGGGCTGGTGGTTTAATTCATTGACCTCAGACGGACCCTGAAACAAGCCACAGTCAACCAGGAGCCTGGTTTTGCCAACTTCTATTAAGTAATTTGAGCCTGTGACAACCCCGGCACCCCCGTAGAAATGTAATTTCATTGGTTAATTGGGTTATTAATAAATTCGTCTTCGCCAACCGAAATTTAGTTTCGGCCAACGAAGGTTGGTTTATTTATTTATTTGGTTGTAAATTTGAGTTAATTATAGCATAATTGATTTTTCTCTCATAAGAAAAGTGGCGACAGTGCCGCCACTTTAATTTGTACCCTTTTTGTGTTGCCTTGAGGTTTTGCCCATTTAGGACACTTGACAGCCGCTCTCTATATAGGCTCCTCCTTTCTCCAAATGTGCTCTTTGGTCTTAGCAGGGTTTAGGTCTACCTGCATGGAATCTTGAGATCACTTACTAGCACTATGTGTTTTCTGCATGGAATATAGGGCTTTTCCAAGCGCGCGCTTAGAAGCACTGCTTTCCCCACTCTTTTTATTATGGATATTTTGGACCGGGGAACCAATCGTATACCTTTAAATAGTTTAGTACTGTTTCTTGGCATTATCTGTCTCCTTTTTGTGAGATTACAAAGCCTTATTCTTTAAATTTAATATAACAAAAAGAATATAATTAAACAATATATTTCGGGAAATTAAAAAGCCGGGATGGCTTTTAATTAAGTAATAACATTTGTTGAATTTGCCAATCCCGGCGCTGGAGTTTTGTTTTAGGCTGTTACTGCTTTTTTAGGCAGTGTAATCCTAGCCTTTGGATCAGCCCGCTGCGCTTTCCTTCTCCCCTTGTGAGGCCTGAGTTTTCATTCCGAAAACAATCATAATTTTTACCTTTCATTGCGGGTTGAAAATAGAGCCTGGCGTAACTTTGACTTAGTAAGAAGGTAATTCGGGACAATAATAAGTGTCCCTGAGGATAGCCAGTGGCCGGAGAAGGCCGTTATAACCGGTTTTCCTCTTTTTTGAATGCGGTTTGCCTTTTTTCCTGCCGAACTTCTCTTGGTCCTGCCCTTGCTCTTACTTCTGACATGATTGTCCTCCTCGGTTTTGGGGCACTTTGTGCCTTGACAATATTATGGGCTACTGCAGCAACCTTTGATTTAATTGTAGCAAAAAATACAGTTTGAGCAAATTAAAATTTGTGGATAAATTTGGCAAATTAAAAAGCCGGGATGGGCTTTTAATTAAGTATAAACATTTGTTGAATTTGCCAATCCCGGCTCGTGTGACAGGCTTTTGCCTTGTGGCGATGGCTTAGTCTGCCGCTATGCTCTTGGGTCTTGCAGCGCACTTTGTGTGCAACGACTGCTTAGTTGTCCTCAACGTTACAATCATATAATGGACTCCTTTTTGATCCGTATTGAAATGTTTACGGATAAGTCCGCATTTAAATCGCGGGGGATTTTGCCGCTTTTTATATCGCCCTCAAGAGTTTCCTCTAGGGGCTTTATATTACACAGCGTAGTTCCACCATGTCCTCCCTTTTCCGGTTCGCCGTTTACAGTGCCGTTTTCTTCGTGGCCACTCGGGCCGGTAAGCTTTTGCTGACTTCCAATTTCGGACCTGCTCTTGCCATAAGGCACCTCCTGGATTGTTTTTGGACATTGTCTGCCCGGTTCAATAGTCTTTGGTCGTGATGACCTCGTGACGTGAGCTAGCCTCGAAGACGGCTTAGCCTGCCACTACACTCGTGGTTTCTTTGCAGCGTACTATGTCCTTTCCCGGGGCGTTGTACGCGAAAATCTTAGAAGTGTTCGTTTTTAACGTTACAATCATAAGATGATCTCCTGTTTGTTCGTGGTATTGTGAAACGATCTCGGGCACAACATGGCCTTTTTGGCGCTCATGCCCGCAGTTCGGTGGCAGGCAATACTGCCATTGAGTGGAATCCCGTTGTCTGTAAATTGGTGACAATCATATCTGGGTCTCCTTTTAGATCCCGATGATTTATTGTCAGAACAAAAGAATGTCTCCGCATTTGTTACGCCCATGAAGTCCCTACCCCATGGGCCTTAGACATTGAAATTATTTTCCACAATTTGCTCCTTCCTTTGCCTGGTTCGCCGTTTACGCTTTTTTGTCCTGCTTGCTTGCGGCCGATTTCTGCGTCGTGGCCTGCGACATTTTTCCAGCGACTACTTTCGGACCTGCTCTTGCCATAAGTCACCTCCTGGATTGTTTTGGGCAGGGTTTGTCCGTGTCAATGTTTTTGGCCGAAATGACCTCTGTCTTTAATTTACCAAAGAAAAAAAGATCAGGCAAGAAATTTGTGGATAAATTTGGCAAATTAAAAAGCCGGGATGGGCTTTTAATTAAGTATAAACATTTGTTGAATTTGCCAATCCCGGCTCGTGTGACAGGCTTTTGCCCTGAAGATGTGTTAGCCTATCGCTATGTTCGCGGTTTCTTTGTCAGCGTGCACGCCGTTTTCCAAGGCGCCGTACGCGGAAAACAGATCGCTTTTGTTGAACGTTACAATCATAAGGGCCTCCTTTTTTGACCCAGATTGAGATGTTCGTGGATAAGCCCGCCTTTAAATCGCGGGGATTTTGCCGCTTTTTATATCGCCCTCAAGAGTTTCCTCTAGGGGCTTTATATTACACAGCGCAGTTCCACTATGTCCTCCCTTTTCTGGTTCGCCGTTTACAGTGCCGTTTTCTTCGTGGCCGCTCGGGCCGGTAAGCTTTTGCTGACTTCCAATTTCGGACCTGCTCTTGCTCTCTTTTTCGACATACTTACCTCCTCTGTTCGGGTTTACGGGCAACTTTCGTGCCAGGGAATATATTATGGTCACCCGCGGCAACCTCTGCTTTAAATTTAACAAAGAAAAATATTATTGGCAAGGAATTTGTGGATAAATGTTTTCAGATTGCGGATTACGATTACAGATTTCAGATTAAATCCAGATTTTTAAGAGAACTAAAAAGAGACAGTCAAGCTGTCCCTTTTTATAATCATTAGGTTGTTTAATCTATTTTTTTGCTTTAACTTTTTTTTCTTTAACAGCTTTGGCTTTCTTTTCCTTAGTTTCTGGCTTTGCCTCTTTTTTTTCTGCCTTATCTTCTTTTTCTTTTGCTTTTGGTTCTTTAACTTCGGGAGTTTCAGTCTCGGCTGTTTGCTTTTTGACCTCTTTGAGAGCTTTAAGGCTTAAGCCTAAGCGGTGATCTTTTGGTTCAATAGAAATTATTCTGAATTTTATAGTATCTCCTGCTTTGGCAATTTCATTTAAATCAGTAATAGGTTTATCAGAAAGTTCAGAAATATGAGCCAAACCGTGAATGTCTGGATCTAATTCTACAAATAAGCCAAACGGGTTAGCCTTTAAAACTTTGCCCTCAACCAAATCATTGACTTTATACTTATCATAAACATGAACCCAGGGATCTTCTTTTAGTTTTTTCATTGACAGAAATATCTTTGTGCCTTCAATATTAATTATTTCCGCTTCTACGACATCTCCAACCTTGATAAAGTCGCGCGGGTCATCAATTCTTTGCCAGGCAAGTTCAGAAATATGAACCAGGCCTTCCATTTTGTTGTCAAATTCCACAAAGACGCCAAAATCTGTGACTGCAGTGACCTTCCCTTTGATTCTATCGCCAACTTTATATTTGGAAACAACCTTTTCTTGTGATTCTTCCCAGGCTGCTTTTTCAGATACAATCAGCTTTTCCTCTTTTTCATCAACATCAAGCACTTTAACCTGCAAAGGCTGATTAATAAATTTTCTTAAGAATTCTAAAATTTTATTTTTGTCTCCGCCTTCAACGCGTGGATAATGTTCGGGTATTAATTGGGAAACAGGCAAAAAGCCGGCAATATGGCCGATTTTAGTCATCAGGCCGCCTTTGTTTGCATCACTAATTTTAACCGTCAGAACTTCGCCTGATTTCATCAGATCTTTTAAACTGTCCCAGGCTCTTTGCTGGCCGGCATAACGAAAAGAAAGTTCCATTTCGCCATTTTCATTTTCCATGTCTATGACAGTTGCTTCAACGCTATCTCCGATTTTAAGATGGCCGAATTCCTCTGATTCATTATAAAGTTCGCGTCCGCGCACAATACCGGTTTTAATGCCGTCAATATCAAGGCGCACCTCGGCTTTGGAAGCAGAGATTACCTTGCCTTTAATGACTTCGCTGATTTTTGGTAATTTTAAATATGGTGAATCGCCACTCAGTAATTTGGCGAATTCGGAATTTGTGTTTTCTGGTTTTTTAGGATCTTTTTTTGACATAGGATTATATGGAAATAGGTAATATGTAATAGGTAATAAGGATTGGGATTATATTTTTATAAAATTATCCTTTCCGTATTACGTATTACTTATTTCAGTTTCTATTTTTAAATAAAACAATCTCCCTTAAATTGAGAGACTTTATTTAAGGTTAACCTGCGCAAAGCTTTTAAAATTGCCTTGACAAGTCCCATCCTTTTGAAATGTTTAGGAGGGGTGAATTAGCAAATTTTATAGATCTAACTTATATTTAGAGTTTAGCTTAAAATAAAAAATAAGTCAAGGCTTGAATTCCTGGAGCAGGTTGGTCAGGAGTTTTTTATTTTCCATGCTAAGATTTGAATTTGTTAATTGGTTGCGGAGAAATGAAATTATCGGGTCTTTAAGGACTGGGGGTAATTGTTGATTAAGCAGTTTTTGCAAACCGAGTAATATTTCTTTGATTTTTTGCTGGTCACTGGTTTCCAATGCCTGGGCAAAATCCTTTTTATAAATATCCAGCTTATTTTTTATTTCTTGCGCCTGCGAAGGGTATAAGCCTGCTTCTTTTATTTGTTTATTTTCATTAATCTTGGCAATGATTAACAAAAGAAAAAAGATAATAGCAATAATAATAATTTTCTTTTTGTGTTTTTGCCAGAAGGTCTTTCGGAGCTGTTTTGGCAACAATGAAATAGGCTCTTTCTCTCCCAAATTTTTTTCTATTGGCGTCTGGTTCTCAACAGGGATATTTATTTCTTCTTTTGATAAATTGGCATGAGCCTCGGCCATCTGCTGGCGTTTTAATTTAGCGCGGATCAAATTGGTTTGTTCAGTCACAACTTTATAAGCTTTAATTTCTTCCGGGATGCCCTTTAATTTGCGGTAGCCGACTTCAGCAGTCGGAATTTCATTTTTATTCATAGTCAGATAAACAGCTTCTGTAAAATAAACTTCATTTGGTTCGGCAATGGCTTCAATGCGTGAAGCAATATTGACTGGCTCGCCGAAAACATCTCCGTCCTTAAGATTGACTTCTCCGGAATTAATGGCAATTCTGACTTCTATCTGGTCGCTGGAAGTTGCGCGGGCATTATGGTTTAAAATGTTTTCCTGAATTTTCATGCCGCAAAGGACAGCGTCAGTCGGGCTTTCAAAAGTCACCAAAAAAGCATCACCAATAGTTTTGACTATAGTACCGTCAAATTGCTTGATTGCCGGCTTAATCAATTCGTCCTGCAATTCTAAAAGATGATGCAATTGCTGGCGCGATTGGGTGGATGCGCGGGCGGTAAAGCCCTTCATATCCGTGAACATGATGGATAAATGTTTGGTTGAGAGCATATTTTTCAGGAGTATATTTTAGTCCCCGTGCTATTAATATACTGTAAAATTTGGAAAATTAAAAGAGGTAAGCACCCCTTTTTTTATTTTCAACTTTATGATAAAATTAAATTAAATTGATTATCTTTCCGCCAAAGGCGGAAATTCTTAATTTACTTAATTAGCTTAATTTAATTATGACTATTTTTTGGTTAGGCCAGGCAGCTTTCAAAATCGTGGATAAGGAAGTGACTGTGGCGATTGATCCTTATGATAAAATTGGCCTAAAAATGCCGAAATTTCAGGCTGAAATACTGCTTATTACTCACGATCATTCTGACCATAATTATCTTGACGCCATTAAAGGCGAGCCTTTTGTAATTGACAGCCAGGGCGAATATGAAGTAAAAAATGTTTTTGTCTATGGCTTGCCAGCTTACCATGACAATAAACAGGGGGCAGAAAGCGGGCAGATAACTGTTTATGTTATTGAAATGGAAGGCATGAAGATTGCCCATTTGGGCGATATTGGGCAAGACAGCTTGACTGATGAGCAATTAGAAGAATTGGAAGGTGTTGACATTTTGTTAATTCCGGTTGGTGGTGAAGAAACTATTAATGCTACAGGCGCTGTCAAAATAATCAGCCAGATTCAACCGCGCATTGTCATCCCTATGCATTATAAAATTCCGGGAGTAAATATAAAGCTGGATCCGCTTGATAAATTCTTGAAAGAATTTGGGGTTGCTAGCCCTGAGAAAATGGATAAGTTGAAGATTAATAAAAAAGATCTGCCACAGGAAGAAACCAAGGTAATTGTTTTAGAAAAGAGCTAATAAGAATGATAAGCCACAGATTAATAATCACTGACTGCACTGATACAATCAGGGTAATCTGTGAATAAAATTAGTGTTTAAAAAACTATGGCGAGAAAAAAGGCAAAACAAAAAACCAAGAAAAAGTTAGTTAAAAAAATAGGGCGGAAAAAAGTTCGTTCTAATTTAGGCACCAGGATAAAAGTAAAAGAAGAAAAAGAAGCTGCAGTTGAAACAATTGTGGGCGCAAGTTTATCGCCATTTGAAGCGACAAAAGATGAATCGTTTGAATTTGAGAGTAATGATTTTGAGGACAAAACTGAACGTCAAAGTTTTAACGCTTATGATAATCCTATCTTGATTCAAGAAGCGGATCCAAATGAGGAAATAAATAATGAGATTTCGCAGGCAGATGAAGCAATGGCTCCACAGGAGCAAATTAACCCCGCTGATTCCAAGAACCCAGAACCCTGGCAAAATTTAACTCCCAGACAAAAAAATTTGATAATGTATATTTCCCTGACTTGTGTCATGGTTATAATAGTAGGTTTTTGGTTTGTGGGCCTGAAAGCAAGCTTTGGCCAGAATTTAAAAGGCCTCAATTTCAATATCAATGAAGTCCAGGGAGTGAAACAGGGCTTAAATTCAGCCAACCAGCAGATCTCGGAGATAAAAACCCAGCTTGATAATCAGGCGAGTTCAATTACCGATATTAAAAATAAGGCCGAGGAATTAATTATTGAAGAGCAGATAAAAAATGATGTTGCCCAAAAATTAAAAGATAAATTGCAAAATCAGAATATAAATTCCGAGGCAGAATTAAATGCTAACACCGCAGAATAAAATATTTTATGTCAGCGAAGAAAGTTAATAAAAAATTAAAGAAAATCACAAAACCAAAAGCCCCGAAAGAGGCTAAGGTTTTAAAATCCAGCCAAGCCGAGCTTGAAATTAAACCAAAAGACGAGGATGTTAAGCAGGATACGACAGCCATGGTTGTGACAAATTTAGGGAAATTAGAAGAAAGATCCTTGGTTGATGAAATGCAGGAGTCATATTTGGATTATGCCATGTCTGTGATTGTGGCCCGCGCTTTGCCAGATGTACGTGATGGCTTAAAGCCAGTTCACCGCAGGATTTTATATGCCATGTGGGATATTGGCTTGAAATCCAGTGCCAAATTTAGAAAATCTGCCACGATCGTCGGTGAAGTTTTGGGCAAATACCATCCGCATGGCGATGTGGCTGTTTATGATTCCATGGTTAGAATGGCTCAGGATTTTTCTTTGCGCTATCCTTTGGTTTGGGGCCAGGGCAATTTTGGTTCCATGGATGGCGATCGTGCGGCTGCCTATCGTTATACTGAAGCCAAATTAAAAGCAATCGCTGAGGAAATGTTAATGGATATTGATAAGGATACTGTTAATTTCATTCCTAATTATGATGGTTCGCATAATGAACCATTGGTTTTGCCGGCTAAATTGCCAAATCTTTTATTAAACGGCACCATGGGCATTGCCGTGGGTATGGCAACTAATATTCCACCCCATAATTTGACCGAACTATGCGACGGGATTACTCATCTAATTGATAATCCCAAAGCCACGGTTGAGGACTTAATGAAATTCATTAAAGGTCCTGATTTCCCGACTGGCGGCATTATATATGATATTAAAGAAATCCAAAGAGCATATGCCACAGGCAAAGGCGCGATTGTGATGAGAGCCAAAGCTGAAATAGTGGAAGCACAAGGCAAATTTAAAATTATTGTGACAGAAATTCCTTATCAGGTTAATAAGGCGACTTTAGTGGAAAAAATTGCCACCTTGGTTCAGGAAAAGAAAATCAAAGACATTAAGGATTTGCGCGATGAATCAAATAAAGACGGGGTGCGCATCGTGATTGAACTGAAAAAAGAATCATATCCAAAAAAGATTTTAAATCAGCTTTATAAACTAACCCAGTTGCAGGAAACTTTCCATGTTAATGCCCTGGCTTTGATTGATGGCTTACAGCCCAGAGTTTTGACTTTAAAAATGATTTTAGAAGAATATGTCAAACACCGCGAAATTGTGATCAGGCGCAGGACTGAATTTGATTTGAACAAAGCCAAAGAAAGAGCCCATATTTTGGAGGGCTTAGTTAAGGCGCTAAAAGATATTGATCGGGTAATTGAAACAATCAAGAAGTCAAAAGATAAAGATGAAGCCAAAAATAATTTAATGAAAAAATTTAAGTTTACAGAAATTCAGGCTATTGCCATTTTGGAAATGCGCTTACAACAATTGGCTAATCTGGAAAGGCAGAGATTAATTGATGAATTAAAAGAGAAGAGGAAATTGATTGAAGAGCTGGAATCAATTTTGAAATCAAGAACAAAAATTTTAAACATCATTAAAAAAGATTTAATTGAGATTAAAGATAAATACGGAGATGACAGAAGAACAGACATAGTTAAATCTCCAGTCGGTGAATTTTCAGTTAAAGATTTAATACCAAATGAACCGACAATGGTGATGGTTACTCAAGACGGCTATATTAAACGCTTGCCGACAGATACTTTTAAAACCCAATCGCGCGGCGGCAAGGGAGTAATTGGCTTGACCACGAAAGAAGAAGATATTGTGGAACATTTTTTTGCGACAACTACTCATTCAGATTTATTATTCTTTACCACGAGCGGCCGAGTTTTCCAGCTCAAAGCTTATGAAGTGCCGCAAACAACCAGAACTTCAAAAGGCCAGGCTTTGGTAAACTTTTTACAGCTGGCGCCGCATGAAAAAGTCACTTCAGTTTTAGATCTGGCCGATTTGAGCGGTTATAAATATTTAGTTTTGGTCACGAAAAAAGGCTTGATTAAAAAAGTTGATATTCAGGAAATAACTAAAGTCAGAAAAAGCGGCTTGATTGCCATTAAATTAAAATCAGGCGGCGATATTTTGCTCTGGGCTAAACCAGCGACAGGTGATGATGAAATTATTTTAGTCACTTCTGGCGGCATGTCAGTCAGGTTTAAGGAAAAAGGCATAAGAGCTATGGGGCGGGCAGCTTCTGGTGTCAGAGGCATTAGATTAAAAGGTGATGATGTGGTTGTGCGCATGGATATCAGTGAAAAAGCTGTTAAAGATGAAAATTTGGATTTACTGGTTGTCATGGAAAATGGTTTTGGCAAACGAACCAGTATAAAAGAATATAGGTTGCAGGGCCGTGGCGGTACTGGCATTAAGGCTGCTAAAATAACTTCCAAGACAGGTAAGATTGTTGGCGCGCGTTTGATTAATAATAAAGATTTGGATCGCGACATGATTATAATTTCAGAAAAAGGCCAGGTCATTCGTCTGCCTTTGAAATCTGTCAGCCATTTAGGCCGCGCTACTCAGGGTGTTAGATTAATGAGATTTAAGGAGGTGAAGGATAAGGTGGCAAGTATTACGCTAATTTGATGGCTTAACCACCCGCCTTCGTTAAAACTTCGGCAGGCAGGCAGATTAATATTCACTGATAACACTGATTGAAATAAAAAAATCCCGTACGATGTGCGGGATTTTTGGTTCTCTATATGTTTAAAATTATTTTGTCTTTTAATCTACACGTGGGGGACGGCTGTTGGCCAAAAATTGGTTAATCATGATGCTCCCTTTCGATGGCCGTGATGGCCTTTTTATTACTTTGCCTTTTACCTTTAGCGCGCCAACCCGAAAGCCCTCTTTTAATAGATGGCTACGAATCCTGCTTAATTCAGCCAAGGAGCCGGAAATTGTGGAGCAAATTTTATCTTTTCTGCGTCTGCGTTTGATTTGTTCCCAATTTTTAAAACAACCGAGGTGATTATACATTATGCTATTAGTCATCTCTCCAGCTATAAGATTTAGTTCTGCCATTTTTACCTCCTTTAGTTCTCTATGAGTTCGCCGGTTGGCAATCCTTCTCTTTTCAAATGCTGTTGGACTGCCTCTATGTCTGGTAATGTCCCAGAAACAGTAAAGCAGGCTTTATCTTCTTTAAACTCTACCTTGCTAACAGAAAGACATTCTTTATAGAAGCTTCGAAGAGGATTGATGATCATATGGAAGGTTGCACGATAAACATCAAATTTCAGTTTTGCCATTTTGTCCTCCTTTTAGGATATTTCACCAGTCAACAAATTAGCCTGGAGCAGTTTGGGAATTGGTCTTGTTTCTTCTTTATTAAATTTTAAAGTACTCATTTTCTCCTCCTTTCCAGTTAAAAATAACTTAACAATTTAAAGTAGCATTGTCAACACTTGCCAAAAATTGAAATTTAGTGTAAGATGGGATATAATTGTAGGGAAATCTACAATTTTAATTATTAATTGATAACCGAACCACGGATTTTTGTTCACTGATAACACTGATTTATATCCGTGTAAATCTGTGATTATTAATCTGTGTTTCAGTCTTCCCAAGTTCTATGTCAGTCCCAGCTAAACGCAGACCAAGAAGTGAAAAAAGGCGCAGGGCAGCCCATTTTGCTTTAAAAAAAGTTCAATATAATTTGTGCCCAAAATGCAAAAAGCCCAAAATGCCCCATGCTGTTTGTACTTCATGCGGTACTTATAAAAATCGCGAAATCTTAAAATCAAAACTGGATAAGAAGGAATTGAAAAAAATGAACAAACAGAAAGCCAAAAGTGCCGAGAAACAGACTCACTAAGGAATGCCTGAACCACAGATTTAATTCACTGATTGCACAGATGTTTATTTTCGTCAGTGTTAGCTGTGAGTAAAATCAGTGGTTAAGTTAACAATATCATTATGTCCAACAGACATTTATCCCGCACCATTGCCATGCAGACTCTTTACCAATGGGATTTTAATGACCAAAAAGAAAACAATTTGGAGCAGCTTTTGGATTATAATATCAAGGAGTTTGCGCCGGGTTTCAATGACGATGGTTTTGCCAAACATTTGGTTGAAGGCGTAATTAAAAATATTGCGGACATTGATGAATCTATTAGAAAGTACGCAACTGAATGGCCGCTTGAGCAAATTACGGTTATTGATCGCAATATTTTGCGCCTGGGCATTTATGAATTAAAATTTGATCCGGACATTCCTTCCAAGGTGGCAATTAACGAAGCGATTGAAGTCGCCAAAACTTATGGCGGAGATTCATCGGGTAAATTTGTCAATGGTGTTTTAGGCGCGATTTATAAAGAAATGGAAGCCAAGGGACAGATTAAAGAATAAAATTTAAGAAGTATTTTTAGGTTGGTCAAAATAAATTCAAGGGCATTTTTGTGCAAAAGGAGGTAAAAATGACCAAGGTGAATGAAGGAGCGAAAAAGAAAATGTCGGCCAGAAAATTGGCCAGAATGGTGATTGAGGAGGCAATCAATATTTTGGTCGGTCCGTATCTCGGCCAGTTTAGGGCCATGCAAGTAAAAGATTTTCTTTTCCGCGAATAAATTTTGAGGGAGAATCCTCCCTCATCAACCCAAAAGTATTTTTTATGAATAATTTATGGAATGACAGACTTTAGTTTGCTACCTAAAGAGGTAGCACATTTAAGTTTGTCGCTCCGTTGCTAAATCTATGAAAGATTTTTCCAAACTTGAAAAAAAATTAGGCGTAAAATTTAAAAACAAAGATTTAATCAGGCAGGCCGTAGTTCATCGTTCATATATCAATGAGCACCCGGAATTTGAGCTGGACCACAATGAACGCCTGGAATTTTTAGGCGATGCGGTCTTGGAACTCATTGTTACGGAATTTCTTTACCTTAATTATCCAAATCCAGAAGGTGAATTAACAAATTGGCGCGCTTCGTTGGTCAATGCCGTAATCCTTTCTGAAATTGCCCGCGATTTAGAGATTGAAGAATTTTTATATTTAAGCAAGGGCGAAGCTCAGGATATAAATTCCAAGGCGCGGCAATTTATTTTGGCCAATGCCATGGAAGCAGTAATCGGCGCGATTTATTTGGATAAAGATTATAAAGTCGCCAAGAAATTTATTGAAGAAAAAGTTATTGTAAAATTGCCATATATTTTAGAACATAAATTATATCAGGATCCCAAAAGCAGATTTCAGGAAATAAGCCAGGAAAAAGTCGGGGTCACCCCGAGTTATAAGGTTTTAGAAGAATCAGGGCCAGACCACGCCAAGCATTTTGTGGTCGGCGTGTTTTTAAAAAAGGATTTAGTAGCCAAAGGCGAGGGCACGAGTAAACAAGAAGCCCAGGTTAGTGCCGCACACGAGGCTTTACATGTGAAAAATTGGGAATAGTTTGAAATAAAAAAAAGACAAACCTTTAACCTTACAGATGACTTTAGCCCGCATTGGCGAGGCCATGTCATCGTACGACCACTAAAGTGGTCTGTAAAATTATGACGGTTTGTCTTTTTTGTTTTGTATTAGCTGAATTTGGGTATTTTTATATTGACAAAAATTACAATAATTGTTAGTCTTGTTATAACAAAATTTGAAAGGAGGAATAGCCATGATTGTTAAGGTAGTTATTGAATCCTGCCGGCCGAACGTGGGAGAGGAAATTTTTATACACTGTGATGAGAAGCGTACGGATTTGGAAAAGATTCAACAAGGACTAGAAGATTATTTAAAAAATAAATATCCCGGTAAATTGATCAAGGTCGCAACAAAAGGTTCGTCTTTTAGCGCTATCAGAGATAGCGATATTAGAAAAAAATTATCGGGATTCCCGGGCGTTACCCTTATACCCGAAATACACGCCCACATTAGAGACCCCGAAGCAATAAAATAGATTATAAATAAGGATTGATGTAATTCAATCCTTATTGTTTTTTGGGCGGATTTTTAAAAGTTGCTTCCGGAGTTTGGTTATTTATCACCTCGCGGGAAATGCCTAATTCCTGCTTGTAAACATAATCAATGGAATCAAAAATTGCCTCTGACCAATCAAATCCCAATTTTCCAGCCACTGCTTTAACTCCTTGTTCGTTCTTGCCTTCAATTTCTATTATTGGTTTTAAGCCCGGCCAGGTATCAAGAGTAATTTCTACGTCATTAAAATGCCAGAGTTCTCTCTTGGTTTCTTGATAAGATTTACGCTTGGCGCCGATGGATTCCAAAAAATTACAGCCATTTTCAAAATTATTTATTGTTAACTCAATTTCTTTTTGGTCAGTAATCTTTTTGCCGTGAACAATTTTTAAGCTCATAGTAATTTTATCCCCCTCATCTCTGACTCTCAACCAGCCATTTTTAATTTTCTTTGGCGGAACAAAAACCACCCGTTTCATTAAAAATTCTGGTTTAATAAGCTTGGCGCCAATGGATTTGAGTTTTTGGCGCATTTGGTCTTTGTTGATTTTGGTAAAGGTGGCTTCGTATTCAATATTCATAGGTTGGGAATATGAAATTAGAAATAAGTAATATGGATTGGCCTTCGCCAACCGAAGTTGGCTTCGGCCAACGAAGGTTGGAAGATTTTAATTTTTTCGTGCTATTTCGTGATTATTTTTTCGTGGTTAAGATACCCATTATCCTCATCAAAGAAAAAACGATATTTGATTTCTTGTCCAGCTAAAGCTTCTGGCAGCCAGTAAATATCATCAGGCCACATTTGGGTGTACGGAATTTTATCAATCTCCCACCACAGTGGCAGAGTTTCATCTGATTCTTTTAATTCACCTTCAAATTCATAGGCTAAGAAAATATCACAATGCTGATTATTCTCATTTTTAAAATTTGGCCAAATAAATTCAATGAAACCTAAATGTTTTGGCTTGATTGGAGTGTACCCAGTTTCTTCCTCAACTTCGCGAATAACCGCCTGTTCAATATTTTCGCCATCTTTAACTTTGCCGCCTGGGCCATTCCATTTTCCCTGGCCAAGGCCTTTTTTCTTCATAATCAAAAGTACCTGATTTTTGTTATTGAGCAGGTAGCAGAGGTTGGTTGTGTAATTAAAGGCGTAGTCCATTTGACAAGTTAATTAAGTTGATTTAAGATAAGAAAAAATCTACAGGAGGTAAAAAATGCCAAGTCCAGCTGAAATGACAAAAGAACAGTTAAGCAGACTGACTGATCAGCAACTTATTGATGAGATTGTCCATTATAGGTTAGTCAGGGCTAATTATCATCCCGACGACAAGGCCTATGGATGGGCATCCAAAGAACTTGAAGTGGTTCAGAGCGAGATAAATCGCAGGGAGCGGGAAAAAAGGCAAAATGAAGACTGGGACAGACGATGGAAGAAGCATTCCTGTGCGTCACAATAAAAAATTCAAAGTTAATTTTTAAAGGGTCCACCTGGGCTCTTTTTTCTATACTTAATTTTTAGCACAAAAATCAATTATAAACAACGAAGAAGCGATTTATAAATCACTTCTTCGGATAAATGGGCATTATTTTCTCTTTGCTTTTTTTTCTCGCCACTTTAATTTGGGAAGCTTAACGCCGGTTGTGATTTTTTTACCTTTTGCCATAAATATAGAATTAAGTATTAAATAGTAAGAATTAAGAATAATTATTTATATTGGAAATGCTGCCGTTTAAAATAAATGGTTTCATGACTTTTATTTCTAAAGCATAACGTAATTCCTTTTCATCAGGCAATTCATATAATTTTTGAACTTCCAGCATTTCTTTAGCGAAATGCATGGATCCGCAGATGGTTATTCTCATAAATTTATTTTTTAACAAAACGAGGACTTAATAAAACGATAATTGCTCCAATTGCTGCGCCAATAGTATCTTGAATTAAATTTACTACGGTAGTATCTGTTGTATTATCCAAACCCAAAACTTTTAAGTGCGTACCCCAGGTATTGTCGCTATAATTTTCAAATATTTCCCAGAGAATGCTACATATAATCACTAAACAAAAGGCAATGATTGTCGACCTTTGAATTGGGATTTGCCAGCGCAAAGAAATTACAACGGGTAATAAAATAATGCTTATCAAAGGAATAATGACATGCAGAATATAAGAATAAGGGATTCCATACTGATATAATTCATAAAGTCCAAGAGAGCCAAGGGCGTTGGCAGCAATAGCAATGGTAAGCAATAATTGTAATAGTTCGGCGGCACGATTTTTTTTGGCCGCATCAGGTGAATTTGCCGAGACCCTGATGAATTTAGGCAATAAGTAGATTGTTAATGCGCCTATAATCATTGACCAACCTAGATAACGAACATCAATAAAAGACGGAATCCAGGAGATCGGCGCAATAACCAAGAAAATGCCCGCAGTCAATAATATTAAAATAGATATTAATGGCAAACGTTTCATAGGTGACCCGGCCCCAAAGGGGGGCCTTCGGCCCAGGGATTCGAACCCTGGACCCACTGCTTAAGAGGCAGTTGCTCTACCAGCCCCAAAGGGGAGCCTTTGGCTCTGAGCTATTTACCTCAAAATTAATTTTTAATATTTTTAATAATTATCGGAAGTTTATTTTTTTCAGTATTTTTTATTAAATTTATGATAGCCCTTTTCTCGTTAAATCCTTTCGGGTGTTTTAAATAGAATTCTCTTTTAAAGGCTAAATTTTTATCATTATAAATTTCATAATAAACTAGTTCAAAAGGGATCCTGGGTTTAGTTGATTTAACCCAACCTTTATTGTGATAATTCTTTAATCTTTCCGCAGGTTTCTCCGAAGTACAACCAATGTAAAAGCCGTAATCTTTTAAGCTATGTAAAAAGTAGACAAAATATTCCATGTGACCCGGCAGGGATTCGAACCCTGGACCCACTGCTTAAGAGGCAGTTGCTCTACCAGCTGAGCTACCGAGTCGTATTAAGTTTGTAATGTTATAAAGTTTGTCGGTAGCGAAGCTGGTATCGTCCATAAATACATAAATTCTGACTGCCTGCCCACCGTAGCGCTCTTACGATTTTTCTCTCAAGTTAATGCTTGGAAAATATAGCAAGAGTGCGGAGGTGGGAGCTACCGACCCGTATAGTTTATAAAGTTAAAAGTTTTTAAAGTATAAGGTTCATCGGTAGCGAAGCCGGTAGACCGTCCAATAATACTTAGATTCTGGACTGCCTGCCCGCCATAGCTCCGCGTTGCGGATCGAAGGCGGGAGCTACCGAGTCGCATTAAGTGCACCCAGAAGGATTTGCTGCGTCCACCGAAGTGCAACGTAGGCGGAAACCCTCAGTCGTCGGTGCACCCAGAAGGATTTGAACCCTCAACCTCTTGGTCCGAAGCCAAGCGCTCTATCCAGTTGAGCTATGGGTGCATAATAAAATCCAAAAAACAAAATTCAAAAATCAAAAATAAGGTATTTTTATTAGAAAGCTTGTTCTTAGTTTAGCAAAAAAAATTAGATTAGTCAATCTTAATTCTATCGCCAAAGTTATGTTTTTTTGCTATAATTTCAATATGATTATACTTCAAGCTCTATATTTTATGCTCCCTGCCTATTTTGCCAATATGGCGCCTGTTTTTGCAGCTAAAATTTTTGGCAAGAAGCTGGCTTGGCCTCTTGATTTTGGCAAAAAATATAAGGGCCAGGAATTTTTAGGCAAAAATAAAACCTGGCGCGGCTTAATTGCGGGAGTGTTAATCGGGGTTTTAACAGTTTATTTGCAAAGTTATTTGTTTCAATTTGAATTTTTTAAAAGTATAAGTATTTTGGATTATACCCAGATTAATTTAATTCTTTACGGATTTTTGTTTGGCTTTGGGGTGATTTTGGGCGATGCGGTTAAAAGTTTTTTTAAAAGACGGGCAAAAATTAAGCCAGGTGATAAATGGTTCCCCTGGGATCAGTTGGATTTTTTAGGCGGTCTGATTTTAATTGCCTTTGTTTATATGCCAGTTTGGCCGATAATATTTTTAGTGGTAATTATTTCACCTCTCTTGCCGATTATAGCAAATTGGCTGGGTTATTTATTAAAAATTAAAAATGTATCTTGGTAATAATTCCTAAAAAATTGTATATTGGTTATTAAATAAATATGTGGTTTCAAACCAATTTTAATAAATTCAGGCAATGGTCATACACGTGGCGGGCGAAATATTTCCAGCCGATTTTAATATTGCTGGCAAAATTGAAAATAACTCCTAATCAAATCACAACCTTTCGCTTGCTTTTTATTTTCCCTATAGCCTATTATTTTTATTCTAATAATTTAACCGGGGTATTTATTTTCTATCTATTGTTTTGGATTTTGGATCTTTTTGACGGCTCGCTGGCGCGTCATTTGAATATTTCCAATGATAAAGGCGGATTTTTAGACAGCTTAGTTGATCATTTTGTCTATTCAATTATAATTTTGGGTTTTATCTATTTGCAGGCGGCAAATATTATTTTATTAGCCTATCATCTAATAATCCAATTATTAGTTAATTTTTTAGTAAATGTTAGAAATTCAGGCAAGGAAAAAAGCGACTGGTTATTTAAAGTCAAACCATATTTGCCCTATTTTAAAACTCTAGCTCATCTTTTTTTATTTTTATATTTTTTAGGTATTAATTTTTTGAATTTGGGTTTTTTAATTTTAAATATCTGGATGACAATTTCCAGCCTTTATTATTTTATAAGTATTAAAAATAAGGATTAATTTATGTTGGTAATAAGTTTGGTGATATTCAGATATTTTCTTGTTATCGCAGCCATTTTGCTTTTGGCGCTTATTGCCTTTATCATGTTTAGTTTTCGGGATGTGGTGCCTTTTGTGCCAACGCCGAAAAAAATTATCAGGCAGATGATTGAACTGGCGGAGATTAAAACAAATGAAAGAATTGTAGATCTGGGTTCAGGCACGGGCAGGATTTTAATCCAGGCGGCGAAAATGCATCAAGAAAATTTGCTCGTAGGATTTGAAAAATCTTTTACCTTGCGCAAAATAAGCAAATTTTTTCTTTTTTTCCACCCGCTTTTAAAAAAACGCGTCCAGATTGTCCATGAAGATTTTTTTAATGTAAATTTGGGGCAATTTGAGGTGATTTTTTGTTTTTTAACCTCTGAAGGACTGAGACGATTAACGCCTAAGTTTGCCTTATTAAAACCAGGCAGCCGTATTATTTCCTACATGTTTCCTTTGGAAAATTATCAGGGTTTTAATGAATATGTTGAAAGTGTTTCTACGCAGGATACTATTTATTTATATAAAAAAATTTAAGTTTATAAAAAATATGGAAGTAATAAAAAAACTTCAACAAATCGGCTTAAGTGAAAAAGAAGCCAGGGTGTATGCTTCTCTTTTAGAATGCGGGGAAGCAACTGCCCAGGAATTAACAATCAGGTCCGGCCTTAATCGCGCCACGACTTATATTATTTTGGACAACCTGCTTAAACAAGGCTTGCTCAGCCGTTTTAGCAAAAAAAAGAAAATGCTTTTTTCTTTGGAAAGCCCCAAACAAATTTTGGATTTATTGGAAAAGCGCAAGGAAGATGTGGAATTTAAAATAAAATTGGTCAAGGAAATGCTGCCTGAATTAGAAATGTTTCAGAAAGTTACCGGCGAAAAAGCCAAAGTCAGATTTTTTGAAGGCAAAGAGGGTGTGAAAATGATACAACAAGATATTTTGAATTCAAAACCAAAAAGCACTGAGGAAATGTATAATATAAATGTTGCGCTTAAAAATTTTCCAGTCTCCCCCAAAGATCACCGGCAAATCTATAAAAAAATACAAATACGTGATAGGTCAATTGCTGTTTATGACCCTAAAGAATCCATACCTCATCTGCCTCTTTCACCAAAAGAAGAAAGAAGATATTTGCCTCAAAATAAAAATCGTTTTAATGCTGAATTTGTTCTTTATAATAATAAGGCAGCCATACTTTCAGTGAAAGGTGAGTGGATGGGAGTTATTATTGAGAATCAAGCAATAGCTGATGGGCTGAGATTTTTATTTGATTTGGCCTGGCTTGGCGCAGAGAAGTACAAGGTTTTAAAAGATAAAAAGTAATTTAAAAAGCCCCAAAAGTTTTAACTTTTAGGGCTTAATGATTTTGAAAGAGGCAATGATGCTGATTTTATAATCGACCATACATTAGTTCTGCAACAGAACCTGTATTTTTTTAGATAATTCTTTCTCCGTTGAGTACGGACTGTGTCTGAAAATCAATCAGGAACAAAATTATTTTTGATACCTTTATAGCCTAGCACTTTTTTTGAAGACATCTAATTCTGAAAACTTTTCATTTTGCCTGCTGTTCCCTTACCTGCAAAATAATTTTTCAGACTTAGTTTTTTTACTGATAATTTTTTTCTCGACAGCTAACCGCCGCCTTTGCACCGTGCGACCGGCCTTAAAAAATAATTCTTTTTTGCTACTGGCAGTAAAACTAGAAATTTAATTTTTCCCTCTAAATTAGTCCCGACATAATTTGAATTAAATTCAGTCTGATTAGGCAGTAAATTTAGCATTTTACACCTCCTTACTCAGGAGTGGCTATCTGGTTTAGTAACTTAATACTCTGCCGCTTGGTCGGTTTTTTTAACCAACCTTCCCCCTTTCATATTGTTAACGAACAAAAAAATTTGTTAAATTTATTATAACATATTATTGTCAAGATTTGGTGTTGATAACTTTTTGCTCAGAGATTTAAAGCGCTAGTTTGCTAAGAATTTGTTTTTTTTATATAATGTAAGTAAGTTTATATTATAAATCAGATGCCACAAGATCAAAATTCCATATTTTTTACCAATCTGGATGAATTAAAGCAGAGTTTGGAAAACGAGCCAGCCAATGCCTCGCATCTTTTGGATTTATCGCCCCAGACTGAGCCTCAGAACGAGGCTTGGTTTACTGAAGATTATGAAGGCCAGCTGGCTGTTGATGTTTATCAGACTAAGGATGCGATTATTGTAAAATCAACGATTGCCGGAGTTAAACCAGAAGGCTTGGAAATATATTTGCATAATGATCTGTTAACTATCCGCGGTAAACGCGAGCAGGAATATGAAGCCAAAGATGCTGACTATTTTTATAAAGAATGTTATTTTGGCGGATTTTCCCGCTCAATTATTTTGCCGGTTGAGGTTCAGGCAGATAGAGTTGAAGCGACTTTAAAAAATGGGATTTTAAAAATAATTTTGCCCAAAGCCCTGAAATCCAAGCTGATAAACGTGCAGATTAAAGAAGATTAATTTTTACCTATAAAATAATTAAAATATAATGAAACTGAAAGAACTAATTCCGCAGATATTTTCTAAGGAAAAGATAAAAAAAGAACTAGCCAATAGAAGAAAAAGGTTAATACTCATATTAACCATTTTTTTTCTTGTAGTATTTTTTAGCTTGATAATTGTTTGCCCGATTATCGCCTATCAAGCGCTGTATAAAGAAAAAATTTATTCAGGTGTTTATATTGACGGAGTAAATTTGGGCGGTCTGACTCAAACCCAGGCAATTGAAAGGCTGAATAAGCAAATTGATAATCTGAAAGATAATGGCTTAAATTTTTTTTATCAGGCTAAAAAACAGCGTGTGGAAATGACCACTGTGTCGCCGACCGATCCTGATCTTTCTTATCAGCTTTTAAATTTTGAGCCAGAATTAATGGCTGAAGGGGCATTTGCTTTTGGCCGCGATAAAGATTGGTTTAATAATCTGCAAGGCCAAATTCTGGCAGTCTTAAGGCAACAGGAAATACCCTTAATTTATACATTAAAAGAGGCAGAATTAAAGGATATTTTAAAACAGAATTTTAAGGAATTTGAAAATCCAGGCCAGGATGCACAAATTGTTTTTAACCCTGACAATACCATTGCCATTAGTTCGGAAGCTCGCGGCAGTGTGATTGATTATAGCCAGTCTATTATTGATTTAAAGAAAAATATAAATTTAATTTCCATCAATTCAGTGGAATTAAAAATGATTCCAGCCGTGCCCCAGGTGACGCAAAAAGAAGGAGAGGCTCTCTTGCCAGAAATCGGGCAAATTTTAAAGCAAGAAAAACTGGTTTTTACTTATAAAGATAAAAAATGGGAGATTCTTAATGAGGAATTTAAAAAATGGCTCGGCTTTGTTAAGGATAATGGCCAGATAAAATTAGCATTTAAGCCAGAACTGATAGAGCCGAAGCTGCTTAGTCTGGCTGGAGAAATAAATATTGCGGCTCAAGATGCAAAATTTGCCATGGCTGACGGCAAGGTGACAGAATTTCAGCCAGGCATCAGCGGCTTGGAATTGGATTTGGAAAATAGCCTGGCTAAAATTAATAATGAATTTTTTACAAACAAAAATAATCAGATTGAACTTTTGGTTAAAGAATCAGCGCCGGTTATTAAAACTGAAGATGTTAATTCATTAGGCATCAAGGATCTAATCGGCACTGGCGTTTCAGATTTTGCCGGCAGCCATGTTAACAGAATTAAAAATATAAAAAACGCAGTTGCACATTTGAATGGGATTATTATTCCGCCGGATGAATTTAGCATTGTTGAGGCGATCGGCGAAGTCAATGCAGCCACTGGTTATTTCCAGGAGTTTGTAATTAAAGGCGACAGAACAGTGCCTGAATACGGCGGAGGACTGTGCCAGATTGGCACGACTGTTTTTCGCGCCGCGCTTTACAGCGGTCTGCCCATTACTGAAAGAAGACCTCATTCTTATATTGTTTCTTATTATAAGCCGCTGGGCATGGATGCAACTATTTATGGCCCGCATCCCGATGTGAGATTTTTAAATGACACCGGGCATAATATTCTGCTGCAGATAAAAATTGAGGGCACGAAATTGAGCTTTGAATTTTGGGGCACAAGCGATGGCCGCAAAATAGAAATCACAGATCCTGTTTTATATAACTGGACTGCTCAGCCGGCTGACCGGCTGATTGAAAATGCAAAATTAAAACCGGGTGAAAAAAGGCTGGCCGAGACCGGCCGCAGAGGAGCTGATGCTTATTTTTATCGCCACATTACCAAAGCAAATGGTGAAAAAATTGATGAGACTTTCCGCAGCCACTATGTGCCTTGGCCCAATATCTATGAAATAGGTTTGCAGCCTGCACCGCCCCAGCCAGCGCCAGATAGCGCAGCCACTAGTTCAGTGGGAGGTGAGAGCGGGAGTACTGGGAATCAAAATATAAATAGTCAATAAATTTTTCTAAAATCAAAAAATCGCTTCCGTAAGAGGCGATTTTTGATTTAATAATATGAATCACTTGACAATCGCTTGACAATTGAAAAGCTTTAGTTTACAATTACCTTACAATATGTTAAACAAAGAACAAATTTTAAAAATTGCCCAAAAAAAAGGGTTGGTGAAAACCCGTGATTTTTTAGCTGATTTTAACGTCTCCCGCCAGTATATTAGCAATTTAATTTCCCAGCTTGTAGAGGAAAAAAAGTTGGTTAAAATCGGCTCTACCAGGAGTGCTAAATATGCGACGCCTGGCTATCTTGAATTGCATCCCGATGAATTGCCAACGCGATTCCATAAAAAATTGATTAATACTGGCTTGGAGGAGCACAAAGTGCTTGATGATATTGAGCGGCATTTTGGCCCCTATGCTTTTTTGCCGGAAAACATTAAAAGCATCTTTGCCTATTCATTTTCTGAAATGCTTAATAATGCGATTGAACACTCTGAATCAAAAAAAATTAATATTACTGTTGATATCAGCAATGACGAGCTGGTTTTTGCGGTTGATGATTTTGGCATTGGCGTTTTCAGGAATATAATGCAAAAACGAAAGCTCAAAGATGAGCTTGAGGCCATTCAGGATTTGATGAAAGGAAAAACAACAACCAAGCCAAAGCTCCACTCTGGCGAAGGCATTTTTTTTACTTCAAAAATTGGGGATGAATTTATTCTGGACAGTTATGGTTATCAGCTTGTTATAAACAACAAGATTGATGATATTTTTGTAAAAAAAGTCCAGGGCCAAAAACAAGGCACCAAAGTGATATTTCGCCTTGATACCGCAACAAATCGCCATCTTAATGATGTTTTCAAAGAATATACAGACGTTATTGACAGCGATTATGGCTTTGATAAAACTGAAATCAGAGTTAAATTATATTTAAACAGCGGGGTGCATATTTCCCGCTCGCAAGCCAGGCGAGTGCTTTCGGATTTGGAAAAGTTCAGGGTCATAATCATGGATTATGATAAGGTGCCGATGATTGGCCAGGCATTTGCTGATGAAATTTATCGCGTTTTTAAAAATAAATATCCGCAGATAGTAATTAAAAATGAAAATATGAATGAGGCGGTAAAATTTATGGTTGAGCGGGCAATTAATGAAGCGAAAAAATCGCTTTAAAACCCGCAACTTCATCCAACATTGATTTTTTTAAGAAAAAGTGACATATGAAGTGTTGTATAGCAGTAAAAGTTACTCGTGTTAAATTGGCTAAAACTAGCTAATATAAGGGATATTGACGTTTTGTTTCAGATATGATACAATTGTGTTATATTTATGAAAAGTGCTAAAAATTTACTTGAACAGCTTAAAAGTTTGCCCTACTTTAATAAGGAAACAGTGTATCAGCTTGGCATGTCTTATGGGCTAAAAAATACTACAGTTGATACGTATATCAGCCGTTTTTTGAAGCGCAAGGATATTTTTCAGCTCAAAAATGGCTTATATGTATCAGCTGATTTTTATAATAGGAATAAAGACGAAACGTCCTACTCATTCTATTTAGCTAACATTCTCCGCACGCCTTCATATGTCAGTTCCTGGGCGGCTCTTCAGTATTATAATTTGACTACAGAGGCCATCCATTCAGTAACTTCAGTAACATCGGGTAAGGTGACTAGGGAATACCGAACCAGAGCCGGTAATTTTTCCTATCAGTCAATAAAAAAAGAGTTGTTTACTAATTTTTCTTTAGCTAACGGTAAAATTGCCTCAAAGCCGGGCAAGTTTGATTTTTTTATAGCTTCACCGGCCAAAGCATTATTTGATTTGCTATATTTTAGAACCAATCAGTTCCGCGGGTTTCAGCCTGATGATCTGGAAAAGATTATGAAACTGATCGAAGATTTGAGGATAGATTTTGAAGAAATGGATAAAAACGAACAGGAAAAATTTAAGGAGTTAATTAAAAAATTTTTATGAGCGAACAGATAGTTTCAATATTAAAAAGAAAGCTTGACGAACTGGCGGTTTATGGAGAAATTGACGCGGAAACTCGCCGTAATGCCCTCAAAGAAGAGCTGCAGTTTTTTGTTCTAAATTTTATCTATCATCAGCCGGAGTATAATGATTGGATTATGTATGGCGGATCAGCGCTTCGCATAATTCACGGCCTTGATCGGATGTCAGTTGATTTGGATTTTGAAGTGTCCACGGCGGTAACAGAAAAATTCCTGGAGGAATTACAAAAAGAAATAGAAACTTATTTTGCCAATACCTACGCAGCCGGGTCTGATTTTTTGGTGGTGAAAATAACGAATGCTAGGGGATTGCTTTTGAAATTTAATGTCGGCACGGAATTAAGTTTAGGGCAGTCCTCAAATCAGATCCACGTAAAAATAGATCTTAATCATTTTGTCGCTCCTAAAACCGTAATTGAACGTCGCCCGATTAACCGCGGCCAGTTTTCTTTTGTGATAAAAACTTACAACATGTCTTCTCTGATGGCCAGCAAGATAGCCGCTATTTTTTTGCGCGGTACGCGCGGGGTCGGTGAGGCGATTTTTGAAGAAAAAGGACGGGATATTTATGATCTTTTATGGTACATGAATAAAAAAGCCGTGCCTGATCTTGATTATCTTATTGCCAAAGGCATTGAAGTAAAAAATTTTCGCGCTTTATTTGACCAGCTTACTTTGCAGATGAATAAGGTGAGCGATACTAATCTTAAACAGGACTTGACTCCGCTTTTTACGGACCTGCGCTTTATTGAAAATTGGCTTAAAAATTGGCGTGAGAGCTATCTGCGTTTGCTTGATGATTATAAAATTCGCACGGTTACCGAGCTTGAACATGTCAGAGTGCATCACGACCTAATGCCGGATAATTTCTACTTCATTTACACGTACAAAACCGAAGAAGGTAAATCAGTCAGCGTTAAGTATGCCATGAGTGATTATTGGATTGAGTTTAGCGACAGCAATTTGCCGACAAAAGAAAGTGAGAAGATAAAAGACAAGATTGAATTCACCAGGAACGGATCAACGAGCCATCCTCCGTCTGAGGAAAGATTGAGACAGTATGCCGCGCTCTTTTTCCAGAAGACAGAAAGCTATTTCAAAAAGACCAATCATGTTATGCTTGGCGAAATTATTAATACGAAGCTGATCAGGATGACAGCGGACAATTTGAATCAGAAAGAACAGATAGTCTTAAACAAATCAGCTTTGATCTCCTGCGAACTTGATGATCTGTTAAAATAAAAAGGCAACTTAATATAACCTAAAACACACCTATGGACAAAAAACGCATTATGCAAAATAAAACAGATCTTGAATTGGATAATGATAAATTAAAAAAACAACTGCAAGGACTGGTTGATGATTTTAAAGTTGACAATGGCTGGCAAAAATCAGAAGAAGGCATTCAAACTCATTTCACGATTAAACTTTTGGAACTGCTCGGCTGGGTTGGCAGTAAAAATATACAAATTAATGAATCACAAGAAGTAAAAACAGGGAATAAGCCGGATATTATATTAAAGTCCAACTCTTCCAAGCTTTTAGTCATTGAATCAAAAGAAGCATCAAAAAAAGATAAGCTTGACGGCGCTTATCAAAATAAAACTTTTACTGAGCAATTATATGGTTACTGCGAAGGCGAGGGTTTGTACTGGGGGGTTTTAACGAACTTTGTGGAATGGCGTCTGTATAGCGTAGCTCAAAAAAGATTATATAAGGAGCGCAAATACGCATTTCATGATTTGCTGTGGGATAATGCCAATAAAAATAGCTATATCGATTTACTTTCAGATGACGGTTTGGAATTTTTGCGTCGATTGTCCAAGGCTGAACTAGTGGCTAAAAATGGCAAAATAGATACTGACACTGTTTATTATCCGCAACAGCTGGATCTGGAACAGGATAAAATAAAAAAGGAATTTTTCAGCAAGATCAAAAACTGGCGCGCTAAATTAAAAGGTTGGATAAGTAAAAACTACGCCAGCCAATATAATGTTGATGAAATTGATTTAATGTCTCAGAAAATACTTGATCGCATGATTTTTATGGATATCTGCCATGACAAGGGCGTGATCAATGAAAATCACATTCAGGCTGTTTTAAGCGCGACCAAAAGGACGTATTATGACGAACTAAAAGAGAAGTTCAAATTAATGGATGAAAAGTTCAATACTGAGCTTTTTGCCGCTCATGAAATTGATAATATTAAAATTACTAATGAAGTAATTGCTTTTATTATCCGGGAACTTAATGACATTGATTTTTCAAAGTTAAGCGTTCACATTATCGGTGAAGTCTATGAAAATTATTTAGGCGAACTGGCAAAGTCCAGAACGACCGATGCCAAGAAAATTAACGATAAGCAGAAGCAAAAGCGTAAATCCCAGGGTATTTATTACACGCCTGATTACATCGTTGACTATATCGTGAAAAACACAGTCGGCGAGCTTTTAAAAAACCTGAAAACAACCGCTGAAATAGAAAAGGTTAAAGTGCTTGACCCTGCCTGCGGTTCAGGTTCATTTCTTATTCGCGCTTTTGATGAATTTTATAACGCTTATCAGCGGGTCAGCAAAGAAGGCGGTCTTTTTGCTTTTGAATTAAGGAAAAAGATTTTGCAGAAAAATTTATTCGGTGTTGATCTGGATGCCAAGGCTGTTGAAATAACCAAATTAAATTTAATGATCAAAACTTTAGAAGGTGTTAAGCCCGAAGACCTGAAAGGCACCCATCTTTTGCCAAATTTAAACCTCAATATCCGCTGTGGCAATTCTTTGATTGGCGGAGAAAAATTACAGGAAAAGGAACAAAATCTTAATTTGCTTGAAAATTATAAAACCGAGACTGACAAGCTGGCTGAACTTAAACGCAGCTTTTATTCGGAAATAAATGATGTAAGGAAAAAAGACCTTTTGGCTGAAATTAGAAAGCTTGAGGACGTAATTAATAGAAATTTAAATAAAGGTTTAGGCAAATACTTTACTAATTTGGATAAAGTTAATCCCTTTAATTATACGGTTGCCTTTTGTGAAATATTTAAGGATGGGGGTTTTGATGCTGTAATTGGAAATCCGCCGTATATTAATGTTGAAAATTTAGCAAATTTAGATAGGATATTCTTAATGACTAATTATGAAACCGCCATAAAAAGATTTGATATATACATTTCCTTTATGGAAAAGGGACTAAGCATTTTAGGAAATGGGGGGCTATTAAGTTATATCATCCCATATTCATTTTTAAATCAAAATTACGCTGAGTTATTAAGGAAAAAAATTATTGAAAATTATAATCTTAAGCAAATCATCGACCTTTACAATATCAAAGTTTTTGGTGATGCGGTTGTTAAAAATTGCATAATTGTGATTGGGAATACAATAAAGAATGAACGAACAATAGTTAAAAAGATTGATAACGAAATTGAAGCAAGTCATATGGATACTTTGCCTCAAAAAACATTTAGTCAGAAAATGTTTGGTGATTTGCCTAAGTATATGTTCAGGATAGATTTGGATAATTCAAAACTAGATTTATTAACTAAGATTGAAGAGGTATCTTTAAATTTAGGCGAGATTTGTTATGTTAATTGGGGTGCTAGAACGGGGAATATTAAGAAATATGTTGTTAATAAATCTATTAACCAATTTTGTAAAAAAATGATTAATGCTAGGAATATTGATCGCTACCAATTAAATTTTACTAATGATTACATCGTTTATAAAAAGGAAGAACTTTACAATCCAATGTTTGAAGAATTATTTGAATCCCCCAAAATAATTGTAAGGGATATTTCTGGCAGGTCAAGGTTAAAAGTAACCTTAGATTTGGAAAAATATTATGCTGAACATACAGTTAGCTTGGCAGTCCCTTATTACTTTTTAAAGAATGTTAAAAGACGCGGATTAGAAATTACAACTAAACAAATTGAATTGTCTTCAAATTATGATCTAAGATATTTGGTCGCTTTAATAAATTCAAAATTAATAAACTGGTACTTTATTAGTAAATTAGGGGGTGGGTTACATGTGTACCCTGATGATGTGAAAAAATTACCTATTTATGTCGCGAATAAGGAGCAACAGAATAAATTGGTCAAACTAATTGACGAAATGCTTAAATTAAATAAGACGATTGAATCTCGTGAGAAAAATAAGACCAGGATTGAGGCAGTAGATTATGAGATTGATAAGGTGGTGTATAAGTTGTACAATCTCACGCCAGAGGAGATTAATGTCGTGGAGAGGAGATAAAAATATTATGAATATGAAAAAAATTTTAAAAAAAATTTTGTCTAGCAAATGGTTATATGGAATTTTTATTGCCTTACTTACCGTGATTTTTACTGCTTTTATAAATTATAATTTTTTAATTAACACATTAAATCACCTCAAAAATATTTTAATTTTTATTTATGGAGTTATTTTGTCATTTTTAAATACAAACATAAAAATGTGGATAATTATTATGTCTTTAATTATCCTTCGCATTATTTTTAAATTCCTGAGGATTATATTCAGTGATCCAGACTGGATAAAATATAGACATGATATATTGAAAGAATGGACATGGAGATGGGGTTATGTAAAGGAAGGAGAAAGATATAAAATTGAATATATGACACCTTATTGTCCTAAATGTGATTGTAATTTATTAAAGCGTCAAAATTCTGCGCGTATTAATATGTTTTGTCCAAAATGTGGCGTGGAATATGACGAAAATAATATAGAAAATGAGGAGGAAATCAAAAGTTTAATCAAGTATAATATCAATAAAAAAAGATTTTTTAATAGTGGATTATGAGATTGATCGGGTGGAGTATAAGTTATATGGGTTGGGGGAGGAGGAGGTTAAGATTGTGGAGGAGAGACATTTTACTTGATAGGTCAGAAATATTTTTTTAAAAAGGGTGAAAGTTAAGAAAAAATTAACCTCTGATTTAATTAATTATTATTGAACATAAATAAAAAAATATAAATTTTATGTTGATAAATATAAACCCAAAAATATTAATCTGGGCCAGAGAGGAAAGGTTTGGAGATATGTCTTTAGATGATGTCTCTAGTAAATTAGGAATTGCAACCGCCAATTTGGCTCAATGGGAAAAAGATGGTCTAGAAGTGCCTTTTGAAAAATTAGCATTGATTGCTAAAATTTACAAAAGACAAACTGCGATTTTTTTTCTTCTAGATGTGCCTCCAAAAACAAAGAAGATAAAAGACTATAGAAATTTTGCCCTTGTTAACAAAAAATTCTATCCCGATGCCTTACTAGCAATACGTAGAACCGAGAGATATCTAAAAGTTGCTCGGGAATTGGAAGATGTTTCTACCTGGAAGCAGCGATATCAATGGTTAAAAGATTTCAATGGGAGAAAAGAGAATATAAAAAAAGAGAGTACTTATTTAAGGAAATTATTAATTGAAAATTCGGATATCCAAATTGGTAAAGGCAGATCTGATGAAGCTTTCAGATATTGGCGATCTAAGATAGAAGAGAAATTGAATGTCTTTGTATTCCAATTTTCTATGCCCGATACTGAGCTAGATGGATTCAGTTATGCTTTTGATGTTTTCCCATATGCAATAGTTTTAAATAATCGAAAAAAATCTGTAAGGAAAATTTTTACGCTTTTTCATGAATTAGCACACATTTTAAAACATAATCCGGGCGCATGTAACCAAGATTTTTCTTTAATGGAAGATCATTCTAATATGGAGCTAGAATGTAATAGTTTTGCTGGAGAATTTCTAGTGCCTAGTCAAAGTATTAAAATTGCTAATACGGTTGATGAAATTTTTAATTTTGCAAAGTCATTTAATATTAGCGGAGAAGTTTATCTCAGGAGAATGCTTGAAGAACAGAAAATTGACAAAGTATGTTTTTTTAGATTATTGGATGAGGTTAGAGTAAGATCGAATAGTTTACCCAAAAAGCAGAACAAAGGACCGCGATCAATGATCGTTCAAAGCAAAAGTACGAGGGGAAATAAATTTTTTAGTTTAATAACGAATGCGGCAACAATGAATAAAATAAGTTTTTCTTCCGCTTCTGACCTGCTAGGGTTAAAGGCTAGTAATATTCGTTTATGAATTCAGTACCGCAAAAAAAAATTTATTGTTTTGATACTAGTGCTTTTTTGGCATTAAGTAGGACTAGTGAAACTGTAATTAGAATCCCTGATGAATTATGGAATCATCTTGAAAATATGATGAAAGATGGTGAAATTATTTCACACAGAATTGTATTTGATGAAATCATTAGCGGTACAAAAAATCCGCCCTTTATTACACTATGGATTAGAAAAAAGGTTGCATATTTTTTTCCCATGAGTAATGCTCAAATTGAACAGGTCTCGGAAATAGTTAAACAATTCCCTGGATTAATTGATTATGGCAGAGAGAAAGAACAAGCAGACCCATGGTTAATTGCACTTGCAATAGAAAAATCCAAAAATGCAACTCTATTTGAAATATGTTTATCAATTGTAGTTAGCCAGGAAAATCCGAATTCCTCAATAAAGATACCAGCAGTTTGTAAATATTTTAATATAAAGCACTGTTCATTAAGAGAATTTTTTGATGAGATTGGATTAAGTACGAAACTTTCAAAGAAATGATCAAGTTTCGCAGGTGAAAAAGTTGCATTAATTTAAATAAGTGGAGGATTTTTAGTAATGGTAAAAAATATTAGATTTGTACAAAAGCTTAAAAAATAAAAAAAGCCCTTTAAAAAGCCAGCGAGGTTAAAAATTATCAATTATGGTGTCTAGTTCGATCAACTAGAATCCACACTTGACGTTTGCCTACTGGATTCGGTGGGACCTTTTTACCTTCAACGAAGGTGTACTCTGTATCACCACCAGATGGCCTATACTGACCAGAGATTTCAACCTCTTCGCCAGTATGTATGATTTTTTTGTTCATACCCGGTCAAATTAATAATTAGCAGGAGTCAACTTTTACGCTGCTCCCATCTCCAGAATCCTTAAAGATTCTAAAGAGGAGAGGTAAAAGCGGCTTAACCTGAAAATATAATTAAGTCCCGAAGTAAATCCTCGCCAGCTATTCAAAGAGCCTTTGATAAAATTTTAATACTCAATATAATTTTAGTCAAATAATGTAAATTTTATGCAAAGACAAAGTGTTAATTCAACAGATCTGAAGTCTGTCGGCTATGAGCCTCAAACCAATATTTTAGAAATTGAATTTAAAAAAGGAAGCATTTATCAATATTCCGAAGTTCCAGATTATATTTATACTGGCCTCATAGGGGCTGCTTCTCACGGGAAGTATTTTAATGCGCATATTAAAAAACATTTCAGTTTTAGAAAAATTAGATAAATTTTTTATGACTCATATTACAGCATCAAAATTATACAATTATCTACAATGCCAGCATAGAGTTTGGCGGGATATTTATGGTCCTCAAAATGAAAAGATCAAAGAGGCAAATCCTTTTGTAGAACTTCTTTGGGATAAGGGTATTCAGCACGAGAAAAACGTGGTCAGCAAACTGGGTAAGTTTACTGATTTTAGCGGTTGGGATTATGATGATGCGGCCAAAGAAACTATTAAGGCTATGGAGCGCGGGGACGAACTTATTTATCAGGGGGTTTTGAAATATGGCGATATGATGGGCATCCCTGATTTATTGCGACGTCAAGCTGACGGCAGTTATTTGCCTATAGATATAAAGGCCGGATCTGGTTTGGAAGGTGAAACTGAAGAAACAGAAGGTAAAATAAAAAAGCATTATGCAGTACAGCTATGTCTTTACGTTGAATTATTGAAAAATTTGAAATTTACCAATAAAAATAAAGGACTAATTATTGATATTAGAGAAAGTGAGGTGGAGTATGATTTAGATTCCCAGGTTGGTCCTAAAACTCCTAAAACATGGTGGCAAATATATCTAGAAATTAAAGATGAAGTTAAAGTACTTATAGACAATAAAAAACAAAATTTACCTGCTAATGCCGGCATTTGTAAGCTATGTCCATGGTACAATAGTTGTAAGAAATGGCTAAAAGAATCAGATGATCTGACTAATATTTTTTATCTTGGTAGAGGAAAACGCGATGTTATCTGCGATGAACTAGGAGTTAATACAGTAAAAGATATTTGCACTTTGGATTTAGCAGAACTTAAGAATCGCAAAAAACTTAATAAAACCTTCCTGCCAGGAATTGGTGACAAAACAATGGACAAAATAATGTGCCGGGCAAATATTTTGGCAATTACCAAGAAGCCGGTGTTATATCAGCCTATTTCATTCCCTGACGTATCTTTTGAGTTGTTTTTTGATATAGAAGATGATCCGACCCAGGAATTTGTTTATTTGCATGGTGTTTATGAAAGGCACGGCGGCGAAGAAAAATTTATAGATTTTACAGCCAAAGATAATACGCCTGAAGCAGAAAAGGAAGCCTGGATGAAATTTTGGGATTATATCAGAAATTTGCCCAAAGATGATTTCGCGGTTTATTATTATTCGCATCATGAAAAGACTACATATAAAAAGATGCAAGAGCGTTATCCAGAAGCTATTTCTCTGAATGAAGTTGAGAAATTTTTTGATCACCCTAATGTTGTTGATTTATACAAAATTATTTTACAGCAGACTGATTGGCCCTTGGGAAGCTACTCTTTAAAAGAAATTGTCCAATATCTTGGATTCAAATGGAGAGATGAGACACCATCAGGCGCATTATCAATACAATGGTTTAATAAATATTTAGAGACTAAAGATCCTAAGGATTTAGAGAGGATTTTACTCTATAATGAGGATGATTGTAAGGCGACTATGATTTTGAAGGATGCACTAGTAAAAATGTCAAAATAAAAATTTTATGAGAAAAAATACTAAAATTGCCCTATTTGAAGGTAAAACAATTCGTCGGTATTGGGATCAGCAAAAAGAACTGTGGTATTTTTCTGTTGTTGATGTGGTGGCAATATTAACAGGAAGTAGTATCCCACGCCGTTATTGGTCAGATTTGAAAATTAAGTTAAAAAATGAGGGCAGTCAGGTGTACGAAAAAATCGTACAACTCAAATTTATATCGCAAGATGGTAAATATTATGCCTCTGATGCTGCTGATACAGAAATAATGTTTCGGATCATTCAATCTATTCCTTCACCAAAAGCAGAGCCTTTCAAGCTTTGGTTGTCGCGTGTAGGTTATGAAAGGGTGGAAGAGGCGGAAGATCCAGAAAAAGCTATCCAAAGAGCTATGGCTATGTATCTTAAAAAAGGATATTCCAAAAATTGGGTAGACCTTCGCCTAAAAAGCATTGAAATTAGAAACGATTTGACGAATGAATGGCAAGATCGTGGAATTTTAAGCAATAAAGAATTCGCCATATTGACCGATGACATCACTTTTGCCTGGGCTGGTTTGAAAACTAAAGACTATAAAAAATATAAAGATTTGAAAAAGGAAAATTTGCGCGACAACATGACTAATCTAGAGATGGTGTTAAATATGTTAGCTGAAGCTTCTACAACTGAAATTTCCAAAACAAAAAAACCGAAGACATTTATCGCCAATCGCCACGTTGCCCGCGAGGGAGGAAGTATTGCCGGTGGCGCCAGGAAACAATTGGAAAAGCGTTTAAAGCGGCCAATAGTATCTAAAAGTAATTATTTGGGAGAAAGAAAAAAGCGCAAACAATTAGATGGTTAAATGTTTTTTAAAAATTTATGCTCACCAAATCCGACCTTTTTTAAAATACACCCAATGCTACCGCTATGAAAAAAATGAATTTTATAACTATGGATACCATCAAGAAGTGTTTTGATTTAATTTTGCAAGGTAATAGAGACGATAGCCGCTTGGCTGCTCGCAGGGTAAGAAAGATATTATACAAATCGCAATGCAGTAAGAAGGATTACGAAAAAATTAAAAATATAATTGATAGCGCGCCAGATGACTACGCCCAAATTTCAGACGATTGGCGCCAGGAAAATTTTGTCGTGGCGATTTCAGTGATTTATTATTTGCATGATAAAGAAAATCAGCCAGATTTTCTTTTCCCCTGGTTTTTCCAGCTATTACAGCACCCGAATGGAGTTATCCGCTACGCGGCAGCGAGGATGATTATAAATGAAATAGGGCCATTGACTGTCCATATTCGTTTTCCTGATCACAAATCAATCTTTTACAGCGGATTAAAACCGGAAGAAGCTGATAATATTTTATATTCACTTTTTACACACTTAAATATATTATTGGCCAATTTGTGGCTGCCAAAATATAAAAAATATAAATATATTTCTTCTTTGCCGGTAAGCCCTTACAAATCAGTACAAATGGTCTTATCTGAATTAGAAGAATCCTGCGGGCAAAATACAATAAATCGTTTTGTTGATAGCATGAGGTTATTGAATAATGATATTAATGGTCAAAAATAACCTTAAGACTATTGATAAAGTTCATTTTATTAAATACACCAAATGCTACCGCTATTTGTTGATAAAAAATTTGACATAATGTTTTAGTGTGGTATAATAATACCACATTTTAAATTATTAAAAAAAATCTATGCAAAATGCTAATTTAAAAAAAATTGGCGCGCTTTTGAAAGAATTAAGGATGAAGCAAAATCTAAGCTTAAGGGATGTATGCAAAAAGGCCAATTACGACCCCAGCAATTGGAGCAAAATTGAAAGAGGCCTGATTTCTCCGCCCAGCGATGAGCCAACCCTGGGCCAATGGGCCAAGGCTTTAGGTTTGACCAAAGAAAGCAAAGAGTATTATGAATTTATTGACCTGGCCAATATTGCCCAGGGCATTATTCCCGATTATATTATGCAGGAAAAAGATTTAGTCAATGCTTTACCTGCCTTTTTCAGAACAGTCAGGAATGAAAAGCCGTCTAAAAAAGAGATTGACGACTTGATCAATCTGATTAAGAATAATTAAAAATGATGCAAATTCCATATTATAAAAATCAAGAGCTTAAACAAAAAGCAGATGAGTTTAGAATTAAGAATTGGGGCGATTCTGTCCCCGTTGAGATTGAACAGATCATTGAATCTAAGCTTGGGATTGGGATTATACCCATTCCTGGCTTATATAAACAATGCAATGCCGATGCCTTGATTTCTTCCGATTGGAAAACAATTTATGTGGATAATGATAATTATATTGATGATAGATATTATAACCGTTTGCGTTTTTCTTTAGCGCATGAAGTCGGCCATTTTATCCTGCATCAGGATTTATACGCTTCTTTTAATATTAAGAGTTTTGAAGATTTTTATAATATCATTGACCAGCTTAACAATGAATATGGAATAATAGAAGGCCATGCTAATCGTTTTGCTAATTTTTTGCTTGTGCCCAGAGAGAAGCTGGAAATTGAGAAAGAAAATGTCCTTAGGGACCATCCAGAAATAAAGAAATTTGATACTGCTACGGTTAATTCTTATTTGGCGATTCCTTTAGGTAAAATATTTAAGGTCTCTCAAGAGGTTGTGGAAATAAGCCTAAGCAATAATAAATAATTCATGCTCACCAAATCCGATTTTTTAAAATAAGGTCAGGATTGCTTTGCCCCTTTGGAGAGGCAGTGGATTATGAGATTGATTCAGTTGGTGTATAAGTTGTATGGGTTGAGGGAGGGGGAGGTGCGGGTGGAACAGTATAAACATAAACAAGAATACGAGTGGTTTTAAGTTTAATCTTAGCTTAAAAATGAAAGCTTGACAGCACTAGTATAATGTAATATACTAGAGCTATGGTTTTGTAATATAATCAAATAGATATGAATCAGGAATTAATTCAATATTTACAGCAGCAAATAAGAACGATTGACGAACGTTTGAATCGTTTTACGCATAGTATTGATGGGAAAAATCATCCCCGGCGTTTTATGTTTGTGAAATTAAATCAGTATGTCACTCAGTTTATAAATAAAACTGCGGATAACCGGCTGGTCATTGTCCCTGGTTTTCGGGGCGTGGGCAAAACAACTTTAATTGCTCAAATTTGCGCGGAGTATAAGGGCAAATTCAATAATATTTTATTTCTATCTGTTGAAGATGCTAAGAATTTATTTAATGCAGGCATCGCGGAATTAATGATTGCCTATGAAAATATTTTAGGGACTAATCTTGAAAGCGTGAAAGAGCCGACCTTGATTTTTTTAGATGAGATACAAAGCGATCCCAAATGGGCAATAACATTAAAATCATTATTTGAAAAAACTTCCAATGTCTTTTTTTGCTGCACGGGCTCGTCAGCAATAATTTTACAAACAACTACAAACCTCGCTCGCCGAGCTATTTTTGAAAAAATGCCGCCCATGTGTTTTACGGAATATGAAATGATAAAAAATAATATATTTCCGCCTAAATTAAAAGAGAAAATTAGGCAGGCTGTCTATTTTTCAAAAGATGCAAATGAGGCATATCACAACTTATTAGTTTTGCAGTCCCAAGTAAATCAATATTGGTCAAAAGTAAGTCGAGCTGATATTAAAGAATATTTATCTTACGGTACATTGCCTTTTTCCTTTATAATGCCGAATGAAACGGCTATCTATGATTCTATCTCGTTGCTTCTAGATAAAATTATTAAATTGGATTTGCCGGTCTTAGGCAGCTTTGATACCAACACGCTTGGTATGGTAAAAAGAATACTTTTTGCTATTGCAGAAAATGACACTACAAGTCTCAACTTTTTAGAAAAGACTTTTGGAATTAATCGCCTGACAATCGCTAATATTTTTGATGCTCTGGAAAAGGCAGAATTGCTGATAAAAATACCAGCGTATGGCTCAAATATGTCAGCTGCAAAAAAACCTAATAAATATCTCTTTATGACCCCGGCAATTAGAATGACGTTTTTTTATTTTACCGGCCAGGAAAATACATATTTGACCCGGCAAGGTAAATTACTGGAAGATTCTATAGGCTCGCATTTATATCGCGAGTTTATACTAAGGAAGGATGGCGCTATTCGTTATGATAGCGCGCAAGGCGGCGCTGATTTTATCCTGCAAATATTAAATAAAAAGCAGATTATTATTGAAGTGGGCATTGGTGCAAAAGATAAAAGGCAAATTATTAGCAGCATGAAAAAAATAAAATCAGATTATGGTTTGATATTCTCTGCATCAGAATTGAGCGCTGATCCGGCCTTAAATATCCTTTCTATTCCCCTTGATTATTATTTTTTAATGTAAAAATTAAAATTACAAACGAAGCAAAAACAAGGACAGAATATTATATTATTATTCTATGCCCACCAAATCCGACTTCTTAAAATACACTAGTTTAGTAAGACCAAAATTGCTTTGCCCCTTTAGGGAGGCAGTGGATTATGAGATTGATCAGTTAGTGTATAAACTTTACAATCTTACACCGGAGGAGGTTAAGATTGTGGAGGGAAAATAAATTTATGAGCATAGGTGATATGAGACAAATAAAAAATCAAATAATTAAGGAACCGAATCATGACGGTCATGCCACCCTTCGAGACCCTCAGGGTGACAATACTAGGCCATTTTCGCCCTTGACAGGTACTAAATAAAAGCTATAATCAGAATTAGGAGGTGAAGCATGGATATTACTGCTCATGTTTTTAGGTCTTTAGCTAAAATCCAACGTAATAATCCGCAATTGTTAATTAATGAGTGGGCAATAATTAGTCCTTTAGCTTGGGAAATACATGCCTGGTTTGATGCATTTTTCGGCTTACCTCCTTATGATGGTGTATATTCACTTTATTATCATCGGGAAGTAAGGCATCATCGTGAAGGAATTATTGAAGCAGTAAAAGTTTTTAGTCAAAGATTTGGGCAACGCTATGCTGATTTGATCGAAGAAATAGCAAAAGATCATGTTCGCGATGATTTTAACGAAATACCCAGCAGAGCAGAATGCAGTCTGCATTATTTAAATCAAAAAATGGGTTGGTAAAGGCGCTGATGAATATATTGGCGCTTTTTTCTTTGGGCAGAAATATGACCCCTGGCCACCGTAGGTGTCTTGATTTTTGGAAAGAAAATAATCTTTATCCTAAACTCTAAGCAAATAAGATAGCATTTCTGTACAGTGGCCTGGGTCAGATGTGATTTTCTAACTCTTGACTTTTTAGAAATTTTAGATTAAAATTTCTATGATAGAAAATCCTTTGATAAACCATTAACTTAGAGGAGGTAAATAATGGAAAATAACCGAAAATTTTGGTTGGCTTCTGCAATGATGATTGTTGGCGGTGCTGGGGTTTGCTACGGCTATCATTTGCCCTGGTATAGTTATTTCTTGCCGTTTTTAATGATCGCTTTTTTCTTTTTCTCATCCGAGAATGAAAAAAAACGCTGGGCCAAAGCCGTGGCTAAGTACGAAAATTTCATGGAATGGTCAAACCGCTATTTGGCATCTGCAAATAAATTTGTTGAGACTGGGCAGAAATATATTGAAAATGGAGAATATTTACTCGCTCTCTACCGCGAACAGGAGGGGTTACCCCAGGAAGAGGAGACATGGAGTGAGGCAACCAGAACCAAAATGGTTCAGCTCTATTTTCGCCTTAAAAAAATGGGTAAAATCACTTTCCATTAATTCTATAGCAACGTTCTGATTAAGTTCGGAACGTTTTTTTATTGGTAAAGACCGCTTGATTTCCGCTGAAATAAAGCATAAAATAAAGATAACAACCTTATAAAACTATGCCAATTCCTATTGAAAAAGATTTGACAAAAATAATAAAACTCCAAGAAAAATTAAAAAAAGTAGATGATCTGATTTTTATTATTATTGGTATTTTTTGTTTTCTAATTTTAGTGCAGCCGGCAATCAGCGAGCTATCGGTTAATAATTCCGGGATTATTAATATCTTCAGATACGACCCTACGGCTTACAATGATTTGCAGGAAAATATTTTAGGTACGGCAGTAATCATTAGCTTTATTGCCCTGTTTATTCTCTTTAATCTTCATTTCCGCATACGAAATCGCCTTGGTCAAACCGGTTTGGATAGTTTGGCTGAAAGATTAAGAAACTTTTTTAATCTGCCGCCTCAAGGAAAAAAATAATATTTAAAATAAATTTCGTGAAAATTGAAAATATTAAAAAAAATCTCGATCGCTATTGGCCTGTGAATGTCGTTATTTTAATCCTAGCGGGTTTTTTATTATATTTAGCTTTTACCAGAAGTGATTTAGTTATGGCCATATTGGCTGGTATTTTTATTGTGACTGAAATTATCATTCTGCTTGTTGTTGACCCCATGGTGAATTCTTTGGCCAAGAATGGAATGGATTATTCGCTATACATGCACATCATGGATTACGTCAAGATTAATTACCCCAGTCTGATTTTTTTAATCCTTTTATTATATATAATAATTCTTGAGTCTGGTGATCGACTGGCTAGCTTTTCGCCTCTGCACCAACAAATTCTCGAAGTTTTATTAATAGGAAGTTTTATATTTGCATCTGTAGTGAATTTTATAAACAGAAATCGGCATAAATAATTTAAAATAAATTTTATGAAAAAATATCTATTTTTAATCTCCATCTTAATTTTTTTAATCATTGGTTTGGTTATGGGTTATTATATTTTTAGCCCCAAACAAACCGGGCCTAAAATTGATTCCTTGATCATTTACAACAAACTGCAAAACCAGGGCTTTTTAGTGACCCAGGATTATGTGTCTGAGCAAAAAGTGACTATTGATAACACCACTGGCACCTGGTGGAAAGATCTGTTCTGGGGTCAGAAAATTACTGCTTCGTCAGTTTTGAAAGTCAGCTTGGGCGTGGATCTGCAAAAACTGCAGCCCCAAGATATTACTTCAGACAATAAAATTACTATTAATCTGCCGCCAATTGAGGTGCAAAGCGTGGAAGTATTGTGGGACATTATTTTGCAAAACAGTCAGGGCGTATTAAAGCGCTTATTAAATAATAATGATGGCTATAATCAGGCTCTGGCCCAGCTTAAAGACCAGGCCAAAGCAGCCGCGCTATCCCCAGATATCACCAGCCAAACCCAGGCCGCGACAATTACTGAGATTACTAAGCTGGTTAGGCTGATTGTGGGAGATAAGGATGTGGCGGTTAATTTTAGGAAATAATATTTTCCAATTACCAAAATCAGTTATCCGGAAATCCCGGATAGTAGACTAACTTAGTCGGATTTTCCTACATAGTGAACTGTTTCCATTTTGGAACAGGTTGAAATTAATTAAATAAAATTGAAAATAAAAAAAACAAAATAATACCAAAATCTAAAATTCAAAATTCAAAAATTGATATTAAATATTTGTGCTTTGAATTTATTTTGTCATTTGTGCTTTGTCTTTTGAATTTCAAATCAACCCTGCCCAATGGGCAGAAGATCGCAATAACCCCATTAACATAAAAAAATAATTAAATCCCTAAATATGCCAATAACCAATCGTTCTGACATTTACCCTGGCCTCAAAGTCGCCATTACCCTGAAAGAAGATCAAGGCACTGATATTTTAACTGAAGGAATAGTCCAAGATATTTTAACCAATAGCTCTGAACATCCCCGCGGGATAAAAGTGAGATTGACAGATGGACAGGTTGGCAGGGTGCAGGAGATTAGACAGCATAATTAAAATAATTCTGAGAAAAAAGGAACCCTGTGCTTGGCACAGGGTTTCTTGATGGAAATTTTTATTGGCTAGCCTATTTTTTTAACGATCGAGTTCGCCAGCAAGTTTATAGCCAAACCCAGGCCGCCACAGCCGATTATAATGAAAATTCCTCCAAATATTACTACCGCGAACTTTTGTCTGCTCAGCTCGTTATTGGGATAATGAAATAGGGTAATCAGTGTGATGACAAAGACTACCAGCGGGGAAAGTAGGCCTATTGGGAATGAGCCATATTCCCAAAAATTCCCGTAATCCCAATTTTGTTTGGCAGATTCATAGATACACCAGAGGCCAACGATCATGCCGGGTACAAAGCCCAAGAGCACAGATCTTCGGACGATCATGGCTTTAAATTCTTCAGGTACATGCTGATAACCTCCCACTACGCCGATGCTGGCTATAACATAGCCTTCAAGATAGTACATCGCAAAGCCAGTTAGGGCGCCAATCAGCGCTCCGTATATCCACGCCAGTGACTTGTGTTTCATGTACATCTCAAAACCTCCTTTGTTTGTATTTTTTTTACTCAATTACTCTAACTTAGCCCTATAATTTAATTTTGTCAAGCTCTGTGTGGCAAAAATTAAAGGTAAAATTGAGGTAGTAGATAATTAAATATTTTTATGAAAAAAATAATACCATTTGCAACAATTATTTATACAATTTTGGCTATCCTTATAACTTTAGTGATAATTTTTTATTTTTATTGTAGTAAAATTATTATTAATGAATGTCCAGGTTTTCTTTGTAGCAATCTTCAAAAAACTGCTATCTTTAAAAATATTCATAGCAGTTATTTTTGCAGTTTAGTGGGTGGCAAATGGTATTCATATAGTGATTGCACTGGTGTTGCGGGTTGCCAGGAAAGGCGAGTTTGTGCTGTTAAGTAAAACAAATAGATAATATTTTTCAAATTCAAAAAGCGCTCCGACGTACGTCGGAGCGCTTTTATATTAGAGTTCTTCCAAAAAACTGCAGACAAGAAAACGCGAGTAAGGAGTAATCTAGCCGGAGCCGGATTAAATCCTTTCTTACGTTCCCATGCTTATCGTGCCTGCAGATTTCTGGAAACAAATTTTAAATTTGTTTCCAAGAGTCGCTCAACTGTCAGTTGACTGTTTTCAGGGGGAATAAAAAGCAGCCAAGCTTTCAGTTAAGCGATATTTCAGTTTATCATAACCTGCTAAACTTGTCAAGAGGGTAAGTAAACCTTTTTATTTTGGCCCTAAAAGGGTCTCTTTGAGGCTAATTTTTGTTATTTTATCAACTTGTCAACTAGTCCGTATTTTAAGGCTTCGTCAGCGCTTAAAAAGAAATCACGGTCAGTGTCTTTATCAATTTTGGCAATTGGCTGGCTAGTGTGTTTGGCTAAAATTTCATTAAGCTTATCTTTGATTTTTAAGATATGTTCAGCCCTGATTTTAATGTCAGTGGCTTGGCCTTCTGCTCCGCCCATGACTTGATGCAACATGACTTCTGAATTGGGCAAGACTAATCTTTTACCTTTGGCGCCGGCAGCTAAAAGCACAGCAGCCATGGAAGCTGCAATGCCAATGCAAATCGTGGATACATCCGGCTTGATATATTGCATTGTGTCATAGATTGCCAAGCCGGCAGTGACAGAACCGCCCGGTGAATTAATGTATAATTTAATGTCAGCTTTTGGATCTTCACTGGCTAAAAAAAGCAGCTGGGCAATGACAGTGTTTGCCACTGCATCATTGATGGGCGAACCTAAAAAAATTATCCGTTCTTTTAAAAGGCGGGAATAAATATCATAGGCTCTTTCGCCATAGCTTGATTTTTCAATGACTGTGGGGACTAAAATAGAATTTTGAATTTCTTTTTGTTTAGACATAATATTTAGAATTATGATTTATGAATTATGAAATATTGATTTGATTTCAGATTTCAGATTTCGGAGCTTATTTAGTATAGCAGATAAAACAAAGTCTTTCCAGTCTGGATTATTTTGGGGTTTGGGGATTTTAAAGCCGGCAGCTTTTTTGTGGCCGCCGCCATTGAAAGCCTGAGCCAGACGGCTGACATCAATTTCATCTCTGGTTGTTCTTAAGCTGCCTTTAATAAAATGATCTTCTTCGCTTAAAACTAGGATAAAATCAGCTGTCTGCAAACTGCTTAAAAAATTAGCTAAGCCGTCAAAACTTTCTGCCGGCATTTTAAAATTAATAAGATCTTCCAATGTAACAGTAGTATAAGCAAAATTATATTCAGCATTATATTCAATGCGGTCAAGTAAATTGCCCCAAAGCTTTAAAGCGTCAAAGTTTTTATTGTGAGTAATATTTTCTATAATTTGGTTTATTCTGGCGCCAATTTTTAAAAGCTCTGCTGAGATTTTCAGGCTGGCCGTGGAGGTGGCTGCATTGGTAAAATTCGTGGTGTCAGTTAAAATGCCGGTCAAAAGATTAGTCGCCATGTACTTGTCAAGCGGAATTTTTAAAAAATTAAATAAATTGTAAACAATTTCACTGGTGGAAGAAGCTTGCGGAATTACCAGATTTAGCTGGCCGAAATTATCATTGCTGTGGTGATGGTCAATATTAATGATAACCTGGTTTTGGAGCTGTAATTTTTCAGCCAGACCTGTTCTTTTTAAATCACCGCAATCAATGGCAATAATCAGATCATGCTGAGCCAAATCAATTTTATTATAATCCCAGATTAGATTTTCAATTTTAGGCAAGAAATTGAAATAATCAGGCGGTTTGTTTTGGCAAAAGTATTGGTAGTGCTTGTTTTCATTTTCCAAAACCTGCAATAGCGCTAATGAGGCGCCGAGCGTGTCTCCGTCCGGATTTTCATGAGAGACTACCAGGGGATAACGAGAATCTTTGAGAGCTTGCCAAATTTTGGGAGCGACTTTTTTATAAATCATTTTTTTAAAATCAGAAAATTATGAATTTTCTAATTTATCACCCCTTATTTATTTCGTCAAGCAATTTGTCAACTTCAGTGGCAAAAATTTCCTGCTCGTCAATTTGAAAATTTAGATTAGGAATAAATTTTGTGGTCATCTGCCCTTGCAAGAATTTGCGCAGGTTTTGGCTGTTTTTCCTTAAAATTTCTAAGGCAGTGCCGCGATAGTGTTCGGGAAAAACAGTAATGAAAATCCTGCAGAATTTAAGATCAGGGCTGGTTTCAACCCTGGTGATTGTAACCAAAGAATTTGGCGTGAATTCCAGCTCCTTACTGATAATTTGGCTTAATTTTTGCCTAAGCAGTTCATTGATTTTTTCTATACGTAATGACATATGGTTAGAATTATGAAAGCTGAGAGCTGAATTCTGAATTGGGGTATTTGTCTGGCGGATTTTTAAAGCCCCAGCTTTGAGTTTATTAACTTATTGTACTATACATAGCCAAAACTTGACAACTTTTAGACCTAGTGTTAAGCTTAAACTAACAGAGAATTCCCGCTATGATTTAAAAAACTAATGAGAAAAATAGTGGGGTTGAATTATACTTCTTAATTTAATACTAATTTAATACAACTCGCCAAAAAAGACGAGAGGCGAGCTATTTTTTATGTCTACAAAAAAATCATTAGTAAAAACTCTCCCTAAAATGGGGGAGAGGAGGTTTTTAGCTTCTTTTAAGGAAGTTTTACCATTACCTGATTTAGTAGAAATTCAAAAAACTTCTTATGACTGGTTTTTAAAGCAAGGTTTAAGGGAACTCTTTGATGAAATCTCTCCGATCAAAGATTTTGGCGGCCGCAACCTTGAACTCTCTTTTAAAGACTATTACTTAGACGAACCAAAGTTTGACGAAAAAACATCAAGACAGAAAAACATAACCTTTGAAGCGCCATTGCGCGTCAAGGCCGTTTTGATTAACAAAAAAGATAAAGGCAAGAAAGAACAGGAAATTTATTTGGGCGATTTCCCGATCATGACTAATCGCGGCACCTTTATTATTAATGGCATTGAAAGAGCCGTGGTTTCCCAGATTATCAGGTCAGCAGGCGTGTTTTTTACTTCCAATTACCTGCGCGGCAAAAGATTTTATGGCGCCAAAATAATTCCAAACAGAGGCGCCTGGCTGGAAATTGAAACTGATAGTAACAATGTTTTGTGGGTAAAGATAGACCGCAAAAGAAAAGTCGCTGTCACTGCTTTACTGCGGGCTTTTGGCTTTTCTGGCGATGAAGAAATTTTAAATTTATTTAAAGATGCTGATACGAATCCCGGAGTTAAATATATCCAAAGCACTTTAGAAAAAGATATTTCCAAAAATCAGGACGAAGGCTTGATTGAAGTTTATAAAAGAATCAGGCCGGGTGATCTAGCCACTGCAGATAATGCAAAATCTTTGATTTATTCAATGTTTTTTAGATTTGAGCGTTATGATTTTTCCAAAGTCGGCCGCTATAAAATCAACCAAAGGTTTAATTATGATATTCCCAACACACCTGAAACCAGAATTTTGAGGCGCGAAGATTTAATTGATATTATCAAAGAAATAATTCGTCTGAATAATACCCAGGCTGATCCTGATGATATTGATCATTTATCAAACCGCAGGATCAGAGCTGTCGGTGAATTAATTCAAAACAAATTCAGAATCGGTTTGGCGCGCATGGAAAGAATTGTGCGCGATAAAATGAGCACTATTGATATTGAATCAATGACGCCTGGCAAATTAGTTAATGCCAAGCCAGTCATGGGCGTGGTAAAAGAATTTTTCATGTCTTCTCAGCTTTCACAATTTATGGATCAGACCAATCCTTTGGCAGAGCTTGAGCACAAAAGAAGAATTTCAGCCATGGGTCCCGGCGGTTTATCGCGCGAAAGAGCAGGCTTTGAAGTGCGTGATGTGCATACCACCCATTATGGCAGAATCTGTCCGATTGCCACGCCTGAAGGACCAAATATTGGCTTGGTCGGCCATTTGGCCAGCTATGCCAAAGTCAATGAATATGGTTTTATTGAAACGCCATATCGTCCGGTTGAAAGAATTGCTGAAGAAGAAATCAAAGATCCTGAAACAAATAAAGTAATTATTAAAAAAGGCCAGGTAATACCCAAAGTGATTATTGATAAATTAAGGGCTAAAAATATACCTTTCAAAGCCAAAGCCAGAGTGACTGATACGCATCTTTATTTAAATGCTTTGCAAGAAGAAAGATCAATCACTACTGCGGCCACTACGCCAATTGATGACCAGGGCTATTTTAAATTAGAAAAAGCAGAAGTTAGAAAGTTTGGCAAACCTGACGTGGAATCAGTTGAGCAGATAGATTATATGGATGTGGCCTCAAACCAAATTATCAGCGTTTCTACCTCCTGCATTCCATTTTTAGAACATGATGATGCGGTCAGAGCCTTGATGGGCACAAACATGCAACGTCAGGCAGTGCCTTGCATTCGTCCGGTGCCGCCTTTAGTCGGAACTGGCATCGAAGCCATGGCGGCTTTTTATTCCGGCCACATCGCGATTAGCGAAGTTAATGGCAAGGTCACCAAAGCTGATGGCGGCCAGATTGAACTTTTGGGCGACAATGGCGAGATAAAATATTTTGATTTGAATAAATTTGAAAGATCAAATGCTTCCACTTGCATTAACCAGCATCCGATTGTAAATGTTGGAGACAGAGTTAAAAAAGGGCAAATACTTTCTGACGGGCCGGCCATTAGCGAAGGCGAGCTGTCTTTGGGCCAAAATGTTTTGGTGGCGTTTATGGCTTGGGGAGGCTACAATTATGAAGATGCAATTGTGCTTTCAGAAAGAGTGGTCCAAAAAGATTATTATACTTCTATTCATATAGAAAATTATCAAGTTGAAGTCCGTGAAACAAAATTAGGTCCGGAAGTTGTGACAGCTGATATTCCCAATATCGGCGAAGAAAAATTAAACAATTTAGATGAAACCGGCATTATCCGCATCGGAGCAGAAGTTGCTTCCGGCGATATTTTAGTCGGCAAAATTACGCCTAAAGGTGAAACAGAGCTTTCGGCTGAGGAAAAATTATTAAGGGCGATTTTCGGCGAAAAGGCCAGGGATGTGAGAGACAGCTCATTATATCTGGAACACGGCGATCATGGAAAAGTGATTGATATTAAAATATTTTCTCAGGAAAAAGGCGACAAATTATCGCCAGGCGTGACCCAGATGGTTCAGGTTTCAGTGGCTGATTTGCGCAAAGTCCAGGTGGGCGATAAAATGGCTGGCCGCCACGGCAACAAAGGCATTATTTCTAAGATTGTGTCGGTTGAAGATATGCCGTTTTTGGAAGATGGCACGCCAATTGATATTATTTTAAGTCCTTTGGGCGTTGTCTCCCGTATGAACCTGGGCCAGATTTTAGAAACACATTTAGGCTTGGCTGTTAAAAAATTAGGCTTTAAAATTGCCAGCCCGGTTCTCTTTGGCGTCCACGAAGAACAGATAAAAGAATTGCTGGTTGAAGCAGGCTATCCATCAGACGGCAAACTAACATTATTTGACGGCAAGACTGGAGAGCCTTTTTCCCAAAAAGTCACGATTGGCCAGAAATATATGCTGAAATTAAATCACATGGTTGAAGATAAAATTCATCAAAGATCAATCGGCCCATATTCTTTAATCACTCAGCAGCCTTTGGGAGGCAAAGCCCAATTTGGCGGCCAACGCTTTGGCGAAATGGAAGTCTGGGCTTTAGAAGGCTATGGCGCCGCTCATACTTTGCAGGAAATATTAACCATTAAATCAGATGATGTGCCAGGCCGTTCCAAAGCCTATGAATCAATTATTAAAGGCGAGCCGATTAAGAAATTAAATATCCCAGAATCTTTTAATGTCTTAGTCAGAGAATTAAAGGGCCTTGGTTTGGACGTGGAACTGCTCAAGGATGGGGAGCCGATTACTGAACCAAGGAAAAAAACAGGCAAAAGAGGCGAAGAAGAAATTTAATTACATATTATTAAATATTTAATTTTAAAATAATGATTTTCAATCAAACTAAACCATTGGATTTTGATGCCATTAGATTGAAATTAGCTTCACCTGAAGTCATAAGAAATTGGTCTTATGGCGAAGTTACCAAGCCAGAAACCATAAATTACAGAACGCAAAAGCCTGAAAAGGACGGTCTTTTTTGCGAGAAAATTTTCGGTCCTTCCAAGGATTGGGAGTGTTATTGCGGCAAATACAAAAAGATAAGGTATAAAGGCATTGTTTGCGACAAGTGCGGAGTTGAGGTTACTCATTCTATTGTCAGGCGCGAACGAATGGGCCATATTGACCTGGCAGCGCCGTCTTCTCACATCTGGTTTTTGCGCGGAGTGCCTTCACGCCTAGGTTTAGTTTTGGATATTTCTGCTCAGAATTTAGAAAAAGTCATTTATTTTGCCAGCTTTATCGTCACCAAGGTTGATGAAAATTTAAAAACCCAGGCTTTGGAATCTTTGCGTGCAGAATTTAAAACCAAGAAAAAACAACTGGAAAGCAATTTTAAAAATCAGCTTAATCAGCTTAAAAATAATAAGGATTTAAAACCCAAGGAAAGAGACCAAAAGATCATTGCCTTAAGCAAGGCTAAAGATTTGGATGTTAAAGAATTAGAAAAGGAATTTGCCAAGACAGAAATTGATTTGAAGGATTTAAAAAGAAAAAAAATAATTTCAGAAGATGTTTATCAGGATTTGTCTCTGAAATTCGGGCATATTTTTGAAGCTGGCATCGGCGCTGAAGCAATCCGGGATTTGCTGATCAAAATAGACATGGATAAATTAAGCAAAGAACTGGATGCGGAAAAGGAAGAAGCAATGGGCGCTAAAAAAGAGAGAATCATTAAGAGGGTAAAATTGATAAAAAATTTAGTTAAAAATAAAATCAAGCCGGAATGGATGATTATGACTGCTATTCCGGTTATTCCTCCGGATTTGAGGCCAATGGTGCCTTTGGATGGCGGACGTTTTGCGACTTCAGATTTGAATGATTTATACCGCCGGGTCATCAATCGCAACAACCGTTTAAAAAAATTAAAAGAATTAAACGCGCCGGAAGTTATTGTCCGCAATGAAAAAAGAATGCTCCAAGAAGCGGTTGACGCTTTAATTGATAATAGCGCCAGACATTCCAAGACAACCACTGCTTCAACCGGACAAAAAAGACAATTAAAATCAATCGCTGATATCTTGAAAGGCAAGCAGGGCCGTTTTAGACAAAATTTATTAGGCAAACGCATAGATTATTCCGGACGCAGCGTTATCGTGGTTGGGCCTGATTTGAAACTGGATCGCTGCGGATTGCCCAAAAGAATGGCTTTGGAATTATTTAAGCCTTTTGTGATCAGCCAATTAATAAAACGAGAATTTTTGCATAATATCAGGAGCGCAAATCGTTTTATTGAAAGCAGCCGGCCAGAGGTCTGGGACATTTTAGAAGAAGTGGTCAAAGATGCCCACGTACTTTTAAATCGCGCTCCAACTTTGCACCGTTTGGGCATTCAGGCTTTTCAGCCGGTTCTGATTGAAGGCAAGGCTATCCAGCTCCATCCTTTGGTCTGCTCTGCATTTAATGCTGATTTTGACGGAGATCAAATGGCTGTCCACGTGCCTTTAACTGAATTGGCCAAACAAGAAGCCAAAGAAATAATGCTCTCAGCGAAAAATTTATTAAAGCCAGCCACAGGCAATCCTATTTCCACGCCTAAAATGGATATTGTCTGGGGTTGCTATTATATGACTTCTATTGAAGATGTCAGAGAAACACCAAAGGTTTTTTCCTCATTTAGCCAGGCTATTTTGGCTTATAAATCAAACGTTATAACTTTACGAGAGAAGATAAATGTCAGAGAGATTCTGCCAGGCAAGAAAAAGCCGGAAATTATTGAAACCAATGTGGGTAGAATATTTTTCAACCAGCTTTTGCCCAAAGAATTGCCTTATTATAATGATCAGATCACAACTAAAAATTTAGGCGAATTGATCAAATATGTTTTAGAAATTTTGGGCAGGGAAAAAACAGCCAAGCTTTTGGATGACATTAAAGATTTGGGTTTTTATTACCTGACTTTAAGCGGTTATTCCTGGGGCATGGATGATTTGCCATTTTTGCCGGAAAAAGCCGCGATTATTAAAGAAGGCGACAGCATGATTGACCAAATCAACGAACAATATCAGCAAGGCCTTTTAACTAAAAGTGAAAAGCATTCAAAAATTATTGAAGTTTGGACAGGAATTAAAGATCGGATTGTGCAAATCGGCAAAGATAATTTAGATAAGAAAGGTCCGGTTTTTTCCATGGTAACAGCAGGCGCCCGCGGTTCTTGGGGGCAAGTTACTCAGATGGTGGGTATGAAAGGCTTGGTCTCTAATCCATCCGGTGAAATTATTGAATTGCCAGTCAAAGGCAGCTTTAAAGAAGGCTTTGATGTTTTGGAATATTTTATTTCAACTCATGGCTCCCGCAAAGGCTTATCAGATACTGCTTTAAGAACAGCTAACGCCGGTTATCTGACCCGCCGTTTGGTTGATGTGGCGCAAGACGTGGTGATTACAGAAGAGGATTGCGGCGACCGCAAAGGCTTGCTCTATACAAAAAAAGACAGTGAAGTCATTGGCGTTAATCTTTTGGATCGTGTCTGGGGCAGAGTCTGCATGGAAAAAATCGTCCATCCCAAAACCAATGAAGTTATTGTAGAAAAAAACGGCTTAATTACTGAAGCTGTTGTCAGAAAATTGAAAGATGTGGATTTAGAACAAATAACAGTGCGCTCTGTTTTAAGCTGTCGGCTGACCAAAGGCGTGTGCGCTAAATGTTACGGCTATGATTTGGGCTATAACGAGCAAGTTAAATTAGGCGTGGCCATTGGCATTATTGCTGCTCAAAGCATTGGCGAACCCGGCACCCAATTAACCATGAGAACTTTCCATACTGGCGGTGTGGCTGGCGCTGATATTACTCAGGGCTTGCCCAGAGTTGAAGAATTATTTGAAGCACGTCCTCCAAAAAATAAGGCGTTTATCGCTGAAGAAGATGGTATTGTTTCCATTTCTGAAGCGGCTCGCAAAGTAGAAGATCAAAAAGGCAATATTTTATTGAATACAGCCTATGGCCAGAAGATTTTAAAAATAAAATTTGATGATCTTGAAGATGATCTTTATCAGCTCAAGGGCAAGGATCTTTCAGTCAAAGTTAAAGAAGGCGACAAGGTCAAGAAGAATGAGCTTCTCTTTAAAACAAGCAAAGATGAAATTCGGGCAAAAAGAGCCGGCTTGGTTAAGCTCACAGACAAGTCAATTAAAGTCGTGGCTAGCGTAGAAAAAGAAAAAGAATATTTAATTCCGCCGGGCTATCGCGTCTGGGTAAAAGAAGGTGATTTTGTGAAAAAAGGCGATCAACTGACAGAAGGCAGTCTGGATCTTCATCAGCTTTATAAACTCAAAGGCAAAGATGAAGTTAAAAAATATATTGTGAAAGAAATTCAATACATTTATGCTTCACAAGGCCAGAGATTAAATGAAAAGCACATTGAGGTTATAATCAGGCAGTTATTTTCCCGCGCCTTGGTTAAAGATGCCGGCGATACCAATTTGATGCCTAGTGAAATCGTGGAAAAAGCTGAACTAGATGAAGCTAATAAGGAAATGGGCAAATCAAACGGTAAAGAAGCAACTGCTGATGAATTATTTTTAGGCATCACTAAGGTTTCTTTATCAACCCGCAGTTTCCTGTCAGCAGCTTCTTTCCAAGAAACTTCACGTGTCTTAATTAACGCAGCGATTACTGGCAAAATTGATAGATTAGAAGGCTTGAAAGAAAATGTGATTATTGGCCGGTTGATTCCAGCTGGAACCGGTTTTAGATATAAAGGCAAAAAAGAAGAAGAATAATCAAAAAACTTACTTAAGATAAAAAACTCTCCCTGCGATTGCGGGGAGAGTTTTTTTAATTTTAAATTTTAAATAACCAATTTTTAATCAATTTCTAATGCTATAATTTTAAATTTAAACTTTTAGACTGCATTATAAATTTCAAATTTTCACTTTAAAATTTTGTTAATTTTAGATAACAAAATTATCATATTAAGTAAAAATCATGCTAATTTTAGCCATAATCGCTAAATTAGCTCTTGACAACTCCGTTTAGATATGCTATTATGTTTAATTACGCTAAAAAAATGAAATTAAGCTAAAAGAGTGCTGAATTCAACCTTCTAGCGCAAAATTAATGAATAAGTAATTTTGAGAAAATTTCATCAGGTTTGTAAAAACCAAGTGTTTTTCTTGGGCGATCATTCAGAAGATCCTGCACATGTTGAATTTCT